>JAABUN010002708.1_pt1 | contig 30255 bp, 34 predicted proteins | sample 5559311 | NCBI WGS metagenome assembly JAABUN01 (sample SAMN10711877, study PRJNA513370) | rock metagenome | isolation source: Antarctica rocks | place: Antarctica: Victoria Land, Siegfried Peak sud | reverse complement strand
GGCCACGTCCGCTTCGCGCGGCGCACCTCGGTCTCCTCTGCGGTCATCACACTCATGATCTCTCACCTCCCCGCCCTCAATCGTTTCGGATACTGTACCAGGCAGCTCTTATCATGGCAGATAGGGCGGTGGTCAGAATGGCCATTTGTCATCGGTTTGTCATCACCAGTGCTTGACCGAGCTCAGCTCTTCAACGACGTGAGCCGGGTTGCTATTGAAGCGTCGCAGTCCTGGCTTGCTGGGGCGTGGCGCGTGCGAGCCCTACCATTCCGGTGCTCAACGGCGGAGGCCGCTTGTAGCGCGACGAGCGAAAGGGACCCAGAGAGAGAACATGGTCGGCGACAGTGGCGACATCGAGGAGCTATTCGCCGGGCAGGCGGTAAGGGTTGTCGCTGCTTCGGACGCAGGCGACGATCTCCACGTAGTGCGCCGCGATGGCCAAACGGTACATGTGACCCTGTCGGGACCTAGCGACCTCGCTCCGGGCGACATCGTGCTACTCGGCCAAGACCGATGGGAGCATGTGCCTGCGGAGGCGTGGACGGAAGAGACAGACATTTCCGTCGTGCGTGCTCTGGTCGACGAACAGCTCCTCATTGAGGGTGGCCTCGGGGCCGGCCTTCGGCTCGTACCCCGGATCGGGCTCGACGTGGCGGTCGGCAACACCGTCGAGTACGCGGAGGGCCGAGGCGTTCTTCGGATCGTGTCAACGAGGCCGATTCGAACCCACGACCGCGACATGGACGACGAGCCTCTGGATCGGTTCAAGGTCTCAGCTTCATCAGACGGTCCATCATTCAAGGACTTCGGTGGGTACCCCGAAGTAGTGGAGCGCGCTCGCGAGCTGATCGAGACCCAACTGGATCGGAAGGAGCACCTCGACGCGATTGGCGCACGGCCGATCAAGGGGATCCTGTTCACCGGCCCGCCCGGCACGGGCAAGACCATGCTGGCGAAGATCATTGCCAGAGAATCTGGAGCCGAGTTCTTCGTCGTGAGTGGCCCGGAGATCGTGTCGAAATGGCTCGGGGACAGCGAGAGCCTCCTTCGCCGGATCTTCGAGGCTGGGAAGCGGCGGAGCGTGCGATCATATTTTTCGATGAGATCGACAGCGTTGCCGAGAAGCGTGACGGCGACACCCATGAAGCTTCGAAGCGGCTTGTCGCGCAGTTCCTCACCGAGATGGACGGATTCGACGAGCGCTCAGGCAGCAACGTGATCGTGATCGCGGCGACCAACCGCGCTCACGACATCGACCCCGCTCTTCGCCGGCCGGGGCGCTTCGATTGGGAGATCGAGTTCGAGATGCCCACGCTGGAGGATCGCGAGCAGATCCTTTGCGTGTCGGGCTCGAAGCTCGCGATTACTGGGGCACTTTCAATCCAGGAGGTGGCGGCTCGTTCCGGCGGCTGGTCGGCAGCGAAGCTGACGTCCATCTGGACGGAAGCTGCGCTGCTCGCAGCGAAGGCCGACCGACGATCGATTTGCAATCTCGACTTCGTCGAGGCTTTCGAGCGGGTCAGGCTCCGCCCGTCGCCACAGGAGCCTGCCGGTGCGTAAGTGGTGGACGTGGCGCCCGCGGCCAGGGCACCCTGCGACGGGCGGGGAGAGCGCTCGATCTCGCCAGCCCCTTCGTGAGTTCGTCTACCTCGACGACGCCAGCCTCCGCAGCCTCCTCGCATCCCAGAAGGGCGAGCTGACCGAGCAGGTAACGGACCTGCTATCCCAAGCGGACGAGGCTGAGCTGGCTGGCACGATCGGTGCGGCGTCTCCTGTCCTCAAAGCCGAGGTTCGATCGCGCTATCAGACAACCAACAGCAGTGGGACCCAGACCTCGCGCAGGGCGATCGTTCAGTCGCTGTTCAAGGAGCTCCGAGAGCTCGACTGGATCGACCTCCCTCTCCGCCCCGAGGCCGACGCAAGCGGAGCCGCTTCGGTTGACGACTTGGTCGAATCGGGATCGGCCGTCCCCGCCGACGCCCTCCGCAGGGGAACGATGGTCGAGATCGAGGTCGAACTCGTCGCGGACCCGATCTTCCGGTTCTCCACGATTGCGTCGGAACTTACTGAACTCGCGCGGGACTTTCCAGAGATGCTGGATCAGCCTGGTTCACGGGAGGGCATGGCGCTGCTCGTGCCGGGCAACCGGTTCCTCCAGAGGTTTCTCGCCGGACTAATCCCGGTGCGCGCGCGCTCGACGAGTCACGTCGTAGTCGACGTCGCTGGCATTGAACATGTCGTCCCGGCCGCCGACGCGAGCGCGCTAGGGCTGCAGTTCCACCCGCTCACCGTCGTTGGCGTCACGGAGCAAGAGTGCTACTGGCGTGACGTTCGTCGGGTCCTGTTCTCCGGCTCGCGGTTCACGATGTTGTGCCGTGTTGCGCATGACGGGCTTCGGAGTTCTTGGGAGCCGGTCAAGCTCGCAGAGGTGCTGAAGGAGGTCCTGCCGACGTTTCCCGATCTGATCGCTGATGTCGGACGTACCGGCTTGGGCCTCCCCCAAGCGGAAGCGTCGGTGCAGCCTTCTAGGATCGGAGCGGCTCTCCAGGAGTTCATCGACGGCGTCGAGGCTGCTGCACCGCCGGGCTTGACTCAAGTGGGTGTCTCGGCTGCTCGGCAGGTCGTCTTCGGCCATGCCCTGCAGCTCCCGGAGACTGTGACTGGCCAGAACGAAGCGTTCCGATTGGTGATCGATCAGCTGCATGAGCATGGCTGCAATTTGACTGGCGACGAGTGGGGAGCACGGGTTGCTGCCGCGCGAGCGAATACGGGGCTCGAGCTATTCGACCAGCCGCAGCAATCGATCGCGCCGCTCGATCAGGAGCTCATGCAGGCCCCAACTGGCGAGCGCCTCCTCGATACCGAGGTCATCGCCATCTACTGGTGATCGTGCCGGTTCAGGATCACGACCGACGGAGGATCCGTGCGGCCACGCGTTCGGCGGCGTCGGACTGCATGGGTCTCGTGACGTGGGTGTAGATCTCGCTGGTGATGTGGGTGCTGCTGTGGGCGAGGCGGTCACTAACGACGTGGATGTCGATGCCCTCCTGGAGGGCGAGGGTGGCCCAGGTGTGGCGGAGGCCGTGGAGCTTCAGCCTCGGGAGCGGCTCGTCGGGGTGGGCCTTGTTGTGGGCGGTCTGCTTGCGGAGGAATTCCCGGCTGAAGCGCTCGGGGTGGAGCGTGCTGCCGTCGGGCCGGCAGAAGATCCAGCCGTCGTCGTGGTAGCCGGCGCCGAGGAGGCGCTTCAGCTCGGCTTGGCGCTCGCAGTGTGTGCGGAGCATCTCGACGGTGCCGGGATCGAGGGAGATGGTGTGGCCGGCCTTGGTCTTGGGGAGCTCCTTCACCACGACCCGGTGGTCGACCATGGTGACCTGCCGCGACATGATCGCCGTGGCGTGGTCGAGGTCGACGTCGTCCCACTTGAGGCCGAGGACTTCGCCTCGGCGTGAGCCGGAGGTGGCGAGGAACAGCCAGGCCGGCAGGTAGGCGCTGTCGACCGCGAAGTCGAGGAAGCGGCCGAGCTGCTCGCCGGACCAGACGGTGTGCCGGCCCCGCCTTGTCGAGACCTGCGGCGGGGGAGTGGCGGCGTCGGCGACGTTGCGGTTGACCCGGTTCCAGCGGAGGGCGTCTCGAAGGGCGGCGTGGATGATCGTGTGGATGTAGCGCACCGACCGGTTGCTCAGTCCGGGGTCGGGCTTCTTGGCCGGCTTGGGCTCGTGGGCCCGCCGGTGGAGGGCGGCGACGGCGTGGCGGGTGATCCCCGTGAGCTCGGGCACTTGACCGCCGACCTCGTCGGCCACTTGCTGCCAGGTGAGGCCCTGGCCGTGGAACTCGTCGATGAGCGTGATGGTGGCGGGGTCGTGCTGGCGGGGCGGGGTGCCCGGCGGTCGCCGTCCTGAGTCGAGGAGCTGTCGGTAGAGGGCGTTGAGGTCCATCGGCGTGAGCTGCTGGAGGCCGAGGCCGCCGATGTAGGGCACGACGTGGAGCCGGATGTTGCGGGCGTAGCCGACGTAGGTGCTCTCCTCGAGCGTCGGTGGGCGCTGGGTGGGCAGCCACTCGTCGACGAGGAAGTCGCGCACGGTCAAGCGTTCGGGGCGCACCCAGCTCCCGGTGGCCATGGCGGCCAGCGCTTCGACCCGGGCGGCCTCGGCTTCTCGGCGGGTGGCGAAGCCGCCCTTGGAGACCTGGCGGCGCTTGCCGGTGCCGTCGGTGACGTAGGCGTAGTAGGTCCAGGTGGCTCCGCGCTTGCGGATGTTGTTGCGGCCCATGGCCATCGCTGCCTCCCGGGCAGTCGATCCGACCCGGCTGAAGGCTCGGGTCGGAGGGGTGGGAGGTCGACGGTCCCCGTCGGCGAGGGCCCACCAAGCCGGTTCATCGGCGCAGCGAGAAGCGAGTCGATCGTCGCGCATCACGGGCGACTTGACCAGTCCCCTTGCCGACTCACGGCCGTGTCGCACACCGGGGACAGCAACGTCGGGATCCTTCTGGATTTCTGCGCGATGAACCGCCGCTCTCCGGGCCTACCTAGGCGACGGGATCTCTGCACCGTCTTGGAGGTCGCCATGGCAGCCGAGCAGCTCAACATCTTCGACCTGCCCGTCGAGGCTCCTGCGCCGCGCCCGCCGCGCCGCCGGCTTTGCGCGGACGCTTCGCCAGCGCATTCCTTGGCGGCGGGAGAGGTGCTCGTCGAGCACCGCTATCCGGAGGCGCTCGCCTTCCTGCGTGAGCACGGGCCCGATGCCGTAGCCGTGCTCCACGTCCTGGCCGCCGATGCCACCGTGGTCGACGGGCGCCTGGTGGTGCGGGCCAGCACCCGGGGTGTGGCCGGGCGGCTCGGGTTCCTGTCCAAGGACAGCGCCCACCGACGGCTGCGCCAGCTCCGCCGAGCGGGCGTCCTCGAAGCCCTCCCGAGCACCGGAGCGATGGACCCGCCGTCCTACGTGCTCCACCTCGACGGCACCGGCATCGCCGTCACCTGCCCCGACCCGCCCCGCTGAAGGAGCGCCACCGTGAACCGGACCATCGCTGCGCAAGCGTCTCAACCATCGACAGACGAGTGCACGCGCTCGCGCGGGACCCGGTCGTGACCGCCCGGGTGATCACCTTGAAGGGCGCCGACGCCGGCCGCTACTACATCGAGGAGACCGGTCGGTACTACCTCGACGGCGGCGAGCCGCCGGGTCAGTGGCATGGCCGAGGAGCCGCAGCCCTCAACCTGTCCGGGGCCGTGGACGACGACGACTTCCTCGCCGTCATGGACGGCTGCGAGCCGGGCGGGCGGCTCCTCGGCACCCGCCACACCGACAGAACCGTCAGGGGCTTCGACGTCACCTGCTCCGCACCCAAGTCGGTGTCGGTGCTGTTCGCCATCGGTGACGATCACGTCCGAAGCGAGGTCCTCGCCGCCCACGACGCAGCCGTCGAAGCCGCCCTCGCATGGATCGAAGACCACGCCCACTGCCGCCACCGGGTCAACGGCCAGATCTGGACCGTCGACGCCGGCGGGCTGATCGCCGCAGCCTTCCGCCAGCACACCAGCCGGGCGCACGACCCCCAGGTGCACACCCACCTGGTGATCGCCAACCGGGTCATGGCCCGGACGGGCGTTGGCTGGCCCTCGACGCTCGCACCCTCAAGTGCGACCAACGCACCATCTCCGCGCTCTACGCCGCTGGCCTTCGAGCCGAGATCACTGCCCGCCTCGGCGTCCGCTGGAAACCCGTCGAGGACGGCCTCGCCGAGATGGCCGACGCCCCCGAGGAGGTCTTGGCCGCCTTCTCCGAACGAACCCGGCAGATGGCGACTCGACGCGACGCCAAGGTCGAGCGCTTCGTCGCCTACTTCAATCGCCAACCCACCGCCCGGGAACGCTGGAAGATCGACCGGGATGCCGCCAGGGAAAGCCGGCCCACCAAGGCCAGCGTCGACGCCGACCTCCTCCACCACCACTGGCACGACCAATTACACGACCTCGGGCACGACTCTGAGCGTTACGTCGCCCGTCTCCTCGGCCAGGTCCCGGCCATCGACGCCGACGACACCATGGACCAGACAGCGGTGACCGAAGCGCTGTCGCATCTACGAGACACCCAATCGGTGTGGCGCCCGGCCAAGGTCACCCGAGAGATCGCCGCCGCCCTCCCGACCCGGTGGGGTTCCACCGCCGCCGGGCTGGTCGAGCGGTCCGAACGCCTCGCGTCGCAGGTGGTGGACACCCAACTCGTCGACATCTCCCGCCCGATCCCCGATGGCGCCCGCTACGACGCGACGGTCGACCGGTCACCGAAGGCGCACTCGACCGCATGCTCACCACCGACGTCATCCTCGAGGAGGAAGAGCGCATCCTCGCCCTGGTCCAACGCTGGGTCGACGAGGAACAGCCCGACAACGAGCGCCTTCCGACCGCTGACGGACTCTCCGCAGTGCAATGCCACGCGGCCGCCGCCGTGGCAGGGGGCCGGCGACTGGCGCTCGTCGTCGGTCCCGCCGGAACCGGCAAGACCACCGCCATGCGACCGGCCGTCGTGCACCTCCAGGAACAGGGCCGAGCGTGCTTCGCGGTCGCGCCATCGGCCGCTGCTGCCGAGGTGCTCGCCGTCGAATCCGGCATCGACGCCGACACCCTCGACAAGCTCCTCATCGAGCACCGCCTCCACCGTCCACCCCAGCACCGCTATGACCTCCCGACCGGCACCACGGTCATCGTGGACGAGGCCGCCATGGTGCCCACCCCTCGCCTCGCCGAGCTGATCCACCTCGCCGACCGGCGGGGCTGGCGGCTCGCCCTGGTCGGTGACCCGATGCAGTTCTCCGCCGTCGGCCGCTCCGGCATGTTCGGCCACCTCGTCGACACCCTCGGAGCGGTCGAGCTCGACAGGGTCCACCGGTTCGGTGCGCCCTGGGAACGAGAGGCCAGCCTCCGCCTCCGGCGAGGAGACACCGACGTGGTCGACCTCTACGACCAGCACGGCCGCTTCCACGGCGGCACCCGCCGCCAGATGGCCATGGCCACCGTGTCCGCGTGGTGGATCGCAACCGAGGCTGGTGAGACTGCGGCCATGATGGCCCCCACACGGGAGGCAGTCGCCGTCCTCAACCTCCTCGCCCAGGCCATGCGCGCCGACGCCGGCGAGATCGACCGACAAAGCACGTCGGTCCGTCTCGGCGCCAGCCGGGCCTACGTCGGCGACATCGTGGCCACCCGCCGCAACGACCGGACCCTGCGCACCGACCGGGACCGGATGATCAAGAACCGCGACCGCTGGACCGTCGAGACCGTCCTCCGCGACGGTGCCATCACCGCCACTGGTGCCTCGGGCCGGATCACACTGCCCGCTCCCTACGTCGCCGCCGATGTCGAGCTGGCGTATGCCGAGACGAGCCACGCCACGCAGGGGCGCACGGTCGACCGCTCCTACCTGTACCTCGACGGGCCCACCGACACTCGAGGCATTTACGTCCCCCTCACCCGAGGACGCACTACCAACGAGGCCTTCGTCGTGCTCCAAGACGAACGGACGGCCGCCGAGGTGGTCGCCGATGCCGTGGCCCGCACCTGGGTCGACCAGCCGGCGACGGCCCTCCGCCTCGACCGCCCGGTCCCGGCGCCAGGACGACCAACGAGCAGTGGCCGCGAACCCACTCCGACAACGGGTCGACCGCCGTCGCAGCCAGTCCCAGCCGCAGTACGGGCACCGATATCAGAACCGGACCTGCGAGCCCTAGTGAGCACCGCAGTCGCGAACCGGATAGAGGTCGCACGGCTCCAGTACGAGCTTGATGACCAGGACCGCACCATCGCCGACCTGACCCGACGCCGGCTCGACACGGAGCAGGCGATCGCCCAGGCCAAGACCCGTCTCGTCGAGTCGACGCACATGCTCGAGGAGCATGGCCGTCCCTTCCGCCGCCGGGGCCACCGACCCGAGATCGCCCAGGCGAAGGCAGACGCTCGCTCACTTCCTCACCAGATCAGCGAACTCGAAGCCGAGCACGTACGCCTCGCTCGGGAGATCGCTGCGGAGCGGGCGGCAATGGACCGAACCGAACACCGGGGGAGCGGCCCGGCCCGAGAGCCCGCGCGGCGAGTCGTTGCGGCAATCGATGTCGACGCCCGGAGCCGTGGCGAACTGGCTGCCGACCGGCCCTCGCCTCTCCTCGTCGCCCACCTCGGACCAATCCCCGAGGACCCAGCCGCCCGGGACCGATGGATCACAGCCGCCGGCCGGATCGAGCAGCACCGAGCCCTCTGGTAGCCGAGGTCGTGTCAGACCCCCTGGCTAGGTTGCTCGGGTCGCCTTCAGCCTGGCTCGACCAGGCAACGGCCGGGCCTGCGAGTTCGGTCGGGTTCTCGAGCAGCAGCCGGGTCGACGAGCCGCTCCGCCAACCCCCGTATCTCGGCTCCGCCGGGATCAACCGACACCGGCCGGGCACCCCGTACGGTCTGGTTTCGTGACTGATCTCGTCAAGGCACCGAGATGCCCTATCATCGAACACATGTTCGTGAAAGGCGGAAGCAGTGCCACACGCCCGACAGCTCACTCTCCTCGAAGACGCCGTGTCCCTCGCTGAGCTCGCCCCCGATCCTGGCGCCGACTACGGCGAGGTCTTCACCCGTCGATGGGTCGTCGACCTCATCCTTGACCTGGTCGGCTTCACTGCCGAGAAGGACCTTGGCGCTCAGACCCTGATCGAACCGTCGTGTGGGACCGGCGCCTTCCTCGTCCCTGTCGTCGAGCGCCTCATCGAGTCGAGCGACGCACACGGCCGGGATCTTCGGACCCTTGGCCCTGCGATCCGGGCCTTCGATCTCCTCGATGCCAACGCAGAGCGCGCACGCAAGGCCGTCGCCGAACTCCTGATCGACCATGGCCTCGACGAGGACGAAGCCGAGGCGCTGATCTGGGAATGGGTCACAACCGGCGACTTCCTGCTCCACCCTCACGAGTCGGCCAGCGCCGACTACGTCGTGGGCAATCCGCCCTACATCCGGTTGGGGAACATCCCACGCCGAACAATGGACGCTTACCGGCGAACCTGTCCCACCATGCGAGGCCGAGCCGACATCTACGTCGGCTTCATCGAGCGCGGCCTGGACCTGCTCAAGACCGGCGGCGGCCTGTCGTTCATCTGCGCTGACCGGTGGATGCGCAACCAGTACGGCGCCGACCTCCGAGAGCTGATCACTTCCGAGTACGCGGTCGACACGGTCATCTCGATGCACGACGTCGACGCCTTCGAGGACGACGTCTCGGCCTACCCGGCCATCGTCGTCCTGCGAAACGAGCGCCAGCGCAAGGCCGTGGTCGTGGACGCCAACGGCAGCTTCGACGAATCCGACGCTCCACGACTTGCCTCCTGGGCCCGTCGAGGGCGACGAAGCATCCTCACCGCGCCGTCGTACGAGGCGACGCGCGTCGACGGCTGGTTCGGTGGGCGCGACCTCTGGCCGACAGGGTCGCCGAATCAACTCGCTCTCATCGCCGACCTCGAGTCCCGGTTTCCTCCGCTCCAAGACGAGGCGACCGCCACACGCGTCGGCATCGGAGTCGCCACGGGCTGCGACGAGGTGTTCATCACCTCGAACTCCGATCTGGTCGAGGCCGATCGGCTCCTACCGCTCCTGCAGGCCCCCGACACCACCAGTGGCTCGGTGGATTGGTCCGGCCAGTACCTGGTCAACCCATGGAATGGATCAGCGCTGGTCGACTTAGAGCGGTACCCGCGCCTCGCTGGCTATCTCGACGAGCACGGACAACGACTTCGAGCCCGGCATATCGCCAAGTCCCGGCCGGCCACGTGGTACCGAACGATCGACCGGGTCGACCACCGGCTGACCGAGCGACCGAAGCTTGTGATCCCTGACATGAAGGCCGCCGCGCACCCAGTGCTTGACGAGGGCCAGTACTACCCCCACCACAACCTCTACTTCGTCGTCTCCGCCGTATGGGACCTCGAAGTGCTCGGGGGGCTCTTGCTCTCCGACATCGCCAATCTCTTCGTCGGTGCCTACTGCGTGAGAATGCGGGGCGGCACCTATCGCTTCCAAGCCCAGTACCTCCGGCGGATCCGAGTGCCCGACCCACGGTCGATCGGCCGGGGGACTGCTCGCTCGCTGGCGCGGGCGTTCGAGGAGCGTGATCGGGAGCGAGCAACTGGCATCGCCGCTGAGGTGTACGGGCTAGCTGCGATCCTGAGCTGAGGCGGGCGGCGCATCCCAGTCGATGTCCGGATTCGTCGCCATAAACTGCAGACACCGCCCGTGGATCGCCGCGGCGAAGGACTGAAACGACAGCGTGTCGGACGGGAATCGAACCGACCCGGTGGCCTTGTCGCCCAGAGCGAGGCAGGCGGCGTCGAGCAGCCGCTCGCGGACCATCCGCTCGAAGAAGATCCCGTACCGGTCGGCGTAGCTCGAGTCATCGAACGCAGGATCAGGAGGCCACACGGCGCCCTGGGGCTTCACCGAGGTCGTGAACGCAGTGTTGTCCTCGAGCAGCATGAAGTAGCCGAGCCACGGACGAAGCGGGGTGTCGATGATGCCGCGCTCGACTGCGGTCCAGATGTCGACCGCCTGGCCGAGCGCTTCGTCAGTTCGGTTGTTGAAGTTCTTGCCAGGATCGTTGGGACCCATCGACTTCAGCTCGATGATGCCGGCAACCCGGTCAGCCACCATGACCACCACGTCCCAGCTCTTGCTGCGCCGGAAGTAGCCGGCGACCGGCCGCTTCTTGACGTCGATGAGGTGAGCAGGGATGCCGGCGTCGATGTACGGCACAAGCAGGGCATGCAGCGCATCGAAGTGCCGTCCACCCGTGACCTCAGCTCGAAGCCCTGGGTTGAGAACACCTTCCTGTGCTTGGGATCGCTCGGCCTGGCTGCGCCGCACATCCCAGTAGGCGCCGACCGCAGTGTCCACCAGTGCGGTGTAGTCGGGAAGCGGGTTGGTCACATCGGGCTCTCGGTCAACGACGGCCGTCCAGTATCTCAGGACACCCCCTTCATGCCGGCGACCCCCACTACCGCTGGTCCCAGACGCAAAGAGATGGAGGGGTACACATGTTCGACTAGTCTGATCGCTACTCGGCAGAGCGTCGAGCGATTGAACGGAGGTGGCCGCCGTGGCCTACCACTCGAGCAACCCATCCGACCCGGACGTGTACCACGAGAGCGATAGCTGTCCGACCGGTCAGCAGATCCCAGCAGCCAACCGGGTGCCGGGCAAGGGTACTGGCAACCGCCCGTGCAAGCAGTGCGCCAGCTGAGAAAGAGTCCGTGCAAATCGTTGATGTAGTCGTCGCCAAGCTATTGATTTGTCAGGTGCTCCAAGAGCAGATATCCGACACCGTCTGGCGGTTTGACCGCCTCCCGAGCGTGTCAACCGTTCCCCCCTGCGGCCTCGATGGGACCTGGTCGCTTGGGCTGCGTCGCCCTCGAGCTCGTCTGTTCATCCGCGGATGCTGAATGACCGGCAGGTTGCTTCGCTCTTGTGGGTCGGAATCATCCTCGTGGTCATCCTGACGTGGCCGACCGGACGGCGGTCGTTGACGGGCGTCGTTCGGGCCTTCTTGAGCTGCAAGATCTGGCCGGTCTTCGCGTTGCTCGCCCTTTGGTCGCTCTGGCTCGTCTTCATCGGCCGGCGGATTGGCGTCTGGACCGACAAGCTCGCAGCGGACACGTGGTATTGGTTCTTCACCACGGCCGTTGTCTTGTTCTTCAACTTCAGCAATGCGAGCGAGGAGCCCGACTTCTTCAAGAGGACAGCAAAGAAGACCTTCGGGTTCACGCTCGTCCTCGGGTTCCTCTCGGACCTTTACGGCTGTCGGTGCCAGTCGAGTTCGTTGGCCAGGGCATCGTGGCGGTCCTTGCTGCTGTTTCGGCGGTGGCCGCGCATCAGCGAGAGTCGGCGGACGTTCGAAGGCTGTCTGACGGGTGCCGGAGCTTGGTCGGCTTCACGATCCTCGCGCTGGCGCTGATCAGCGTGATCACCAACTGGTCGAACGAGGAGGCCCCGGCCTTGCTCGCCAGCTTCTGATGCCGGCCTGGATGACCCTTGGTGTTCTCCCGTACGTCTATGCGGTCGCGCTCTACGCCGCGTATGAGCTGGCGTTCAAGTGGATCGACTTCCGCGATACCCACAGCTCAAGAGCTCGCTTCCGAGCGAAGGCGGCCGTCGTCGTACGTCTCCGTGGTCAGGCCACGCTCGTAGACAGGTTGAACCTCAGCTGGGCAACGCGCGTCGCCGACGCGAGTTCATTCCGTGCGGCGCTCGCAGTCGTCGATGAGTTCGAGCAGGACCTCGGGCGACGCGTACAGGAAAAGCAGGACGCTGCGGCGCGGCTCGTCCACTACGCCGGCATCGACGGGGTCGACGACGAGGGCCGCCGGCTCGACCGACGCGAGTTCGAGGAGACGACGAGCGCGTTGCGCTGGATTGCGACCTGCCAGATGGGGTGGGGTCGACGCGAGACGGGCTACCGAGCCGACATCCTGGACGTCGTTGGAGACCTCAGCTCGCGAGGCCTTTCGGGCGACGGCGGAATCGCGGTGCAAGTCTCGCCCGACGGCGACTCCTGGTATGCGTGGCGCCGCACGGTCAGCGGCTGGGTGTTCGCCATCGGGGCAGCCGGCCCTCCGCCTGATCAGTGGGAGCACGACGGACCTGAGCCTCCCTCCGGGTTTCCAGGAGAGAGCTCGGATTGGGGCAGCCGTCCCTACGATCACGACGCTGCTGTGAACTGGTAACGCAGCGAGGCGGGTGCGGCTCGGAGCGATGCGAGAGTGGGCCGGACAGACTCGCTATCATGACGTCATGACGCGCAAGGCCACCACCGTACGGATACCGGAGGAGCTCGCTGACACGGCGGAGGTCGTGGCGCGCGCCCGGGGGATCAGCGTCAACCAGGTGATCCTCGATGCTCTTCAGACCGAGGTCGACCGGGTCCGCAAAGACGAAGAGTTCATGACCCTGCTGCACACCCTCGTCGAGCGGGACAAGGAGATCCTCGACCGCCTCGCCGAGTGAGGTACCTGACCCTGGCCGAAGCGCTCGTCATCGCAGAAGCCGTCACCGGAATCGACGCCCGGATCCTCAGCCGCGCCTCTCGGGTCGACCTGCTGGACTCCGCACTCCACGCTCCGCAGGCAGGCTTCGGTGACGAAGACTTCTACCCTTCGCTGTTCGAGAAGGCGGCGGTCTTGGTCGTGCGGATCGCCGGCAATCATCCGCTGCCCGACGGCAACAAGCGGCTCGCGTGGCAGGCCCTCACGATCTTCCTCGCTCTCAACGGCCACCGGCTCGCGGTCGGCGCCGACGAAGCCGTTGGGCTGATGCTTGAGGTGGCCGCTGGTGAGCGGAACGAGGAGGCCGTCGCTGCCTGGCTCAGAGATCGCGTCGAGCCCGCCGGTGATGACAAGTGATGACAAGCAGACCGCTCAGCGATCGTGTCGGAGGGGAGACGCGCCTATCGAACGGGTGATGCGGCGATTGTCCTGCGTCCGACACTGCCGATCCTTGTCATCAATTTGTCCGCGAACGTGATGGACGGCCCGGTACGGAGTGGGGGTCTCCTCCACCGTTCGGGTGAGGTGGATTTCGATCAGTCGGGGGTAGCGCCTGCCCAGCATCGGGCGAACACTGATCCCATGACCGGCCACGACCGTGCTCCTGACCCGGACATCGACTCAGACATCGTCGTCGACATCCGCGGGCTCACCAAGACCTACGGCGACGTCGAGGCCGTGCGCGGTGTCGACCTCCAGGTACGGCGCGGCGAGGTCATGGCCATCCTCGGTCCGAACGGTGCGGGCAAGACCACCATGGTCGAGATCCTCGAGGGCTACCGCAGCCGGACGACAGGCGCGGTCAGCGTGCTCGGGATCGACCCGGCCCGAGGCGACGGGGCGTGGCGCAGCCGCCTCGGGATCGTGCACCAGTCGGCGACGGCATCGGACGAACTGCTGGTCGAGGAAGTCATCGGTTTCCATGCCGCCATGTACCCGAACCCGCTGGCCGTGGGCGATGTCCTCGAACGGGTCGGGCTGACCGGCAAGGAGAAGCATCGGTGCTCGCGCCTCTCGGGTGGTCAGCAGCGGCGCATCGACGTGGCGCTCGGCATCGTGGGTCGGCCTGAGATCCTGTTCCTCGACGAGCCCACCACCGGTCTCGACCCCGAGGCCCGGCGGGCGGCATGGTCGATGGTCGGTGCGCTGGAGAACACCACGATCCTGCTCACCACCCATTACATGGAAGAGGCCGAGCGACTCGCCGACCGGGTGGCGGTGCTCAGTGGCGGTCGGATCGTGGCGGAGGGCACGCCGGCCGACATCGGCGACCGCGGGTCGGGCCCCACCCTCGTCCGGATCCGGGCCGAGGATCCGGGACTGCCCGCCACTGTCACCGATCTGCCCGACCTCCAAGGTGCCGTGAGCAGGAACCACGAGTGGATCGAGATCCGCACCGACCAGCCGACGGCAGTGGTGGCCACGCTCACCGCATGGGCGTCAGCTCGCGGTGTGGACGAGCTCCACGGCCTCGAGGTCAGCCGCCCCAGCCTCGAAGACGTCTACCTAAAACTGACCGAGGACGACCGGGCCGGGGCGCACCGGACGACTCCCGAACCGCACGGAGCCACACGATGACCGCCCCCGCCCCCGCCACCACGACAGCGACAACGACACCGACGATGGCCACCACGACATCGTCGAACGACATCGGACGGACCATCCGGCTCGGCCTGCTTAGCGGCAAGCTGGAGATCCGGGCGTTCTTCCGCAACACCACCGCAGTCGTCTTCGGCCTCCTGTTCCCCGCCCTGTTGATGGTGCTGTTCGCCACCATCTTCAACGAGCCCATCGAGGGAACGGGCGTGAACGTCGCCCAGTACATGGCCGCGGGCATCATCGCCATCAGCGTGGCCACCGTGGCATTCTCCAATCTCGGTATCGCAGTGGCCACCGAGCGTGGGGAGGGTCGCATCAAGCGACTGGCCGGGACCCCGCTCCCGGTCGGCTCGTACTTCATCGGCAAGATCGTCGGCGTGGTGGTCAACACCGTCCTCGGCGTCGGCATCCTGCTCGCAATCGCCATCCCCGCCTATGGCCTCGACCTGCCCGCCGATGGCATGAGGTGGGCCATGTTCCTGGTCACCGTGCTACTTGGCCTGACGTCGTGCACGCTGCTCGGGATCGCCATGGGCACGGTGCCGCCAAACGGGCGTACCGCGCCGGGCATCATCACGCCACCGTTCCTGGTGCTCCAGTTCATCTCGGGCACCTTCCTCCAGTTCACGACGCAACCGGGCTGGTTGCAGGCCATCGCCGATGCCTTTCCGCTGCGGTGGATGGCGCTCGGAATGCGGTCGGCGCTGCTCCCCGACCAGTTCGTGCGAGAGGAAACCGGCCAGACCTGGCAGCGACCCACGGTGCTGATCATCCTCGCCGCATGGGTCGTGGGCGGCGCGTTGCTGGCCCGGTGGCGATTCACCTGGCGAGACGGAGAGTGACCATCGTGGGTCCAGGAAGAGTGACCGACCCGACGTCACCCCGTTCGGAAAGCGATGATGGACCCATGGGCTACGTCACCGTGACGGACCAAGCGGACAACGCCTGGGACCACTTCGCGTGGTATCTGCCGGCGATCACCGCAGTGTTGCTGGCGGTGTCGACGGTGGTGGCGGTGGCGGGGTGGAGCGAGGACGCTCCGGTCCTGCACGTCGGTGCCGGCGTCGCTGCCTTTGCCGGGTGGCAGATCGCGTGGCGACCATGGCGTCGCAACCTGGCCGACCGGTGCGGACTCTCTATCCGAGACTGCATCGTGTGGGGCCTGGGCACCATCGCCATGTGGACAGTGCTCACGCTGACCGATCCCGTCTTCTACCTGCTGCTGTTCGCGATCTTCTCGATGCTGTTCACCGCCACGCCCATCCGCATCGCATCGGGGTTGGCGGTGGTCCAGGCGGTGGCCATCGCCGGCGTCAACCTGCAAGGAGTCTCCGACGGTGGCACCGTCGCCGGCGTCCTCGTGCTCGCGACCTTGAGTGGTGGGATGGCGATCGTGATGGGTCGCTGGATCAACGGCATCATCGAGCAGAGCCGCGAGCGGGCCGCGCTGATCGGACAACTCGAGGCGACCCGGGCCGAACTGGCCGACGCGGAACGCACCGCCGGCGCCATGGCCGAGCGGGCCCACTGGTCGGCCGAGATCCACGACACCCTGGCCCAGGGATTCACCAGCGTGGTCGTCCTGCTCGAAGCCGTCCAGGCCAGCCTCTCGAGCGACGACGGCATCGCCGCGTCGGTCCACGATCGCCTCGAACTGGCGGTGCACACGGCACGCACCAACCTCTCCGAGGCCCGGAACCTCGTCGGCGACCTGGCGCCCGCCGCGCTCCACGGCACATCGCTGCCCGACGCGGTGCGACGCGCCGGTGGCGAAGTCGCCGCCGCCACCGGCGCCACCGTCGAAGTGACGGTCGAAGGCGAGCCCCGGCGACTCCCGGTGGACCGGGAGGTCGCCATCCTGCGCGTCGCCCAGGAATCGCTGGCCAACATCGGGCGCCACGCCGACGCCCATGCCATCGACGTGGCCATGCGATATCCGCCCGATGGTGGCCTGCAGATCGCCATCCGTGACGACGGGACGGGGTTCGACACCGCCGGCCCCCGAGACGGCTACGGCATCGACGGCATGACCAGCCGCCTACGCGCCCTCGACGGCGACCTACGGGTGACCAGCGTGGTCGGCCAGGGCACCACGGTCGAGGCGATCCTGACATGACAGCGGATTCTGTCCCCGACGCGCGATCCGTCGTCCGGGTGGTGTTGGCCGACGACCATCCTGTGGTGCGCGAAGGCCTGGCCGGCATCCTCGAATCGGAGCCCGACATCGACGTCGTGGGCCAGGCCGACGACGGCCGTGAGGCGGTGCGGTTAGCGTCGGAACTCCACCCCGACGTCGTGCTCATGGACCTGCGAATGCCGGTCCTCGACGGAGCGTCGGCCACCGCCGAGATCGCCCGAGTCGCACCCGAGGTCCGCGTCCTCGTACTCACTACCTACGACACCGACGCCGACATCCTGCGCGCCGTCGAGGCCGGCGCCACCGGCTACCTGATCAAGGATGCCGGTCGCGAGGCGCTGGCCGACGCCGTGCGCGACGCGGCCCGGGGTCGCACGGTCCTGTCGCCGGTGGTCGCCGCCCGACTCGTCGACCGGGCCCGGTCACCCCTCGACACGCTCACGCCCCGCGAGACCGACGTCCTCGACCTCATAGCCCGCGGCGCCACCAACCGTGAGGCAGCCGACGAACTGTGCATCGGCGAGGCCACAGTCAAGACCCACCTCCAGAACGTGTTCACCAAACTCGATGTCGACGACCGCACCGCGGCCGTCACCCGCGCCATCTCCCTCGGCCTCATCTCCGCACCCTGACCGTCGCTTCCGTCCCCGCCTGGGAACCTTGCGGCGGTTTCAGTCATGGGGTCGCCACAACAGTAAACACCCCGACATCGTCAAATACGCCCGAGGCCGATCATCTGGGACAATCGGCCAAGACCCCTCACAACTCAGCCTCGTCTTTTGTCCGGCGCGCGTCAGGCAGTTGGTCATCGAGGGACTGGCGATAGCGGATACAGCCCCGTAAGAACTGCGGCCACTCGGGTACATCTGGCAGAGGGTCCGTCGACTCGGCCAGGAGACCCCAGAGTCGGGGATGGTGCCAACAGAGCTCGTGGCTAGTGCTGTCGCGGTGGAGTCGGATTCCGTTTCTCAATCGCATGATCTCCTGAACGAGCTCATCGCGTGAGAGGGACTCGAGGTCTCCATCCGTCGTGGACATCCATTAAACCTTACGGCGGCTGTCGGCTCGAACGGGCGCAGGCAGAACCTCTCGCGCTGTTGGGGCTGTCTCGTTAGTCGATCCCGGTGCGGGACGGTGATCGTCCACGGTCCGCGTCACGAGTGGCTGTGGGCGAGGCGCTGGAGCAGGTCGGTGAAGTGCTGTCGTTCGTTGGCCAGTGGCCCGAAGAAGTTGCGGTCCACACCCTCCGCGGCGGTGTTGGCGGCGTTTGCGAGTGCTGCGCCTTCCGAGGTGACGGTCAGCGCCCGGGCGCGGCCGTCGGCGGGGTGGGGGGCGCGGCGGATCAGTCCTTTGGCCTCCAGCGCCCGGAGCACTTGGGAGGTCATCATCGGGTCGGTGTTCGCGTGGTCGGCGAGGTCGCGTTGGGTGACGGGGCTGTCTGGGGCCAGCCAGGACAGTGAAGCGAGGAGCACGAACTGGACGTGGGTGAGGCCGAAGGGTGCAAGCGCTGCGCGTTGCGCGGCCTGCCAGGCGTTGGTGACCCGCCAGATCATGAGACCCGGACTGTCGACTGCATCGGTGAACTCGCTGCGCAGGCCGCCGGTCATCGCTCTCGCACCGGCAGCATCGCTGCGCGCAGCACCGCCACGTCATCGGCGCCCAATGCGACCAGGCCACGGCGCAGCTGGTATCCCCAATTCGGTGCGTTCGTCAGACACAGACGCTCCTTGACCTGATCGAGGGAGACGGTGTGGGCATTTTCGTAGCGCACCCGTCGGCGGAACGGTGTGAAGCCGTCCTCGTCCGCCTGCCAGATCATGTCGTCGGCGACGGTGCCGATCGCGGTGAACTGCCGCAGCGGCGCCGAGTCTCCCAGCCGGTTGACCGGCGAGTAGTAGACGAGCGTGTCGCCCTCGTGCATCCGGGTGAGGCCGGCGCGCTTGCCGTGCCCGATTTGGGCGATGCCGAGGCTGACCCCACGGTGGACATGCTCGGCCGAGACGACACCGAGCCAGGCGCTCATGACTGTTCCACGATGGCAACGAGGCGGTCGAGATCGCGCTGTGCCGACTCGCGGAACCCGCCGCCCATGATTTTCGACCACACGAACGCGAGCGGTCCCTCCATCGTGACCTGCACGTGCAGCTCGCATCCCAGCGCAGCCGGTTCCACCGTGTGTCGGAACACCAAGCGCGCTCCCGGCAGCCGGGTTGTGTCGGTGTACTCCCGGCCCGGGCTGCACGCGCTGATGACGAACTTCGCCTTCGGGCCGCCCTTGGGCTTCAGCACGCCCCGGGTGCCGACCTCAACTGGACCGTCGAGGCGGACCCACTCGGTGTCGGGAGACCACTCCGGCCAGGAGTCGTGGTCGATCCAACGGGCGAAGAAGGCAGCCGGGGTAGCGGTGGAGATCGCGTGACCTCGTCCAAGTTCCATCATGTCCCTAGTATGCGCGCTTACTACTATGCAACGCAAGGGGATCCCTCTGCGGAACACAATTCTCGGGAGCTCGACCTGCCACTGCGCCACTCCACCCCCGAACACGGAGGAGGTGCGTCCTGTGTCGCTCGGACCATTTACTCGCCCGCGCCCGGTCGCCTTGGCGACTTACGGCGCCTGCATCGTTGGTGAGCTCGCCCTCATCGCCCTCGGGTCACGAGCCCTGACCGCGGTAGGCCACGCTGACCTGCGACCGGCCTTGATCGCTGCTGTCGTCGGGTTGCACTTCATCCCATTTGCCTGGGCCTTCGGCGAGCGGATGTTCTTCTAGTGCGGCGGTCTCTTGTTGGTCCTCGGCGCGGTCGGCCTCGTGGCAGGCGCCATTTGGCGTCGTACACGCAGCCGAGGCGCGCTGGCGGTGGTGGCGGGGCTAGCCATGCTGGTCATCATCACCTTGTACGCGATGGGCCGGTTTGCCCCTCAAACGGGCTAAGGAGCACACCGCGGGTCTGCCCGGCCGTATTCGCGGGGTGTCAGAGACGGACGAACGATGACCGGCGTTGTCCGGGGGCGCCGCGGTCGCCCTGGTCGCCCTGCCCGAGCCACCGTCATCGTCGTTAGGGATCCGTCTACGACACAGCGTCCGAGCCTGAAGCGAGCGCGGCTCAGTCTGGCGTGGAGCTGGGGCCTGCGTGCTCAGCGGCGAGGGTGAGCAGGGCGCGCTCGAGCGGGGCAGGGCGGGCGCGGTGGGCGAGCCACAGCTCGGCCAGCCCGAGCGTCGCCGGGGCGGCCAGCGCGACCAGGCCGTCGGCCAGCGCCACGGCGTTGGAGGCGGTCAGCAGCGTCCACGCCTGACCGACGGCCACGAGAACGAGCAGATCGTCGACGGCGGTGGCCACCGGCCCGGGCCGAGGCGTGAACCCCTGGGCCTCAGCCGCCCTGCGGTAGGCGGCGAACGCCGGCGAGGCATCGTGGGCGCCGAGGCTAGCGAACGGCCACTCGGCCAGCGCGGCCCGGGTGCCCATGATCAGGTCGAGGAGGAGCGGAACGAGGAGGTGACCCCGGTCCACGCCTGGCGGGGGACGGTCTCCTCGATGCGGGCCAGGTTCTCGCGGCTGAGGTCGAGCCGTGCGGCGGGGGCGTTCTGGTCCACCCGTTCGGGCCGGGTCATGCCCGTGACAGGGACGACGTCTTCGCCCTGGGCCAGGAGCCAGGCTAGGGCCAGCTGCGCGGGGGTGGCCCCGAACTCTTCAGCCAGGGTGGTGAAGGCGGCGACGAGGGCCCGGTTTCGGATCAGGTTGTCGCCCTGGAAACGTTTGTCATTGCGACGCCAGTCGCCGTCGGGCAGCGTGTCGGGGTCGATGGCCCCTCCGGCGAGGAAGCCGCGGCCGAGTGGGCTGTAGGGCAGGACGGCGATACCGAGCCGTCTGGCGGTGGGGACGATCTCGTCCTCGACGTCGCGGCACCACAGCGACCACTCGGACTGCAAGGCGGTGATTGGGTGAGTGGCCGCGGCTCGTTCGAGCGCATCGGGGAGGGCCTCGGACAGACCGAGATGGCCTACCTTCCCCTCCGCGACAAGGTCGGCCATGGCGCCGACGGACTCCTCGACAGGGACCGCTGGATCGACGCGGTGTAGGTAGAAGAGGTCGATGTGGTCCACGGCGAGGCGGCGCAGCGACTTCTCGCAGCAGGCCCGGGCGTTGGCCGGGGTCCCGTCGACGTCGACGCCCCCGTCGGCATCCCGCACGATGCCGAACTTGGTGGCCAGGACCACCTGGTCACGGCGCCCAGTCAGGGCCCGCCCGATAAGGCGCTCGTTGTGCCCGTCTCCGTAGGTAGTGGCGGTGTCGATGAGGGTGATGCCACGGTCGATGGCCCGGTGGACCGTGGCGATCGACGTGTCGTCGTCGCGGGGCCCGTAGCCCTGGGACATGCCCATGCAGCCGAGGCCCAGGGCCGAGACCGTCACCTGTTGTGGTCCGACGTTCCGTTGTGGGAGGAGGTGTTCCATGGCGGCCATCATGCGCCGCTCCGACACAGCGGACCAGATGCCGCTGACACCCCTACTGGTAGTAGCACGCTGAGCGTGAGCAGCGCTTGTGGATAGCCGTACCCTTGGCCTCCATGTCGGACGCCAGGGTTCCTCGCGAGGGGCTGGGCCAGTTGCTGCGATCTCGACGGGAGAGACTCTCGCCCGGAGACGTGGGTCTGCCGTCGGGGTCACGTCGACGCACGCCAGGGTTGCGTCGCGAGGAGGTCGCAATCCTCGCCAACGTCTCCAACACCTACTACACGTTCCTGGAGCAAGGCCGCGCCAACCGCCCCTCGCCCGAGGTGCTCGACGCGCTGGCGCAGGCGCTACGGCTCGATGCCCTCGATCGTCGGCACCTCCACGACTTGGCCCTCGACACGGGGCGGGAGGTCGATCACCAGCCCGAGACCCTGGACGACGCGGTGGAGGCGCTGGTCCAACGGTTGCACCCCGATCCCACCTACGTGAAGGGGCGCAGCTGGGACATCCTCGCTGCCAACCCGACCGCCCGAGCTCTGTTCGCGGGCTGGGACGCGGCTGACGGACGGGCACCCAACATGCTGCGCTGGATGTTCACCGCCCCCGCCGCGAGCGAGATCTATGTCCACTGGGAGCAGGAAGCGAGAGCGATGCTGTCACGTTTCCACGCTGCAGTCGTCGCCCGACCCCGCGAACCGGCCACGAGCACGCTGATCGACGAGGTGCTGGAATCCTCCCCACTCGCCCGTCGGTGGTGGAACGACCACGATGTGGCGCCCATCGCCAGCGGTACCAAGTTGCTGCGGCACCCGACGCTCGGGGACTTCCGGGTCCGTCACGCCGTGCTCCATGTGGGTGGGCAGCCCGACCAGCACTTCGTCACCTTCACCGGAACAGACCCCGGTGACACCGCACGCTTTGAGGCGCTGGCGGTCCCGTCTCCGCCTGGCGATCCCACGGTCTGAGCGCGGCCCCGAGGGGCCCCCACCTCGACACCGACACCTTCTTCTGGATGCCAAGGACGCGCCCAGCCGAACGACCACGGCTCCGTCTCGGCACGATCCCAGATACCTCCGATGGTGTTGCGAGGGCGGTTCCGAGCGGCAAAGAGCCACTGCGGAAGATCGAGCGCCGCCGAACCTCGAGGGGCAGATCCGCCGAGGCGCTGCCCTAGCGGGGAGGATGGCCGTGAGGCGAAGGTTCGCATGAGTCGCAGCACCTCGGCTGCACCGGGCCCGGCACCGGCAAGGGTCGTGTGCGCAGCGTCAGCGCGTTGTCCGGCCACCCGACAGAGGTCGTACGCCGGGCCGGTGATGGCGGTGGGTGCATCGACGGGTCCGAAGTCCCACCGGTCTCCGCCGTCGGGGGCGTCGAGTGCGAAGCGGACCGGGCCGGGTGCGTCGAGGCCCTCGCGAGCGAACGCATAGGGGATGGTGCGGTGCACGAGTCGGGCGATGTGCCACAGTCGCGTCGTCAGTTGAACCGAGCGACCGAGTCCTTCGGCCACGTCGAGGGTGTGAACCCAGGTCTCGGATAGCCTCGTGGTTGCCAGCGTCTGGGCGGCGATCTCGCCGGCGACCCAGCGCACTCGTGTGTTCGGTCCGCATGCCTCGAACGCGGCAAGCAGTCCTGCCGAGCTTCGCTCCCACCACGCGACGACGTCGGCGCCGGGCAGACCGCGGCGGCTCGCGACCGCGCGGTCGGCCGCCTGGTCCACGGTGGCGCCATTCTCATTCGGATCCCACATTCCGACCACCTCGTCCCAACGCCCCTGGGCGCTCGCGCTGGCGAAATCGTTGGTCTGCGCGAGGTGCAGCAGGACGTCGGAGACGGACCAACCCGGACACGGTGACGGTCGGCCGAGGTCGGCCTCGTCGATGTCGGCGACAAGGCCAGCCAGCTCGTCGAGTTGGTCACGAAGCGCGACAACGATGGAGTCCATGCAATCACGGTACGAGGAGCCGCCTGTCTCCTGGGCCGCCAGCGCGGTCACAAACGCCGTTTCCACGTTCGGGCGCCGGAGCAGGAGGTGCCCCGGAAGTCGACGACCTGGGTTCGCTGCCGGTGCCATTGCGAGGGGTGCGTTGCCGCGCTTGCTCAAGCGCCTGGCGGGCGGCTGGGCTGAGGTGCTGGGTCTGCAGCCGCTGGTCCAGTGCCGCAGCGTGCTGCGCTGAGCTCACCGGCTCGAGCCCGCCATGTCCGCGCCAGACTGGTGGACGCCGTCGCATCGCTGATCCGACCATCCGCCCAGGACCCATGACGGCGCCGCTTGTCCACCTTCGCATCAATGTCAGGTGGGGATCAGATCGGCGGCGCGGTCCGCGGCGAGCGCCCGGTGGCGAGGGCAGCGGCGAGGCGATCAATCTCGGGATCGGTGAGCGCGGCGACCGTGACCCGAACGGCCGGGGGAGAGGTGATGCGGTAGGGGGCCGCGGCACGGATGGCGAACCCGGCGCCCCGGGCGGCCTCGACCGCGGCCTGCTCGTCGTCGACAGGTATCCAGACGTTGAGGCCCGATGGGCCCGACGCAGCCACACCCAGGTCGCGCAGCGCCGCGACCAGCTGGTCACGTCGTTCCCGGTAGGCCTCTGCGGCCTCGCGCACGAGGTCACTGGTTGAGTCGTCGTTGAGCAGGTGGGCCGCAGTCCGCTGGAGGAGGTGGCTGACCCACCCGGGGCCGTTGCCGATGGCGGTGGACACATGGTCGACGGTGCGGCGATCAGCGGCCACCACCGCGAGGCGGAGGTCGGGACCGAGGAACTTACCCAGGGAGCGGATGGTGGCCCAGCGATCTCCTGACGGCGTGAGCCCGACGTAGTCGACGCCGGCCACGGGGCCAGCGTGGTCGTCTTGGATCACTACCACCTCGGTGTGGTCGGCGAGGACGGCGTCGACGGCTGCGGCGCGTCGCGGGGTGAGGGCGGCGCCCGTCGGGTTGTGCGCCCGGGGCGTGACCACCACCGCGGCCAGGCCCCGATCGAGGGCGGAGAGCAGTGCCTCGGTGCGGATGCCCTCCTCATCGAGGGCGAGGGGCACCAGCTCGAGGCCGGCGGTGCGAGCCAGCTGGTGGACGGGGATGTGGCCCGGGTCCTCCACTCCGATCCGGTCCCCGGGTCGCAGGTCCTGAGCGGCCAGCACCCGGTCGATGGCATCCAGTGCCCCCGAGGTCACGGCCAGGTGGTCGGCGTTGATCCCGTCGGCGGTGAAGATGCGGCGGGCGGCCTCGGCCAGGTCCTGGTCGAACAGCGGCCCGCCGTATCGTGCAGCGACGCCGACGGAGGCCCGAACCAAGGCCGGGCTCAGCGGGGGGAGGAGCGCGAGATCGGGGTTGCCGCTCAGGGCATCGACAGTGCCGGACGGCACAGCTGCAGCGTGCAGGGCCGGGGGACCGGCCCGAGGCGCCACGCGGGTGCCCTGGCCGGCTCTTCCGACCACCAACCCCCGCCGGCGCAGATCGCGGTAGGCGGAGGCAACCGTGGACGCAGAGACCCCCAGCTCGGAGGCCCGATCTCGCACCGAGGGCAGCCGCGTCCCCGCCGCCAGCCGCCCGGTGCTCACGTCGGCCTCCGCCTGGGCGCTGATTTCGCTTGCTGTCGGTCCCGGGATGTCGATAATGTAGCAGATCATGCAACATGATGTACCAGTACAAACGTCTCCGGACGAGACGGTGCGGATTCGACGGGCGCCGGAACGGGCCCGCTACGACGCGGCATCGGTCCACGAGATTGTCGATGCCGCCCTCGTTGCCCACGTCGGCACCGTTCGCGACGGGTACCCCGTCGTGATCCCGATGTTCTACGTTCGCGATCAGGACGCCCTGTTGCTCCACGGTGCGCCGGCTGCGGGTGCTCTGCGGCGTGCCCAGCTGGGCCTCGACGTCTGCGTCACCATCACCCTGCTCGACGGGCTGGTGCTGGCCCGATCCGCGTTTCACCACTCGATGAACTACCGATCGGTCGTGGTACTGGGCACCGCCGAGCCCGTGCTCAGCGAGGCCGAGAAGGCCCGGGCACTCGACCTGTTCGTCGAGCGGCTCACCCCTGGCCGCCAGGGTCACCTTCGGGCCACGACCTCAAAGGAGATCCGGGGCACCGAGGTCCTGCGCCTGTCGCTGGACCGAGCCTCGGCCAAGGTCAAGGCAAGCCCACCCAACGACGACGAGGCGGACTACCACCTTGACATCTGGGCGGGGGTCATCCCCGTCCACACCACCTTCGGGCCACCGGAGCCGGATCCACGCCTCAGGGCCGGCGTGGCCCTGCCTGACGAGGTGCAGGCCATGACGGACTGACAACCAGCGAACCCTGAGAGAGGGGGCAGAGGAGCTTTGGCGCGTGGCTCAGCCTGTCCGCTTGCGAAGGCACAAGGGAGCTCGGCGCACGGCAGTCGTCCTGCACTCATCGAGGCTGTGGCGTGGAAGATCTGGGGTCTCGGCGGGGCGGGGGTCGCCGTCGGCGCCCTGTTCGCCTTGCTCCTTCTGGCCTTGGCGACCGCGGTGGGCAAGGGACGTGCCCACACGCTGGCAGTCGCAAACGCCGTGGCCACGATGGTCGGCGGCGTGCGGCTGATCACGGGGCCGGCTCGGGCACGAGAAGTATTCTGACGTGGTGAAGGAAAGTGAGGAGTCAGTGAGTGTGCGGCGATCAGCAGCAGGCGAGGAGGATTCGGGTCGGGCGCATGATGGCCGGCTGGCCCGCGATGTGTTGGGTATGACCCATCGTGAGCGTCTCGAGGAGCTTGCTGTGGTGGAAGCGTTCTTCGAGCTGGCCCAACGGATCGAGTAGTGGCCAGCCGGCCTCGGCCGTCCTTCGATCCTCTCCGCCTCATTGAGACCTTTCACAATCACGGCGTCGAGTACGTCGTGATTGGTGGCGTTGGCGCTCGCCTGCATGGCGGGTGACGATCTCGTCACGGGTCACCCCTTCAGTGGTTTGGCCGACGTACCACAGCTCAATCAGCCGACCGCTGGAGTGGGCCAGCAAGAGAATCCGGCAGCCACCGTCGGAGTTGGTGGGTCGACGACGACGGTGTGGGTGTGATGCCCGTCCCGGATCGGCCTGGTGCAGAGCTGTTGGCTTTGTATGACCGGGCGTTGCCCCAGGTGTACGGGTATCTGATCTCGCGTTGCTTCGAACGGTCGTTGGCCGAGGACTTGACCGCCGAGACGTTCCTGGCGGCAGCCACGACACAAACGGACGCTCCATTGACAGTCGGGTGGCTGATCGGAGTGGCCCGGCACAAGCTGGCCGACCACTGGCGCTGGCATGCCCGCCAGCAGCGCCTGCTCGCGGCGGTCGGCGGCTCCCTGTCCGAGCCGGAGGACCCCTGGGACGTTGAGCTCGAGGTGATGAGAACCCGTGAGGTGCTGGCTCAACTCGCCCCCCAGCATCGTGTCGCGCTGACCTTGCGCTACCTCGACGGCCTCAGCGTCCCTGAGGTCGCCTCAATCCTGGACCGAACCGTGCATGCCACCGAGACACTGCTCGTCCGGGCCCGCCGAGAGTTCCGCCACGCCTACGAGGACGGTGGCCCCTATGCCTGACCCCTTCGAGGCCCTGCGCTCCCCGGTGGTGCCCGTGGCTCCTGACCCTGACTTCACCGCCAGGCTGCGCCGCCGCCTGGTGCGCGCCCTCTCACCAACCGCTCCCCAGGAGGAGAACATGACCGACGTCCTGCTGCGCAACGAGCTGTCCCGCAACGGAACCCGCCAAGGTGACATCTCATATATCTCGCTCGGACTCACCGACGATGCTTCGGGTCGAGCTTTCTACGGATCGGTACTCGGCTGGCGTTTCGCCTCCGGACAGGTCGACCACGTCGGCAACCAGGTCGACGAGGTGATCCCGCAGGTCGGCCTGTGGTCAGGGCCCGAGCAAGGGCCTCTGGCCGTGCACGGCGCCGTACTGGCTTTCCGGGTGGACGATATCGGCACCGCCGTGGAGCGAGTGAGGCAGGAGGGGGGCACCGCCGCGGACCCCGAGGCTCGTCCCTACGGTTTGGAGGCCCGCTGCACCGATGGCCACGGCTTGGGGTTCTGGCTCCACCAGCTGCCGCCAACTGGGCGTCCCGCCCCACGCGGCGGGGAGCGGGAGGGGGATGTCAGCTACGTCATAGTGGCGGTGGACGACCTCGAACGGGCCCGGATGTTCTTTGGTGCCGTCCTCGACTGGGTGACATCTCCCGGCCACTCCGGTGGCGTGCAGGTTGAGGGGCCCGTTCCGATGGTCGGTATGGCAGGAGGAGGCGGCGAACCTGGTGCGCTGCTCTGCTACCGGGTGGACGACGTCGCCTCTGCGGTGGACCGGGTGAGGGAGGCGGGGGGCACCGCCACCGGGCCAGTCGAGCGCCCCTACGGTCTGGAAGCCGACTGCACCGACGACCAGGGCGTCCGGTTCTACCTGCACCAGCTTCCCCGACCATGACGAACGCGATGCCTACCGAGTCTCACGACGTTGTCGTCGTCGGCGCTGGTGTGATCGGCTTGACCGTGGCGGTCTGTCTGGCCGAGCGCGGCCAGCGGGTCGAGGTGCGCACCGATCGCGAGCCGGCACGAACGACCTCTGCGGTGGCCTCCGCAATGATCGGCCCCATGATCGCTGCGCCCGACTCACTGGTTGGGCGCTGGGAGCAGGCATCGGTGGAGCAGTTCACGGCGTTGGCCGGCGTGGATCGGACCGGGGTCATGATCCGCCGCGGACGGCTGGTAGGTCGAGATGCGGGGGTCCCTGCGCCACCCGGGGACCTCCCTCCATGTGATGGAGTCGACCTTCCGTCCGGGTTCGCGGTCGGCTACTGGGCCACGCTGCCGCTCGTCGACATGGTGCCCTACCTCGAGTACCTGACTGCACGGCTCGCTGCAGCCGGCGGTCGCCTGAAGCTGTGCCGTGTCGCCTCGCTCGGCGAACTTGCGGAAGATGTGGAACTGGTCGTCAATTGCGCGGGGATGGGGGCGCGGGAGCTCGCCGGCGACGAATCTCTCTCGCCGGACTTCGGCCAGCACGTCGTCGTCGAGAACCCAGGAGTCGAGGAGTTCTTCGTTGAGGCTCCGTTCACGCCGGAGTGGAGGGCGTACTGGCCCTACCCCGACCACGTAGTCATCGGCGGCGTCGCCCGGCGGGGCGACGACTCGACCAAACCGGACCATGAGCTTGCTGAGAGGATGCTCCAACGCTGCGTGGCAGTCGAGCCGAGGCTCGGCGATGCGCGCGTCCTCGGCCATCAAGTCGGCCTACGCCCCACGCGGCCGACCCCGCGGCTCGAACTCCAGGAGATCGGCGGCGCTCGCTGCGTGCACAGCTACGGCCACGGTGGGTCAGGCGTAACGCACTCGTGGGGCGCTGCCTTCGCCGCGGGCGACCTGCTGCTCGGAGAGTAGGCCTCACGGTCTTACCGTGACTTTCGGTTCCGATGTTCCTCACGGGCCATCACGGGCGATGGTAGTGCTGTGGGCTTCCCCCCAAAGTGTGGAGGCATCGACTATGAGGAGTAGCGATGCCAGAGACACGCAGGAAGTACGACCCCGAGTTCCGTGAGGGAGCTGTCCGGATCGTGCTCGAGACCCGTAAGCCGATCGCGGTGGTGGCCAAGGACCTGGGGATCAACCCGGGAACCTTGGGCACCTGGGTCGAACGAGCGAAGGTCCACAGCGGCGAGACCGGCGGCCTCACCATCGACGAGCGCGCTGAGCTGCACCGGCTCCGCAAGGACGTCGCCGAGCTCCGAATGGAGCGTGATGTCCTCAAGCGATCCGTGGTCCTGTGGGTAAAGGAGGCGACGCGATGACCGTGGCATCGTTCGTGGCTGACCAGAGGACCGACCATGGCGTGCCCCACGCGGTGACCTGCCGGGCTTTGGAGGTCAGCGAGTCGTGGTTCTACAAGTGGCGCGACCGTCCACCCACGCAACGTCAGCTGCGCCGGGCGGCCCTGGACACGGCGGTGAAGGAGTTCTTCGACGCGTCTGACGGCACCTACGGGTCGCCGAGGGTGCACGCCGATCTCCTCGACGCCGGCTGGGTGGTGAACGAACGGACCGTGGCGGCGTCGATGGCCGCCCAGGGCCTCATGGGCCGACCGAAGAAGCGTCGCCGCTGCCTGACACGCCCCGACAAGGCCGCCGATCCGGTCCCTGACCTGGTCCGCCGGGACTTCACCGCCGGAGCGATCAACCAGAAGTGGTGTGGGGACCTCACCGAGATCCCCACTGCGCAAGGCAAGCTGTACTTGGCCATCGTCGAGGACCTGGCGTCGCGCCGGCTCCCTGGGTTCGCGCTCGGTGAACACCACGACGCCGCCCTCGCCGCTGCTGCGCTCAAGATGGCCGCCGCAGTGAGGGGCGGGAAGGTGGCCGGGGTGGTCTTCCATTCCGACAAGGGCGGCGAGTACACCGGCGACGTCTTCGCCCAGGCCTGCGGGGCGCTCGGGGTGACCCAGTCGATGGGCCGGGTCGGCTCCGCCCTGGACAACGCCACCTCCGAGAGCTGGAACTCGACCCTCGAGTTCGAGCTGCTGTCGCGACGGTCCTTCGCCACCAAAGACCAGGCCCGCCGCCAGGTCGCCGCGTTCATCGACCGCTACAACACGACCCGCCGCCACAGCACCTGCGAGATGCGCTCCCCGATCCAGTTCGAAGCGATCCTCGCCGCCCGAGCCGCCCCCGACGCCGACACCGCCGAACCGGGACAGGCAGCCTGAAACATGGCCGCTCAGATCGCCGCAGAGCCCCTCGACGACATCGAGTGGCACCACCCTGCGACCGATGAGAGGCTCAACCACCTAAACGGAAGCCTCCACGCTCAGGGGGGAAGCCCACTGGTCCGTAGTGTCGGAAATGTGCGGTTTGCCGTTGAGTGTGGTCTCGGTTCCACCGTTGTCAGAGCGTTACCGGAACCTGTCAAGGGGGTGTTGCCGATTTCTTCGGTCACTTCTTTGTCTGGATGCTGGGGTTGTTGATCCAGGCTTCGGTGGGCGGTGTGGCTGCTCGGGGTGGCCGGTTGCGGAACCGG
>JAABUN010002707.1_pt1 | contig 30262 bp, 28 predicted proteins | sample 5559311 | NCBI WGS metagenome assembly JAABUN01 (sample SAMN10711877, study PRJNA513370) | rock metagenome | isolation source: Antarctica rocks | place: Antarctica: Victoria Land, Siegfried Peak sud | reverse complement strand
CGACGACGGGCTCGTCGCCATCTGGGGGCCGCGGGCGGCGCCCTACGTGGTTGCCGCCGCCGACGTCGGCGTCTTCACGCGTGGGGCGCTCCCGGCGGACGAGGCGTCGGCACGCGCGTTCGCTCCGAGCGCGGCGAAGGCACTCGACCCTCACGGGGTCCCGCTGCTCGAGGCCTTCGCGCAGGTCGAGGCGGCGATGGGTGCCGCAGTCGCCCTCGGTCCGGTGGAGCGTGACGACATGCACCAGCAGCTGCGCGAGTCACTGCCGCCGGCGCTCATGTGGGCGTGCCGGGGGTGCGGCACCGAGCATGTGCACCCGATGGTCTGGCGCGCCGCTTGCGCGATGGGCGGGGTGCGCCGGGACTCCGCCTCCGGCTCACGCGCGGTGACCTACGCCGCGATCGCGGAGCCGCCTGCACCGTCGGGGGACGCAGCGACCCGGGAGGAGCTCACGCGCCGCGCGCTCCACCACCACGGGCCGCTCACGCTCGGCGAGCTCACGGCGTGGTTGAGCATCTCAAAGGCGGACGCGCACGCCCGACTGGACGCGGTGGCGGCGGAGGTCGAAGAGGTCGACCGCGCGGGGACGCCGGCGTGGGCGCTCGTCGCCGACCGCGACCTGCTCGCCGACCCTCCGCGTGTCGAGGGCGTCCGCCTGCTCGGCACAGGCGATCCCCTGCTCGACGGCCGCGACCGCGCGACCGTCATCCCAGACCAGGCGAGCCGCCAGGAGGTCTGGAGGGCGATCTCGAGCCCCGGGGTGGTGCTCGCCGACGGCGCGGTCGTCGCGACGTGGCGGGCGAGAGCGAAGGGCACGCGCCTCGACGTCACGGTGACGCCGCTCGGCGGCGCGATGCTCCCCGTGGCGGAGCGCCTCATGCCCGAAGCCGAGGTGCTCGCCACCGCCCGTGGGTTCACGAGCGCGCGGCTCGCCTGAGTCTGGATCCACCGATTCTCGCGGCATCCACGATCGATCGGTGGATCCAGGCTGAGCCGAGTGGTGCTTCGACTTGCTCCCCGGCGAGTCGAAGCGCCGCAGTCCGCCGGCTCATCCACAGCGAGTTAGCCTCCTTCGACCATGATGATCGTGATGACCCCGCAGGCCTCCGACCAGCAGGTCGAGGCGGTGCGGGAGCGGCTGGCCGCCACAGGCGTGCACGTGGTCGTCATGCCCGGGGAGCTCACCACCGCGATCGGCGCCATCGGCGATCCGCAGGGCGTCACCGAGCTCGGCCTGGAGGGGATGGACGGCGTAGACCGCGTCGTGCCGATCTCGCGGCCCTACAAGCTCGCCTCGCTCGAGCTCTCCCATCAGGAGCCGAGCGTCCTGGATGTCGCCGGGCGCACGGTCGGCGGCGGCGAGACGTTCTGCCTGATCGCCGGCCCGTGCACGGTCGAGAGCGCGGAGCAGACCCTCGCGGTGGCCCACGCCGTGAAGGCCGGCGGTGCCTCCATGCTGCGCGGCGGCGCCTACAAGCCGCGGACCTCGCCGTTCGCGTTCTCGGGCCTGGGGCGAGAAGCGCTGCAGATCCTCGCCGAGGCGCGCGCGGAGACGGGCCTGCCCGTCGTCACCGAGCTGCTCGACGCGCAGCACGCCGACGTCGTCCGCGAGCACGCCGACGTGCTGCAGATCGGCGCGCGCAACATGCAGAACTACGCGCTGCTCGAGGTGGCGGGCAAGCTCGGCCGGCCCGTGCTGCTCAAGCGCGGCCTCTCGTCGAGCCTGGATGAGCTGCTCCAGGCCTCCGACTACGTGCTCAAGGGCGGCGCCGACGTCATCCTCTGCGAGCGCGGCATCCGCACCTTCGAGACCGCGACGCGCTTCACGCTCGACCTGGGCGCGGTGCCGTGGCTGAAGCTGCACACGCACCTGCCCGTGATCGTCGACCCGTCCCACGCCGCGGGGGACCGCCGACTCGTCGAGCCGCTCTCGCGTGCCGCCGCGGCGGTCGGGGCCGACGGGATCATCGTGGAGGTCCACGAGGACCCGACCGCCGCGCTGTGCGACGGGGCGCAGTCACTCTTCGCGCGCGACTTCGCCGCTTACGCCCAGCGCGTCACCGCACACGCCGAGCTGGACGGCAAGCGGCTCGCCTGAGGCTCTGGACATCGACCTCGCTCGTGGGTGATCAGCTCCGCGATCGGCGTCGAGGACGCCCGCGGGCCCGGCTGCTCACCTCTGCTCAGCGCCGGGCGATCGCCTCGAGCAGCCGACCCGCGGCGTCGGCCACGTCGTCCTCCAGCCAAGGCGGTAGCGCACCGGCGTGGCGTCGTACCGCGGCGGTCGGGACGTCGACCACGGCCCGGGTGACCGCCTCGAGCGCGCGGGCGTCGGCGCGCCCGGCCAGCGCCCGCGCGATGCGTCGGACGGCGGCCTCGAGCGGCGCGTTCATCGCGGCCAGCCGCGGTTGCAGCGCGGGATCGATCGCATGGTCGAGGAGGTCGTCGCGGCGTACGACGAGCAGCAGGCGGGCGTCCTCGGGCTGCGCGCGGGCGAAGGCGATCGCGGCCCGGGCCATCGCGACGCCGGCCTGCACCGGCTCGTCGGGATGGACGGCGTCGGCGGCGAGGGCGAGCTCCTGGAAGCGGGTGAGCGCCCGCAGCCACGTGGCCGCGAGGATGCCGTCGCGCGTGCCGAAGCGGTGGTAGAGCGTGCCGACGGGCGCCCCGCTGGCCACAGCGATCGCCGCGACCGAGGCGGCGCGCGGCCCGCCCGCGAGCGTGAGGCCGCGGGCGGCGTCGAGGATCGTGTCCGTGGGGTGCTTGCGCGGAGGTGCCAATAAATGTAAGATGATCGTTCTACATGCGGCGACTGCCCTACATCGACGAGCATGCCATCGACGTCGACGCCCCGGCCGCCCGCGTGTGGTCGGCGCTCCTGCGCACAGTGGCGAGCGAGCTCGGAGGGCGGGCGGCGGTGCCGCTGGCCCGTGCGCTCGGCTGCGTGCCCGGCGCGGCGTCCGGGCAATGGGGTGAGCCGGTCGCGATCGGCCAGGCGCTCCCGGGCTTCAGCGTCGCCGAGGTCGAGCCGCAGGCCCGCCTCACGCTCGAAGGGCGCCACCGCTTCAGCGCCTACCGGCTCGGCTTCCTGCTCGAGGACGCGGGGCCCGGCGGCACGCGCCTGCGTGCGCAGACCCACGCGACGTTCCCCGGGCCGCACGGGCGGGCCTATCGCGCCGCGGTGATCGGCACCGGCGCCCATCGGCTCGTCACCCGTCGCCTCCTGCGCGGAGTCGCCCGGCGGAGCTCCTCCGGCTAGGATCAGCGTGCTGCCCTCGCCGTGCGAGGGCGTCAGGACCCCGTGGAGTGAGACCGCCGGGCGCAACCTGCTCGTGGAGTGAGACCGCCGAGCACCCTCATACCTAGGAGAACCACATGCCCGAAGCCGTCATCGTCGACGCCATCCGGACCCCCATCGGCCGCGCCGTGAAGGGCACGCTCAAGGACGTCCGGGCCGACGACCTTGCCTCGATCCCGCTCATGGCCCTCGTCGAGCGCAACCCGCAGGTCGACTTCTCCGAGGTCGTCGACGTCCTCTACGGCTGCGCCTTCGGCGTCGGCGAGGCGGGCTACAACGTCGCCCGCAACGCGGCGCTGCTCGCCGGCCTCCCGGAGACCGTCCCGGGCGTGACCATCAACCGCTTCTGCGCCTCCTCGCTGCAGGCGATCCGCAACGCCTTCCACGCGATCAAGGCCGGCGAGGGCGAGATCTACATCGCCGGTGGCGTCGAGGCCGTGTCGCGCTCGATCGAGCAGGGCTCCTTCGAGTTCCACCCCCAGCTCGACGGCTCCGAGGGCTCGCAGTACAACGTCTACATCCCGATGGGGCTGACGGCGGAGAACGTCGCCGACGAGTACGGCGTCACCCGCGAGCAGCAGGACGCGTGGGCGGCCATCTCCCAGCAGCGCGCCGTCGCGGCCCGCGAGTCGGGCCACTTCGACGCAGAGATCGTCCCGGTCACCACGCCCGACGGCACCGTCGTCACCCACGACGATGGCCCCCGCCCCGGCACCACGGTCGAGACGCTCGGCAACCTGAAGCCGGCGTTCAAGCCCGACGGCACGGTCACGGCCGGCAACGCCTGCCCGCTCAACGACGGCGCGGCCGCGACGCTCATCATGAGCGAGGAGAAGGCCAAGCAGCTCGGCCTCACCCCGCGCGCGAAGATCGTCGCCTCCTCCGTGGCGGCGATCCGCCCCGAGGTCATGGGCATCGGCCCGGTCCCGGCGATCCAGAAGCTCCTGGCCGCGACGCAGATGAAGATGTCGGACATCGACGTCGTGGAGATCAACGAGGCGTTCGCCGCGCAGATCGTGCCGTCGAAGGACCAGCTCGGGATCGACGACGAGAAGCTCAACCCGTTCGGCGGCGCGATCGCCCTCGGGCACCCGTTCGGCATGACGGGCGCGCGGATCATGACCACGCTGCTCAACGACCTCGAGACCCGGGATCAGACCTACGGGATCGAGTCGATGTGCGTGGCCGGCGGCATGGGCATGGCGATGCTCGTCGAGCGCTTGAAGTAGGACCCGCGCAGCGGAGGCGGCGGGGCGACCCGCCGTCTGCGCCGGCGCCGGGGCCGCGGCGGTCGGAACGGGCCTGCCCGCGAGACGTCAGGCGTGGCGGGCGACGCGCTCGATCTACCCTCGACGGCATGGACGTGGACGCCGACGTCGTGATCGTGGGCTACGGGCCGGTCGGGCAGCTCGCCGCGAACCTGCTCGGTGCGGCGAGGCTGCGGACGTTGGTCCTCGAGCGTTCACCGGCCCTGCACCCGCTTCCGCGGGCGGCCGCGATCGACGACGAGGGGCTGCGGATCCTGCAGGCGGCCGGCGTGGCCGAGCAGGCACGCGCCGAGATGCTTCCCGACGTCCCGGTCGCCTTCGTCACGCGGCGCGGGCGCGAGGTGCGCTTGGTCGATGCCGCCGACACGCCCAACGGCCACCCGTTCGTCTCCCTGCTGCACCAGCCCGCGCTCGAGCGGGTGCTCGACGCGGCCGCCCGGGCGCGCCCCTGCGTCGACGTGCGCTTCGGCGTGGAGGTCGTGGCCGTCGAGCAGGACGCCAGCGGCGTCGCGTTCGCGCTGGCCGACGGCTCGGCGGTGACCGCGCGCTACCTCGTCGCCTGCGACGGCGGGCGCTCCCCAACGCGCGAGGCGCTCGGGGTCGCGTTCGGGGGCTCGACCTTCGCGGAGTCCTGGCTCGTGGTCGACCTCCTGCTCGACGCGCCGCGCGCCGAGGCGCCGGTCATGCGCTTCCTCGGCGACCCGGGGCGGCCGAAGGTCTCGGTGCCGACGGGGGAGCGGCGCCACCGCTGGGAGCTCATGGCGCTGCCCGGGGAGGACCACGCCGCGATGCCCGCGCAGGTGCGCGAGCTGCTCGCACCCCACGCCGACCTCGCGCGCGCGGACATCGAGCGGGCGACGATCTACACCTACCACGCGCGCACAGCGGCGCGGTGGCGCTCCGGTCGCGTGCTGCTGGCGGGTGACGCGGCGCACGTCATGCCGCCGTTTGCCGGGCAGGGCATGTGCTCCGGCCTGCGCGACGTGCACAACCTCGCGTGGAAGCTCGCGGCCGTGATCCGCGACGGTGCCGACCCCGTGCTGCTGGACACCTACGAGCAGGAGCGGCGCCCGCACGTCGAGGCGATGTCGCGCCTCGCCGTGCGCATGGGCAGCGTCCTGCAGACGCGCCGCCCGCGCGCCGCGGTGCTCCGCGACGGCGTGCTGCGCGCGCTCTCCGAGGCGCCGGGGCTCGGACCCCGCGCGCGCTCGGGCTCGCTGCGCCCGACGAGCCGCTACCGCACGGGCGCGTTCGGCCCAGGGGGCGGTCGGCTCTTCGGCCAGCCGCTGATCACGGGCGTGCCGCTGGACGACGTGCTGGGAGCGGGGCGCTGGGCGCTGCTCGGCGCGGGCCGCGATCCGCACGCCGCGCTGGTGCCGGAGGCCCAGGCGACGTTCGCCGACGCCGCGAGCCTCGCGGTCGATCCCGCGCTGCTGGGCGGCGCGGATCTCGTCGTCCTGCGCCCAGACCGCTTCGTCTTCGCGGTCGACGACGCCGCGGGCGCCTTTGCAGCGGCCGCGTATCGGCGGCACGTCGAGGGAGCCGGCTTAGATGGTTGATTCCACGAGGCGGCTCCGCGGCACCGAACCCGTGGAAATCAACCATCCGGCTTCGGCTCACCGCCGTTCGGCACGCCACTGATCTATCAAGACGTCAGCGCGGCGCCATCCTGATCGCGCCGTCGAGGCGAATGACCGTCCCGTTGAGCATCTGGTTCTCGATGAGCTGCTGTGCGAGCTGGGCGTACTCGTCCGGCTGGCCGAGGCGCGGCGGGAACGGGACGGACTTCCCGAGCGACGCGCGCGCCTCCTCGGGCAGGGCCGCGAGCAGCGGTGTGTCGAACAGCCCGGGGGCGATCGTGTTCACGCGGATGCCGTACTGGGCGAGGTCGCGCGCGACGGGCAGCGTCATCCCGACGATCGCGCCCTTGGAGGCCGAGTAGGCGACCTGGCCGATCTGCCCGTCGTAGGCGGCGACCGACGCCGTGCCGATCAGCACGCCGCGCTCGGCCTGCTCGTCGGGCGCGTTCGGGATCATCGCCGCGGCCGCCAGGCGCCAGGCGTTGAAGGTGCCGATCAGGTTGATGGCCACGATCACCTCGAAGGGCATGAGCGGGTGCGGACCCTTCGAGCCGGCGATCTTCTGGGCCCAGCCCGTGCCGGCGCATACGACGCAGATGCGCAGGCCGCCGTCCTGAGTGGCCGCGAGGTCGACGGCCGCTTGGACCTGCTCCTCCTCGCGCACGTCGGCCTGGACCCACTGCGCCCCGAGCTCGGCGGCGAGCGCCTCGCCCTTCTCCGCGTTGATGTCCGTGATCGTCAACGCCGCGCCCTGCTCGGCCAGGCGCCGCGACGTGGCCTCACCGAGCCCGGACGCGCCGCCGACGACGAGAGCTGAGCTGCCTGCGATCTTCATGGCGACGACCCTATCGGGGCGTCTACGCCGCAGCGGGCTCCGGCCGGGCGAGCGAGAGGGCGAACATCCCGTCGGGGTCGGTGAGCAGCTCGGCGAGCTCGAGGCCGGCGCTGGCCAGGTCCTCGCGCAGGCGCTCGGGGGTGAACTTCGCCGAGATCTCCGTGCGGATCTCCTCGCGCGGGGCGAACTCGACGTCGAGCCCGAGCGCGCCGACGTGCACGCCCATCCTGCGGCTCGCGCGCAGGCGCATCTCGATCCACTCGCGCTCGCGGTCGTAGAATGCGACGTGCTCGAAGCCGTCGAGGTCGAAGTCCGCGTCGAGCCCTGAGTTGATCACCGCGAGCACGTTCTTGTTGAAGGCGGCGCTGATGCCGGCGGCGTCGTTGTAGGCGGCCTCGATGACCGCCGGGTCCTTCACGAGGTCCGTGCCGAGCAGCAGGAAGTCCTGCGGACGCAGCAGCTCGGCCAGCCGACGCAGGAAGCGGCGGCGCGAGCCCGGGATGAAGTTCCCCAGCGTGCCGCCGAGGAAGGCGACGATCCGCGGTCCGTCGGGGGCCGGGACGTGGTGCAGGTGGCGCTCGAAGTCGCCGACGATGCCGTGCACCGTGAGCTCGGGATGCTCCTCGGCGAGGCTCTCGGCGACGTCGCGGACCATGCCCTCGGTGACGTCGATCGGCACGTAGCGGCGCAGCGTGCCGGCGTCGGCCATCGCCTGCAGCAGGATCCGCGTCTTGGCCGCGGTGCCCGAGCCGAGCTCCACGAGCTCGGTCGCGCCCGTGAGCTCGACGATCTCCGCGGAGCGCGCGACGAGGATCGCCCGCTCCGTGCGCGTCGGGTAGTACTCGGGCTCCTCGCAGACCCGGTCGAAGAGCTCGGCGCCGACCGCGTCGTAGAAGTGCTTGGGCGGCAGCTCCTTGAAGGGCCGCGTCAGGCCGTCGAGGACGTCGTCGGCGAGCGCGCGCTCGTCGCCGGCCCCGAGGTAGTCGTGGACGACGACACGATCGTCCAGCGTGGTGGCAGGGTCCATCTAGTGTCCCGATTCCGAAGTTCGCTGGCAGTATCCGGGCGCCTCGCCGCACGTGACACCCGGCGACGGCCACCCAAGTACACCAGCACAAGGCAGGCCGTCGCCGGGCGCCACGCATCGACGATCCATCCCGGATAATGCGACCGAACTTTCGAATCGGGACACTAGACCTCCTGGTCGCGGGCCAGCCGGACGCCGGCGAAGAGCTGCCGGCGCTGCGGGAGGTCCCAGTTGCGAAACGTGGGGGAGGCGACGCGCGGATGCGTCGCCCAGCAGCCACCACGCAGGACGCGGTACGTAGGGCCGAAGAAGACCTCCGAGTACTCCCGGTAGGGGTAGGCGGCGAAGCCGGGGTACCCCGTGAAGTCCGAGGAGGTCCACTCCCACACGTGTCCGGTCACGTCGAGCTGGCTCGAGGTCGACGCCTTCTCCCACTCGTGTTCGGTGGGGAGGCGGGCTTCGCACGAGCGTGCGAAGGCGTCGGCCTCGAACCAGGAGACGTGGCACACGGGCGCGTCGAGGGGCGCCGCGGCCGCGCCGGGGTGGTGGGTGATGTCGTACTCCTCCTTCCACGCCCAGCCCTCGTCGCTCCACCACTCGCGGCGGACGTAGCCGCCGCCCTCGGCGAAGCGCAGCCACGTCGCGTTGGTGACGGGCCGGCGGGCGATCGAGAAGGGGGGCAGCTCGCGCTGGTGGCGTGGGCGCTCGTTGTCGTAGGCGAAGCCGTCGGGGCCGGCGCCGAGCATGGTGGAACCGCCGGGAATCGCCACCCACGCGTCGGCTTCGGCCAGCGCGTTCCACGCGCCGCGGGTCGGCGGCTCACCCGGAGGCAGGAGGCCGCCGAGCGCCATCGCCTGGCGCATCGTCTCGGTGTGCTGGAGCTCGTGGCGCAGTACGAGCTCGACGAGGTCTGAGTCCTGGGAGCGGAGGGGGCCGGCGAGCACCGCGTGCGAGCGCTCGCGGACCGCGGAGAGGTAGATCAAGGCGCCGTCGGTGTCGAGCAGCGGGAGGTCGCCGCGGACGGCGCGCGGCGTCTCGAACGCGTCGTACATCGCGGCGAGCTCGGGATGCAGGAGCGCCAGGCCCCCGACGCGGTGGGCGATCCACAGGTCCTCGTAGGCCGCGATGTGCGCGAGATCCCAGACCAGCGGGGACATGAGCTCGTCGAGGGTGCCTTCGAGCTCTGCGGGGGAGAGGTGCGCGATCAGCGCGAGCGTCCGCGCGCGCGCCGCTGCCAGGTCCTCCGCCGCGGGGCCGGGAGAGGTGAGGGTGCCTCGAGATGCCACTTCGGGGTGCTTGCCCGCCGAGGCGAGAACGAACACAACTTGGCGCGCCAGCCGCCTTCGAGCGTCACGCGTCGGAGCGGGCGACCACGTCGTTCCAGCGCCAGACCACCGGCACCTCGCGCTCGAAGCCGAGCACGCAGATCGCGCCTGTCGAGAGCGCTAGGCGCCCCGCGAAGCGCGCGGGCTGCTCGAGCCAGCGCGCGGCGAGCACCCGCAGGACGTGGCCGTGGGCGAAGCAGACGACATCGCCGTCGGCGGCACGGACCTCGTCGATGATGGCGTCCACCCGCTCACCGACGTCGTCGGGCGACTCGCCGCCGGGCACCCCGTCGCGCCACAGGTACCAGTCGGATCGTTTCGAGCGGATCTCCGCGGTCGTGATCCCCTCGTAGGCGCCGTAGTCGTACTCCATGAGCCCGTCGCGCAGCTGGCAGCGCTCCCCGAGGCCCGCCAGCTCGGCCGTCGCGCGGGCGCGCGCGAGCGGAGAGCAGAGCGCGAGCGAGAACGAGCGCTGCGCGAGCACCGGCGCGAGCGTTCGCGCGTGCGCGCGGCCGGCCGCCGTCAGCTCGACATCGGTGCGTCCCGTGTGGCGGTGCGCGACGCTCCACTCGGTCTCGGCGTGCCGGACGAGCCACAGCTCCATCACGCTCCTCCGGTGGCGGTCGACATCCCGACCTGTCAGTCGCCGAGCGCCGCGGCGTCGGCGATCACCGTCAGCCGCGAACGCTCGAGCAACGACGCCGGGACGTCGGGATCGGGCCCCGCGAGCACGCGCGCGAGTGCGTCGCGCTTGCCCTCCCCAGCGACGAGCAGCACGATCCGCCCGGACGCGTTGAGCGCGTCGAGGCCGAGCGAGACGCGCTCCGCGGGCGGCTTCGGCGCCCCGCGCACGCCGACCGCGAGCGCGTCGGAGCCGAGCGCCGGGTTGCGCGGGAACAGCGATGCCGTGTGGCCGTCCTCGCCCAAGCCGAGCAGCGTGAGGTCGAGCGTGACTCCCTCGAGCTCGCGCGCGTAGGCGGCGGCCGCCTCGTCGGGTCCGAGCTCCCCGGGGATGCGGTGCCACGTCGCCCCGGGCGCGTCGAGCGCGCGCGAGGCCATCGTGTGGTTGGCGTCCTCGTCGCCCTCGGGCACGCAGCGCTCGTCGCCGTACCAGAGGTGCACGCCACTCCAGTCCGAGCGCAGGCCGCCGAGCAGCTCGTAGGCGCGCTGTGGCGTCGAGCCGCCGGCGAGCGTCAGGTGCACGACGTCCGGGTCGGCCAGGAGCGCCGCGGCACGGCGTGCGCAGCCCTCGGCGTCGGAGTGGCGCAGAAGCTCCATCACGTCCCTCGGGCGGTGGCAGGCGGGCCTGGCGTGTCGGTGTGGGGCCTCATCGCCGAGATCAGGCCAGCTCGCCGGCCTTGAGCAACGCCGGCCGGTAGGTGTTGTCGCGCAGCAGCGCCTGGCGGATGCCCTCGCCGAGGATCCCGCTCTCGCCCCGCGAGGCGCCCAAGATCGTCCACTCGCGGTCGTTCTGCCGCGGCCCGCGGTACCGCGCGCGCAGGCCGCCGGAGCCGCGGTCGAAGCGCAGCCAGCGCCCGTTGGCCGACTCGAGCTCCACGCCGGCCAGGCCGCGCACGTTCATCGTCCGGTCGGCCTGCAGGCGGATCGCGACGTCCTGGCGGCGCGTGTGGGCGCGGCCCGTCCGTGTACCCGCGCTGTCGGCCGACAGGGGCTCGAGCGTCCAGTCCAGCCGCGAGGCCAGCCAGCCGACGAAGAGCAGGCCGGCGATTGCGGAATCGGGGTGGTGGCGGACCACGACGTTGGAGATCAGCCGCAGGTCGCCGCGCAGCTTCTCCGGGTCGAAGGTCGCGGCGATGCGCTCGCGCCACGGGGTGGTCCGCAGCCACGCGAGGTCGACGATGTAGGAGCGCTCCATCAGCTCACGGATGCGGGCGACCGCGTCGGCGGGGTCGGGCTCGTCGGTGGAGTCGACGAGCACGACCTGCGCGAGGCCGAGCAGGGCATCGAGCGCGGCGGGATGGCTGTGCGGCGACCAGACGACGGTCGGCACGTCGGTGATGACGAGCGGGTCGACGATCGTCTCGAGGTGGTGCAGGTGCTGCGGCCCCATCTCGAGCACGATCGTCTCGCGCATGGGGACGTGCATCCCGGCCTTCATCTCGGCCTGCAGCGCGATCGTCGCGGTGGCGTCGAGCGTCTTGGCGTGCGGCGAGACGGAGCAGACCACGGTCCGCGACGCAGCGAAGCGCCCCACGCCGCGCAGGCGGTTGGCGACCTCTCCGGAGTACTCGCGATTGACGATGCACACGAGGTTCAGCGAGCGGGCGGGCACGTAGTCCTCCGACAGGCCGCGCGCCTCGGTCAGCAGCGCCCGCAGCGCGGCCTCGATCGCCGTCGGCGTCGTGTCCTGCGCCCGCCAGACCGCGTCGGTCTTGGCCTCGACCCCCGGCACCCCTACGCCTCGCGCGCCGCAAGCGGGCCGGCCGGCACCTAGATCGCCCGCCACTGGTCGTCGGCGCTCAGCAGCTCCGCCATCTCGGCGGGACCCCCGGACCCGGCCTCGTACTGCGGCAGCGGCCCGGGATCGCCCTCCCAGCGCGAAACGAGGGGATCCATGATGCGCCACTGCGCCTCCACCTCGTCGTTGCGCGTGAAGAGCGTCGCGTCGCCGCGCATCGCGTCCATGATGAGCTTCTCGTAGGCCTCGGGCGACTGCGACAGGAACGTCGTGCCGTAGAGGAACTCCATGTTCACCCCGCGCACGCGCATGCGCGTCCCCGGGATCTTCGCGCCGAGCTTGAGCGTCACGCCCTCGTTGGGCTGCACGGTGAAGATGAGCTGGTTGGGCTGCACGCCGACCGAGCCCTCCTGGCTGAAGGCCTGGTGGGGAACGGGCCGCAGCGTCACCGCGATCTCGGTCACCTTGCGCGACAGGCGCTTGCCCGTGCGCAGGTAGAACGGCACGCCCGCCCACCGCCAGTTCTCCACCCGCAGCTGCACGGCCGCGAACGTCTCGGTGTTCGAGTCGTCGGGTACGCCCTCCTCGGCGAGGTAGCCCGCCACCTCGTCGCCCGCGACGGTCCCGCCGGAGTACTGCGCGCGCACCGTGGCCTCCGGCTCGGGAGGCGCGATCGCGTGCAGGACCTTGACCTTCTCGTTGCGGATCTCGTCGGCTGAGAAGTCCACGGGCGGCTCCATGCACAGCAGGCACAGCAGCTGCATCATGTGGTTCTGCATCAGGTCGCGCAGGGCGCCGGCGTTGTCGTAGTAGCCCGCGCGCGAGCCGATCCCGATGTCCTCCGCGGCGGTGATCTGGACGTTTGAGATGTGGTTGCGGTTCCACAGCGGCTCGAACATGCCGTTGGCAAAGCGGAACGCCAGCATGTTCTGGACGGTCTCCTTGCCCAGGTAGTGGTCGATGCGGAAGACCTGGGACTCGTCGAGCACCGCGAGGACGGCCTGGTTGAGCGCGCGCGCCTCGGCGAGGGTCGTCCCGAAGGGCTTCTCGATGATGACGCGGACCTCGGCGCCGTCGCACTCGGTCAGCTCATGGCGACCGAGCGCCTCGACGATGACCGGAAAGAACTCCGGCGCCGTCGAGAGGTAGAACGCGCGGTTGAGCGGCTGCCCCGCGAGCTCGTCGAAGCCGTCGAGCGCCTCGCGCAGGCGCGGGTACATCTCCTCGTCGTCGAAGGAGCCCGAGACGTAGCGCGCGTCGGCGAACAGCGCGTCGAGGACCTTCGGGTCGGCTTCGCGCCGCGAGAACTCCGCCACCGCGGCCGTGGCCTGCGCGCGGAACTCCTCGTCGGGCAGCTCCGAGCGCGAGACGCCGACGAGGTGGAAGCGCTCCGGAAGCGCTCCCTCGTGGGCGAGGTTGTACAGCGCGGGCAGCAGCTTGCGCCGGGCGAGATCACCCGTGCCGCCGAAGATGACCAGCGACGTGGGGTGGACGGGCAGGCGCTCGAGCCCCTCCGTCAGCGGGTTGGCCAGCGGCTCGGCCATCAGCCGTCCGCGTGCTTCTGGGTGGCGTGCCCGCCGAACTGGTGGCGCAGCGCCGAGAGCACCCGACCGGTGAAGTCGCCGTTGCCGCGCGTGTAGAAGCGGGCGTTGAGCGCGGAGGTCAGCACGGGAGTCGGGACGTCGGTGGCCATCGCGGCCTCGATCGTCCAGCGTCCCTCGCCGGAGTCCGCGGTGAACGCGGTGAGCTCCTCGAGCTTGTTGCCCTCCTCCTCGAACGCCGTGGCGGCCAGCTCGCACAGCCACGAGCGGATGACCGACCCCTGCATCCACAGGTGGGAGATCTTCGCGTTGTCGAGCTCGAAGTCCGACTTGTCGAAGATGTCGAAGCCCTCCGCGTAGGCCTGCATCATCCCGTACTCGATGCCGTTGTGGACCATCTTGACGAAGTGACCGGAGCCCGTCGGGCCCATGTGGCCCCAGCCCGGCCCGTGCTCGTCGGTGTGCGGCGGGGCGAGGACGTCGAGGAACGGCGCGAGGCGTGCGATCGCATCAGAAGGGCCGCCGACCATCATGCAGTAGCCGACTTCGAGGCCCCAGACGCCGCCGCTCGTGCCCACGTCGACGTAGCCGATGTCCCGCTCGGCCAGCGCCGAGGCGCGCGCGACGTCATCGCTCCACTTCGAGTTGCCGCCGTCGACGATCGCGTCGCCGGGCTCGAGGAGCTCTGCGAGCTGGTCGACGATGTGCTGGGTCGGGTCCCCGGCCGGGATCATGATCCAGATCGTGCGCGGGGCGGCGAGCTTTTCGACCATGTCCTTCAGATCCTCCGCCGACTCCGCGCCGAGGCCGACGGCCTTCTCGACCGTCTCCAGATCCAGGTCGGTGACGACGACCTCGTGGTCGGAGTCGCGCTTGATGCGGGCGACCATGCTGCCGCCCATCTTGCCGAGGCCGACAAAGCCGATCTGCGCCATCACTAGGCCTCCTTGATCTGTTGGGTGAGCGTGCGAACGGCGGCGACGGGATCGCCCGTGAGCGTCACGCGCTCCGCCGGCAGGTCGTGGGCGCGGAGGGTCCGCAGATCGCCCGTGGCCTGCGCGGATTTCAGGGTCTCGAAGCCGTACGTCGTCTTGGGGATGGCGACATCCTCACCGACGGGGTGGACGAGCTGCAAGAAGCGCCCCGTCGCCGGCCCGCCCTTGTGCAGCTGGCCCGTGGAGTGCAGGAAGCGCGGGCCGTAGCCGAACGTCGTGGCACAGCGCGTGCGCGCGCGCAGCGCCTCGCGCAGCTCGGCCACCGCCGCGTCGAGCTCCTGGGAGCCCTCGACATAGCCCATCACGGCGATGTAGCCCGGCGGTGCCGCGCCGTCGAGCAGCGCGCGGGGATCCCCGTCGGCCTCCTCGGGAAGCGCGCCCGTCTCCTGGAACTCGCGCAGCACCTTCGTCGTGGCCTCCTTGGCCTCGGCGACGTTGGGCTGGTCGAACGGGTTGATTCCAAGCGCCCAGCCGGCGACCGCGACCGCGTACTCGCTCAGGAAGAAGAGCCTCCCGAGGTCGGTCGGGGTCCCGTCGCTGGCGATCGTCAGCACGGGGTGACCCGCGTTGGCGAGCGCGGCGAGCGCCTCGTCGTGGTGCTTCATCGGCCGCGCGGTGTTGCGCACGTGGACGAACACACGGTCCTCGCCGTACTCACCAGGCGCGCCGAGCGGCTCGTCGGCGATCGGCAGGATGCCCTTGCCCTCCTTGCCCGTGGACTCGGCGACGAGTTGCTCGAGCCACAGGCCGAGCGAGCCGAGCGGCTCGCAGACGACCCAGGTGAGCTTGTCGCGGCCCGCCTCGGCGAGCGCCCCCAGCGCGGCGCCGAGCCACAGCCCCTCGTTGTCCTCCGCCGCGTCGCCGTGGCAGCGCGCGGCCTCCGCGATGGCCGAGTCGAGCAGTCCGGGGACGTCGGCGCCGATCAGGGCTGCGGGCACCAGGCCGAAATAGGAGAGGGCGGAGTAGCGCCCACCGATGTTCGGGTCGTTGAGGAACGTGCGGCGGAAGTCGTGCTCGGCGGCGATGCTGACGAGCGCCGAACCCGGATCGGTGATCGCGACGAAGTGCTGACCGTCGGGCTTGCGCTCCCAGAACGTCTCGAACGCGCTGAGCGTCTCGATCGTCCCGCCGGACTTCGTCGAGACGAGGAAGAGCGTCGTGTCGACGTCGACCGCCGCTGCGGTCGACGCGACCGCGCCCGCGTCGGTGGAGTCGAGGACGTGGAGCCTGAGATAGCCCTCGACGGGCTCGTTGCTCAGGCGCAGCACCTCGGGCGCCAGCGACGAGCCGCCCATCCCGAGCAGCACCACGTCGGTCAGGCCGTCCGCGGCCACGCTGCGGGCGAAGGCGACGAGGTCGTCGGCCTCCGCGCGCAGGCGGTCGGCGATGTCCAGCCAGCCCAGGCGGTCGGAGACCTCGTCCTGCCCGGCCACTCCCCAGACCGTGTCGTCCCGGGTCCAGATCCGCCCCGCGACCCCGGCCGCCTGCGCGGCCTTGGCGTCGACGGCCTCCTGCTGCTCGGGGGTGAGCTTGCGGGAGATCACGCGCCCTTCACCGCGGCGCGCTTCTCCTCGATGCCGGCAAGGAGCTTCTCCATCGGCGTGACGAACGCGTCGACGCCGTCCGTGAACAGCTGCTTGGTGACGTCGGTCATGTCGATGCCCGCGTCCTCGAGCTTCTTCAGGTCGGCCGTCGGGTCCTGGTCGGCGGTTGCGCCGGTGATGTTCGCGTGGTCGCGTGCGGCCTCCAGCGTGGCCATCGGCATGGTGTTGACCGTCTCGGGGGCGATGAGCCCGTCGACGTAGAGCGTGTCGGGGTAGCGCTCGTCCTTTACGCCGGTGGAGGCCCACAGCGGGCGCTGCACCGGGGCGCCCGCGGCCTTCAGCGCGGCGAAGCGCTCGCCGTGGAAGAGCTCCTTGAAGCGCTGGTAGGCGGCGCGCGCGTTGGCCAGGCCCGCGATGCCGAACACGGACTCGTCGGCCCCGGCCTCCTTCAGGCGCTTGTCGACCTCGGTGTCGACGCGCGAGACGAAGAACGACGCGACGGAGTGCACGTCGACCGACTCGCCCTTCTCGAGGCGGCGCTCGAGGCCCTTGATGTAGGCCTCGGCGATGTTCGAGTAGCTCTCCACGGAGAACAGCAGGGTCACGTTGACGTGGATCCCGGCGGCGACGACCTCCTCGATCGCCGTGACGCCCGCGTCATTGCCCGGGATCTTGATGAACAGGTTGGGCCGGTCGACGGCCTCCCAGTACTTCTTGGCCTGCGCGATCGTCTTGTCGGTGTCGTCGGCGATGTCGGGGTCGACCTCGAGCGAGACGTAGCCGTCGTAGCCGTCGGTCTCGTCGTAGACCGTGCGCAGGACGTCGCAGGCGTCCTGCACGTCGGCGATCGCGATGGCCTGGAAGATCTCTCGCGCGTCGCAGCCCTGCTCGGTCAGCTCGCGGATCTTGTCGTCGTAGAGGTCGGCGCCGAGGATCGCTTTCTCGAAGATCGAGGGATTGGAGGTGACGCCGCGCAGCGAGTCCTCGGCGACCATCCGCTCGAGGGTGCCGTCGTCGAGGAGGTCGCGGCGGATCTGGTCGAGCCACGGGCTGGTCCCGGCCCGCAGGATCGCCGCCATGTTCTCGTTGACCTTCGGTGTGGTGCTCATGGGATCTCAGTTCGTCTCGGGGTTGGGGAGCTCGAGCTCGAAGCCTCGCTGCTCGAGCTGCTCGATCTTGTGAAGTCGTCGCACGTGGCGCTCCTCGCCGGAGAACCGCGCCCGGGCGAAGGCGGAGATGCACTCGGCGGCGTAGACCGGGCCGATGACCCGGGAGCCGACGCAGAGCACGTTGCAGTCGTCGTGGGTGACGCACTGCGCCGCGGTGTAGGTGTCGTGGCCGACGCAGGCGCGGATGCCGGGGAGCTTGGTCGCGGCGACCGCGACGCCGGCTCCCGAGCCGCAGACGACGACCGCGCGCTCGGCGTCGCCGGCGTGGATCGCCCGGGCCGCGAGGAACGCGGCGTCGGGGTAGTCGTCGCAGGTGCCGAGGTCGACCGGCTCGTGGCCTGCCGCGCGGAGCGAGTCGGCGACCATCTCCACGAACGGGACGCCCGCGTGGTCGAAGGCGACGGCGATCCTCATGCGCGCGCTCCCGCGACGCTCGCACGCGAGCCGATGCCGCTCGGGCGGGCACTCTCGCAGCTTGCACGCAGCGCGATGCTGCAGCTCATGCTGGCGATCCCGCGACGCTCGGGCTGACGGCGTCGAGCAGCTCCTGCCCGGCCAGCAGCGCCGCGCCGCGGACCCCGGCCTGAGGACCCCAGCGGGCGACGCGGATCTCCGTGCGCTCCCCGACGCCGGGCAGGGTCCACGCCTTGGCGACGCGCCGCGCCGGCTCGAGCAGCAGCTCTCCGGCGGCGCTCGCGCCGCCGCCGATGCAGACCAGCGGCGGCTCGTAGCAGTGCAGGACGTTCGCGATGCCGATCCCCAGGCGCTCGCCGAGGATGCGCAGCGCGTCGACGGCTTCCGGCTCCCCGCGCTCGGCCGCGGCGACCACCGCCGGTCCGTCCGCGTAGCCGCCGGCGTCGCCGAGCGCGTCGAGCTGGCGCCCCGCGGCCAGGCGCTCCAGGCTCCCGGTGAGCGGGAAGCCCGCGCCGGCGTCCGGCGCCCCGCCTGAGAGGTCGAGGCCGATGAGCATGTGCCCGAGCTCGGGCGCCGCGCCGGTCGCGCCGCGGAAGATCCGGCCGCCGACGACCACGCCGCCCCCGACGCCCGTGCCGACCGTGAGCATCACGAGGTCGGGATGGATCGGCTCCGAGTGCTCGTCGTGGGCCTCGGCCAGGGCGGCCACGGTCGCGTCGTTGTCCACGACGACCGGCAGGCCGGTGCGCTCGGAGAGGACCTCGCGCAGCGCGACGTCGTGCAGCGGGATGTTCGGCGCGTGGCGCGCGCGGCCCGTCGAGAACTCGATCACGGCGGGGACGCCGAGGCCGACGAGGCAGTCCGGGTCGCCGTCGGCTGCCGCGACGATGACCGACGCGAGCTGCTCGAGCAGCTCGTCCTGCGAGGCGGTCCGGGTCGCGACGAGCACCGGCTCGCTGAGGCCGTCCGGACCCAGCACCGCCGAGGACACCTTGGTGCCCCCGACGTCCACTCCGATCAACCGCGCTGCCATCGTCCTCGCTCCTTCCCGGGTGATGGCGATGCTACGCGCTGGAGGGCCGACTCGAAGTCCCTGCGCCAGCGCGCGGGAGGTGGGCGGCTGCACCACGACAACGACCCAGCCTTCGAGCGCGACCGCGCGGAGTCGAACGCGCTCCGCCCACGATGGACAAATCCGCCACACGTCGGCTTGCGCCCGCGCGTCGCCGCCCGCCCGCCGGCGCTCACGGCGCGCGATGATTCCGCCCATGGACGCCGACGTCATCGTCATCGGAGCCGGCCTCGCCGGCCTCACCGCCGCGCGGGCGCTCGAGCGCTCCGGGCACTCCGTCGTCGTGCTCGAGGGGCGAGACCGCGTCGGCGGGCGCGTGCGCAACGTGCAGCTCGCCGACGGGTCGCCGCTCGAGATCGGCGGGCAGTGGGCAGGCCCGACCCAGCACCGCATCCTCGCCCTGGCCGACGAGCTCGGCGTCGCCACGTATCCCACGCACGTCACGGGTGACAACGTCATCGAGTACCGCGGGCGCCTGGTTCGCTACCGCGGAACCATCCCGCGGCTCAACGCCGCGGCGCTCGCGGACGTCGGCCAGGCGCAGCTCCGGCTCGACCGCCTCGCCAAGCGGGTCCCGACCGACGCGCCGTGGGCCGCGCCCCGCGCCGTTGCCCTCGACGGCCAGAGCTTCGCCACCTGGCTGCGGCGCAACACCGTCACCCGCGGCGCGCGCCAGCTGCTCGCTCTCTCGATCGCCGCGGTCTGGGCCTGCGAGCCAGAGGACGTCTCGCTGCTGCACGTCCTCTTCTACATCCACTCCGCCGGGAGCTTCGACGCGCTCGTCGGGACGGAGGGTCACGCGCAGGACCGGCGCTTCGTGGGCGGCTCGGCGGTGATCGCCGAGCGCCTGGCGGCACAGCTTCGAGATGTCCGCCTCGCCAGCACGGTGACGCGCATCGCGCAGGACGCGGACGGCGTCGCCGTCGAGGTCGCCCGTGACGCCGAAGTCGCGTCGGGCGCGGACGGCGCCCCGGGCGCAGGCGGCGCGGTCGACACGCGGCTGGGAAGTCCCGCCGACCCCGTCCGCGCTCGGCACGTGGTCGTCGCGCTCGCCCCCGCCCTGGCCGGCCGCCTGCGCTACGAGCCGCCGCTGCCCGCCGACCGCGACCAGCTCACGCAGCGCACTCCCAACGGCTCGGTCATCAAGGCGATGTGCGCCTATCCCGAGCCGTTCTGGCGCGCCGACGGGCTCAGCGGCCAGGCCGCCGCCACGGACGGCCCGGTCCGCGTCGTGTTCGACAACTCGCCGCACGGAAGCGCCCGCGGGGTCCTGGTCGGCTTCTTCGAGGGGCGCCAGGCGCGCGAGTGGAGCCCGCGGACGCCCGCCGAGCGCTCAGCGATCCTCACCGCCACGTTCGTGCGCCTCTTCGGGCAGCGTGCGGCCGAGCCCGACGAGTACGTGGAGTGCGACTGGTCGGCCGAGGAGCTCACCCGCGGGTGCTACGGCGCGCACCTCCCGCCGGGCGCCTGGACCGCCTTCGGCCCCGCCCTCAAGCGACCCGCGGGCCGCATCCACTGGGCCGGAACGGAGACCGCGGGAACGTGGAGCGGCTACATGGACGGGGCGCTGGAGTCGGGTGAGCGTGCTGCGGCGGAGGTCGTCGCGCGGATGGGGCTGCGGCAGGCGCAGTTCGGTTAGGGTCCGCCGCAATGGACCTCCGGAAGCTGCAGAAGGGCGAGTTCATCGCCATCGTCGGCGGTGCCCTCCTGGGCGTCGCCCTCTTCCTCAACTGGTACACGACGAAGGGGCTCGGGCGCATCAACGGCGTTGCCGGCGGGCAGACGGGCTGGGAGGTCCACACGCTCATCCGCTACCCCCTGCTCGCGGCGGCCGTCGCACCGATCATCCTCGCCTACATCATCCTGCGTGACCACTCGTTGAGCTGGCCGCGCGGCGAGCTGACCGCCGTGATCGCGATCGCCTCCTTCGGGTTGATCTTGTACAACGGCCTGATCGCCCGCCCCGGCACCTCGAACTCGCTGACCTCCGTGCAGCCCGGGTGGTTCGTGGCGATCGCCGGCACGCTGCTCATGCTCGCGGGCTCGGCGCTTCGCTCCTCGAACGTCGAGCGCAAGCGCAAGCCGCCCGGCACCCTCTAGCCCTAGGAGCTCCATGTCCTCGTCGGATCTCGGTCAGCCCGACCGCAACCTCGCGCTCGAGCTCGTCCGCGTGACCGAGGCGGCCGCGCTGGCCGCCGCCACCCTCGTCGGCAAGGGCGACAAGATCGCTGCCGACCAGGCCGCGGTCGACGCGATGCACATCGTCTTGAAGACGGTCCGCATGGACGGCGTCGTGGTCATCGGCGAGGGAGAGAAGGACGAGGCGCCCATGCTCCACAACGGCGAGCAGATCGGCGACGGATCAGATCCGAAGGTCGACATCGCCGTCGACCCGCTCGAGGGCACGACGCTGACGGCCAAGGGCATGCCGAGCGCGCTGAGCGTCATCGCGCTCTCCCCGCGAGGCACGATGTTCGACCCTGGCCCCTGCGTGTACATGGAGAAGATGGCCGGCGGCCCGGAGCTCGTCGGCGTCCTCGACCTCGACAAGTCCCTGACGGAGAACTGCGGCCTCGCCGCCGAGGCCAAGGGCAAGGACGTCAAGGACCTCGTGGCCATCGTCCTCGACCGGCCGCGCCACCAGGAGGGCATCGAGGAGATCCGCGCGGCGGGCGGCCACGTGCGGCTGATCTCCGACGGCGACGTGAGCGCCGCCATGCTCGCCGCCTCCGAGAACGCGCCGGTCGACCTGCTGTGGGGCATCGGCGGCACCCCGGAGGGCGTGATCGCCGCAGCGGCGCTCAAGTGCCTCGGCGGCGGGATGATCGCGCGCCTGTGGCCCCGCGACGACGAGGAGCGCGACGCGGCCGTCGCCGGCGGCTACGACCTCGACGCGCAGATGACCCAGGACGAGCTCGTCACGGGCGACGACTGCTTCTTCTCCGCCACGGGCGTCACCGACGGCGACGTGCTGCAGGGCGTTCGCTACCGCGGGCGCGGCGCGAGCACCGAGTCGCTGGTGACGCGTTCGCGCACCGGCACGATCCGCCGCGTCCACGCCCGCCACAACCGCGACAAGCTGCGGACCTACACGGGCACCCGCGTGGTCTGAGCCCCTGCGGGAGCTGCTGCTACCCGGCGGGCTGCGGGTGCAGCTGCCCGTCGGCGCCGCGGTGCCAAAGCGCGAAGTGGCGAGCTGCGGGCGACGCGAGCATGCCACTACGCCAGCGAGCCCGCCTCCGGGCGGGCGTCGACGGCGCCCGCATCCTTCTCGCGCGCGGGCACGGGATCCGGCGTCTCCTCCGCGGTGGCCGGCCCGGCGAAGTGGTGGACCTTGGAGATGTCGAGGTCGCGCTTGACGAGCTGGCGCAGGAAGAAGTGGCAGGCGATCACGTGGATGCGCGACTGCGTGTTGACGTAGAGCCAGCGGCCGAGCTTCGACGCGATCTGCGGGTAGAAGTTCGCCACCTCGATCTCCACGTGGATGCGCGCCTTGTTCCAGTCGGGGTAGTCGAAGCGGCAGACGTCGATCTCGAGGTAGCCGTCGCCGCCGCGCCCGTTGGCCGCGACGAGCAGGCCCTTCTCGATGCGCCAGCGCACGATTCCGCGCCCGGCGCTCATCTCGTACTCGGGCTTCTGCATCGTCAGCAGCCGCACGCGCGGATGCAGGAGGTAGACCCAGCGCTCGGTCGGCGAGTAGCCGACCTGGCAGAAGCCGAGCGTGAAGCGCGTCAGCGACTTCCAGTAGGTGCGCGCCAGGCGCTCGAGGTGCTCGGGGTTCCAGAGCCCCTGCAGCGCCTCCTCGGGCAGGATGATGTCCGCGCCCTGCACGGATCGCACCGCGCCCGTCCCGGGGTCGATCGCCGTGTCGTCGGTCGGCGTGTGCAGGACTGCGCCGTTGATCGTGCGCGAGCCCTCGAGGAGCTTCCGGGCACCGAGGAACAGCCCGACGAGCACCGCCATTGCGCCGGCCGCGACTCCCGCGGCGGTCAGGCGCGCGCGCATCAGGCCGCGGCCTTCGCAAGCGCTTCACGCACGGCGTCGTCGAAGCCCAGCGGGTGCGGGTTGATCGGCGGCGGCGGGGGGTGGCGCACGACGGTCTCGGCACTCATCCCGTCGACGAGCGGGCGGACCAGGCCGCTCTCCACGGGCGTGAAGAGGCTGACCCAGTAGGAGGAGAGGCGGGGGGAGAGCACCGGGACCTTCACGATCGTCGGTGCGCGCTTACCGGCCACGGCGGCGAAGCGCACCATCATCTCCCGGTAGGTCAGCACGTCGGCGCCGCCGAGCTCGACCTCTTCCGGGACCTCGTCGAGGTCGGCGAGCGTGTGCAGGGTGGCGACGACATCGCGGATGGCCACGGGCTGCGAGCGCGTGTCGACCCACTTCGGGGTGAGCATCGCGGGCAGGCGGCGCACGAGGTGGGAGAGCATCTCGAAGGACGCCGAGCCCTGGCCCAGGATCATCGCCGCGCGCACGTAGACGAGCTCTGCCACGTGCTCGCGCAGCACCTCGGCGGTCTCGTGGCGCGACTGGAGGTGCTCGGAAGCGTGCTCGTCTCCCGCGTCGAGGCCGCCGAGGTAGATGACGCGGCGCACGCCGGCGGCACTGGCGGCCCGGCCGAAGTTCGTCGCGCCCGTGCGGTCGTTGGCGGCGAACTGCGCCGTGCTGCCCGAGCCGCGGCCCATGGAGTGTACGAGGTAGTAGGCGACGTCGACCCCGGCCAGCGCGGCGTCGAGGCCCTCGCCCTTGATGACGTCGCCGCCGACGACCTCCACGTCCGCGGGTAGCTGCGCCTTGCCGGGCGTGCGGGCCAGGGCGCGCACCGTGTGGCCGTGCTCGAGCAGCGCGGGGAGCAGCCGCCCACCGACGTAGCCGGTGGCTCCGGTGAGCAGGATGGTCTTGGAGGGGGTGTCCACGTGTCAGGTACGACGGTCGGCGCTGCTCGGGATGACCCCGGGGAGCGGGTGGGTCGTAACCCCACCGGAGCTGGAGGAAACCTTCAACGACGTGTTGAATGATCGTTCTTCAGGTGGAGAGACCGGACATGAGCGGATTGAGCATCAAGGACGTGGCGGAGCGAAGCGGCCTGGCGGCCGGGACCATCCGCATGTGGGAGCAGCGCTACGGCTTCCCCGAGCCGGAGCGGACCGGGGCGGGCTACCGCGTCTACGCCGAGGAGGACGTCGAGGCGCTGCGGCGCGCGCTCGCCTTCCGCCATCGCGGGCTCTCCGTGCCCGCGGCGATCGAGCGCGCGCGGGAGACGGGCGGGCCGGCCGACCGCCCGTCGATCTACGCGGCCGTCGCGTCGACCGACCACGGCGGGCGCCCGCAGGTGCTCAAGAAGTCGACGCTGGTCGCCTTGTCGCGGGCGATCGAGCACGAGACGCTGGCCCAGGCCGCCTCGCCCGTTCTCTTCAGCGCCTTCCAGCACGAGGCGTTCTATCGCGAGGTCGAGGCGCGCTACCGGCGCATCGCGCGGTTCTCAGACGCCGTGGTGGCCTTCGCCGACTTCCCCGAGCTCCGTCGTCCGCAGGGCGGCCCGATCGAGGTGCCGATCGCCGCGGAGGACCGGCTCGGCAACGAGTGGGCGGTGATCGTCGACGCGCCGGGCTACGCCGCGTGCCTGCTGGCCTGGGAGGTTCCCGGGACGACGCAGCCGGGCGATCCGGGCGACCTGAGCCGGCGCTTCGAGGCGATCTGGACGCTCGATCCCCGCGCGACGCGCAAGGCGGCCTGCGTCGCCGCGCGGCTGGCGGGGCGCGTGGATCCTGAGCTCGGCGAGCACCTCGAGGAGCTGCTCGCCGACCGGCCGCTGGCCTACGACGAGCCGTCGCCGACGCTCACGGCGCTGACGAACCGCATGGTCGCCTACATGGAGGGCGCCGCGGCCTGAGAAGCTGGTCGACGCCTTCCTGAGCGCTCTAGCTCGGGAGGCGCTCGACTTCGACCTCGCTGCCCGCGGCCAGCTCCCCCTCGCCGCGGGGCACGAGCGCGAGGGCGTCGGCGCCGAGCATGCTCGTCAGGACGTGGGAGGCCTGTGGACCCGTCGGCGTGGCCACATCCCCGGCGAGGGAGACGCGCACGCACTCGTCGCGGCCCGCATGGCGCGGCAGGCTCTGCGTGAGGCGCTTGCGCTCGCGTGGCGTTCCCGGATCGGAGCCCTGGAGGGCGAGCAGCGCCGGGCGCGCGAAGAGCAGGAAGGTGACCATCGCGCTGACGGGGTTGCCCGGCAGGCCGAAGGCGAGCTGCCGCTGTCGCGCCCCGAACCACGTGGGCTTGCCCGGCCGCAGCGCGACGCGCCAGAAGCGCTCTTCGACGCCCGCGGCCAGCAGCGCCGGCTTGACGTGGTCGTGCGGGCCGACGGAGACGCCGCCCGAGCAGATCACGACGTCGGCCATCGTGAGTGCGGCGCGGACCGCGGCCTCCGTCGCCTGGGGCGTGTCGGGGACCTCGCCCGCATGGACGACCTCCGCGCCGGCGCGGCGTGCGAGGGCGGCGAGGGTCAGCGCGTTGGAGTCGTGGACCTGGCCCGGGCCGAGCGGGCCGCCGGGGGCGACCAGCTCGTCTCCCGTGGCGAGGACGACGACGCGCGGGCGGCGGACGCAGCGCAGGGTCGCCACCCCGGCGTTGGCTGCGACACCGAGCTCCGCCGGGCCGATGCGCAGGCCTGGCGTCAGCACGACGGTTCCCGCGCGCATGTCCTCGCCGGGATGGCGCAGATTCTGACCTTCGGTCGTTGGGGCCTCCACGCTGACCTCGCCGTCCTCCTCGCGGGTGCGCTCGACCATGATCACGGCGTCCGCGCCCTCGGGCACGACGGCGCCCGTGGAGATGCGGACGGCCTCGCCGGAGCCGAGGACGACCGCGGCGGGGGTGCCGGCCCGCGACTCGCCGACGATGCGCAGGGTGCGGCCGGCCGGGCCCGCGCGCAGCGCGAAGCCGTCCATCGCTGAGTTCACGAACCTGGGCACGTCGTGGGCGGCCGCGACCGGAGCGGCGAGCACGCGGTCGAGCGCGTCGGCGAGTGCGACCGTCTCGGGCGGAAGCGGTCGGGTCGCGGCGAGCACGACGTCGCGGGCTTCGTCGATCGAGAGCACGCACCCATCATCGCGCCCGTTCGCGCCGGTCCGCCGGAGCGCCCGCCAGGATGCGCGGCGATGGACGTCCCACGCCCCCTCGCCGGCCTCCCTGCGGCCGAACCCCGGGCGGTGGCGCGTGCGTGGCTCGTGCGGCGGATCGCCCAGGCGCCGCTCGAGGCTGCCGCCGGGCTGGCGGGCGGGGCCTTCGCGGAGCGCGGGCCAGCGCTGTGTGGCTCGCTGCTGGCGGCGCTCGGCGACGACGCGGCCCTCGCGGCGCTGCACGGCGAGGGCGGCGTGCTGCGGGCGCTCGTCGAGCCCGAGCCGTTCGGGGCGGGCGGCGGCGCCGCGGCCCTCGCCGCCGCGGCGGAGCAGCTCCGCGGTGCCGGGTTCGACGTCGTGGCGGCCGGGGTGGATCCGATAATGCACGCCGCGCTGCACGACCGGCTCGCGCACGCGAGCTCCGCGCTGCTGCAGGGTGCCCTCGCCGCGCCGGCCGGCGACGCGATCAGCGTCCGCGACGCGCGGGCCCAGGTCGATCCGCGCGGACACCTGACCGCCGAGGCCGAGCGCCTCGGGGTCGATGGCATCCGCTTCGCGCTGCTGGCGGTGGAGGTCGAGGACGCGGCAGTCGTCCCCGCGAGCGTCCTGGCCGCGGCCGAGGCCGCCCTGCGCGCTGCCCTCCCGCCCGGCGTGCTCCACGCCCCCGACGGCCCCGGGTCGATGCTCGTGCTCGCGCGCGAGGCCGACGCAAACGCGCTGGCCCGCACGCTCGTCCAGGCCGTCGGGTCCGCGGCAAGCCACCACGGGGCGCCGCTGCGGGCGGCCGCGGGCGTCGCGGAGCACCCGCGGGACGGCGACACGCCCGAAGCGCTGCTCGCCCACGCCGACGGCCAGCTGTTCGCCGCGCGCGCGGAGGGCCTCCCGCTCGCGTGATCCGCACGACGGACTACCACACCGCCGGCGAGCCGTTCCGGATCGTCACGGAGGGCCAGCCCTCCATCCCGGGAGCCACCGTCGCCGACCGGCGTGCGTACGCCCAGGGCTCCGGGGAGGTCCAGCGCCTCCGGCGCCTGCTCTGCCAGGAGCCGCGGGGCCACGCGGACATGTACGGCGGCTTCGTCGTCGAGCCCGACGACGCCGGCGCGGACCTCGGCGTCCTCTTCTGGCACAAGGACGGCTTCTCGACGGCGTGCGGCCACGGGACGATCGCGCTCGGCGTCTGGGCGGTGGAGTCCGGCCGCGTCGCGGCCGATCCCGACGCGACGACCGAGGTCGTCGTCGACGTGCCCTCGGGGCGCGTCGCGGCTCGCGTCCGCTGCGTCGGCGGACGCGTGGAGGACGTCACGTTTCGAAACGTGCCGGCTTGGGTGCAGGAGCGCGGGGTCGAGGTGGCCACCCGGCGCGGCGCGCTGCGCATCGACCTGGCCTGGGGCGGCGCGTACTACGCCTGCGTGCGCGCGGCAGACGCCGGCCTGGCGGTGGAGGCGGGGGACTACGCCGCGCTGATCGCCACTGGCCGGGAGGTTCGCGACGCCCTGAACGCGGTCGGAGTCGCGGCCCACCCGACCGACCCGCGGCTCTCCGGGGTCTACGGCACGATCTTCAGCCACGACCTCGGCGACACCCCGGCCGGCCCGCACCAGCGCAACGTCACGGTCTTCGCCGACGGCGAGGTGGACCGCTCCCCGTGCGGATCGGGTAGCTCGGCGCGCGCCGCGGTGCTGGCGGCCGACGGGCGCCTCGAGCCCGGGAAGGAACTGCGTCACGACTCCATCGTCGACACGACGTTCCGCGTCCGCGTCGTCGAGCAGGTGCAGGCGCACGGCCGCACCGCGGTCGTCACCGACGTGCAGGGCGCGGCCTACCGCACGGGCGAGCACGCCTTCGTGCTCGATCCGCGCGACCCCGTCGGCACGGGCTTCGTCCTGCGATGAGGCTCCTCGACGCGAAGGCGATCACCGCGGCGCTCACGCCGGGGCTGGCCGCCGACATCCTCGAGGCCGAGCTGCACGCCGGTCTGGACCCCGAAGCCGACCCGCCGCGCGCGAGCGTGCCGGCCCAGACGGGGGAGCTGCTGCTCATGCCCTCGACGGCGGGCGCGGTGGGCGTGAAGCTCGCGACGGTCGCCCCGGGCAACCCGGCGCGCGGGCTGCCGCGGATCCAAGGCTCCTACGTGCTCTTCGACGCCGAGACGCTCGCCCCGGTCGCCGTCCTCGACGCCGCCGCGCTGACCGCCCTGCGCACGGCGGCGGTCTCCGCGCTGGCGCTGCGCTTCCTCGCGGCGCCCGGCGCGTCGCGCCTGCTCGTCTGGGGCACGGGGCCGCAGGCCTGGGCGCACGTCGAGGCGGTGCGGGGCGAGCGCCCGATCGGCCGCGTCGACGTCGCGGGGCGCGACCGCGCTCGGCTGGCCGCCTTCCTCGAGCGCTGCCACGAGGCGGGGCTTGTCGCCCAGGCCGCGGGTCCGGACGCGGTGCGCCTGGCGGACGTCGTCTGCTGCTGCACCACCGCGCGGGAGCCGCTCTTCGACGGCGCTTGGGTCGCGCCGCACGCGACGGTGGTGGCGGTCGGGTCGCACGAGCCGACGGCACGCGAGCTCGATGAGCGCCTCGTCGGCCGCAGCTGGGTCGTCGTCGAGGCGCTGTCCGCGGCGCTGCGCGAGGCCGGCGACGTCGTCGCGGCGATCGCGGCCGCCACCACGACCGCCGATGCGCTCGTGCCGCTCGCCGCGCTCGTGCGCGGGGAGGCGCTGCCGCCCGAGGGGAGCCCGCGGGTCTTCAAGTCCGTCGGGATGGCCTGGGAGGACGCGGCGCTGGCCGCCGCCCTGGTCGACCGCACCGTATGACGAGCGGCCGAGTGCCCATGAGCCCTCGCCAGGCGAGGGCTCATGGGCACTCGATGCGGGTCAGGGCTTCGGGAGCCGGGAGAGCAGGCCGCGGACCGCGGCACCGCCGAGCCGGGTGACCTCCCCGGCGGCCTGCAGCGCGGTGGCCACGAGTTCGCTGCCCGAGGGCTTCTCGTCGGGATCGGGCGCCGCGTAGCCCGCGGGCGGCAGCCCCGGCTGGGTGGTCCCGGAAGGGGCCGCCTGCGGGGCGGCGGGAGCGCGGCGCTTCGGGGGTGCTACCGGATTGAGCTGCGCTGGTTTGGCCGCCGGAGCGGCGTCGGAGGGGAGCGCTGCCTTCAGCTCGGCGTGAGGGGCGGCGGGCTGCCTCGCGGCCTTGCCCTTCGCCTTGCTCGGCTTGCCCTTGTCGTCGCCCTTCGCCTTGCCCGCGCTCGCCTTCGCCTTCTTCGCCGCCGCCTTCTCGACCTTGGCGGCGGCCTTCGCCGTCGCGCCGCCAGCCGTCGCACCCTGTCGCGTCGCGCTCTTCGCCGTCCCGGCCTTCGCCTCGGCGCCCTTCGACTTCGCCTTCGACGCCTTGGGTGCGCCGGCGCCGGAGGCCGCGCTTGCCCGCGCGCCGTCCTTCGCCGCCGCTCGCGCGGCCTCGACCGCGGCGGCGACGGGCGCGTCGCCGGTCGCCGCCTTCGCCGAAGCGCGCGGTGGGCCGGGAGTCGCGGACGCCTGGCGCACGGCATCGGCGGCGGCGTCCACGGCAGCTGCGTCGGCGCTCGGTCGCGTGGTCCGGCGGGTGCTGCGGCGCTGCGGCCGCGTCCGTGGGAGGCCACCGAGAACTCCGGGGTCGGCGGGCTTCGGGTCCTTGGAGGAGCTCACGCCGGCATCATCGCGCACTTGCCCCTCTCGGGGGCGGCGTCGACCCGTTCGAAGCGCTTGGAGAGGCAGCCTGCGAAACCTTGTTACCAACCCGCGCGTTCTGCGTAGTACGCCCCGGGAAGCGCTCTCCAAACGCCCTGATGGCGTCGGTGAGCAAGAGGCGGGGCGCTAGGATCGGAGCCTGCGTTCGAGGGTGCGGCCGCGGTGCGAAGGCCCCCGATCCGCGCCGACGATCCTGTTGTCGGGCAGAGCACATGTCGGTCCATCGGGGCCGGCGAACGAAACGGACTCAGATGTCAGTAGCAGAACTTCAGGAACTCGAAGAGATCAAGGGCCTCATGGCGAGGGGCACGCAGGTCGGCGTGCTCACCTACGCCGAGATCGCCAAGGCCGTCTCCGAGCTCGACCTCGACGAGTCCGACGTCGAAGAGCTGCAGGGCTTCCTGGAGAAGTCGGAGATCGAGCTCGTCGAGGAGATCGACCCCGCCAACGTCGCCGCCAACGAGGTCGAGCGCGCGCCGGACAAGCGTCGTGGCCGCAGCACGAAGAAGGCCGGCCTCGACCTCCGCGCCGACATGACCACCGACTCGCTGCAGCTGTTCCTCAAGGACATCGGCAAGGTCCGCCTGCTCACCGCCCAGGAGGAGGTCGACCTCGCCAAGCGCATCGAGCGCGGCGACCTCGACGCCAAGCAGAAGATGGTCGAGTCCAACCTCCGCCTCGTCGTCTCGATCGCCAAGAACTACCGCAACCAGGGCCTGCCCTTCCTCGACCTCATCCAGGAGGGGACGCTCGGCCTCGTCCGCGCCGCGGAGAAGTTCGACTACCGCAAGGGCTTCAAGTTCTCCACCTACGCGACCTGGTGGATCCGCCAGGCGATCGCGCGTGCCCTGGCCGACAAGGCCCGCACGATCCGCATTCCGGTCCACGTCGTGGAGAAGCTCAACAAGATCGGCCGCGCCGAGCGCAAGCTCGTCACCGAGCTCG
>JAABUN010002706.1_pt1 | contig 30278 bp, 31 predicted proteins | sample 5559311 | NCBI WGS metagenome assembly JAABUN01 (sample SAMN10711877, study PRJNA513370) | rock metagenome | isolation source: Antarctica rocks | place: Antarctica: Victoria Land, Siegfried Peak sud | reverse complement strand
TTCCTGCAGGAGACGCCCGAGCACGACCGGCTGTGGTTCGAGCAGAAGCCGCCGCGCGACTTCGACTTCGACGACTGATCCAGAGCCCTAAACCTGGACATCCGTCCAGCGTCTCGCGTACTTCTCACCGGCCCTTCCTTACCGCCCGAAAAGTCTTCTATAGACGGCCACGGAAGGCTCGTCTCAGGTGGCACGGACGCCGCACAGGTCACACGAGTGGGGACCCCGCAAGTGGTCCCCATTCGCGGTTGTGCGTTCGAGCGGCCGGCCAGCAGCGGCCGGCCAGTAGGAACGGCCGCTGCCCCAGCTGAGGGTGGCCTTGGCTTCACTTCGGTCCCCGCCGCGCGGACCCTGCAGTGGAGCACGCGCAACTTCTCGACGGAGCTAAACCTGGACATCCGTCCAGCGTCTGGCGTACTTCTCACCGGCCCTTCCCCATCACCCGACAAGGCTTCTATAGACGGCCACGGATGGCTTGTCTCCAGGTGGCACGACGCCGCACAACTGACACGAGTGGGGGCCGCGCAAGTGGTCCCCACTCGCGGTTGTGGCTGCGGTTCAGGCGATGTAGCCGCGCGTGCGCGACGCCTCGACCACGCGCTCGATGCCGAGCTCGTAGGCCGCCACTCGCAGCGGCACGCCGTCCTTCTCGGCTCGGGTCGACACCTCTTGGTAGGCGGTACGCATGACCTTCCCTAGCTGCCCGTTCACAGCCTCCTCCTCCCAGCGGAAGTGCTGCAGGTTCTGCACCCACTCGAAGTAGGAGACGACTACTCCGCCGGCGTTGGCGAGCACGTCGGGCACCACCACCACGCCGCGGTCAGTCAGGATCTCGTCGGCCGCCGGAGTGGTCGGGCTGTTGGCGCCCTCGAGCACCATTCGGCATCGGAGCCGATCGGCGTTCGCCTGGTTGAGCATGCCGCCGAGCGCCGCCGGGATGAACACTTCACACTCGATGTCGAGTAGCTCGTCGGCGCTGATCGAGTCGACGCCGCCGAAGCCCTCGAGCGCCTCACCGCCCGCGAGGTGAGCATGAAGGGCATGCGCGTCGATCCCGGCCTCGGCGCGGATGGCTCCGGTGGCATCAGACACCCCGACCAGCGTGCCTCCGAGATCCTGGAGGATGCGCGCCGCCCACGAGCCCACATTGCCGAACCCCTGAACCACGAAACGGGTGCTCTCCGGCTTCAGGTCGAGCGCCGGCGCGGCCTCCCGGTACACGTCGATCAGCCCCCGCCCCGTCGCCGCCTCGCGACCGTAGGAGCCCTCGAGCGCGATCGGCTTGCCGGTCACGCACGCCGGCGTGTGGCCGTGGAGCTTCCCGTATTCGTCCATCAGCCACGCCATGGTCTGGGCGCTTGTGCCGACGTCCGGGGCGGGGATGTCGCGGTTGGGCCCGAGCACCTTCTCGATCTTGTCCATGAACGATCGCGCGACCTGCTGCAGCTCGGCCTGGCTCAGCTCCCCGGCCGGGATGTTCACACCGCCCTTGGCGCCCCCGAACGGCACCCCGACGATGGCGGTCTTCCAGGTCATCAGGGTGGCCAGGGCCCGCACCTCGTCGAGATCGACCTCCGGATGAAAGCGGATACCGCCCTTGTAGGGCCCGCGCGCGCCGTTGTGCTGAACACGAAAGCCCGAGAAGACGTGCGTGCGGCCGTCGCCGAGCCTGATCGGTATCTGGACCTGCACCTCGCGGTAGGAGGAGCGAAGCACCGCGGCGATGTCCTCCGCCAGGTCCAGGCGCTCGGTGGCGACGTCGAAGTAGTGATTGACGATCTCGTAGTTGGAGACTTCGGCGCGCCCCGGGCCCGCCGCCTCGTTGGCCGGGCGCGGCGACTGATCGTCGGGTCCCGGGCCGTCGCGGTGCTGTACGTGCTCCTTGGTCGCGGGCGAGTCATCCGCCATTGGTGTTCCTCCCGGGTCCAGCGTCGTGTCGGCCGACTACCTGCGCAAACGTACCCCAGCTACCTTCTCGGATCACCACGGGGGCGTGGTGCTAACGGGAACACGCGGCCTTTGCAAGGCTGAGTTGGGGGTTCGATTCCCCCCGCCTCCACTGCCAGGCGCGCTCGGCCGACCGAGCGGAGGCGTCGCCTGACCTCAGGTTCCTCTCATCGGCGCCGTCCACCCTTGCGTCATCGCCCGGGGCGAGGCCGAGAAACCGAGGCCGAGCTCGCCTAACCCGGGGTTCGGAAGCCGAGAGCGAAGAGTCGTCGGGCCTGCCCGCTCGGGTCCGGCGAGTGCAGCAGCACCGTGGCAAGCGTCCGACCTCCACGCCGGACCACGGCGATGAAGCAGCGCCCCGCCTGAGTGGTGAAGCCGGTCTTCAGTCCCAAGGTGCCGGGATAGCCACTCAGGAGGAGCGGGTTGGTGCTCGTGGTGTAGAGCTTGCCACCGGCGATCGGAAAGGGCAGCACGGCCATGGGCTTGCGGACCACCCGGGCGAGCCGAGGCTTGGCGAGCACCAGCCGGCTGAGCGCTGCGAGATCGACCGCACACGAGCGATTGCCCGGCTCGAGCCCGTGCGGGGACACGAAGTGCGTGCACGTGAGCCCAAGCTCCTCGGCTCGACGATTCATCAGGCCCACGAAGCTCGCCACCGAGCCGCCCGTGTGCTCGGCCAGCGCCAGCGCCGCATCGTTGCCCGACGTGAGCAGGGCGCCGTGGAGCAGGGCCTCGATCGGCACCTTCTTCCCGACCGGCAGATTGCCCACCGCCTGCCCCTCGAAGAAGAGCGCGGTCTTCGTGATTCGCACGCGGTCCGACGGATCCGTGCGCTCGGCCACGAGCAGGGCCGTCATGAGCTTGGTCAGACTCGCGATGGGCAACGGTGAGCGCTCGTTGTGGCGCCAGAGGACCTGCCCGGAGTCGACATCGAAGACGAGCCCGGCGCGCGGGGGGTTCTTCAGGCCGGCTCGAAACGCGTCCTCGGCATCGAGTGACACGGCGCTCGGTGTGGCCCCATCTGGCGGCGCGGGAGCGAGCGCGGGCAGGGGCGGTGGGGTGGAGGCCGCCGATACCGGCACCTGGCCGCCGTCCCCACCGCCGCCGGCCAGCACGACCCTGGCGATCCCGCTCGCCACGGCCAGCAGCACGAACAGTGCTACGAAGCCTCGCCAGTTCGGGATCCGCAGCCGGCGCCGCGGCGGGCGGGAGCGGCGGCTGACGGCGATGAACGGGCTACTCGTCGTTCGGCGCCGTGAGCGCACCGATCACCCCCACTCCGAGCAGGGCCAGCACGAAGATCGAGATCACCACGAGCAGGTCGACCCCCTCGCGCACCGCGACGCTGATGGTCAGGTAGGTCAGTAGCCCGATCAGCCCGAGCGCGCCGACCAGGACGAAGTTTCGAGCCATATCTCAGTACACGGGCAGGCCGCGGTCGACCTCATAGTCGTGCCGCTCGCGATCGGCGAAGAGCTTGATCAGCACGAGGCCGAACACGAAGCCCCCGATGTGGGCGAAGTACGCCACGCCTCCGCCTCCGGCCACCGGCTGGGCCAGCTCGGCGCTGCCGTAGAAGAGCTGGAGCAGGAACCACAGGCCGAGCACCAGCAGCGCGGGCAGCTCGAGCACGGTGACGAAGAAGATGATGAACACGAGCGTGACGACACGGGCGCGGGGATAGAGGAGGGCATAGCCCCCGAGGACGGCCGCCACCGCACCGCTTGCGCCGATCGTCGGCACCGCCGAGTCGGGGCCAAAGGCCGTCTGTGCCAGCAGCGCGGCGATCCCTCCGAGGAGGTAGAAGGCCAGGAACTTGACGCGGCCCATCGAGTCCTCGATGTTGTTGCCGAAGATCCACAGGAAGAGCATGTTGCCGATGATGTGGAGCAGCCCCCCGTGCATGAACATCGAGGTGAAGACGGTGAGGATCGTTGGAGGCAGGCTCTCGCCCACCTCGCTCTCTACCGCCGCGGAGTCGCCACAGGCGAGCGACTCGGGTCCGCTCGGCACACACTGCTCGCCGGGATGCGTGACCTCGTAGGGGATCGCCCCGTAATTGATCACGTTCTCCTGGTCCACATCGGCCCCCCCGAGCGACAGCTCGGCCTGCTGGAACACGAAGAACATCACCACGTTGATCGCGATCAGCGCCACGGTGAGCACCGGGAAGCGGCGCGTGGGGATGTTGTCCTTCAAGGGGAACATCGGCCCTAGCGTCCCATACTCGATCGAGGGGCGGGCCCGGCCTCGTTGAGCCCTGCGCCGGCACGATCCTTCGCACCGGCGCGCGGGGGTGGCCCGGACGCCGGTGCGAGGCGGATTCGCCTAACGGACGATGCGGATGAAGCGGTTCCTCACCGTCGTGAGACCGGCAGCGTCGGTCGCGCTCACCCGAAGGGTGATCCTGATCGAGCGGGGACGTTGCCCGCGGCGCGGCTTGGGCAGCCGGCGGGCGAGCTCCCTACGGCCGGCCGCGCTGAAGCGGATCGGCAGCGAGACCACGCCCGCCGAGCTGGTGGACGCGCTCCGCGTGCCCAGCAGCTTGGTGCCGACGCGTAGCTCGGCGGCGAACACGCACGCCTCCGAACAGCTGGCTTCCACGGCCAACCCCTTCCGGCTCCTGGCCTGGGTGTAGGTCAGGATGTTCGGAGCCGAGACCAGCACCCTCGGCCTCATGGTGTCCGGCTGCGGGGGGTCGGGTGTCGGGGTAACCGGAGGCGTCTCGTCGTTGTCGAACAGCCCGACGACCGCGGCGTTGGGTGCGCCGAGGCTTGCTCCGTTCGCGGGCTTCGAGGTAACCGCGCTGAGCGCCACGTTGATCGTCTCGGTCGGCTCGACCACGTCGTCGTCTGTGACCGGGATCGTGAACGTCTTGACGTTCTCGCCGGGCGCGAACGTGAGCGTGCCGGTGGCAGCCGTGTAGTCCTCGCCGGCCACTGCGGTGCCGTTGGTGGTCGCGTAGTTCACGGTTGCCTGAGCGTCGCTGTTTCCCGTGCGGGTGACCGTCACTGCCGCGCCCGCGGCCTCGTTGGTGCCAAACGTGCTCGCGGCGAACTGGAGGCTGCCCGGGGGCAGCTCGACGGCCATGCCGCGTACCGGGTCGCCACTGCCGACCACGTCGCCCGAGAGGCCCAAAGTGGGCGGTTGTCCGTCGAGGTAGACACGCCTGAACCGGTAGACGGTCTCGCCCTGGAGCCTGCCCACGAGGTAGGCGGTGCCCGTCTGTCCACTGACATCGAAGCTCGCAGCCGCGTCGTCGTCGAGGTTGACGTTGTTGCCCCCTGCGTCCTGGAGAGGCCCACGGTCGTTCACCTCACCCCCGTTCGGCGACGGCGAGCCCCCCGGACCTCCGATGCGAACGAGCCTGTCGTTCGCGCCGCTTACGTCGATGCCGTAGAGCGTGGTGTTGTTGGCGCCCGCGGCGTTGTTGGTGTAGGCGGCCCCCACGACCTTCGTGGCGCCTGTCAGCGGGGTGTCGACGACGGCCACCGCGCCGGTCGTCGCGTTGATTCGCAGGTTCTCCTCGACCTCGGTGATCACGCGGATCGCTCCGGGAACGGGGTTGAAGTCGAAGCCGCTGACCTCTCCAGTGGTGGTGAAGGTGCCCGTGCCCACCTGAGTGGCGACCCCTGTCGCCTTGTTCACGGTGTAGATCCGGTTGACGAAGGTGCCCGAGCTCGCCACGGCGTAAAGCTGACCCGTGGCTGGTCGGAAGTCGATCCCTCGGATGTCCTCGCCCGGCTGGAGGCCCGTGACGGGAACGGTCGTGATGAGCGAGTTCGGCGTGGCGCTGTCGAAGCTGACGAGCTGGTTGCCCATTCCGCCTGGCGCCGTGACCGCGTAGATCGTCTCCGCCTGACTCGGGGCGGCGAGGGCAAGCCCGGCTCCCACTGTGGTGCACAGCAGCGCCGTCAACCGGCGAGCGCGCGAAAGTCCCTTTCGCAAGATCTCCTCCAATTCGTGATGGCCCGCTTCGAGCGGCCTGCCGTGGTGACGTATTCGCGACAGAGCCGCCGCAGGTTCAATCTACGGCAGGAGCAGCCTCAGTGCGGCAGGCGCTCAGCTCCGCCCCGCGCCGGCCGCCCTCTCGAGCGTCTGCTCGGCGTGATAGCTCGAGCGCACTAGCGGACCGGCGGCCACCGACTCGAAGCCCATCGCGTAGCCCTCGCGCTCGAGCTCTGCGAACTCGTCCGGGTGCCAGTAGCGCACCACCGGTAGGTGGTTCTCGGTCGGACGCAGGTACTGCCCGACGGTGAGCACCTGCACGCCGTGCTCGCGGAGCACGCCGAAGGTCTCGAGCAGCTCTTCGGCCGTCTCCCCGAGGCCGGTCATGAGCCCCGACTTGGTGACCACTTCGGAGCCGCCCATCTGCTTGGCGTTCGCGAGCACGCGACACGAACGCAGGAACTTCGATCCGCGCCGGGCCAGCGGGTACAGGCGCGGCACGGTCTCCACGTTGTGGTTGAACACGTCCGGGCGCTCGGCGATCACGCGCGCCAGCGGCATCTCCTCGCCGCGGAAGTCGGGCGTGAGTACCTCGACCTTGCAGCCGGGGGCGGCCTTGCGGATCGAGCGGATGACCCCGACGAAGGCCGTGGCGCCGAGGTCGGGCAGGTCGTCGCGGTCGACGCTCGTGATCACGGCGTGGCGCAACCCCATGCGCTTGACCGACTGCGCCACCCGCAGTGGCTCGAGCGGGTCGTTCCACGTCGGCTTGCCCGTCTTCACGTTGCAGAAGCCGCAGCGGCGTGTGCAGGTGTCGCCGAGGATCATGAAGGTGGCCGTGCCGCGGTCCCAGCACTCGCCGATGTTGGGGCAGGCCGCCTCCTCGCACACGGTGTTGAGCGACTGTCCGTCGATCAGCCCCTTGAGCTCGCGAAAGCGGGTGCCGCCGGGCGCGGGCACCTTGAACCACGGCGGCTTGCGCTCGCGAAACGGGCGTACCTCGCCCATCTCGAGCACGCGTGCGCCGCCGGGATTGGCGCGTGAGCGGGTGGACTGAGGCGGGGCGCTCACAACGCCGCTCCGGGGGGCATCGGCGCCTCGACGGCGTCTCGTAGGCGCGGCAGGGAGACCAACCGCTGCCGGCGCCCGAGCTCCTCGGCCACCCGCCACGCGACCCGTCTGCTGAAGCACCCCATCGCGCCGACCCGCCTGGTCTCGCGCAGGACCGACGTCATCCGCACCCCCTCGATCCCGCAGGGGACGATCCACTCGAAGGGCTGAAGGTCACCGTCGACGTTGACCGCGAAGCCGTGCGTGGTGACCCCGCGCGACACGTGCACGCCGATCGAGCCGATCTTCCGCTCACCCACCCACACCCCCGTCAGGCCGCTGCGCACCTCCGCCGTGATGCCCTCGTCGGCGAGCGCTGTCACCACGGCGCGCTCGAGGCTGCGCACGTACTCGAGCACGTCGCCGATGCGCACGATCGGATACCCGACGAGCTGCCCGGGGCCGTGGTAGGTCACCCGCCCACCACGGTCGGTCGCTGTCACCTCGACGCCCTGCGCCCGATACCAGTCCTCGCCCATCGGCAGCTCCGCGCGAGTATCGCTGCGGCGGCCCTTCGTGTACACGGGCGGATGCTCGAGGAGGAGGAGCACGTCTGGCACGGCGTCGACCTGGCGCGCCGCGCGGATGCGCTCCTGGAGCTCAGTCGCCTCCGAGTAGGGCAGCTGCCCGGCATCCACCACCCACAGCTCCGGAGCCCTCGAACGCCTCGCCTGGGCCGGGTCGTTGGGAGTGGCTGCCGGTGCGCTCATACCCCTGAAGGATCGTACTCTCACGAGAATGAGCTCCAGCGAGCGCTTCTGGACCCGGCGACTGCGCTGGCACCTGCGGGGGGCCTGGCAGTGGCCCGCGTTCGCGGCCCTGACCTTCGGGGACGGCGTGATCCTTCACCTGCTGCCGCCCACGGGGCGCGCCCCCGACCTGATCCTGGGCGTGATCGTCGCCTCCTTCGGCAATATCGTGCTGGTTGGAGCTGTGGCGCCGTTCCTCACCAAGCGGCTGGCCGCGAGGGAGCAGCGCGCCAAGGAGCACGGTGTCACCGCGCGCGCCCTCCCGCCCGAGGTTCTCTTCGACCGCACGGCCACCGGGCTGTTGCTGGCCGGCGCCGTCGGTCTGCTCGCTGCGGGTCTTGCGGCGCGGCCGCTGGTGGTCTCCCCCACCGAGGAGACCGAGGCCAACGCGGACATCGTCAGCCGCTACGTGGCCGAGCGGGGGAGCGACGAGGTCAAGCGCAACCGCGACACCGCCAACACCCTCCGGCTCTCAGACGGCTACTTCCGTACCTGCATCGCGCTGGACGACCGGACGAAGGCCTACTGCCTGTTCGTCGACGTCAACTCGACCCCTCACGTCCGAGAGGATCCCAATCCGGTGCCAAACGCCCTGTTTCCCGGTGGGGGTGGGAGGCGTTGAAGCCGCCCAGCCGTCAGTCCAGCTTGACCATCACGTGCTTGAGCTCCGTGTAGTCCTCGAGCGAGTACACCGACAGATCCTTGCCGTAGCCCGATTGACGCACCCCGCCGTGCGGCATCTCCGAGACGATCGGGATGTGGTCGTTCACCCACACGCAGCCGAACTGCAGGCGGCGAGCCGCGTTCATCGCCCGACCCACGTCGCGCGTGTGGCCCCATCTCCGTGTCGGTCCTGCCGGGATCGCTGACGCCAGCGACCCGGCCGCGCCGCGAAGCGGGCCTAAGCCGCCTCGCGCAGCTCTTCCAGCTCGCCGCTCTCGGCCAGCCTCCGCAGCGCCCGCTCCTCGATCTCGCCCGCCCGCTCGGCGCTCACGCCCAGCTCCGCGCCGGTCTGCCGCAAAGTGCGCACCTCGCCGCCGGCGAGCCCGAACCGCAGCTTGACGACGGTCCGCTCGGCCTCGGGAAGCTTGTCGACGACCTCGTGCACGCGCTCATCGCCGAGGGCGGCGCCCACCTCTTCCTCCGGTCCCGGCCGCTCGCTTGCGAGCAGGTCCCCGAAGGCCGTGTCGCCATCCTCACCGATTGGCTGGTCGAGGCTCGCCAGGCTTCGGGCCAGGTCACGAACCTCGTGCACCTGCTCCTCAGGTAGCTCCGCTGCGACGGCGATCTCCGTGTCGGTGGGATCGCGCCCGAGCTCCGCGGCCAGGGCGCGCTCGAACCTCCTGACCTTGCGCTCGCGCTGCCCGACGTGGACCGGGATGCGGATCGTGCGCCCCGAGTTCTGGAGGCCGCGCTGAATCGATTGCTGGATCCACAGGGTGCCGTAGGTCGAGAACTTGTAGCCCCGCCGCCAGTCGAACTTCTCGACCGCGCGGATCAGCCCGAGCATTCCCTCCTGCGCGAGGTCGCCCATGGAAAGGCCCTGACCCTGGTACTTGCGAGCCACGGAGATGACGAGGCGCAGGTTCGAGTTGATCATGCGGTCCTTGGCCTCCACGTCGCCCCGCTCCACACGCTTGGAGAGCTCCACCTCTTCAGCCGCGGTCAGCAATGGGTGGCGGCTCGCCTGCTGGAAGAACAACTGGAGCGAGTCGACCGTCGGATCTTCCACCGTGGCCCTCTGCTTGGCCTTCGCCTCGGATCGCGTGGCCGTCTTCGCGCGCGCCGTCGGCTTGGCCGCCGGGCCCGCGCTGCGCCGCCGCTGGCGAGTGGTCTCGCCGCGGGCTGGTGCGCGCTTGGTTGCTGTGCCCTCTTCGCGAAGCCGCGCCGCTGGACGAGCGGTTGATTCGTCTGATGATGCGCTCAACTTCATACCCTTATTCTTCGATAGTTCGACGATATTCGAACATGATAGCAAAGCGGCCTCTTCGGCGAACCGCCGCTCCCGTGCGCCCAGAGGCGGTGCCTCTAGGCCGCTCGCCGTAGCTCGTCGAGAACGCAGTCGAGCAGCCCGGGGAAGCGCGTCTGCAGATCGTCGCTGCGCAGGGAGACCAGGCGCTGTGCACCGTCGGCCCTGGTGCGAGTGACTCCCGCATCGCGCAGGACCTTGAGGTGGTGGCTGAGCGTCGACTTCGACACCGGCGCGTACAGGTGGCCACACCCGCACTCCCCGCCCTCGTGCAGCGTGCGAACAATTCCCAGGCGCACCGGATCGGACAGGGCGTGGAGCAGGTCCGGGAGGCTGAGCTCGTCCGGCGGCGGGTGGGACAGCGCTCTCAAGGCAATCTATTCGACATTTAGCGAACAACAGTAGAGATCGTGGAAACGATCACTCGGGCGGGCCCTCCCGCCCGGTGCCGTACGGGTACCACCACTCCTTGGGTGCGATGTGGGTCTCGAGGTGCACGTGCTTGGTCTCCTGGAACGCCTCTAGTCCCTCCTGACCGAGTTCCCGCCCAAGGCCCGACTGCTTCATGCCGCCGAACGGGCCGGCGTCGTTGTCGGTGATGGGTCGTTGAACCAGACCGTGCCGGCGCGAATCTCGCGCATGCAGCGCATGATCGACTCGAGGTCCTTCGTGTAGACGTTGCACCGAGGCCAAAGCGCGTCGAGTTGGCGAGCTCGATCGCCTCGTCGAGACTCTTGACGCGCACGATCGGCGCCACGGGGGGATCTCGGCGAGCTCCTCGGTGTGGGCCCGGAGGCGCGCGGCCACCTCGTGCAGCATCTCGCCGCGTTCCGCGGCCGGCGTCACGGCCCAGGCGCGAGACGCCTCGCGGGCGACGGCCAGGGCCGCGTCCAGCTGCACCATCGAGGGCTGGGCGACGGTGGCGAGCGTCTCCTCGGTGTAGGGGTTCTCGACCTCGAGCGGAGGCCCGTCGCCGGGTACCCGCTCGCCGCCGATCAGGAGGCGGGTCTCGATGAGCGGCACTATAGGAGCGGGGTTGGGTCCGCGCCGGCCGCGCCCCCCGCCAACCAGCACGTCTTCCCAGACCCACAACCCGCCGCTGTGAAACTCTGGTGAAGCGGCGCCTGAGGCGTGCGCACGCGGGTAGGATCCCGGCTTCGATGCGACCGCGCCTAGTCGCACTCTCGGTAGGCGCCCTCTTGGTCCTCGTCGCGCCCCCGGCGCGCGCCGCCGATCCGATCATGCCGCTGTCGGAAGTGCGGCCCGGTCTCGACTGCGAGGCGCGCACGGTCATTCGCGGCGTGGACATCACCACCTTCGATGTCGAGATCATCGACGTCGTCGACTACGGCGACGGTCATCCGCGGATCCTGATCGAGGCCTTTGGTACGGCCGTCGAGGAAACCGGGCTCGCGCAGGGCTTCTCGGGCTCGCCGATCTACTGCCGGGACCAGGCGGGGCAGCTCCGCGTGATCGGAGCGGTGGCGTTGGGCGTCGGCGACTACGGCAACCGCAAGGACCTGGCCACGCCAATCGAGGCGATGCTGGGTGAGCCCGTGCACCCAAGGCTTCCCGTCCGCCGCGCAAGCGCCGCGGAGCGCCGGTCGGTACGCACGCCGGCCACGACTCCGCTCACGGTCTCGGGGCTGTCCCCCGCGCTCGGGCGGCTCGTGACCCGGGCCGCGGCGCGCGCTGGGCACGCTCTGCTCGCCGCCCCGGCCGGGCCCACGGGTTCGCTCCCCCCGCAGCAGCTCGTGCCCGGCTCGTCCATGGGCGTCTCGTTCTCCAGTGGCGACATCACGCTCGGGGGAGTGGGGACCGTGAGCTACACCCGCGGCTCCAAGGTGTGGGGTTTCGGGCACCCCTTTGAGGGTGTGGGCCGCCGCTCGCTCCTGCTGCAGGACGCCTACGTGTACGACGTGATCAACAACCCCCTTGGCGTCGAGGGCGTGACCTCCTACAAGCTCGCGGCTCCGGTCAACAACCTCGGGACGCTGCTCAACGACGCGCCGTCCGCGGTGGTGGGCCGCGTGGGCGGCCTGCCCGATCTGATTCCGGTGGAGGTGCGCGCACGGGACCTGAACAGTGGGCGCACGCGAATCAGCAGCACACAGGTCGCGGACGAGACCGACGTCGGGTTCCCGTCCGGCGGCTCCCCGCTCAGCTTCATCGGGCCGCTCGCGGTGTTCCAGGCGAGCGCCGACGCGCTCGGGGGCACGCCGGCCCGGCAGTTCGACTCGATGTGCGTGCGCATCAAGCTGCGGGAGCGGCGCCGCCCGCTCGGCTTCTGCAACCGCTACGCCACCGAGGGTGGCGCCGGCTTCGAGGGCATCATCGCGCTGGCGCAGAACCTGCAGGCAATCGACCTGGAGGAAGCGCTTCTGCTCGTCGACGGCTACAAGGCCGGGAAGCTCCACGTGGAGTCGATCGAGTCCCGCGTCGACCTCAGCCGTGGGCTTAGTCAGGCGTTCCTCCTCGGGGCGTCGGCACCGCGCACGGTGCGACCGGGTCAGCGGGTCCCGGTGAGAGTGCGCGTGCGAGTGACCCGGGGTCCGGTGAGGACCCTGCGCGCCCGGCTGCTCGTGCCGCGCAACCTCGAGCCGGGCCGGCGTTCGATTCGGCTGGTGGGCACGCCGGCGGACACGCTAGAGACCCTCGAGGGCGGCGGCGAGAGCTTCTTCATCGACCTGCTCGAAGGCGGCGGCACGCCCGGTGGCGATCCGGGCCCACGATCGCTCGATGCGCTCGCCAAGCAGGTGGCCAAGCTGTCCCGCTTCGACGGCGTCCGGGCCGCGTTCCCAACCGGTCGACGGCACCGCACCAAGCTCGTGCCGGCCTTCATCGATCCGACCATTCGGATCAGCGGAAGCACCACGCTGAAGCTGCGCGTGGCCGGCCGGCCGCTTCGGCGACCGCGTACCCGCCCGATAGACGAGGGAACCGACCATAGGTTGCCCGCGTTCACTCGCGGTCTCCCGCGCCCGCTGCGCTTCCGCTAGCGGCCGCCCCGCCGGACGACCGCGGCTACAGTCGGCGCGATGCCCGACGCGCCGCCGGTGACCGATACCTACGCGCGCCTCGCCGAGCTTCCGCTGGAGGTCGAGGGCTACGACCTCGAAGGCCTGGAGCGGGACGTGTCGAGCGAGTTCACCCGCCTCTCCACGCTCGTTCACCTGCGCGGTGGCGGCGAGGAGGGCGTGGGCGAGGACGTGACCTACGACGCCCTCGATCACGTCGCCCTCCAGGACGCCGGCGCTGCCCACGATCTGGCGGGCCGCCACACGATCGACAGCTTCTCGGCGTTGCTCGAGGGGCTGGACACGTTCCCGGCGGAGCCGGTCAAGGAGGTATCGCGGATCTACCGCCGCTGGGCCTTCGAGAGCGCGGCCCTCGATCTCGCCCTGTGCCAGGCCGGTCGGTCGCTTGCCGATGTGCTCGAGCGCGAGCCGCGGCCGGTGACCTTCGTCATCTCGCTCCGGCTCGGCGACCCGCCGAGCTTCGAGCCGGTGCGCAGCCGTCTCGAGCGTTACCCGGGCATGCGCTTCAAGCTCGATCCCACGAGCGATTGGAGCGACGAGCTGATCGGCCGGTTGGTGGACACGGGATCGGTCGACTCGGTCGACTTCAAGGGCCACTACGTGGGCACCGTGGTCGATCAGCCCGCAGACCCGGACCTCTACCGGCGGGTGGTGGAGGCCTTCCCCGAGGCGTGGATCGAGGATCCGGCGCTCACCGACGAGACCGACCCCCTGCTCGAGCCTCACCGGGACCGGATCACGTGGGACGCGCCGATCCATTCCGTCGCGGACATCACGGAGTTGCCCTTTCCGCCGAAGATGGTGAACGTCAAGCCCTCGCGGTTCGGCACCCTGCGCGAGCTGTGCGCGGCCTACGACCACTGCGACGCCCATGGCATCGACGCCTATGGGGGCGGCCAGTTCGAGCTCGGGGCAGGCCGCGGTCACATTCAGTACCTGGCGTCGCTCTTCCACCCCGACACGCCGAACGACGTGGCCCCCACCGGCTACCACGAGCCGAGTCCGCCCGCCGGGCTGCCCGAGAGCCCGCTCGCCCCGGCGGCCGCCTCTACCGGCTTCCGCTGGCAAGGTTAGGCTCCCCGGATGCTCATCGCGGGAGGCGTCTGCCTCGTCCTGGCTGCGATCGCCGCCTACATACATCTTCTTCAGCGAGCGGAAGACGCTGCAGGCCGCGGTGGGAACCGAGACGCTCCAATGCGGCGAGGTGAACGAGCTTTCCAAGGCGGCAGCCGAGGCGGTCGGCGCGGGCAGCTTCTCCCACGCCTGCGAGGTTCTCGGCCCGGCGAAGGCCCCCGAGACGGGAGTGTTGAAGGCGTCCGAGAGTGGCCAGGAGTGCGTGTGGCATCGCAGCAAGCTCACCGAGCACTACTGGGACTGGGAGACGGACTCCGACGGCGACAGGGACCGCACGCGCAAGACGCGTGAGATCCACTCGGCCGAGTCCGAGACGCCATTCTTCGTGGACGACGGCACCGGCCGGATCGAGATCGTCCCGGTCGGTGCCGAGATCGACGGCCCGGACAAGGTCGTCGACCGGATGGAGAAGGACGCGGGCTCCTCGGGCTGGTCAGGCTTCGCCTCGTCGGTGTTCGGCGGCGACCGCACCATCGGCATCGAGCACGAGGAGTGGATCATCCGGCCGGGCGCCCGGCTCTACGTGCTTGGAGAGGCCTCCGACAGCAGCGGTCAGCTCCGGATCGGTAAGGCCAAGGGCGGCCCGTTCGTGATCTCCACCAAGTCCGAGGAGGAGTTCACCTCCTCCACGCGCACCACCATGCGCATCGCCCTGGCCGCGGCCATCGTGTTCGGTATCGCTGCGCCCATCCTGATCGTTCTCGGGCTCATCTGACGTAGCTCTTCGCTGCGCGGGCGGTGCGCTACGGGCGCCGCGCCCACCGCAGCAGCGCCGGGAGCGGATCGATCGCCGGCCCGGTGGCGCCCCTACCCGTGCGGATCTCGAAGTGCAGATGGTCCCCGAAGCAGGACCCGGTGCAGCCGAGTGCGCCGACCGGATGACCACCCTCCACGCGCTCTCCGCCGCTCACCGAAGCCGGCGAGAGCATGTGCAGGTACACGTGGGTCTCGTTGATGGCGGGGGCGTACAGAGCCACGTAGTTGCCGCGCCCGCCGTCGCTGCCGGTCTCGACCACGACGCTGTCGCGAACCGCCACGAGCGGCGTGCCGGCCGGCGCGAATACGTCCTGACCCGCGTGGACGTGGCCGGAGCGGCCCGCGCCGAACCGCGCGCCGGCCTCGCCGTAGTCGACCACGCCGTCGACCGGGTGAACGGGGCGCGATGGACGGATCTCCGCCGCAACGATGCGCGACTGGATGGCGACCCACCGGGCGGTGGCCGTAAGGCTCTCGGCCGGGGGGAGCGGGGTCGCGGGAGGGGTCGCGGCGTCCGCCGCGGCGGTCATCAGCAGCATCAGTAGGAGCGCGAGCGCTCCCGCGCGGCGAGTCATGGATCGAACCTCCGTAGATGAACACGCCTACGGGGTTAGCTGACGGACTCGCGTCTTTCGACGCTACGGGCGCTGTGCGCCCGATTCGCCCCCATGTCGCCGGGTGGCGACGTTGGTTCCCCCGCCCGGGACCGCCTGGCGCGGTACCCGGTTCGGCCGTTTGCAGCGGCGCAGGCTAGCTACGCCGCATGGCTGCCGCCAGGCCTGCAGCGAATCTTGCGGCGGGTCTTGCCGCTAACGGCGGCGGCGGTGGCCCGTGAAGTTGATGACCTGCTGGATTCCGCTCGGGCGGTTGGTGTAGCGGATCGTGGTGGGGAGCAGCCCGGGCGCGAAGCTGATTCGCTCCTTGGTCGCGTCCTGGCGCCAGGCGTCGGGATTGGGCCCCTGGTCGGCCTCGAGCTCAGCGCCGGCAGCGTCCATCGCGGCCCATAGCGAGTCGCGACAGGCGGTCAGGGCGCCGCCGCCGCAGTAGCGGTTGCGGAATGCTCCCTTCACCGGCTCCCCCAAGACCGTCCGCAGGTCCTTGTGCACGTATGAGTACCAGCCGCCGGCGAAGCCGCTGGGTGCACGGTCGTCCTTTCGGAAGACGCTGTTCAGCTGTTCGAGTTGCGGGCCGAGCACGGGACTCATGACGGCGTCGGCGATCTTCGGCCAAGCGGTGTCGAGCACCGCGGCGCCGGGGTCGTCGATCGTCCCGTTCAGTTCCCGATCGAGACGGCTGCCGCCGTTCTGTCGCCACATCTCGAGCAGCTCGAGCATCCGCCTGGCACGAGGGTGCGGAGCGGCCCCGGTTCGGAGGACCCTCGAGATCACGGGCAGCAGCCTGATCACCCGGAAGTCCTGGGTCGCGGCACGGTTCATGGCGCCGGTCACCGAGGCAAGGTCGTGCTTGCGGCGCTGCGCGAGACCGAGGTTGAGCAGGTCCACTCGCTGGATCGATCCGTACGAGAATTGGTCGTCGGCGGACGCGAAGCCACGGGCCGGCTTGTTGTTCCAGTTGGTCAGGGTGCCGTCCTTCGGATTGTGCCCCGCGGATGGCCTCGCTCGGAGAGGAAGCCGCGCCACTCGTACTCGCCCGTTCCCTTGGTCGGCAGACCGGAGTCGACGCTTCGCGGCCGCAGCGGCAGCCGACCCGCCGAGTACGTGGCTATGTCGCGGTCGTCCAGGTAGGCCGCGTTGAAGGTGTAGGGAGACTGGCTGGCGGCATCGAAGAACGAGCGGGCGGAATCGACCCGGCCTGTCGAGAGGTCCTGGAAGAAGAGCTGGAACAGCACGTCACGCCCACGCGACGAGCGCTTCGAGGAGATGGCCACGCGCTTCCCGTCGACGGTCGCGTAGCCAATGACGGGCCCGTGCACGGTCGTCGGGAACACGATGCGCTGGTCGGGGTCACCACCCTGGCCGCGCAGGGTTCCCGCGTCGAACCGGCCCATCGGCCGGCACTTGCCCTTGTAGCGATAGGTCGTGTCGCTGTCGCACAGGGTCTCGACGTAGTGGTCGATCAGGTCCGACCCGGCCGAGGTCAGGCTCATGGCGAAGTCCTCGCCTCGTCCGATCAGCATGTAGCCGGGGAAGGGCGCCGACGTTGCGCCGCGCCAGTCCAGGCCGCCACCGTGCACGTCCATCTCGAGCGTCAGGCCCGGGTAGAAGTAGCCGATCTGAGGTCCTCCGACCAGCAGTGGGTGACCGTTGGTCGAACGCTTGCCGGACACCATCAGGAAGTTGCTGGCCGGGGGACGCGGGCCGAGCGCGGCGGCCTGGGCGCCTCCGTAGGAGGTCGGGGAGAAGCTGCCGTTGTCGATCACCACATTGCCCGCGCCGGGCGTGGTGCCCGTCTCGTAGGGGAAGCGGCCGTCGAGCGACACGGGCGTCTCGGGATCGTTCTTCTGACGCAGGTCGTTGAACACGCTCAGGCCGCCCTTCGCGCCCAGCCGGTCGCGCAGCCCGTCGAAGAGCATCGACCGCTGCGTCTCCTCGCCGCCACCCTCGCCGAAGAGCTGGCCGAGCACGGCGTTGACCGCGTAGATGTCCTCGCGCTGCCAGGGCTTGGCCGGATTGTTTGTGGCCGCGTAGTAGGCGTTGATCCCCCTGATGAAGGAATCGATGTCGCTCAGTAGTTGCCGGCCCTTGGGGCCGGAACGGCGGAGCAGAGCGGTCTGCTGGGACAGGAACGAGTCGGCCTGGGCGCTCGGCACGAAGGTGCGCAGCCCGGCTATCAGGCTGAAGGCGCGCAGGCCCGGCGCGTCGACCGCCGCCACGCGGGCGGGTCCGCGAGCGGCCTCGAGCAGGAGGGCGCGGTCTTCCGCGGTCACCCAGCCCGTGCCGAAGATCACGTCGTCTCGCTTCCTGGCCGTGATGTGAGGCACGTTGTAGCCGTCGCGCAGGATCCGCAGGTTCTTGCGCGGTGTCTTCTCGACGTTCGTGGGGCCCTGGCCCGCGACGCCGAACTTGGCCGACTTGAAGTGCTTGAACAGGTCCTGCTTGGTCACGGAGCCGAAGAGCGGGGTGAGCGCATCGTACATCTTGGCCTGGCGGTCGGCCCCCGGCGGTATGGGCACCGACCCGTACTGGCCTGACGGGATGATGTTGCGCGCGGTGCCGGAGTAGTCGCGGGCGAGCGCCGGTGAAGCGCTCGAAAACACGAGAGCCAGAGCGACCGCGATGACCCCCCAATACCGCACTATCAACTCACCCTACTGTGCGGCCCCCACCGGTGTCGCAGTGGGCGGCGTCAGTCCTTCTCAGGCGCCCGCCGGCCGGCCCTCAGCCGCTCGAGCGCCCGGGCGCGCATCTCCTGGTCGAACAGCTCGAAGCGCCCCGGCCCCAGCTCCTTGGCGTGGTACATCGCGGTGTCCGCGTCACGCAGGAGGTCGTCGGGGGCGGCGGTGGCCGAGCTCGTCACGGCCACGCCGACGCTCACCGAGATCCGATGGTCTTCGCCCTCGAGCGTGAACGGCTCGTCGAACGCATCCCTGACGCGCGCGGCGCCACCGACGGCGTCACGCTCGTCAAGTAGCTCCTCGCAGAGCATCACGTATTCGTCACCGCCGAAGCGCGCGACCGTGTCGCTCGAGCGGAGCGTGCCTCGAAGCCGCTCGCCCACGTCGATGAGCAGGCGATCACCCACGGGGTGGCCGAGGCTGTCGTTGACCACCTTGAAGTTGTCGACGTCGATGAACAGCACCGCGAGGCGCCGCTCGTAGCGGGCCACTCGCGCGATCGCCTGCGTCAGGCGATCGAGCAGCAGCGTTCTGTTGGGCAGGCCGGTGAGCGAGTCGTGAAGCGCCTGGTGGGCGAGCTGCCGCTCGAACTCACGACGTTCGGTCACATCCTGCGCGGTGCCCACCACTCGCCGCCGCCCCTGGTCCCCGTTGGACAGGACCCGGCCACGGCAGTTGAGAGTGCGCACCTCACCGTCTGGTCGTACGACGCCGTGATCCACCTCGAACGGATCCCCGTCGTCCACGGCCTTCTGTACGACGGCGTTCAGGCGCGCGCGATCGTCCGCATGCACCTTGTCGAGATAGGAGTCGTAGGTGGGCTCGAACTCCTGGGGCCGCAGCCCCATGATCCGGCAGAGCTCATCCGACCATCTGATCGCGCCACTCTTCACGTCCCAGCTGAAGCTTCCCACCGCAGCCACCTGCTGGGCGTCCGCGAGCATCGCCTCGGAGTGGGCGAGGTTCTCCTCGGCGACCTTTCGGTTGGTCACGTCCTTGGCCACGGAGTACACGAGGCCGCGCAGCTGGTCCGTCTGGGAGCTCCAGAGCAGCCACCGGTAGGTGCCGTCCTTGCAGCGGTAGCGATTCTCGAACCTCGGCGTCCCCCCCTGGTCTGCCCGCAGGCGGCCCGCCTCCTTCCTCGTGCGCTCCAGATCGTCCGGATGCACGAAGTCGAGGTAGGAGCGGTCGACGATCTCCTCCGGGGTATACCCGAGCACCGTCGCGAAGGCGGGATTCACGCGCCGGAAGCGGTGCTCGAGGTCGGCGATCGCGATCAGGTCGAGTGAGAGGCGCAGGAAGCGGTCGGCCACCTCCTCGAGCTGCGGACCGTCATTGTCACGGCGAGGAGGTTGCGCCTCCCCTGCCTCGACGCCCACACTGCTCCGTCCTTCGGGCCCGCTCATTCCAGCTCTTCCCCTGTTCGGCCACGCCGATGCTCGCAGTGAGCACCTCGGATGTCATTGCCTTCCGCGGGCGCTAAAGCTACAGCGCCTAGAGCACCAGCGATAGGGGCTGCTCGAGCAACTCGCGCACGCGTGCCAGGAACTCCGCCCCGTCGGCGCCGTAGAGGATGCGGTGGTCGCAGATGAGCGTCACGCTCATCATGTCCCGCGCGACGATCGCGCCATCGTCGTCGATCGCCGGCTTCTTGGCCAAGCGCCCGACCGCGAGTATTGCCGCCTGCGGAGGGTTGATCACCGCCGAGAAGCTGTCGATGCCGTACATCCCGAGGTTCGAGACGGTGAACGTTCCCCCCGACAGCTCGGGAGGCGTAATCGTGGCGTCGCGCACCTTGTCGATGAGGCGGCGGGCATCAAGCGAGACGCGGCCGAGCGACTTCTGGTCGGCGTCGAAGATCGTCGGCACCACGAGCGTGCCCTGCGCGGCTACGGCTATCCCGACGTTCACCCGACCGTAGAGCTCGAACCGGCCATCGCGGTAGGCGCCGTTCACGCGCGGGAACTCGCGGAGCGCAGTGGCGCAGGCCTTCACCACCATGTCGTTGTAGGACGGCGCGGGGTCGGTCAGCTCCTTGAGTCCGGCGCGCACCTCGACGCAGCGGCTCATGTCGATGTCCACGTTGATCTGGAAGTCGGGCGCGGTGGCCTTCGACTCCGCCATCCGCCGCGAGACGGTCTGCTGAAGGCGCGTCAGCTCCTGCACCTGTAGAGGGCCCTTGGCTCCGGCCTCCCCTGCGGCCACGGGCTCTCGCGTCGCCGGCCGAGCGGGGGCGTCCGTCTCGGCCCCTGGCGCGCTCGGCGGCCGGTCGTTCGCGGACGTGTCCGCCTCCGCCTGCGAGTCAGGCGCTCCTCCGTCCCTGGCCGCAGCCTCGACATCCGCTTTGACGATCCGGCCGCCGGGACCAGTTCCCTCGAGCCGGGCCAGCTCGACGCCCATGTCGTCCGCCATCCGCCGCGCGACGGGGGAGGCCTTGATGCGGCCGTTGTCGCCGTTCCCGGAGGCACCCTCCCGCGCGCCCGCGTCGGCGACGGGCGCCTGCTTGGCCGTCTGCGGCTCGGTCGCCACGCCCTCCGTGTCCTTGCTCAGAGGAGGCTCCGCACGCCCCGCTTCGTCGACGATCTCTTCCCCGCCGCCGGCCTCGGCGCCCGCGCCGTCCGTCGACGGTGCCTCCCCAGCTTCCCCGATACGCGCGATCAACTCACCGATGGCGAGCGTTTCTCCCTCCTCGGCGAGGATCTCGACGAGCGTGCCGTCGGTGTCGGCCTCGTAGGTCATGTTGGCCTTGTCGGTCTCGATCTCCACGAGCGGCTCGCCGCGACGGACGTCGCCCCCCTTGTCGACGAGCCACTTGAGCACCGTGCCCTCCTCCATGGAGTCGGACAGGCGGGGCATGAGCACGTCGGTGGCCATGGGCTCAGAGGTCCCCGAAGGTGGCGCGAACCGCCTGCACCACGTGCTCCTCGTGCGGAAAGGCGGACTGCTCGAGCGGCTTTGAATAGGGCATCGGCACGTCGGCGCCGGTGACCCGTGCCACCGGCGCGTCGAGATGGTCGAAGGCCTGCTCCTGGATCAGCGCCGCGAGGTTGGCCCCGACGCCGCCGTGCGGCCAGCCCTCCTCGACGATCACCGCGCGGTTGGTCTTCCTGACCGAGTCGACGATCGTGTCCAGGTCGAGCGGCCGGAGCGTGCGCGGGTCGATCACCTCGGCCTCGATCTCGTGCTCCTTCGACAGGGTCTCGGCCGCCTTGGCGGCCGTCAGCGCCATCCGCGAGATCCCGACGATGGTCACGTCGTCGCCCTCCCGCCGCACCGCCGCCTGGCCGAAGCGCAGCGGCTCGCCGTTCTCGGGTACCTCGCCCTTCTGCCCGTACAGGTACTCGTGCTCGATGAAGATCACCGGGTTGTCGTCGCGGATGGCTGCCTTCAGCAGCCCCTTCGCGTCGGCCGCCGTGGTGGGCACCGCCACGAGCAGCCCGGGGATGTGCAGGTACATGGCCTCGAGCGAGTGCGAGTGCGTCGGTCCGAGCTGATGCCCCGCGCCCTGCGGCATGCGGATCACGAGCGGCACCGTCACCTGGCCACCGAACATGTAGCGGATCGAGGCCGCGCAGTTCACGATCTGGTCGAGGGCCAGGAGCGAGAAGTTAATCGTCATGATCTCGACGATCGGCCGCAGGCCGGCCATCGCTGCGCCGACTCCCATGCCCACGATCGTGTTCTCGGAGATCGGCGTGTCGCGCACACGCTTCTCGCCGAACTCCTCGAGCAGCCCCTGCGTGACCTTGAAGGCGCCCTGGAAGACGCCGATGTCCTCGCCCATGATGAAGACGCTGTCGTCGGCCCGCATCTCCTCGCGCAGGGCCTGGTTCAGCGCCTCGCGGTAGCGCATGACGGGCACCGCTACTGCCCTCCGCCCTCGAGGTCGCGCCCGTCCCCGGCGGGCTCGCCCTCGCCGTCGCCCCCGCTCTGGCCTTCGGGCTGGGTGCGGATCTTCGGCTTGTCGGTGTCGGCGTAGGCGGCGCCCGCCTTGCGGAGGTCGCTGGTGACCTCGCCCTGATTGCGCTCGTCTTCGCCCCGGTGGGCGTCAGGCGAGCGCTCGTCCACGGTCCACCAGCCCTGGAGCTGATCGCCGTAGACGTACAGGTCGTCGTACAGGGAGTCGAGGTCGGGCAGCGGGCTCGCGTCGGCGAACCTGACGGCCTCGTCGACCGTGGCGATGGCAGCCTCGTCGAGCTCCCTCTGCTGGTCCTCCGAGATCACCTTCTCCTCGGCCAGGCGCTTGCCGAAGCCGACGATCGGATCGCGCCGGCGCCATTCCGCCACCTGCTCCTTGCTGCGGTACTCCTCCGGGTCGGCCATGGAGTGCCCGCGGAAGCGGTAGGTCACGGCCTCGAGCAGCTGGGGGTGGCGGTCCTCGCACGCCTTCCGGAGCGCCTCGCAGGTGTGGGCGTGCACGTCGAGCACGTCCATGCCGTCGCAGCGCGATCCCGGCACGCCGAAGCCGTCGGCCTTGCGCGACAGGTCGGTCACCGCCGAGTGGCGCTCGAGCGAGGTGCCCATGCCGAACTGGTTGTTGATGACCATGAACACCACAGGCAGCTTCCACAGCGCGGCCAGGTTCATGGTCTCGCCGAAGGTGCCCTGGTTCGAGGCGCCGTCTCCGAACATGCACAGCACGGCGTCGTCCGTTCCGCCGTAATCGCACGCCAGGGCCACGCCCGCCGCGAGCGGAAGGTTGCCGCCGACGATGCCGTAGCCACCGAGGAAGCGCCGCTCCCAGTCGAACAGGTGCATCGAGCCGCCGCGGCCCTTCGAGCACCCGTCCACCTTGCCGAAGAGCTCGGCCATCACGGCATTCGGGTGGGTGCCCCGACCGATCGCCTGGCCGTGCTCGCGGTAGGTGGACAGCAGGAAGTCGCTGTCGCGCAGGGCCTGGGTCGCGCCCACCACCGTTGCCTCCTCACCAATGCACAGGTGCAGGAAGCCGCCGATCTTGGCCTTTGCGTACATCTCCCCGGCGCGCTCCTCGAAGCGCCGGATCAGCATCATCTTGGAGAGAACCGCGGTGCACGTCTCCCGGTCGGGAAGGTCGCGGTGCGTGGCCTCGGCGACGCTGTCACCGGAGCCGTTCTCAGACTCTTCAGCGCGGCCCGTGACCTGCTCCTCCATCCGCCGCCGACATTAGCCGATGGCAGCGGCCCCTACGGGGGAGGCGCCGGCGAGAGCGCCTCCCCGTGGCACAGTGTGTCAGGGCGCGGCGCAGACCACGTAGACGGTGAAGATGAAGCTCGGGGCGCCGGTGGTCCCGCGGTTGGTTCCGACGCCCGACCAGGCGACGGGGGTCTGTCCGGCCGGTACCGGATCTCCGTTGACCTTCGCGGGCCGGCTCTCGGAGAGCAGCGCCAGTCCGGATGGGGTTGCTTCGTTGGGGGAGATCCCGCCGCCGGTGGCCTTCTGGCCCGAAGGGCACGCCGCGAAGGCACGCTGCGATTCGCCTGCTCCGACGCTGCCGGTGGCGGCGGAACTGACGATCACGTTAGTTGCGCCGTTGGTCCCGTTGGTCCCGTTAGTCCCGTCGCGCCCGTCCGTCCCATCGCGCCCCGGCATCCCAGCCGTGCCCGGCGTACCGCCCTGACCGGGTGCACCCGGCGCGCCGTTCTGGCCGTTGGTGCCGTTCTGCCCGGCGTCGCCTCGATCGCCCTTGGGCCCCGCCGGACCGGGGCTCAGCGGCCCCTTGAAGTGGCCCCGCGTGAGTGACTTCTTCTTGATGTCGGCACCGGTGAGGGAGCCGTCCTTCACCTGCTTGCCGGTAATCAGCACGGCCGCTGTGGCAGTGCCGCCCAGGGCCACGAACAGGGCGACCAGCGCGACGATCATCGAGGGAGAGCAGTGCGGTCGAAGCCGAGCGAGCAACTCGGTACCCCTGAGTGGGTTGGGGGGCGACCAGTGGGGATGGGGATCGGTATCGCCCGGCCGGGCCCGTCTCCCGAGGCCTGCAACGCGCCTCCCGCGCGACCGGCGTGGCTCACACCGCTGAATGCTTGACCGGCCCATGACCCGATCAACCGTTCAGAAGCGGCTACCTCCCTGGGGCGCCCCGGCGCCACCTTCCCGCGTGAACGACCGGCTACCCCTCGATGCGCGCGGCGGCCTCCTCGAGCCGATCGTCGCCCCAGAACAGCTCGCCGCCCACCGCCACCGTCGGCACCCCGGTCACCCCGACCGCGACCGCCTCTTCGGTGGCGCCCCGCAGCCGGTCCTTCACAGAGCGGCTCTCGACGCCCTTCAGCACCGCGCGCGGATGCAGCTCGCAGGCCGCGGCGGCGATCAGCACGTTATCCACCTCGCCGAGGTCCCGCCCACCGGCGAAGGCCTGCCGAAAGGCGGCCAGCGAGAAGGCGACCGCCCGCCCGGCCTGCTGCGCGAACGTCGCGGCTCGCATGGCCACGAGCATGTCGCCCGGCCACGGGTTCGGCCAGATCACCGGCGGGAGGCCTCGGGCAACCGCGCGGCGCTCCACCTCGGCCACACCTGCCGCGCGCTCGCCGGTGAGCGACCACGATCCGCCCCCGGTGGCCCGGAAGACGGCCCCCAGCAGGATGGGCTGCCACACCGGCACCACGCCGAGCACCTGGTTCACCCGCTCGGCGGCCAGGTACGAGTACGGCGAGCCGAGGTCGTAGTAGAAGACGGGCCGTTCTGCCTTCGCGCTCATCCCCAGCGCCCCCGAGACGGGCGTCAGCCGTGGATGAGCCACCCGTCGGTTGCCCGGGCGGCTTCCTGCACCGCCTCGGAGAACGTCGGGTGGGGGTGGATCTGGTGGGCTATCTCCGAGTAGCCACCCTCGAGCTCGCGTGCGGTCACTAGCTCCGTGATCAGCTCGGAGGCCTTGGCGCCGAGGATGTGCCCGCCGAGGATCTCGCCGTACTTCTTGTCGCCGACGATCTTGATCATGCCCCCGCGCTCTCCGTACACGGTGGGCGCTCCCACGGAGCTGAGCGGCACCTTGCCGACCACCACGTCGTGGCCCGCATCGCGCGCCTCCTTCTCGGTGAGCCCAAAGCTCGCGACCTGGGGCGAGCAGAAGGTTGCGCCCGGTACGAAGTCGTAGTCGATCGGGTGGGTGTCCATGCCGGCGGCGTCCTCTGCCGCGATCACCCCCTCGTCCGAGGCCTTGTGCGCGAGAGCGGGGCCGGGCACGAGATCGCCGATCGCGTAAACGCCGCCGAGGGAGGTGCGCATTCGACCATCCACCTTCACGAGGCCACGATCCGTGACTTCGATGCCGGCCTCCTCCAGGCCGAGGCCCTCCACATCGGCTCCGCGGCCGGCGGCGATGCACAGGTAGTCGAACTGCTCCGAGTTGTCGGCGCCCCAGGCGATCGTGACCCCATCGTCGTTCGCCTCCACCGACTTGACGTCGGCCTCGGTCACGATCTGCACGCCCTGCTTGGCGATCTCGCGCGCGCACGCCTTGGCGATCTCCTCGTCCTCCAGCGGCAGGATCTGTGGCAGTGCCTCGAGCAGCACGACCTCGGTGCCCAGACGTCCGTAGGCGGATGCCACCTCGGTGCCCGACGCGCCCGCGCCGATGACCGCGAGGCGGGCGGGCAACTCCTCGAGCAGCCACGCGCCGGCGGTGTCGAGGATGCGCCCCCCGAACTTCAGGTCGAGCACCGGACGCGCGATCGAGCCGGTGGCGAGGATCACGGTGCCCGCCTCGACCTCCGTGCCGTCGAACTGACCTCCGACACGCACGTTGCCGTCGTCGGTGACCGAGGCGTGGCCCTCGATCAAATCGACCTTGTTCTTCTTCAGCAGTCCTCCGACGCCGCCGGTCAGCGTCTTCACGACCTTCTCGCGGTGCTTGACCACGCCGGCGAAGTCAACGGAAGCGCCTTCGACCTTGATGCCGAAGGACCCGGCGTGCTTGACCTCGGAGAGCACGTCGGCCACCCGCAGCACGGCCTTGGCTGGGATGCACGCATAGTTCAGGCAGCGGCCCCCAACCCTGTCCTTCTCCACGACCACGGTCTTCATTCCCAGCTGTGCGGCGCGGATCGCGGCCACGTAGCCGCCGGGGCCGGAGCCGATGACGATGCAGTCGTAGCGCGTCTCAGCCATGGCGGCGGGGACCCTACCGAACGTCTGTGGGCGCGTCGGCCGCGAACCGCTCGCGCACGTCCTCGGGGATGGGCGCGGAGCTGTCGGTGCCGTAGTCGTAGCCCACGAGGATCGCGTGGCCCTCGGCGATCAGGCGGCCGTCTTCCTCCGCGTGCATCTCGAAGTCCATGCGCACGCTCTTCTCGTCAGGCGCGCGCGGCCGCACCCGCGTCCGGATCGTCTCGCCGAACCCGACCGGCGAGCGGTAGGCGATGTGGTTCTCGGCCACCACGTAGCCGAACGAGCCGCGCTCGATGGGGGAGAAGTCGGGGATCAGCTGTTGCGTGTAGGCGATTCGCGCCGTCTCGGCAAAACGCAGGAACTCGACGTTGTTCAGGTGCTGCATCGCGTCGAGGTCGCCGAAGCGAACGCGGTCGACGGTGGAGAAGGGCCAGCCCTCGTCGCCCGTCACCGGCGCACCGGCATCTGGATGCGTGCCATCGCCTTGATCAGGAACCAGAAGAGCGTGATGGCCGGGATCAGCACCGCGGCAATGATGAGAAGGCCGAGGGCGCTCGCGTTGATCAGCGCGGATAGCGAGAAGATGACGATCAACAGGCCGAGCAGGGTTTGCATCCCGAGCACGGCCCAGTACCTGACGCGCCACAGGCCCCATGCCATCACCAGCATCAGCACCACCGGGGGGCCCGCTGCGACGAGCGGCGCGCGCTTGCCGTTCTCCAGTTCAACGCCCGCCAGGTAGGACACGATCGTCACGAGCGCGATCAGCACGGCGACCACGGCGGCCACGGTCACGGCCCGCGGCCGCTCTCCGCGCCGGAGGGGGACGAGTGCGGCCCGGGCGTTGGCGTTCTTCTCCTCGGCGCGCAGGCGGCGCCTGGGCTCCTCGACGCCGCTGGCTGCGGCGGGAGCGGCCGGTCCGGCGGGGGAGGTCGGTCCCGCGGCGGACGCGGCCGGTACAGCGGCGGACGCGGGCCGACGCTTGCGGCTGCGCTTAGGCGACGACACGGGCGTCGGCCTCCGCCTCGATCGCTGTACGGAGCTCCGATGCCGCACGCCGCGGTTCGGGAGCGTCGCGGATCGCTCGCACCACCGCCAGGCGCTCCGCTCCGGCAGCGAGCACGAGGGGCGCGCGCGCAGCATCGATCCCCCCGATCGCAAAGAACGGCTTCCCGGCCGTCCTCGCAGCGTAATCGACCAGCTCGAGGCCGACAGCCGCCCGTCCCGGCTTCGTGGTGGTCTCCCACACAGGACCGACTCCGAGGTAGTCCACCACTGAATCCCGACCGGCATCGACCTGCTCCGGGGAGTGCGTGGACAGACCGATGAGCAGCTCGTCGCCCACCGTGCGGCGCGCTGCGGCCAGGTCGCCGTCAGCCTGACCGAGGTGCACGCCGTCCGCCGCGCATGCCACGGCGAGATCCGGTCGATCGTTGACCACGAACAGGGCGCCGTGCTCGTCGCAGACGCGCCGGAAGAGCTCGCCCGCGCCGAGCAGCGTTTGGTCGTTCGCGTGCTTGTCGCGGAGCTGGAGGACGTCGACGCCGCCGGCGAGCGCGGCGCGCAGGAGGCTCTCCGGCGAGCGCTCCGCGATGCTCGCTTCGGTGACGAGGTAGAGCCGCGCGGCTGCGAGGCGGGCGCGCCGCGTGTCGCCTTGGGATCGGTTCACGGCAGGAAGATCGTGACAGAGGGGCGAATTCCGGCCTCGAACTCCCCGTACCCGGAAGCCCGTGCGGCCCCCCGGGGCAGCGACTACCCTCCAGAGGGCTGACCCGACCAAGGAGCAGACGATGAGAATAGGCACATCAATCTTTTTGATCGCGGTTGGCGCAATTCTCGCCTACGCGGTAAACCGCAAGCAGGTTGCGGGTGTCGAGATCGACACCGCGGGTCAGATCCTGCTCATCATCGGCATCATCGGGCTGATCATCTCGCTCTTGTACGAATTCATGTACGCGCGTAACCGGCAGTCGGTCGTGACGCGGTATGACGAGCCGCCGGTGGTGCGGGAGCGGGAAGTTCCCGCGCGGGAGCGCGACCGCTTCCGCGACCGCTACTAGGCGGCTGGCTCTGCCCCGTACGGGGTGCAAAGCGCGCCAGATGTAGCTCGGACACCCTGACGGCCAGTGTCGGGAGAACGTCTCGACGGGCGTTGAGGCGTTGCTACGATCGGCCCGTGACAGACGACCGATGCGATCTCCTCTGCCTCGACCTGTCCAAGGCCGAGGCCCTGCGTGCCGGCAGGCCTCGCGCCGAGGTCGCCCGGGAGCTCGCCGATCGTGCCAAGGCCCTGTCCGACCCGACGCGCCTGACGCTCGCGGCCGCGCTCGCCCAGACTGACGAGCTGTGTGTCTGCGACCTCGCGTGGGTTGCCGAGCGGCCTGAGAACCTCGTCTCGCATCATCTGCGCTGGCTGCGCAACGCGGGTGTCGTCGCCAGCCGACGCGACGGCAAGATGGTGATGTACTCGGTCACCGATGCCGGCCGAGAGCTGATGGCCGCCGTGGGCATCGAAGCGGAGTTGGTCCGTTGAGCGGCTCTGCGGTCGCGGCGCCGCCGCAGCTGGCGGCCTCCGGCACCACCGCTTCTCCCGTCGACAGGGAGACCTACAGGCGGCTGGCCACGCGCGTGAAGCTGCTGTCGTGGGCAAGCTTGGCCTATATGACGCTCGAGGGGGGCATCGCCATCCTCGCCGGAGTCCTCGCCGGGTCGGTCGCGCTCATCGGCTTCGGAATCGATTCGGGCATCGAGGGGTTTGCCAGCGCCATCATCGTGTGGCGGTTCACCGGCGCGCGCATGTTCTCGGAGACCGCGGAACGGCGCGCGCAGAAGCTCGTCGCCGTCCAGTTCTTCTTGCTCGCGCCCTACGTCGGCTTCGAGTCGGTCCAGGCGTTGACCGAAGGCGAGCGCCCGGACACGAGCTGGATGGGAATCGCGCTGAGCGCGAGCAGCATGGTGGTCATGCCCTACCTGGGGATCGCTAAGCAGCGCATTGCCGACCAGATCGGCTCCGCCGCGACCAAGGGCGAGGGCCGTCAGAACATGCTGTGCGCGTACCTCGCCGGAGCGCTGCTGCTCGGTCTGCTGGGCAACACGCTGTTCGGCGCATGGTGGCTCGATCCGGCGGTCGGCCTGCTCATCGCCGTCGTCGCCGTCAAGGAGGGTCGCGAAGCGTGGAGCGGCGAGGGGTGCGCATGCGGGTCTTACCCGCTCAGCGCCCTGAGCGAAGGCGCCGCCCAGGACGCTTGCTGCTCGACGGGCGAGTGAGCGCGTCGGCTGCTGCGCCGGCTCCTCGGGCGTCGGTACCCTCCTCTTCGTGCCCGCTCGCAGTCGCTACGACGTCGTCGTCGTCGGCGCCGGCATCGTCGGGTTGGCGTGTGGGTGGCGCTGTGCGCAGCGTGGGCTGTCGGTACTCGTGGTCGAACGTGACGTGGCCGGGGCCGGGTCCTCGGGGGTTGCCGCGGGAATGCTCGCGCCGGTCACGGAGGCCGAGTTCGGCGAGGAGGCGCTGCTCGGGTTGAACCTGGCGGGGGTGGCGCTGTGGCCGGATTTCCACCGCGAGCTGGCAGCGGCGTCCGGCGTCGACATCGGTTACCACGAGAGCGGGGCGCTGGTCGTGGCCGCCGATCGCGACGACGGTGAGGAGCTGCGGCGGCTGCACGCCTTCCAGGTATCGCTTGGGCTGGAGGTCGGGTGGTTGACCGGCCGGGAGTGCCGCCGGCTGGAGCCTGGGCTGTCACCACGGGTGGCCGGCGGGATCCATGCGCGTCAGGACCATCAGGTCGACCCGGCGGCCGCGGTGCGCGCGCTCGGCCGCGCTCTCACGGTGTCCGGAGGGCAGCTCGAGGTAGGCGTGGGCGACGTCGAGCTGGAAGTGGATGCCGACACAGTGGTGGGGGTTCACTCGGGCCGCCTCGGCTCGGTGCGGGCCGACCACGTGGTGGCCGCCACGGGCGCTTGGAGCGCCCTGCTCGCCGGCCTTCCCGAGGAGGCCCAGCCACCCGTGCGGCCGGTCAAGGGGCAGATCCTCAGCCTGCGCGGCGCGCCCCACGCCGCGCCGGTGGCCGAGCGGCTGGTGAGGACGCCGCGCTGCTACGTGGTGCCTCGCCGCGACGGCTCGGTGGCCATCGGCGCCACGGTGGAGGAACGAGGCTTCGATGTCCGCGTGACCGGCGAGGGCGTGCATCGGCTGCTCGAGGCGGCGTGGGAGGTGCTGCCGGACGTGGGTGAGCTCGAGTTCGTGG
>JAABUN010002704.1_pt1 | contig 30304 bp, 24 predicted proteins | sample 5559311 | NCBI WGS metagenome assembly JAABUN01 (sample SAMN10711877, study PRJNA513370) | rock metagenome | isolation source: Antarctica rocks | place: Antarctica: Victoria Land, Siegfried Peak sud | reverse complement strand
CATCCATCAAATCTGCAGCTGCTTTCCTCTACGCCGCCGCATCCATGATCATGATCCGCAGATTGGCTCGGCTTTCATGAATTTCGAAACCGACTCTTAGATCTGGTCGGCGTTGCCGCGCTTGCTCCGCAAGCTTCGCCCCGTTCACCTCGGGCATGACGATGTCCGTGAACATCAGCGTGATCTCGGGATGGGCATCAAGCAACCGTAGCGCCGCCGCGGCACCTTCTGCTTCGAGAACGCGGTAGCCAAGCTCGCTCAGCGCATCGACGCTGAACTGCCGGACGGCGGGCTCGTCTTCGACCACCAGCACCACTTCTTGAGCATCGCCGTTGGGCGGCTCTTTCGAGAGCTCGTCCTGGCTTATCGATGCTTCCACGCCGATCAGCCGAGGCAGGTAGACCTTGATTGTCGTGCCCTCGCCGGCTTCTGAGTATATCCTCACGTGCCCACCCGACTGCTTTACGAAGCCGTAGACCTGGCTCAAGCCCAAGCCTGTGCCTTTGCCCACCCCCTTCGTCGTGAAGAACGGGTCGAACGCCTTGGCAATCACCTCGGGCGGCATGCCCGAACCGGTGTCAGTCACTGCGATCATGACATACTGGCCGGCCGGCACGCCCACGTGCGCTTTGACGTAGCGCGCGTCGAGATGGCCATTCTGCGTCTCGATTGTGAGGCGGCCGCCTTCTGGCATGGCATCGCGGGCGTTGACCGCGAGATTGAGTAGCGTATTTTCAAGCTGGTTGGTATCCGCGCGGGTGCGCCAGAGTCCCGACGCGAGCACCGTCTCGAGCCGGATATCGCTGCCTATCGAGCCACGGATCAGCTCGGACATACCCGCGACGAGTTTGTTTGCGTCGATTGGCTCAGGTTTGAGCGGCTGCTGCCGGGAGAAGGCGAGCAGCCGCTGGGTGAGGAGCGCAGCGCGGCGGGCGCCCTCGGCGGCGGCATCGACATAGCGTTTAGACCGCGCATCGGCGGATCCCATCCGGCGTCCGAGCAGGTCGAGCGAGCCGATCACCACGGCGAGCATGTTATTGAAGTCGTGCGCAATGCCGCCGGTGAGCTGTCCGACCGCCTCCATCTTTTGCGACTGGCGAAGCGCCTCGTGCGCTTGCTCCAGCTCTTTCGTGCGCTCCTGCACGCGCTCCTCGAGCTCTGCATTCGCACGCTGCTCGGCATCGAACAGCCGGGCGTTGTCGATCCCAATCGCCGCCTGTGCCGCCAAGCCCTTCATCAATTGCTCGGACCGGTCGCTGAACCGGTCGGGTTCCTCGTGGCCGAAGAACAGCCCGCCTATGACCTCGCCGGTGCGCGACGTGACAGGAACGGCGAGGTAGCTTCGCACCGGCAAATGCCCGTTCGGCATACCCGTATGCGGCGCGTTCTTGCCATAGCGCGGGTCGGCGAGGATATCGTTCGAGCGGACCACGCCCTCGCCTCGGAAGGTCGGCGCGAAAACCGACGTAGCACGCGGTATACCAAAGCCGTCGAACGCGCTGCGTTCGGCTCCCGATAGGGCATAAAGCATGTAGCTTGCGCCCGCGTCGTCGAGCACATTGTAGAAGAATGCGCCAAAACGGGCACCCGTGAGCTTCAAACCCGCGTCAACGACTTTTTGCACGAGGTTCTCGAGGCCAAGCTCGGCCGCGACTTGGGCCCCGGTCTCGTTAAGGATTTCGAGCGCGTGGCTCTCTTCCTCTAAAAGATCCCGGCTCTCGCGCAGCGCGCGCTCGACCGCGTCGCGTTCGGTGTCGTCGCGCACGGTCAGCACCGCGCCAAGCGTCTCGCCGGCGACCCCGAGCACCGGGCGCGCGCTCCCGACAACCAGCACTTCGGTGCCATCGGGCCTTACAACGCGCCAGCGTGCATCGGACACGGTCTCCTGGCTCAGCACCGCGCGGGCGAGAGGGAGTTCCTTCGACGGATAGGGATGACCGTCGAGCGTGAGCAGATGATAAGTTTTGCTGTAGGCGTCTGGCTCGACGTCCAGGTGAGCAACGCCGTGAATACGCTTCGCTGCCTCGTTGACGAGGGTGATGCGGCCGGTGCGGTCGGTAACGATCACGCCCTCCGCGATTTGGCCGAGGATCGCCGACTGGTCTGCCGCTAGCGCTTCGGCGCGCGAGGTCGCAGCCTGCAGCGCAAGCTCGGCTTCGCGGTGCTCGTCGATATCAATGACCGAGCCTACGTACCCGAGATATTCGCCCCCTGGGGCGAAGTGCGCCGCGGCCGCGTCGATGGCCCAACGGTAAACGCCGTCGGCGCGCCGCACGCGGAACTCGACCCGGTAGTCGCGTTGCTCGGCATTTGCAGAGACAAAGGCGCGCTCGGCGGCTTCGCGATCGTCCGGGTGGACCGCTTCGAGCCAGTCATAGCCTTCGCCTGTTCCCTCCTCTTGGCCGGTAAAATCGTACCAGCGACGATTAAGGTAGGTACAGACGCCGCTCGGGCCGGTCACCCACATCATGACCGGTGCGTGATCGGCCATTGTGCGGAAGCGCGCCTCGCTCTCCACGAGTGCGGCGTTGGCTTCCTTGGCGGCGCTGACGTCGCGCGAAACCAACAGCAAGCGCTCCGGCCGACCGTCAGCACCATTCATTGGAGTGACAACGACGTCCCACCAGCGCGGACTGCCCTTCGCGGTCGTAGCAAAGCCCTGAAAGGAGCCGGTGCCGCCGCGCTTCGCCTCCTCGACGGCGGCAAGCGCCATGGCGTGACCCTCGCCCGCCCAGAAATTGGGCCAAAACTTGCCTTCAACGGTGCTGAAGTCATCAATCTCCATGGCGCACATGCCACCCTCGCTCATGAACTCGAGTCTGCCGCCGAGATCGAGCACCTTAATGCAGTCGACCGACGCCTGAAGGACGCGCTGGTTGAACTCCTCACTCTCGTGGAGGGCGGTCTCCGCAAGCTTGCGTGCCGAGATGTCGATAGCCGTGCCCGCGACACGTACGCAGCGGTCCGCCTCATCGAACAGGCCGCGGCCTTTGGCGGCCACCCAGCGCACGAGCCCGTCTTCCTTACCGATCGTTCGGTATTCGACATTGTAAAGGCCGCGTCTGACCGGATCGGTGGCGAGGGCGAAAGCTTCCGACGTAGCGTCGCGATCGTCCGGATGCAGGCCGTCGTAGAAGTCCCGCATCGTCACGGGCACGTCGGGCGAGATGCCGAACATGGCCTTGACCCGCGGGGGCCAGATCAACACGTCGTTGACGACGTCCACGTCCCAGAAGCCGATCTCGGCATTCTCGGTGGCGAGCCTGAGGCGTTCTTCGCTCTTGCGCATGGCCGCCTCGGCTCGAGCTCGCGCGACCGCCCCCCAGGTGCGCGCGGCGACTTCCTCGATGAGGGTCAGCTCCTCGGCGGTCCAGCGATGCGGCTCGGAGAAATTCACGTACAGCGAGGCGACGAACCGGCTGTCGCGAACGAGCGGAACCGACGCAAAAGCGCGACAGTCGATCGCCCTCCACGCTGCGGGGTCCTGCGCGGGGTCCCGCTCGACGTCGTCGCAGGACTGTGTACGACCGCGCCGCTGGTTGGCGATCATTTCCGGCCCGAAGCTGTCGAGCGCGAAGGCGCCTTCGAGCGGCGCGACCCCATCGGCATAGCATGATCCTAGTTCAACCGTCGCATCGTCGGCCTGGACCTCACCGTAACCGACGCGCTGTGCGCCGAGGTGGTGCCCGAGGCCCTCGACCGCGGCGATCATGACTCGTCGCGCGTCCGCCGTCTGGAGGAGGCAATCCCCGAAATCGACCAAGAACTGCTGTCTGCTACTGGGCAGGACGTCATTCATCGGGCAACGGCTCCCGTGGCTGGTGCGGTTACGGAGCTTCGCCTGGGTGGTGCGGCCACAAGGTGGCAAGCGCATTCTTTCGGCTGGCTCTTTGTAGGCACATAGACATGCAGCGCGGACAACGACACCCCGAGTTTATCCTAAACCTGCGTAGCAGCTCACCAAATCGATTGCGCAAGTTTTGCGTCCGTTACCACTTCGCCGAATCGAACGGCCTTCGGCCGATCGGGAGGGAGCCGGAGCCTCAGATCTCCGTTCCTTCGGCCAAGGTAAGCGCGTCTTCGAGAAGCTAACAATCTCGGTAAATGCCTGGAGCAAATCGGCTGGCTCAACTTGGCCGAAAGCGGAATGGCAGCTTCTGAGCGGCCGCGCGGAATAGCTGCCGTTAGCAGGCAAGTGCCCCTATGGCGGCTTACGACCCAATTGTGTTGAAAAACTCGGCTGGTGCTCCGGCAGGAGCTTCTTGAGCCGATCCGGTAAAAAAGCGTTGCAGGGATTTCAATAACTTAACCAGAATGCATGGCCCTAAAGCGGCTCCTGAAGGACACATAAATGCCGGTTGCCGAGTTTTTCAACACAATCGACCCAAACGCGGACAACCGGATTCGGCATCAGATGCGCCAGAAGCGGACGACTGGTCCTCCTTGACAAGGATTCTTGGCTCCAGATATCGAAACCTCACGGGCTGTCTCCGGTGCCCGTCGAGGCGGCAATGCCCAAGTCCGACCAGTTTGCGGAGGACAAAAGGCGCTTAATGAGTTCTTCAGCTCAGCATCCACTATCTCTCGGGCATTCCGTTTCGCTCGGCGAGGCAGTACGAGTTTGGGCACGGATCGCCGCGCTTAGCTTCGGCGGCCCAGCCGGGCAGATCGCGGTGATGCACCGCATCCTGGTCGAGGAGAAGCGCTGGATCGGGGAGAGCCGGTTCCTGCACGCGCTCAATTACTGCATGTTGCTGCCCGGTCCCGAAGCGATGCAGCTCGCCACCTATATCGGTTGGCTGCTGCACGGGGTGCGCGGCGGTCTCATCGCGGGATGTCTGTTCGTGCTTCCGGGCTTCGTCAGCATATTGGCGCTCAGCATTCTCTATGCCGGGTTTCAGGATCTGACCCTGGTTCAGGCGCTGTTCTTCGGGATCAAGGCGGCGGTGCTTGCCATCGTGATCGAAGCCCTGCTGCGCGTCGGCAAGCGGGCGCTGAAAACTACACCGATGTATCTGATCGCGGCCGCCGCCTTCGTCGCCATCTTCGTCTTCAACCTGCCGTTCCCGCTGATCATCGCGGCGGCCGCGCTGACCGGTTTCGTCGGCGGGCAGGTCGACCCGGTCCGCTTCGTCGTCATCAAGGGGCGCGAAGCGTCGGAGGGCGAGAGCGAACCGCAGGCCGATGCGCTGCTCGCCTCCGGCGGACCGGCGCATGTCCAGCCGTCATGGAGACGGGCGATGCGGACGGCCGGGGTCTGGCTTAGCCTGTGGGCCGCGCCGATTCTGGCGCTGATGATTCTGGCCGGCCGGGACAGCGTGTTCACCGACCTTGCGATTTTCTTCTCGAAGCTTGCCGTGGTGACGTTCGGCGGTGCCTACGCCGTGCTCGCCTATATGGCGCAGGAGGCCGTGCAGACGCATGGCTGGTTGTCGCCGGGAGAAATGCTCGACGGGCTCGGCATGGCGGAGACGACGCCTGGACCACTGATCCAGGTCACGCAGTTCGTCGGCTATATGGGCGGATATCGCGATGCGGGCGGGCTGCATCCGGTGCTGGCCGGAACGCTCGCTTCGGTCATCGTGACCTGGGTGACGTTCGTGCCCTGTTTCCTGTGGATTTTCCTCGGCGCGCCCTTCGTCGAAAAACTGCGCGGCAATGTCCTGCTCTCTGCGGCGCTGTCGGCGGTGACGGCGGCCGTTGTAGGCGTGATCCTCAACCTCGCGATCTGGTTCGCGTTGCATGTCGCCTTCGCAGAGCTTGGCGAGGTCCGCATGCCAGGCGCGCGCCTGCTCGTTCCCGATCCCGCCAGTATCGATCTCGCGGTCGTCATTATTGCCGCCGCCGCGCTTGTCGCCATGCTGCGGTTCAAGATCGGTATGCTAACCGTTCTCAGCGTCAGTGCCGTTGTTGGCGCAGGGTATTATCTCGCTGCACCTGCCGTGCTTTAGAGAGTCAAAGCGAAGGAACATCTTCATGTGTCGCCTCCAGATTGGCCTTATTGCCGCAGCTGCGGGGCTCATCATGCAAGTCGCACCGGTGTACGCGCAGCAACCGGACGGCACCTTTGAAATCATGGTCTCCGAGGCATCGGGTGCCGAGGCGAAATCCGCCAAGGACGGTGTCGTGCGCATTGGCTGGACCCGCGACGATGTCGCCGTCACGGTCGACGGCATGCGCCTCGATCCGCCCGCCGGGCTTGGCTCCTGGGCGGCGTTCAAGCCGTCTGGCAACGGCGCGATGGTGATGGGCGACACCGTCGTGTTCGAGGACGAAATCACGCCCGCCATGGACGCGGCACTCGCGAACGGGCTAACCGTGACCGCCCTCCACAATCATTTCATCTTTGACGATCCGTCTGTTTATTTTATGCACATCGGCGGACATGGAGACGCGGCAAACCTTGCCGCCGGGGTCAAGGCGGTGTGGGACGCGATCAAGGGCGTGCGGGCGGAAGCGCCGGTGCCGCAGCGCAGCTTCGGCCGACAAGTGCCCAATGCGGACGGCGTGATCGATCCTGCGCCGCTGGCGAATATTCTGGGCACGGAGCCGGGCATCAGTGAAGGCGTCGTCAAGTTCACCTTCCCGCGCCAAGGCCGGATGCACGGCGTCGAGGTTGGCGGGTCCATGGGTCTTACGACATGGGCGGCGTTTTCCGGCACCGATGCACTCGCCGCGGTGGACGGCGATTTCATCATGGCGGAAGACGAGGTGCAGTCCGTTCTCCGCGCCCTGCGCCAGCACGACATTCATGTGGTCGCCCTGCACAATCACATGATCGGCGGTGAGCCCTTCTACTATTTCCTGCACTATTGGGGCGTGGGTCCGGCCGCAAACCTGGCCGCAGGCGTTCAGGCCGCGCGTGACGTGCAAGGTAATATCGAATGAGGCCGGGTTGTCCTCCATCGTGACGCGAACACTTCCTGTTTCGCCATCGGCTTCAACAGATGCCAGCCAGGTGGCTCATCACAAAATATCTGCGTGAAACTATCGAAGACGCTCCTGCTACTTATCAGTCCCGCCGCGCGTGTGGCAGCTTGTTAGCCCTTCTACCTCGAAAGCCGACCGTCGCAAATCCGCAATTCCCCGCCGTTCCCGCTGCCGTGCGACGGTCGGATCACCCGAAAGCCGACCGGCTGCTTTTGAACGAAATGGCGGCCGGTCGGCTACCGACCCATAGTCGATCGTAGCCGAAGCCATTTGCCGATCCTGGAAGCGGACATTGTGGAACGGGCTTTTGACACCCGCCAAGCCCCAGAAAGCGTGGGTCAGATGCTGGTGTCAAAACCGTTCGAGACTGTTGAAAAACTATTGCTTGCCGGCGTCGGCGAAGGGTGATTCACTCCGTTTGAACAAATGGGAGTGCGGACGATGATGGGTCGGCAGGTGGCGCAGGGTTTGCTGTTTTACGGCTTCCGGCTCGACGATCATGTTCCTGTCGATCACCTGCTGCGGCGCATCGACGGACTGCTGGACTTCGGCTTCGTGCGAGAGGCGCTGGCTGAGAGCTATAGCGCGACGGGTCGGCCGTCGATCGACCCCGAGTTGATGCTTCGGATGCTGCTCGTCGGCTATCTGTTCGGCATTCGGTCCGAGCGTCGGCTTTGCCAGGAGGTGCACCTCAACCTTGCATATCGCTGGTTCTGCCGCCTCGATCTTGGTGACGCGGTCCCCGACCACTCGACGTTCTCCAAGAACCGGCATGGGCGTTTCCGCGAGTGCGATCTGTACCGCCTGCTGTTCGAGCAGGTGGTCGCCCGCTGCGCCGAGGTCGGACTGGTCGCGGGCCGCGAGGTCGCGGTGGATGGCAGCAATGTTCTTGCGGACGCGAGCCGGGAGAAGAAGCTGAAGGGCTCGACTGCCGCCGACGAGCTTCGCGCGTTCGACACGGTGTCTCGCCCGGTTGCGGAGTATCTTGCCGCACTCGATGCAGCACTTCCGGCCACGCCTGACGAGCCGGAGCCGATCGAGCCCAAGCATGTCTCTCCGACCGACCCGGAGGCGGCCTTGACGCGCAAGCACGGCCCGGCGCGCTATGCCTACGCCATCAACCCGCTGCTCGACCTCGACACCGACTGCATCCTCGACGTCGAAGCGACGCCGGCGCGCTTCTCAGCCGAGGTCGCAGCAGCTCGCACCCTCATCACACGGGCAAAGGTGAGGCTTGGCATCACGCCCGTTCAGCTCGCGGCGGACAAAGCCTACGGCAACGGCCCTCTGCTCGGGTGGCTGATCGACCAGGGCATCGCGCCGCATGTGCCGGTGATCGACCGAACGCGTCAGCGCGACGAGTTCTTCACACGCGATGCGTTCCGCTACGACCCCGATGCCAACGTCTATCACTGCCCGGGCGAGAAGCAGCTCACCTATCGAGGCACGGTCCGCGCTAGCCAGGTCCGCGCCTACCGCAGCCGCCCAGCCGACTGCGCCGCGTGCGCGCTCAAGCCGCAGTGCACGACGGCGAGGCAGCGCGCCGTTACCCGCCTCGTCACCGAGGACGCCCGCGACCAGGTGCGCGCGCTCGCAAGTACTGAGGCCTACGCACGGTCGCGACAACGACGGAAGCGCATCGAGCGCGTGTTCGGCCACCTCAAACGCAACCTGAACCTCAGGACATTGAAGCTCAGGGGTCTCAAAGGAGCCGCCGAAGAGTTCACGATGGCGGCGGCGGCCTACAACCTCCAGTTGCTCGCCACCCGGACAGCGCCAGCCTGATCGATCAGGCTGATCGTCAATCGCCACTCCAGCTCATGCAACCGACGACAACGACGCTGTCCCACTGCCGAGTTTTTCAACAGCCTCGGTCGGTTGTGACATCACCACCGCACCCACGCTTTTGTACTTGGCTGCAGATGTCAGAAACCGGCGTTGGAAAGCGTCCGCTTTCAGGAAGGATGAGGCGCAACAGCTATCGCCCCCTCTGTGCCGAACACGGACCCTCACCCCACCACCTGCATCGACGCGCAGTGCAGACTGCCACCTCCGCTCAGCAAACCGTCCGCGCGCACGCCGACCACCTCCCGGTCCGGGAACAGCGCGGCCAGCGCGGCCACCGCCGCCTCGTCGGTGCCGGTGCCGTAGGTGGGGACGGCGACCGTGGCGTCGCCGATCAGGAAGTTCATGTGGCTGGCGGGCTGGACCTCGCCGTTCCGCTCGACCCGGCCGGGGGAGGGGATGTCGACCACGCGCACCGGCCACTCCGCCGCCCGCGCGCGCGCGTCGGCATAGACGGCGGCGTTCGGGTCGTCCTGCGCGGCCACCGGCAGTGCCAGCACGCCGGGGGCGACGAAGCGGGCGAGGTTGTCGACATGGCCGTCGGTGTGGTCGTTCGCCAGGCCCTCGCCGAGCCACAGCAGTCGCTCGATGCCCAGCCTCTCGCGCAGCCGCCCCTCGATCGCGTCGCGCGACCACCCCGGATTGCGGTTCGGGTTGAGCAGGCACTGCTCCGTCGTCACCGCCAGCCCGGCGCCGTCCGTGTCGATGGCGCCACCCTCCAGCACCAGCGCATCGGTGGCGACCGGCAGTCCCAGGTCGGCGGCCAGCAGCGCGCCCACGCTCTCGTCGCCGGACATCACGTATTTGCCGCCCCAGCCGTTGAAGGCGAAGCGCCGCGCCACCCGCCGGCCGTCGGCTTCGACCACCAACGGACCCGTGTCGCGCAGCCACACGTCGCCGAACGGGCGCACGACGACCTCGACCGCGCCGGTCACTCGTGCCGATGCGTCGGCGGCGTCGGCGTGGATCCGGCAGACGAGCACCGTGCGCTCGCCCGCCGCCATCAGCTCGGCCAGCGCGGCCACCTCGACCCGCGCCTGGCTCAGCGCCACGGGCCACTCGGCCGGATCACCGGGATAGCCGATCCAGAGTGCCGAGTGCGGCTCCCACTCGGCCGGCCAGCGCGTCACGCGCTCAGCGAGCGGCAGCCAGCGACTGGTCCCGAGCCAGCTTGAACTCCGACCCCGCGTTCCACTCCGGCATCAGAGTGCTGTTCGCCAGCTTCGACATGATGGAGTAATAGAGGTCCAGATCCTGCACCGCGCCGGCCCAGTTCCAGTTCGGATTGTACTGGTCCGAGGGCTGATGATAGCGGTTCTCGGTGTAGTCGTCGGCGGCCCGCTTGCCGGCCGCCTTGCCACCCGTGACCAGATCGTCGCCCGACTCCGCATAGAGCATCGGCACGCCCAGCTTCGCCATCGAGAAGTGGTCCGAGCGGTAGTAATAGCCCTTCTCCGGCGTCGGCTCCTGATCCACCGTCCGCCCCTGCCCGCGCGCGGCGTCCGCCAGCAGGGTCGAGAGCTGCGACTTGCCGCCGCCGACCTCGATGACGTTGCGGGTCGGTCCGACGATGTTGAGCCCGTCCATATTGATCCCGCCGACGATCTTGCCGAGCGGAAAGGTCGGGTTGGCGGCGTAATAGGCGGAGCCGAGCAGGCCCGATTCCTCCGCCGTCACCGCGACGAAGGCGATCGAGCGCTCCGCCGGCCCGGCCTTCGCGTGCGCCTCGGCGAGCGCCATCAGCCCGGCCACGCCGCTCGCATTGTCGAGCGCGCCGTTGCAGATGTCGTCGCCGCTCGCGTCCGGCTTGCAGCGGCCGAGATGGTCCCAATGCGCGGTGTAGAGCACGACCTCGTCCGGGCGCGTCCGGCCGGGCAGCACGCCGACCACGTTCTTGGACTGCTTGCGCGCAATCGTGTTGGCGAAGCCGACGCTCGCCTTGGCGTTGAGCGGCACGGCGCGGAAGCCGGGGCGCGCGGCGGCCGCCGAGAGCGCGGCGAAGTCCTGCCCGCTCGCCCGGAACAGGGCCTCGGCCTTGGCCTTTTGCATCCAGCCGATGGCCGCGGACTGGTCGGCACCATCGTTCTTGGACGCGGCGACCAGCTGCGGCCCGGTCCAGGACGATTCCACCACGTTCCAGCCATAGGCGGCGGGCTCGGTGTCGTGGACGATGATCGCGGCGGCCGCACCCTGCCGCGCCGCCTCCTCGTACTTGTAGGTCCAGCGGCCATAGTACGTCATGGCGCGCCCGTCGAAGGTGCCGCCCAGCGTCGGCTTCGACCAGTCGGGGTCGTTCACCAGGATGACCACCGTCTTGCCGCGCACGTTGACGCCGGCGTAGTCGTTCCAGTTCCGCTCCGGCGCGTTGATGCCGTAGCCGACGAACACGACGTCGGAGTTGGCGACCGCGACCTTGGGCGTGACGCGATAGGTGGCGATCACCATGTCGTCGCCATAGGCCAGGCTCTGCGGGCCGGCGGGCGTGGAGAAGGTGAGCGGGGTCACGTTCTTGGCCGTGATCTCGACGAGCGGCACTGGCTGGAACCACGTCCCCTTGTAGCCGGGCGTGAGCCCCGCCGCCTGCATCCGCCGGGCGATCAGCTCGGTCGCCAGCACCTCGCCGTTGGTGCCCGGCGCTCGCCCCTCGAACTCGTCGGACGAAAGCTGTTGGGTCACGTCCTTCAGCGTCTGCACGGAGATGTCGGCAGTGGACGCGGTGCGGGTCGGCACGGTCGCGCAGCCGGCGAGCATGGGCAACAAGAGGAGGGGCACAGCGCGCATCGGGTTCACCTGTCATGAGGACGAGCGCCACTGATGCGACGAACCGCGCCCGGCCGCAAGGCCGGACGCGGTCCAATGTGCCGTCCAGGACGATCAGTCAGCGCGAGTAGAACTCGACGACCAGGTTCGGCTCCATGCGGACGGGGTAGGGCACCTCGTCCAGCGTGGGGATGCGGGTGTACGTCACCTTCGCGCCGCCGTCGGGAACGACGTAGTCGGGCGTGTCGCGCTCGGCCAGCGACTGCGCTTCGAGCACCAGCGTCATCTCGCGCGCCTTGGGGGCCAGCGTGATCTCGTCGCCGACCGACACCTGCCGCGACGCGATGTTGCACTTGCTCCCGTTCACCAGGATGTGGCCGTGGTTCACGATCTGGCGCGCGGAAAAGATCGTCGGCGCGAACTTGGCGCGATAGACGACCATGTCGAGCCGACGCTCGAGCAGGCCGATCAAATTCTGGCCGGTGTCGCCCTTCATCCGGGCGGCCTCGGTGTAGTTGCTCTTGAACTGCTTTTCCGTGATGTCGCCGTAATAGCCCTTCAGCTTCTGCTTGGCGCGCAGCTGAATGCCGTAGTCCGACTCCTTGCCCTTGCGGCGCTGGCCGTGCTGGCCGGGGCCGTATTCGCGGCGGTTGACGGGCGACTTGGGCCGGCCCCAGATGTTTTCGCCCATCCGGCGGTCGAGCTTGTACTTGGCGCTTGTGCGCTTTGACATGGGTGTTCTCCGTTCGCGTGGCCCACACGTGGGGCCGGTTTGGTCCCGGGTCCGCACCGCTCCGGATCGGGAGCGCGGCCATCGCTTCACCGGGGTGCGAGGCCAACAGCGTTAGGCGCGCGTCTCTGGCCGACGGGCGCGCGTCCGTCAACCTTGCGGGCATGGCGGGGAAGGGATAGCCGGCTTGGCCATGACCGAGCCCGTCGCGCCTGAAGACTGCACCACGATGGCGCAGGTGCGCGCGGGCGTGGACGCGCTCGATGAGCGGTTGTGGGCGCTGCTGGGCGAGCGCTTCGCCCTCATGCGGGCCGCCGCCCGGATCAAGGAACAGCGCGGCGCGGTGCGTGACGAGGCGCGCAAGGCCGAAGTGGTGGCGGCCGCGCGGGCGGCGGCGGCGCGGGTCGGCGTGCCCGACTGGGTGGCCGAGCGCCTGTGGGGCGAGCTGGTTGAGCTGTCGATCGCGTACGAGATGGAGGAGTGGGATCGGGGGCGGGGGTGACCCTTTCCGTTCCTGAACCGGAAACAGGAACCGTTCGCGCTGAGCCTGTCGAAGGGCCGTCCTTCTGGACCCCAGTCACGCGGAAGAAGGGGGGGACTTCGACAAGCTCAGCGCGAACGGTTCCTTACGTCCCTTGGCCTCACTCCCGCTCCCGGTCCGGGCCGCCGAGCGCGCTCAGCACGCCGCGAAACGTGCGCACCTGATTGTGGGTCCAGCCGGGCTTGGTCAGCAGGGTGCGCAGGGTGCGGCGCGTGACCAAGCCGCGATCGGGCGGCCAGAAATACGCCTTTGGCGTCAACAACCCCTCGATCTGCGCCAGCATCCCTTCCAGCTCCGCCTGAGGCGCGGGCGCGTCGTCGTCAGGCACTGGCGGGCTGACCAGCGCGTGCCCCGTCCGCCCGACTTCATAGGCCACCAGCAGCACCGCCTGGGCCAGGTTGAGGGACGAGAAGCCGGGGTTCACCGGCACCGTCAGGATCGTGCGGGCCAGCGCCACGTCGTCGGTCTCCAGTCCCGACCGCTCGGCCCCGAACAGCACGGCGGCGCGCTCGCCCGCCATCGCCGACGCGGCTTCGGCCGGTGAGAGCACCGGCTTGGTCACCTCGCGCCGGCGCACGGTGGTCGCATAGACGTGGCTGCGATCGGCCACCGCGTCGGCCACCGTGGCGAACAGGCGGGCCTCCGCCAGCACCTCGTCCGCGCCCGCGGCGGCCGGGCCGGCGGCGGGGTTGGGCCAGCCGTCGCGTGGGCTCACCAGCCGCAGGTCGGTGCAGCCGAAATTGAGCATCGCGCGCGCCGCGGCACCGATGTTCTCACCCAGCTGCGGGCGCACCAGGACGAACGCCGGGCCGCTCACTCGAACAGGTCGCGCACCTGGCCCGCGAACTCCTCGAAGTCGCTGGCCTCCGCGAAGTCCTTGTACACGCTGGCGAAGCGGATGTAGGCGACGCTGTCGAGCGCCTCCAGCGCGTCCATCGCGCGCGCGCCGATGCGGTCGGCGGTGATCTCGCTGTCGCCGCTGGTCTCAAGCTGCCGCTGGATGCCGCTCACCAGCTGGTCGATCTGGGTCGGCGTCACCGGCCGCTTGCGGCAGGCGAGCGCCACGGAGCGCGCCAGCTTCTCGCGATCGAACGCCTCGCGCCGCCCGCCCGACTTGAGCACGGTGAGGTCGCGCAGCTGCACGCGCTCAAAGGTGGTGAAGCGCGCCCCGCAGCCCTCGCACTGCCGCCGCCGGCGGATCGCGGCCGAGTCCTCCGTCGGCCGCGAGTCCTTCACCTGGCTGTTGTCGTGCGCGCAGAAGGGGCAGCGCATGGCGCGCGGCTATTTGCGCAGGCGCGCGTAGGCGACCGCCCCCCCGACGATGGCACCCAGCGGGAGCGAGACGAACGGCAGCAGCACGCCCGCCACCGCGCCGATCGCGGCACCGGTGGCGACCGTCTTGCCGGTCGGCGTCGCCAGCGCCTGCTTGCCCTTGGCCATCAGATCGTCGGCCATCGTGGTGCGGCCGCCGTCGAGCGCGCGGCCGCAGGACTGGCAGAAGCCGGCGGACGGCGGATTGGCGGTGCCGCACTTGGCGCACAGACGCTCGAGGGTGGGGTTGTCGGTCATGGGGTGGTCCTCTGGAAGGGCTGGTCTCCCCGCCCCTACCACCCTTCTCCCCGGAGGGGGAGAAGGATACGCGCGCGCCCGCCAGCGGGAGAGGGCTTAGAAGAAGGAAGCGGGCTTTATGTCGGCTCAGCCCTCATAGATCGGAAACCGCGCGCACAGCGCCTCGACCCGCCCACGGACCTCGTCCTCGACGGCCGTGTTTCCCTCGACCCCGTTCGCCACCAGCCCATCCAGCACGTCGGCGATCATGTGGCCGACCTCGCGGAACTCGGCCGGGCCGAAGCCGCGGGTGGTGCCGGCCGGGGTGCCGACCCGGATGCCGCTGGTGCGCGCCGGGGGCAGCGGGTCGCCCGGCACGCCGTTCTTGTTGCAGGTGATGCCGGCGCGGTGGAGCGACTCGTCGGCGTCCTTGCCCGACAGCGAAAGCGGGCGCAGATCGACCAGCGCCAGGTGCGTGTCGGTGCCGCCTGCCACCAGGTCGCAGCCGCGCTCCGCCAGGGTCGCAGCCAGCACCTTGGCGTTCTCGATCACCGCGCGCGCATAGCTCTTGAACTCCGGCGTCAGCGCCTCGCCGAACGCCACCGCCTTGGCCGCTATGACGTGCATCAGCGGGCCGCCCTGCAAGCCCGGGAAGACGGCCGAGTTGATCTTCTTGGCCATCGCCTCGTCGTTGGTCAGGATCAGGCCGCCACGCGGGCCGCGCAGCGTCTTGTGCGTGGTGGAGGTGACGATGTGCGCGTGCGGGAAGGGCGAGGGGTGCTCGCCCGCCGCGACCAGCCCGGCGAAGTGCGCCATGTCGACATGGAACACCGCGCCCACTTCGTCGGCGATCGCGCGAAAGCGGGCGAAGTCGACATGGCGCGGATAGGCCGATCCGCCCGCGATGATGATGCGGGGCTTGTGCGTGCGCGCGAGCCGCTCGACCTCGGCGAAGTCGATCAGGTGCTCGTCCCGGGTCACGCCATACTGGATCGCGTTGAACCACTTGCCCGACAGCGACGGCGGCGCGCCGTGGGTGAGGTGCCCGCCGGCGTCCAGGCTCATGCCCAGGATGACGTCGCCCGGCTTGGCGAGCGCCAGCAGCACCGCGCCGTTCGCCTGAGCGCCCGAATGCGGCTGGACGTTGGCATAGGCGCAGCCGAACAGCTCGCGCGCGCGATCGATCGCCAGCGTCTCGACCACGTCCGACGGGCCGCAGCCCTGGTAGTAGCGGCGGCCGGGATAGCCCTCCGCGTATTTGTTGGTGAAGACGGAGCCCTGCGCGTCGAGCACCGCCTGGCTGACGATGTTCTCGCTCGCGATCAGTTCGATCTGGGTCTGCTGGCGGTGGCGCTCGGCGGCGATGGCGTCGGCCACCGCGCGGTCGCTGGCCCCCACTCCATGAGTGAAGAAGCCGTCGGCGCGGATCGGTTCGGCGGTGGCGGGCAGGGTGCTCATGGCGGTCAGTCTCCGGGCAGTCGGGCGAGTGTGTCGACGCGCGCAGTGTGACGCCCGCCGGTGAATTCCGTGTGAAGAAACTGGTTAACGCACTCGCGCGCCGTCTCGATACCGATCAGCCGCGCACCCATCGCCAGCACGTTGGCGTCGTTGTGCGAGCGCGCGAGCCGGGCCGACAGGCCGTCGCTCACCAGCGCGCAGCGGCAGGCGGGGAAGCGGTTGACCGCGATGGCGATGCCGATGCCCGACCCGCACAGCGCCACCCCACGCTCCGCCTCGCCCGCTGCGATGACGCGCGCCAGCTTCGCTCCATAGTCGGGATAGTCCACGGATCGGTCGTCGTCGGGGCCGAGGTCGAGCACCGGGTGACCCTCGCCGCGCAGCCAGTCCGCCAGCTCCGCCTTCATCGCGACGGCGGCGTGGTCGGACGCGATCGCGACACGGATTGGGGCTGGGTCCATTGCCGGGCTTCGTAGCGGCACGGCGAGAGGGAGGCCACAGGGTTTTCTTCAACTTCCGCCCTTCTCCCCGGAGGAGTCGGAGTTGGATGAAGGGGTTTAGCGAGCGGAGCTCGCGCTGCGCTTGCAGCGCCGCTCCACCCTCACCCAACCGGTGCCGGGCAAACAGCGCCCCGCGCTGTTTAGGTCATTCCGGGGGCATGACCGACCCGACACCCCCGCCAGCGGGAGAGGGCTTCTGTCGGCTCACCTGATCCCACCCCTTGCACCGCCCCCCGCATCCTTCGCATAGTGCAAAGAAAAAGGAGAGGCGGTCGATGCCAAACGAACTCGACACGATGATCGACGCGGCGGTGGCCGGGTTGACCGGCGAGGGCGGGGCGCTCGCCGCCACGCGCCAGAGCTTCGACTTTCGCGGCGGCCCGGTCGAGCTGCCGGTGATCGCCGCCGCCCCGCCGAACCTGCCCGCCTATTTCGCTCATTTCTGCGCCCAGCATGGCGACGCGCCCTTCCTGGTCTCGGGCGACGAGCGGCTGTCGTTCACCCAGACCCATGACGCGGCCCGGCGCGTGGCCGAGGCGCTGGTCGGTGGCTGGGGCGTTCGACCCGGCGACCGGGTCGGCATCGCGGCCCGCAACGCGCCCGCCTGGATCGTCGCCTACATGGGCATTCTGATGGCGGGCGGCGTCGCCGTGCTGCTGAACGGTTGGTGGCAGGGGACCGAACTCGCCGACGGGGTGAGCGACACCGGCACCCGGCTGGTGCTCGCCGACGGCCAGCGCGCCGAGCGGCTGAAGCACTGTCCGGACCTCGACGTCGTGGCGCTCGACGTCGCCGCCCCGATCGAACACGCGATCGCGCCCATCCTGGCGAAGGGTGGCGCGGGCTCCGCCCTGCCGACGATCGCGCCAACCGATCTCGCCACCATCCTGTTCACCTCCGGCTCGACGGGCAAGTCGAAGGGGGCGGTGTCCGACCATCGCGGCGTCCTGCAAGGCACCTTCGCCTACCTGATGCAGACGCTCTCCATGCTGGACGTGATGACCCGGCGGGGCGACGCGCCGGACGAGGGCACCCAGCCCGCCACGCTGCTCAACGTGCCGCTGTTCCACATCACGGCCGAGGTGCCCGTCATGCTCCAGTCGTTCGCGATGGGGCGCAAGCTGGTGCTGATGCCGCGCTGGGACGCGAAGGAGGCGATGCGGCTGATGGCGGCGGAGCGTTGCACCTACTTTGTCGGCGTGCCGCTGATGAGCTACGAGATACTGGTTCACCCGGACCGGGGCGACTACGACCTGTTGAGCGTCAAGGACTTCGCGGCCGGCGGCGCGCCGCGCCCGGTCGAACACGTCCGGCGGTTGAACGACGAGATGGGCGGCGCTCGGCCGATCCTTGGCTATGGGCTGACCGAGACCAACGCGGTCGGCTGCGGCAATGTCGGCGAGAGCTACCTGGCCAGGCCCGCCTCGACCGGTCGGCCGTTCAAGCCGATGGTGGAGGTCGCGATCCTGGACGACGCGGGCGCGCGGATGCCGATGGGCGAGCGTGGCGAGGTGGCGATCCGCTCGTCCGCCAACTTCCTGCGCTATTGGAACAATGAGGAGGCGACCGAGGCGGCGATCACCCCCGACGGCTTCTTCCGCACCGGCGATCTCGGGTACCTCGACGACGAGGACTACCTCTTCATCGTCGACCGCAAAAAGGACATCATCATCCGGGGCGGCGAGAACATCGCCTGTCAGGAGGTCGAGGCGGCGCTGTACGAACACGCCGAAGTGGCCGAGTGCGCGGTGTTCGGCCTCCCCGAGCAGCGGTTGGGAGAGATCGTCGGCGCGGCCATTCACCTGCACCGCGGATCGCGGCTGGACGAGGAGGAGCTGGGCGAGTTCCTGTCGACCCGCCTCGCCTCGTTCAAGCGGCCGGCGCGGGTGTGGTTCGTCGCCGACCCGCTGCCCCGGCTGGGCACGGAGAAGATCGACAAGGTGACGCTGCGCAGCGAGTATCGCGCGGTGGTGGAGGGCGAGGCGGCTTGATTTCGGTCGCTCCCACCAGGTCACCCTGACCCTTCCGCGCCTCCGGCGCTCCCTCCCTCTCCCAACGGGAGAGGGACGACACCTCTCCCGTTGGGAGAGGGAGGGGCCCGCCCGCGCCAGCGGATGGGAGGGTGAGGGGGTTAACCCCGACCTCGTAGCCACTCCCCTCCCTGCAAGGGAGGGGCTGGGGGTGGGTGGCGAGGCACAGCCGAGCCTGGCCCAGACCTCGGCAGCTCGCGCTCACGCGCTCGCACCCACCCCCTACGGGCGCGCCAACGCGCCCGGTTCCGCCGGACGACCTGCCCCCGGCAGGTCGTTTGGCCCGGCTACACCCCCTCCCTTGCAGGGAGGGGAGACGTGTGCCCATAGCCACCCACATGGATGCCCCGACCCACATCACCCCCGCCATCAGCCCCCCGGTCACGCGGCGCCTCGACTATCGCCCGCCCGACTGGCTGGTCGACACCGTCCAACTGACCTTTGCGCTCGACGCGGCGCGCACGGTCGTCACCGCGCGCCTCGCGCTGCGCCGCAACGGCGCGCACGACCGGCCGGTGGTGCTGGACGGCGACGAGTTGGAGACGCTCTCGGTCACCCTCGACGGAGCGCCCGTGGAGGCGGCGATCACGCCCGCCACCCTGACCCTCGTCATCCCCGGCGACACCGCCGAGCTCGTCACCCGCGTCGCCATCCGGCCGGCCGCCAACACCAAGCTGATGGGCCTGTATGAGTCCGGTGGTCTGCTCTGCACCCAGTGCGAGGCGGAGGGCTTTCGGCGCATCACCTGGTTCCCCGACCGGCCGGACGTGCTGGCGGTGTACACCGTGCGGCTGGAGGGTCCCGCCGCACGCTATCCCGTGCTGCTGTCCAACGGCGACCCGGTGGCCGAGGGGGACGGCTGGGCCGAGTGGCGCGATCCGTGGCCCAAGCCGTGCTACCTGTTCGCGCTGGTCGCCGGCGATCTGGTCGCCAGCCGCGCCGCCTTCACCACCATCTCGGGCCGCGAGGTCGCGCTCGCCGTGTGGACGCGCGCCGGCGACGAGGGGCGCACGGGGCACGCGCTCAAGGCCCTGCGCGACGCCATGGCCTGGGACGAGCGCGCCTATGGCCGGGAGTATGACGGCGACCGCTTCAACATCGTCGCCGTGGACGACTTCAACTTCGGCGCGATGGAGAACAAGGGCCTCAACATCTTCAACTCGCGCTATGTGCTGGCCGACGAGGACACCGCGACCGACGCCGACCGCGACGCGATCGCGCGCATCGTGGCGCACGAGTATTTCCACAACTGGTCGGGCAACCGGGTCACCTGCCGCGACTGGTTCCAGCTGTCCTTGAAGGAGGGCTTCACGGTCTTGCGCGACCAAGGCTTCAGCGAGGATCACGGCTCGCCCGGTCTGGAGCGGGTGCGGCAGGTGCGCCAGCTGCGCGCGCTGCAGTTTCCGGAAGACGCGGGGCCGCTCGCCCATCCGATCCGCCCGGACGAATATGCGGAGATTTCCAACTTCTACACGCCCACCGTGTACGACAAGGGGGCCGAGGTGCTGCGCATGCTGCGCACCCTGATCGGGCGCGAGACCTTCCGGGCCGGATCCGACCTGTTCTTCGCGCGCCACGACGGCACGGCGGCGACGTGCGAGGATTTTCTGGCCGCGATGACCGACGCGGCGCGAGGCGTGGACGGCGCGCTGCCCGCCGGTGTGGCCGAGTTCGGGCGCTGGTACTCGACGCCCGGCACGCCGCGCCTGGGTGTCGCCTTTGACTGGGAGCCGGCCCGCGCGACGCTCACCCTGACTCAGGAGTCAGGCGGCCGCCCGCTGGCGCTCCCGATCCGTGCCGCGCTGCTCGACCGCCAGACGGGTGAGCGGCTTGGCGAGGAGCGGCTGCTGGTGCTGACCGAGGCGGAGCAGACGTTCGACTGGCCGGGCGTGGACCGGCCGCCGGTGCTGTCGCTCAATCGCGGCTTCTCGGCCCCCGTGCTCATGGACCGCACGGTCGACCGGGCCGAGCTGGCGCTGTTGGCGGCGCACGACGACGACCCCGTCGCGCGGTTCGAGGCGCTGAACGAGCTCGTGCTGGACGACCTCTCGGCACGCGCCGCCGGCTCGGCCCCGGAGGACGACCGGCTGGTCGAGGCGGTCGCCCGCGCCCTGGATGGGGCCGCCGACGATCCGGCGTTCACGGCCGAGCTGCTGGCGCTGCCGCCCGAGACGGTGATCGCCGACCGGATGCTGGTGGTCGACCCGGCCGCCGTCGTGGCCGCCCGCGCCGGGCTGGCGCGCGAGCTGGGCACCGCGCTGGCGGATCGCTGGCGCGCGGTCGAGGCGGAGGCGGCGGGCCATGACTCGCCCGGCCGGCGGGCGCTGCGCGCGCTCGCCATCGCCATGCTGACGGCGGCCGACGAGGCGGAGGGCGCCGGCCTGGCGTGGGCGCTGTTCGACGGCGCGCGCGGCATGACCGACCGGCACAACGCGCTCACGATTCTGGCGGGCACGCATTCGCCGGAGCGCGAGCGCGCCGTGGCCGCGTTCCTCGAGCGCCATCGCGCGCAACCGACGCCGCTCGACAAGTGGTTTGCGGTGCAAGCGGGCGCGCGGCGGCCGGAGACGCGGGTGGAGGTCGAGCGCCTCACCGACCACGCGGGGTTCACGCGCGCGAATCCCAACCGGATGCGCGCCGTCCTGTCGAGTTTCGCCGCCAATCTGGGCGCGCTGCACTCGGCTGGTGGAGTGGAGCTGCTGGCGCGTGAGATCGTCGCGGTCGACCGGCTGAACCCTCAAGCGGCCGCGCGCCTGGTGGCCCCCCTCGGCCAATGGCGGCGCTTCGCGGAGGGTGAGCAGGTGCGGATGCGGACCGCGCTTGAGGGGATCGCGGCGACCGATGGGCTGTCCAAGGACGTGGCCGAGCAGGTGGGGCGCTCGCTGGGGTAGGGAATGATGACGTTGTTTTAAACAGGAACCGGTCGGGCCGAGCTTGTCGAAGCCCTGCCCTTCTTCTTGCCGCGCACCCAAAAGAAGGACAGCCCTTCGACAAGCTCAGGGCAAACGGAACTCCGGCTTGCCCGCTCCTACCGGCCCACCCAGTCCGCCACCTCCGCGGCCACCTGGTTCGCGGCCTGGTTGAGCGAGACCGCGACCAGGTTCGGATCGGCCGAGACCACCGGCACCCGGGCGGTGAATCGGCGGCCGATCGGGGTGGCGCTCCCGGAGCGTTGGTCGAGCGCCTCGAACGTCACCACGACCTCCATCGTGCGCGCGTCAAGGCCGAAGTCCGACAGCGTGCCCGACACGCTGTCGGCCGGCGCGGCCGCGAAGTCGCCGGCGGGCAGCACGAAGCGGCCGGTGCGCGCGGCCATCGTCTCGGCGAGCAGGCGGCGGAACAGGCCGGGCGGCGACTCGACCCACTGCGCGTCCTTCAGATAAGCCAGCGTGACGTCGGTCGCCTGCACCGGCACGCGCAGGGTGGCGAGTTTCTCCGGCACGGTCGGGATCGCGATCACCACCGGCCGTCCCTCGCCCGACACCGGACCGGCGGCGGGTGCTGCGGACGGCGTCAGGGTGAACAGGAACGGCGGCGGCTTGGCCCCGAACGAGATGCAGCCGGCCAGCGCCAGGGAGAGGATGGCGGGGGCAAGCAGGAGGAGCGGGCGACGCGTCATTTGCTGTCCTTCGGGTCGTAGTCGGGCAATGCGCGCGGGCTGACCAGTGCCGAGGCGCCGCCCTGGTCCAGCTTCTTGGTGATCGACTGGATGTTGGCGGTGGTCGCGCGCAGCTCCTTCACCAGCGCGCCGACCTGCGGGATCAGCGCGTTGGCCTGCGGCACGGTCTCCTTGCTGAACTGGTCGAGCCCCGGCTTGGCCGCGCCGATCACGTCGTTGATGCGCTCCGTGGTCTGGCGAGCCGACGCGATGGTCCGGCGAAGCTCGGCGGAAATCTGCGCCCCGTCGCGCTGAACCAGCCGGTCCGTCGTGTCGGCGAGCTGCCCCACCTCCGCGATCGCGATCCCCGCCTGGCGCACGGCCCCGCGCGCCTCGGCCAGCGTCGCGGAGATTTCCGGGCTGCGCGCGGCGAACGCGCGCGTCAGCTGTTCGGTGTTGTCGAGGATGCCGGCGATTGACGCCTGGTTGCGATCGGACAACGCCTCGGTCAGCCGCTCGGTGAGGCTCGTCAGCCGCTCGAGCAACTGCGGTGCGGTCGACAACAGCTGGCCCAGCGCACCGGGCGCGGTCGGGATGACGGGCGCGCCCGCCGGGCCGATGCGGGTGATCGGCGGCGCGCCCTTGACCGCGCCGTCCAGCTGGATGGCGGGCGGGGCGGTGAAGCTGATGTTGGCGATGCTGGCGGTCGTGCCCTGAAGCACGGGAACGTCCTCGGCGACCTCGATGCGCACGCGCACGAAGGCGGGGTTCTCCGGATCGAGCTTGATCTCCTTCACCTGCCCGACGGGCACGCCCGCAAACGTCACCTGGCTGCCGCGCGCCAGACCGCCGACCGAGTCCTGGAAGAAGATGTCGTAGGGCTGCTGCGTCTCGCCGCTCAGATTGGCGAGAAACACCACAAAGCCGGCCAGCAGCGCCAGCAGCAGGAGGACGACCGCGCCCACCAGAACGTGGTTCGCACGCGTTTCCATCAGTTCGTCCCCTCTCGCTCGGCGCGCAGCCGCTCGGCCGTGCCCTCCGCCGCGCGGCCGCGCGGGCCGGTGAAATACTCGGTGATCCACGGATGGCCGGTCGCCATCAACTCGTCGATGGTGCCGACCGCGATGACCCGCTTCTCCGCCAGCACCGCCACCCGATCGCAGATCGCGTAGAGCGAGTCGAGGTCGTGGGTGATCAGAAAGACGGTCAGCTCCAGCGCCGACTGAAGCTGGCCGATGAGATCGTCGAACGCCGCCGCGCCGACCGGGTCGAGGCCGGCGGTGGGCTCGTCGAGGAACAGCAGCTGCGGGTCGAGCGACAGCGCGCGCGCCAGCCCGGCGCGCTTCTTCATGCCGCCGGACAATTCCGCAGGGTATTTCGGCCCCGCGTCGGACGGCAGGCCGGTCATCACCACCTTGTAGGCGGCGATCTGGTCCATCAGCGAGCGCCGCATGTGCGGGTAGAACTCACGCAGCGGCACCTGCACATTCTCCGCCACCGTCAGCGTGGAGAACAGCGCCCCGCCCTGGAACAGGACCCCCCAGCGCTTGGCGACCTCCGCCATCTCGTCCACGTCGAGCCCGACCGTGTTCTGGCCGAACACCTCGACCTCGCCGGCGGTCGGGCGCTGGAGCCCGATGATCGAGCGCATCAGCACCGATTTGCCGGTGCCCGACCCGCCGACCACGCCCAGGATCTCGCCGCGCCGCACGGTGAGGTCCAGGTCCTCGTGGATGACCTGATCGCCGAACTGATTGCCGAGACCACGCACCCGGATGACGGCGTCGTCGTCCGTGCGCTCGGCGGGCACCTCGGGCGCGTCGGCTTTGGCGAGCGTCGCCATCAGATCCACCCGATCCGTTCGAAGAAGATCGCGAAGGCGGCGTCCAGCACGATGACGAGGAAGATGCCCTGGACGACCGCGGCCGTGGTCTTCAGGCCCACCTGCTCGGCGTCGCCCGACACCTGCATGCCCTGGTAGCAGCCGGTCAGGCCGATGATCGCGCCGAACACGGGCGCCTTGATCAGGCCGACATAGAAGTCGGTCAGCGGCACGACCTCCTGCAATCGCAGGATGAAGGTCGCGGGCGGAATGCCGAGCGACACCCAGGCGAGGATGCCGCCGCCGATCACGGCGATGGTCGACGCGAACACGCCCAAAAGCAGCATCATGAAGGTCGCGGCGAGCACGCGCGGCACGACGAGCGCCTCCATCGGCGACACGCCGATCACGCGCATCGCGTCGATCTCCTCGGTCAGCTTCATCGTGCCGAGCTGGGCCGCGAAGGCGGAGCCGGAGCGCCCGGCGACCATGATCGCGGTCATCAGTACGCCCAACTCGCGCAAGGTCAGCCGACCCACCAGATTGATCGTGAACGCCTCGGCCCCGAATTGCCGCAATTGCACCGCGCCCTGCTGCGCGATGACGATCCCGATCAGGAAGCTCATCAGGCCGATGATGCCCAGCGAGCGGATGCCGACCTGCTCGAACTGCTGCACCACCGCCGTCGTGCGAAAGCGGCGCGGGTGGCGGATGGTGGCGCCGAACGCCACGACGGTGGCCCCGAAAAAGGAGAGCAGCGCCAGGAATCCGTGCCAGCCGTTCTCCATGTCGCGGCCGATGCCGGCGAGCGCGGTGCGGATCGGCTGCCGCCGAGCGGGCTTGCGGACCTCGACCGCCTGGTCCGCGGCGGCCACGCGCTCGAACAGCTCGGCCTGTTGCGGGGAGGTGCCGGTCACGTCGGCGTGGCTGCCCTCCGCCCGGCAGTGGACGAGCCACGCGCCGACCGTGTCGAGGTGGTCGACGCCCGACAGGTCGATCTCGTCGACATCGCCCTCATGGGCGTCGAACAGGTCGCTGAGCTCACGCGCGTGCGGGAGAGTGAGCGGGCCGGCGAGCGCCATGATCCGCCGCCCGTCGCGCTCGTGCAGGGACAGTTCGGCGGCGCGATCGCTCATCGCGTCGCCCAATGCGGACTTTTGCGTGTTCGGGCAAGGGTGGGCGAGCGAGGGTACGCGGCCGGGCTGGCGGGTCTGGCGAGGGTCGTCGCAAGCGGCTACCGCCCCGGCCATGCAGGACATCGCGATCTACGACATGGACGAAACCATCACGCGGCGCGCGACGCTGCTGCCGTTCCTGCTGTCGGTCTCCTTTCGGCTGGCCCCGTGGCGCGTGGCCCTGCTGCCCGCCGTCGCGGGCGCGCTGGGCGGCTATCTGGTGGGCGCGATCGATCGGGCTCGGCTCAAGGAGCTCAATCAGCGGTGGCTGCTGGGGCGGACCGTCGACCCGACGTCGCTCGACCGCCACGCGCGCCGCTTCGCGCGCACGACGGTGCGGCGCGGGCTGAAGCCCGGCGCGGTGCGCCAGATCGCCGCCGACCGAGCGGCCGGGCGCAAGCTCGTGCTCGCCACCGCCTCGTCGCGGTTCTACGTCGACGCCATCGCCGAGCTGCTCGAGTTCGACGCGGTGATCGCCACCGAGGTGACGGTGCTGCAAAGCGGCCACTTCTCGCCGCGCATCCAGGGCGGCAACTGCTATGGCGCGGGCAAGGCGACCAAGATCGTCGACTGGATGGCGCGCAACGGCGTCGAGCGGCGCGACATCCACCTGACCATGTACTCCGACCACATCAGCGACATCCCGTCCTTCGAGCTGGCTGACGAGGCCGTGGTGGTCGACCCGGCCCCGGAGCTGAGGGCGGAGGCGTTCCGACGCGGCTGGGCGGTGGCGGAGTGGGGGTAGTGCGCGGAACCTCCCCTCCCTTTCAGGGAGGGAATTAAGGGGTGGGTGCGAGCCGCAGGCGAGCTCCCGAAACTTGGGCATAGGCTCGGCTTCGCCGTCGCCGCCCACCCCCGCCCCTCCCCAAAAGGGAGGGGAGGAGGGCCTCACTCCTTCTCCAGCGTGCATTGGAGCGGGTGCTGGTTCTGGCGGGCGAAGTCCATCACCTGGCCGACCTTGGTCTCGGCGACCTCGAGCGAGAACACGCCGCAGATGCCCACCCCCTTCTGGTGGACGTGCAGCATGACCTGCGTGGCCGCGTCCAGGTCCATGCGGAAGAAGCGTTGGAGGATCAGGACGACGAACTCCATCGGCGTGTAGTCGTCGTTGAGCAGCAGCACCTTGTAGAGTGACGGCTTCTTCGTGCGCGCGCGCGTCTTGGTCGCCAGCCCGGTGCCGGTCCGGCCGTCGTCGCGGTCGTCGTTGTTGCGGTCGTCGTCGGAGAGGCGGATGGCGGGACTCATGCAGGGCCGAATATCGGGTCGGGGTGGGTGAAGGCAAGGGGAGGGGGATTATGTGCCATTCCTCCCCAAGCGAGCGTGGGGAGGAACAGAAAAGGCCCGCCCTGCGCACCGCGCAGGGCGGGCCTCTCGTCAGTCAACTGGGGCGCTGACTTACTTCCCGCGCACCTTGGCCGTCACTTCGGCCATCCGGTTCTGCATCGGGCGGGCGACCTCGCCGGCGAGCTTCATCATCGACTCGGTCGTGCGGCTCGTCTCGGCGATCGCCAAGTCGAACAGCTTGCTGGCGTAGTCGGACTGCAGCTTGAAGAGCTCGGTCGGGCTCTTGGCCTGGGTCATCTCCTTCATGGCGGCGGTCACGTGCTCGTAGGTGCGGCGGTTGTACTCGGCCATGTCCTTGGCGAAGTCCTGCGCGCCCGACGCCGCGATGCGGCTGGTCTCGACCAGGGCCTCCAGGCCGCCCTTGGCCATGCCGGTCACGCCCGAGGCCATCTCGCTGGTCTTGTTCATCGTATCGGTCATCGTGTCGCCGCCGGTGGCGAAGGCGGCCTTCGCGTCGGCGCGCGCGGTCTCGGCGCGCGCCTCGACGGCGTCGGGGTCGGGCATTTCGTTGTGATTGTCCATGATGGTCTCCTGTGGGGTGAGCGGGGCGGACGTTGCGGCCGCCGCGATTGGGCGTGAGGCGGGACGGCCGGCCGCGGACTTGGTCTTGCGGCGGGCGGGCTTTGCGGATTGTGTCGTGCTCATGCTGCACCGCAACATAGCGGCCCCGCCAGCAAACGCAAGCGCGATGGTGCGGTGCAGCAAAGTCGCTGCGGCCGGAGGTCAGCCCTCCCGAACGTAGCGCCCCGGGGCCGCCTCGATCGCCGGAAGCGACCCCTCACCCGGAACCCGCGCGCCGGTCGCGGCCACGCGCGCGCCGTCCCGCGCCTCAAGCCAGGCGAGCCAGTCCGGCCACCAGCTCCCCTTCGTCTCGGTCGCGCGCTCGACGAAGCGGTCGAACTCCTCCGGCAGGTCGCCGTCGAGCGTCCGGAAGCCGTATTTGCGCGCGGCCGGCGGGTTGACCACGCCCGCGATGTGCCCCGACCCGGCCAGCACGAAGCGGATCGGGCCGGACAGATGGTGAGTCATCCGCCACACGCTGACGGCGGGCGCGATGTGGTCCTCGACTCCGGCCTGGATGTAGGCGGGGGTCTGGATCCGCGACAGGTCGATCGGCGTCCCGTCGACCGACAGCGAGCCGGGCTGCACCAGCCGGTTGTCGCGGTAGAGGTCGCGCAGATACGACCCGTGCCAGGCCGCGGGCAGGTTGGTGGTGTGGCCGTTCCAGTGGAGCAGGTCGAACTCCGGATGCGCCTCGCCCATCAGCCAGTGCTTGACGATCGGCCCCCAGATCAGGTCGCGGCCGCGCAGCAGGTTGAAGGTCATGGCCGTCACCCGCCCGTCCAGCGTGCCGCCGGCGCTCATCCGCTCGATCAGCGCCAGCGCCTTGTCGCTCACGAAATGCTTGAGCTCGCCGCCGAGCTCGAAATCGACCTGGGTGGTGAAGAAGGTCGCCGACTTGACCCGGTCCGCCTCGCCCTCCGCCGCCTGCACCGCCAGGGTCGCGGCGAGCGTCGTGCCGGCCACGCAATAGCCGATCGTGTGGGCGGCGGGCACGTCGAGCCCGGCCCGCACCACGTCGATCGCCTCGCGCTGAGCGCCGACATAGTCGTCCCAGGTCAGCGCCCCCATCGCGTCGGTCGCCGAGCGCCAGGAGCAGACGAACACGGTGACGCCGTGCTCGACCGCCCAGCGGATGAAACTCTTCTCGGCGGTCAGGTCGAGGATGTAGAAGCGGTTGATCCAGGGCGGGAAGATGACGAGCGGGGTGGTGAGCACCTCGTCCGTGGTCGGCGTGTACTGGATCAGCTCGAACAGGTCGGTGCGGTGGACGACCTCGCCCGGGGTGACGGCCAGGTTGCGGCCGACCTCGTAGGCGCCGGGGGCGACATGGGTCAGCTGGCCGCCGTCCAGGTCGCTGACCATCGCGGCCAAGCCGGTGCGCAGATTTTCGCCGTTGGTCTCGATCGTCCGCGCGAGCACCGTCGGGTTGGTGAGCGGGTGGTTGGTCGGCGCGATCGCGTCCGCCCAGGCGGTGGCGGCGAAGCGGGCGCGCTCTTTTTCGAGCGGGTCGAGCGGCAGCGTGTCGATCGCGGCGTCGAGAGCCGCGACACCGCGCAGATAGCCGTCGCGGATCAGCGAGAAGGGCGGCTGATCCCAACGCGGGTCGGCAAAGCGCCGGTCGGGCGTCGGCGTGGCGGGCGTCAGCGCCTCGGCCCAACCGGACCACGCCTTGCCCCACCAGGCGGTCTGCTCGGCCATCCAGTCCTCGCCGTCGGCGGGAGGCGCGTCGTTCGCGCGCAGCGCCGGCGGGGTGAGGGCGGCCAGGCCCGGCATCGCCTCGGTCCACAGCGCCGTCAGCGTGCGGCCGGTCTCGCTCCAGGCGGCCAGCCAGTCGGTCACGGCGGCGCGGGTGTCATCCTGTGGCATGGGGCGAGTCTCCTTGTGGGTGGGAGGTGTAGCACCTTTTCGGCAAACGGCTTCAGCCCTCCTCCAAAAACCGTTTGGGCTGAGCTTGTGGAAGGGCCCCGCACTTCTGGTCCAAGGTCCCAAAAGGACAGCCCTTCGACAAGCTCAGTGCGAACGGGGTTCAGGTGAGAGGAAACCCCCCTTCCCACGCGTCCCCACTCCCGCCACAATCTCCGCCATGACCGCCGACTTCTACCGCATCCGCCGCTTGCCGCCCTACGTCTTCGCGGAGGTCAACGCGATGAAGGCGCGGGCGCGGGCCGAGGGCGCGGACATCGTCGACCTGGGCATGGGCAACCCCGACGGCGCGCCCGCCCCACACGTCATCGCCAAGCTGGCGGAGGTCGCCGCGTCGCCCACCGCCCACCGCTACTCCGCGTCGAAGGGCATCCCCGGACTGCGCCGCGCCCAGGCCGATTATTACGAGCGCCGCTTCGGCGTCGGCCTCGACCCGGAGACGGAGGTGGTGGTGACGTTGGGGTCCAAGGAGGGGCTGGCGAACCTCGCCCAGGCGATCACCGCGCCGGGCGACGTGGTGCTGGCCCCCAACCCGTCCTACCCGATCCACACCTTTGGCTTCATCATCGCGGGCGCGGCGATCCGCTCGATTCCCGCTGCGCCCGGTCCGGATTTCTTCCGCCGGCTGGAGATGAGCCTCGCCTACTCGGTGCCGCGCCCGTCGGTGCTGGTGATGGGCTATCCGTCGAATCCGACCGCGCACGTCGCCGACCTCGCGTTCTACGAGGAGGTCGTCCGCTTCGCGCGCGCCAACAAATTGTGGGTGATCAGCGACCTGGCCTACGCCGAGATCTACTTCGGCGACACTCCCACGCCGTCGATCCTGCAGGTCGACGGCGCGAAGGAGGTGGCGGTCGAGTTCACGTCGATGTCCAAGACCTATTCCATGGCCGGCTGGCGGATGGGCTTCGCGGTCGGCAACCGGGAGCTGATCGCGGCGCTCACCCGGGTCAAGAGCTACCTCGACTACGGCGCGTTCACGCCGATCCAGGCGGCGGCGGTGGCGGCACTCGACGGGCCGCAGGACATCGTGGCGGCCAACCGCGCGCTGTACAAGCGGCGGCGCGACGTGCTGGTCGAGAGCTTCGGGTGCGCCGGCTGGGACGTGCCGGTGCCGGCCGCCTCGATGTTCGCCTGGGCCCCCATCCCGGAGAGCCATCGTGCCTTGGGCTCGGTCGAGTTCGCCAAGCGGCTGATGACGCAGGCCGGGGTGGCGGTGGCCCCGGGCGTGGGCTTCGGAGAGGAGGGCGAGGGGTTCGTCAGGATCGCGCTGGTGGAGAACGAACAGCGCATCCGCCAGGCGGCGCGCGGGGTGAAGGGGTTTTTGGCGGGGGGGTGATGGGCGCGAGACCCCTCTCTCTCTCTCTCTCTCTCTCTCTCTCCTTCTAAGTCCTCTCCCGCTTGCGGGAGAGGGTTGGGTGAGGGTGGTTCTTGCTTCTTCTCCCATGCGCCAAAAGAAGCCCCACCCTCACCTTCCGGCGCGTGCCGCGCCTCCCTCCTCTCCCGCCAGCGGGAGAGGGCCTCACGAGACTGACG
>JAABUN010002703.1_pt1 | contig 30320 bp, 27 predicted proteins | sample 5559311 | NCBI WGS metagenome assembly JAABUN01 (sample SAMN10711877, study PRJNA513370) | rock metagenome | isolation source: Antarctica rocks | place: Antarctica: Victoria Land, Siegfried Peak sud | reverse complement strand
CCCACCCCCCTCATCACTCATCACTCATCCCTTATCCCCCCTCCCTCCCCCCGTCCGCCAGCAGCACCGCCACCGCCGACACCACCGCCCCAGCCGTCAGCAACCAGAACACCGGCCCATACCCCCCCGCCACTGTATAGAGTAGCCCCGCACCGACCGGCGCGAGCGCCCGTGCCCCACTCTGGAACAACGCCAGCACGCTGCCGATCCGCCCATAATGCGCCGGGCCATAGAAATCGGCGATCAGCGCCGCGCGCGCCGGCGTGATCGCCCCGAAACCCGCGCCGAATAGGATCACGAACAGCACCACCCCCGCCGTACTCCCCGCCAGCAGCAGCACGGCCAGCGCGAGCGCCTGCGACGCGAAAAGCCCCGCTGTGACCACCCGACGCGGCAGCCAGCCACCAAGCGGCGTGAAAAAGAGCCGTCCCGGCAGCCCCATGATCCCGATCAGCCCCGTCGCCGAGGCGGCGAATGTCGCGCTGTAGCCGCGCTCGGTCAGGTACGCGATCAGGTGGACGAACACCGCTGCGGTCGCCAGATTGCCGAAGAAGAACGCCAGCGCCAGCCACCAGAACGCCCCCCCATGCAGCGCCTCGCGCAACGTGGCGCTGCGCTCGACAATGGGCGCAACGGCGGCGTCGGGCAGCGGGGCCGCCGCGCCATCGGGCAGCAACCCCAGATCTTCCGGGCGACGGCGCAGCAACAGCGCGTGCGGCGCGATCGTGCCCAGCGCCAGGATCACCGCCAGCGTCAGCAGCGCCGCCCTCCACCCCTGCACGCTCACCAGCCAGGCCGCCAGCGGCACGTAGATCACGCTGGCGAAACCGCCGATGAACGTCAGCACGGTCAGCGCCAGGCTGCGTTGACGCCGGAACCAGGCCGCCACCAGCCAGAAAGCCGGCTCGTACAGCGTCGCGGCCAGCGCGACGCCCAGCCCCGCCCAGATCAGGTAGAAGCCCACCAGCGTCTCGACGCGCGACCACGCCACCACCAGCAGCGCCGCCGCGCACGACCCCGCCGTCATCAACGCGCGCGGGCCGTGCCGATCGAGCCAGCGCCCGACCGGCAACCCCGCCACCGCCGCGCAGAGCAGCGCCAGCGAGAACGCCCCCGTCATCGCCGCGCGCGACCACCCCATCTCCGCGCCGGTCGGCACCAGGAACACCGCGAAGCCGTAATACAGAATCCCCCAGGTCGTCACCTGCGCCAGCGCCGTCCCGATCAGCAGCGGCCACCCGTAATAGATCCCCCCCCTCCCAGTCCGCAGCGCCTCCCCTCGCCCCACCCCCTCATCACTCATCAGATGCTCCCGCCACGACGGGACGACGGGACGACAGGACGACGGGACTCGCCCCCATCCCCGTCCCCGTCCCCTCGTCCCCCTTACGCCTTACGTCTTACGTCTCACGTCTTACGTCTCACGCCTCACGCCTCACGCCCCCAACCAGCACCGGCAACCCCCCCCGCCCGCGCGGAGCCGGTGGCGCGTCGCAGCACGAAGCCCCATCGCCCTCCCCCCGGTCGGTGGAGCAGACGCCCGTCTCCGGCAGGACCAGTTCGACCTGTCGCGCGCTGGCCCAGTCGCCCACGAGCGCGGCGACGATCGAGCGCACCTGCTCGTAGCCGGTCAGCATCAGGAACGTCGGCGCGCGCCCGTAACTCTTCATCCCGGCGATGAAGAAGTCCGGTTCCGGGTGCCGCAACTTGGTCGCGCCGTGCGGGCGCACCGTACCACAACTGTGGACATTCGGGTCGATCAGCGGGGCCAGCGCCGTCGGGCTCTCGGTCGCCGGGTCCAGGTCCAGCCGCAACTCCCGCAATGGGCTCAGGTCGGGCCGGAAGCCGGTCGCCGCGACCACCCGATTGACCGGCGGCAGCGTCGTCCCCTCGCCCACCACCGTCACGCCGTCAGGGCCGAGCAGCAGCCGCGCCACCTTGAAATCGGTCACCAGGCGCACGGTGCCGCGCTCCACCAGCCCCCGCACCCGCGAGCCAAGCTTGCCCCGCTCCGCCAGCGCGCCGGCCTCGCCCCCGCCGAAAAGCAGCCCCGGTGTACGCCGCCGCACCGCCCAGATCAACTCCCCCCGCCCCTCCTCCTCGATCAGCGTGGCCAGATCCAGAACCGCGTTAAAGGCCGAGTGGCCGCTGCCGACGACCAGCGTCCTCGTCCCGGCATACGTCACCCGCGCCGCGCCGAGGACATCCGGGATACCGTAATGAATCCACGCGGCGGCGGCGCGCTCGCCCACGGCGGGCAGGCCATTGGCCCCGAGCGGATTCGGCGCGTCCCAGGTGCCCGAAGCGTCGATGACCGCACGCGCCAGCAGCACCTCCTCGTTCTCGGCGCGGTCAACGACGTGCAAGACGAACGGGGCCGCCTCGCGACCGCCGGTCTTCATCTTATCGAAGCCCTGCCGCGCCACGGCGATCACCCGCGCGCCGAGTCGGATATGGCCGCGCAGTTGCGGCGTCGCGGCGAGCGGCGCGAGATACTGCTCCACCAACTCATGCCCGGTCGGATACGCCTCGGGCTCGGGCGCGACCCAGCCCGCCTCCCCCAGCAGTCGCGCGCACGCCGGATCCACAGCGTACCGCCAGGGCGAGAAAAGCCGTACATGGCCCCACGCGCGGATACTCGCCCCGACCATATCGCCCGCTTCCAGCACCAGCGGCCTCTCGCCACGCGCCAACACATACGCCGCCGCCGCCAGCCCCACCGGCCCCGCCCCGATGATCGCGATCGGCAGCGTCGCGCCGTCTCCGCCCGCCCGCACGCCGCCCGGCGACAACACCCCTACCGGCACAGCCTCGCTGATCGCGATCGGCAGCGTGCCGTCGGCCGACACCGTTTCGTCGCAACATTCCCCCTCGCAACAGTCCGTAGCGGCGCGCACCTCCGCGACCACCCCCGGCGTCGGGCAACACCCCCCACCGCAGCCGCACTCGCCGCCCACCCCCTCATCCATCTGCGTCACGTCGGTCGCCACGTCGTTCGCTATATCGGTCATCGTCATCCCCTCACCCTCGCGGGCCAATCGCGAACGCAACACCTGCGCTCATGGCTTAAACGCCCCCCTCGCGGGCTACCCGGCACCATGCCGCGCCGCTTCGACACCGCAGCCAACAAGGGCCGACACTACGGTCGCACGCCGCCCGCCGGGTTGGCGGACAACAGCCGCTCCACGATCACACAGTCCTTCCATTCGCCGTCGAGTTGAGCATGGCGCTCATACGTACCCACCTCGCGAAAACCGGCGTGGGCACACAAGGCCCGACTCCCGGCGTTCTCCGGGAAGATGCGCGAAACCAGTTTCCAAAGGCCGACGGCCTCGGCAGCGGGGAGCAGCGCAGCGAGGAGGGCCGCGCCCACGCCGCGACCGCGCCACGCCGTATCGACGTACACGGAGAACTCCGCGATCCCCCGGTAACATGCGCGCGCACGATATTCCCCGGTGGCGGCCCAGCCGACGACCCGCTCGCCGCCCCCTTCCGCCACGGTGGCGACGAGGCATGGGTGACGCGTGTCATGCGCGGCGAGCCAGCGTGCGCGCTCCTCAGCAGTCCGTTCTTCGGTCTCGAAGGTCGCCCCACGCCCACGAATACCCTGGTTATAGATGTCGGCGATCGCGGCCGCGTCGCCCAACTGTGCCGCACGTACCATAATCTCATCCATCGTCATCGCCTCCAAGCCATCTGCACCACCCGCTATCGTTATCGCCTCCAAGTCATCTGCGCCACCCGCTGTTAAATGCCCCGACGACGCGTCGCCCAGCCCTCAGATCGCCCACCTATCACATCGACAAACATCAATACTACCAACCCAAAAAAAGACGTTCCTACCCCGCCAACCCCGCCAGCGTCGCGCGCACCCACCCCTCTCGCTCCGGGTGCAGCGAATGATAGGCCCAACTCCCACGCCGCTCGGAGACGATCAGCCCGGCATCGCGCAAAAGCTTCAGGTGGTGCGAGATCGTCGGCTGCTCCAGCGCGAACGACGCCGTAAACTCGCAGACGCAGATCGGCTCCGCACTCGCCGCCAACAACGCCACGATCCCCAACCGCGTCGCATCCGACAGCGCCTTGAAACGCGCCACGCCCATCCCCAACATCGCCAGGTCGAGCGCCGCCCCCGGTGGGGGGCAGCACATATCCGCCCGCTTCCCACGCCCCCGCCGATCCCTGCTTGTCCGTGCCGTTAGCATCTCCATACCCCCATCATACCCGCCACATCAACGGTTGTCAATATCGAAGAATATCAATACCCCACCCACGCCCCCATCCTTCCCCTCCCTTTTAGCGGAGGGTCGCCGCAGCAAGGGCAGTTGCTCCCCGTTCAAGGGGACGTCAGGCCCGCCGCAGCGGGCGAGCGGAGAGGAGTGGGGAAGGATCACCCTCGCGTCGTCCCCGCGTCCCCACCCTCCCTCTTTAGGGGAGGGTCGCCGCCCGCAGGCGGCGGGGAGAGGTCCGCCCGGCCCCCCTTGTGCATCGCGCCACACGCGGTTGGCACGATGCAATATTGACGAACCCCCCTTCATGCTGTAGCCTACTACCCATCTCCGCGACAGCGCGCAGCGACAGCCACCCCAGTCCGCCCACCCGCCCCCCCAACGGCGCGAAAAGCGATCCCCCGTGCAGGTTGACCAATGGCGATGGCATACTCATCCCCCCGACCCCGGCGACAGCGATGAAGGAGGAGCGATGACACGTTTCGAGGAGCGACCCCGCCACGCCACGCCGATCACCCGCCGTACCCTCCTTCGCGGGGCCGCCGTCTCCGGCGTCGCCGGGCTGGCCGCCTGGCTCGTCGCCTGCGGCAGCGCGAGTGGCGGGGTCACCGGCGGCGGCGCGGCCACGACCGCCCCGGCGAGCGGCACCCCCAAGAAAGGCGGCACCCTTAAGGCCGGTCTCACCTCCGATGTCGGCAACCTCGACCCGCTCCTCTCCAGCTTCCTCGTCGATCGCGAGGTCTTCTACAACATGTACGACTCGCTCGTCGCGATCGACAGCGACCTCAAAATCATCCCCGCCCTCGCCGAGAAATGGGAGATCGCGCCCGACGGCAAGACCTACACCTTCACCCTCCGCAAAGATGTCAAGTTCCACGACGGCACCGACTTCAACGCCGAGGCCGTCAAGTTCAACATCGAGCGCTACCTCAACGACAAGACCAGCCGCCGCGCCAGCGAGATCAACACCATCCAGACGGTCGAAGTCATCGACGCCGCCACCGTGAAATTCATCCTCAAGGCCGCCTTCGCCCCCCTCCTCGCCAATCTGGTCGATCGCGCCGGGATGATGCTCTCCCCCAAGGCCGTGCAGGCGGGCGGGGCCGATTTCACCCGCAAGCCGCTCGGTGCCGGGACCGGTGCCTTCAAGTTCGTGGAGTGGGTCAAGGACGACCACATCACCCTCGAGCGCAACGCCACCTACTGGAAGAAGGGTGCCGACGGGCAGCCCCTCCCCTACCTCGACAAAATCACCTACCGCCCGATCACCGACGAGACGGTGCGCCTGACCAACCTGAAGACCGGCGACCTCGACGTCGATTTCAATATCCCCGCCAAGGACAACGCCTCGGTCAAGGCCGGGACCGAACTCGTCCTGCAAGAGACGCCCGCCCTCAGCTTCAACAGCATCTACTTCAACACCGAGGCGGAGCCGTTCAACAAGAAGGAGTTCCGCCAGGCCGTCGCCTACCTGATCGACCGCGACCAGCTCGTCAAGACGGCCTTCTTCAACGTCCCGAAACCGGCCTTCGGCCCCATCCCCCCCTCGAGCTGGGCCTACGACCCGGCCTTCAAGCCCTACGCTGTCGACGTCGCCAAGGCCAAAGCGCTGCTCACGGCAGGCGGCAAACCCGACGGCTTCTCCTTCGAGATGAAGGTCGCCGCCGGCTCGCCGACCACCCTCACGCTGACACAACTCCTCAAAGACCAACTCGCCAAGGCCAATATCGTCATGAACATCACCCAGTTGGAGGCCGCCAAGATCGCCACCGACACCCAGCAGGGCAATTTCCAGGGGGCCTTCTACGGCTGGAGCGGCCGCATCGACCCCGATGGCAACATCTACAACCAGATGCGCGGCAAAGGCAGCCTCAACGAGAGCCGCTACGCCAACCCCCAGGTCGACGAACTGCTCGACAAGGCCCGCGCCTCCAGCGACCAGAACGAGCGCAAAACCCTCTATCAGCAGGCCCAGAAGCAGATCGTCGACGACGCCCCGTTCGTCTTCTACTCCTTCGGCGTCGCCCTCCTCGTCACCCGCCCGAATGTCCAGGGCACCAAAGTCTACGCCGACCAGATCATGCGCTTCGAGAGCGCTTGGCTGAAGTAGCGACGAGTCGTGAGACGTGGGTCGTGAGACGTGGGTCGTGAGTCGTGAGTGGCTGCGCGGTGGCATCCGGGCACAATAGCCGATATACGAACCTCTACTCACGTCTCACGTCTCACGTCTCACGTCTCACGCCCCCCAGAGGCCCATGGCCGCCTACATCATCCGCCGCCTGCTGCTCATGCTCCCGGTCATGCTGCTCGTCAGCCTGATCATCTTCGCGCTGCTGCGGCTCACGCCCGGCGACCCGGTGCGGACCATGCTCGGCGAGGAGCCGGACCCCGCGACCATCGCGGCGGTGCGCCAGGAATACGGGCTCGACCGCCCCCTGCCGCTCCAATATGTCGCCTGGCTCGGGCGGCTGTTGCACGGGGATATGGGGCGCTCCCTGCGGACCCGCCAGCCCGTGCGCGAGGCGATCGTCGAGCGCCTGCCCGCGACCTTCGAGCTGGGCCTGACCGCGCTCCTCCTCAGCCTCGTCCTCGCCATCCCGGTCGGCATCCTCGCGGCGGTCCGGCGCAATTCCGGTTGGGACCTCTTCGCCAGCGGCTTCACCCTGATCGGCGTCTCCCTGCCCAACTTCTTCCTCGGCATCATCCTCATCCTCGTCTTCGCACTCGCCCTCCGCCTCGTCCCGCCCGGCGGCTTCGTCCCCCTGGATCGCGGTGTCGGCGAGAACCTGCGCCGCCTCATCCTCCCCGCCATCACCCTCGGCACCGCCAGCCTGGCCGTCAACATGCGCCTGATGCGCTCCAGCCTCCTCGACACCCTCTCCCAGGAATATATCCGCGTCGCCCGCGCCAAAGGGCTGAGCGAGCGCAGCGTCATCCTGCGCCACGCGTTAAAGAACGCCTTCATCCCCGTCATCACCGTGATCGGCATCCAGATCGGCTCCATCCTCGAAGGGGCCTTCATCACCGAGACCCTCTTCATCTGGCCCGGCGTCGGGCGACTGGCCGTGGACAGCATCGGCGGGCGCGATTACCCCGTCGTGCAGGGCATCGTCCTCCTGAGCGCGCTCAGCTTCCTCTTGGCGAACCTGGTGGTCGATCTCCTCTACGCCTACCTCGACCCGCGGATCAAATATGTCTGACCCGCCATCGGCATCATCGTCGCCGCCCCGCCCCCGCCACTGCGCCCGCCCCAAAACATGGCAGCACACGGCGGGCATCCACGTACCAGGACGATACGGCAGAAGCGCAGCGGCCAGCCCGCTCTTGAACACGGCACGGCGCACCGGGCACCTACGTATCGGAGCGATGCGGCAACGGCGCGCGAGCCAGATCCCTGCAACCACCCACCCACACCGGAGCGCCGATGGAAATCACATACCGCATTCCAGCATCGCCCAGTCCACGAAGGTGGACTTCGTGGCGACCACAGTCGCCTTCAGCCGGGACTTTAGTCCACCGGCTCCTCCTCCTCCGCAAGTATGCCCAACCCACGCAGGCGGGTTTTGTGACCGCAGCCCTTAGCCGAGATTTCAGTCCATCGGCACCCCGCGCCGATCGCGCGTCTCCCACCGGCGCATCGATTGACGCATCGGTTTAACCGAGGAACGGCGCACGACGCCGACCTCGACTCGAGGGATCAACTATGTCCAACCCCACCCTCGTCGCCCCGCGACCCCTCCCCAGCCCGCTCGCCCGTCGCGCCCCGCGCCTCCTCGGCTGGCGCACCCTGCGCCGCCACCCGCGCGTCCTCGTCAGCGGCGGGATGATCCTCTTCCTCATCCTCGTCGCCCTGCTCGCCCCGATCGTCGGGCGCTACGACCCGCTGGTCTCCCAGCCCGCAGACGCGATCCAGCCCCCCTCCCCGGCCCACTGGCTCGGCACCGACGACCTCGGGCGCGACATGCTCGCGCGCGTCATCTGGGGCGCGCGCGTCTCGCTGGCTGTCGGCATGATCGCCGTCGGTATCGGCCTCACCAGCGGCCTCCTGCTCGGGCTGCTGGCCGGCTGGCGCGGCGGCCTGGTCGACCTCATGATCATGCGCGGTATCGACGCCCTGCTCGCCTTCCCCGGCCTCCTGCTGGCGATCGCCATCACCTCCGCGCTCGGCCCGAACCTGCGGAACGCCATGATCGCCATCGGCATCGTCGCCATCCCCGTCTACACCCGCCTCACGCGCGGCCAGGTCCTCCAGCTACGCTCGCGCGAGTACATCGAGGCCGCGCGCGCGCTCGGGGCCAGCGACTGGCGGATCGTCTTCCGCCACCTCCTGCCCAACATCCTCAACCCCCTGATCGTCCAGGCCTCGCTCAGCGTCGCCTTCGCCATCCTCGCCGAAGCCAGCCTCAGCTTTCTCGGACTCGGCGTGCAGCCACCCACGCCCACCTGGGGCTCCGACATCAACCACGCGCGCGCCTACCTCACCAACGGCTTCTGGTGGATGAGCGTCGCGCCCGGCGTCGCCATCCTCGTCACCGTCCTCTCCTTCAACTTCCTCGGCGACAGCATCCGCGACTTCCTCGACCCCCGCCTGCGCGACCGCTGAACCGCGCAAACGCCCGTCACCCATCCCTCATCACTCGTCCCCCGTCCCCCCTCCCCCCGCCACGGTGGGCGGATCGATGAAGACACTGGTCGGCAGCCCGAAATATTCGCCAAGCTTCACAATATGCCGCAGTGCCAGGCGCCGCTTACCGCTCAGGACCTCGGACACAACCGACTTCGACCCAAACAACGCAATCAGGTCTTTCTGTCGCAGCCCACGCTCCTCCATCAGATGACGCAGGATCGCCACGCCACTCGCTCGTGGGAAATGGACCGTCCGCGCCTCGTAGACACTCACCAAGTCGGAGAGCGCATCGAGATACCGCTCGCTACCCACAGAAAGCGCCGGGCAATCGATCAATTCGTTCACCTTCGCGAGCGCTCGATCCAACTCCTGATCATTATGGACCGACAGCAACGGAACCTCGTTGTTGTGGGCCAGATAATCCTCGCGGTCCCCCTCAGACCACTCTGCTATCTTCCCCACAACCACCGTCGCAACCATCGCGTCCCTCCCAATGTCACCTCGCCTTCCACGCCCACCCCCACCCCTCATCCCCCGCCTCCCCTCGCGACTCCTCCCCCAACCGGGTACTATGCACCCGCGCCCACTCATGCCCGCCACCCGCCTCGAAACAACGGAACGGAAAGGAAGGCCCCCGTGCGCGAAGCCCCCCCCCTGCCGATCGGCCCCATCTCCCCCACCGGCGCGCAATACGAACTCCGCCACGGCGACCAATCCGCCATCGTCACCGAGGTCGGGGCCACCCTGCGCGCCTACACCGTCGGCGGCACCGCCATCCTCGACGGCTTTGCCCCCGACACCCTCCCCACCGGCGGTCGCGGCCAGGTCCTCATGCCCTGGCCCAACCGCGTCGCCGGGGGCCGCTACACCTTCGCCGGGCAACAGCACCAACTCGCCCTCAGCGAAGCGCGCGCCCAGAACGCCAGCCATGGCCTCGTCCGCTGGGCCAACTGGACCCTCGCCGCCCAGGCCGCGAACCGCGCCGTGCTGCGCCTTGTCCTCCACCCCCAGTCCGGCTACCCCTTCGCCCTCGCCCTCGAACTGGCCTACACCCTTGACGACCACGGCCTCACCGTTCGCGCGACCGCGCGCAACGTCGGCACCGGGGCCGCGCCATTCGGGGTCGGCTTCCACCCCTACTTCACCACCGGCACCCCCACCATCGACGACGCCATCCTCACCGTCCCCGCTAACACCACCCTCGCCACCGACGAGCGCATGATCCCGACCGGACACGTCGCCATGGACAACACCCCGCTCGATTTCCGTGCCCCGCGCCCACTCGGCGACACCCACCTCGACACCTGCTACACCAACCTCATCCCCGACGCCGACGGACGCGCGCGCATCACCCTCGCCGGGCCGAGCGGCACGCCCCGCATCACCCTGACGCTCGACCCCGCCTTCCGCTTCGCCCAGCTCTACTCCGGCGACAACCTCCCCGCCCCCGACCGCCGTCGCGGCCTCGCCATCGAGCCGATGACCTGCCCCGCCAACGCCTTCAACAGCGGCGACGGCCTACTCATCCTCGACCCCGGCCAGACCTTCACCGCCTCCTGGTCCATCCACGTCGCCTGAACCCCCGCCTACCGTCCCCACCTTCCCTCGTAGGGGGGTCGCCACCAACAGGCGGCAAGGGCACGTCAGGCCCGCCGCAGCGAGCATTGTCCCGTCGTCCCGTCGTGGCGGGAGCATCTGGCGGGACCATCTGCCCTTAACGGGTGCAAGCGAGGCGGGGCCGGGGAGGGATCACCCACCGCCCCGGCCCCACCCCCCACCCCCGGCCCCACCCTCCATTTTAGGGGAGGGTCGCTGCCCACAGGCAGCGGGGAGGGGTTCATCCCCCTCACGTCTCACGTCCCCCCCTACCCACCTGAGGCCCAACAATGCCCACCATAACCACCACACCAACACAACGCCTACGCGCCACCATCACCCGCGCCGCCCGCCTGGCCCAGCTCGGCCTCCACCGCCTACGCCTCGCACCCCTCACCTGGCTCGTCCCCGACCGCCTCGCCGGCGGCAGCCGACCGCGCGACGAACGCGCCCTGGCAGCGCTCGCCGCGCGCGGCATCCGCCTCCTGATCAACCTCCACGAACGCCCCCACGACCCCGCCATCCTCGCGCGCCACGGCCTGCGCGAACTCCACCTCCCCGTCCCCGACTTCACCCCGCCCACCCCAACCCAACTCGCGGACGGCGTCGCCGCGATCGACGCCGCCCTCGCCGCAGCATCACCGGTCCTCGTCCACTGCGCCGCCGGACTCGGGCGCACCGGCACCCTCCTCGCCTGCTGGCTCGTCACCCAAGGCCACGCCCCCACCGACGCCATCGCCCGCATCCGCGCCGCCCGCCCCGGCTCCATCGAAACCGCCGCCCAACTCGCCGCCGTAACTGCCTTCGCCCACTCCCACCCCACCCCCCCGCCTTCCTCCCAGAATAGAGGCCCATGAGGCCCGTCGCGACGGGTAGTATCCTGTCGTCCCGTCGTCCCGTCGTGGCGGGAGCCACCAGGTACGGCCACCAGTCGCGGCGGGCGAGCGCAGCGGGGCCTGGGGAGCCGGGGGCGTCCCACCCTCCCTTTTAGGGGAGGGTCGCCGCCCGCAGCGGCAAGGGCAGAGCGGAGCGGGGCCGGGGAGGGGTTCCCCATCCCCTCACGACTCACGACTCACGACTCACGCCCTCTCCCCACCCACAACGAAAAACCCCTCTCCCCATTTGGGGAGAGGGGCCAGGGGGTGAGGGCCTACGACGGACCCAGCCGCGCCCCGTCCGGCGCGGTCGGCTTGTTCTCACGGTCGTAGCGGTGGAACTCCCCGTGCGGCGTGATCGCGATCCGAATCGACGGCTTGTCGCCATGCACCTGAATGAAGTGGTACGTGTTGGCCGGCGCGATGATCCACTCGCCCGCCTTCACATGGATCGGCGTATCCTGCTGCCCCTCCAGCGTCCAGGACAGCTCCCCCTCATAGATGTACCAGATCTCCGGCGTGTGATGATAGTGCCAATCGTTCTGATGGCCCGGCTCCTGATGGATCACCGTGATGTTGTAGTGTTCGTTATCGGCGATCCGGTGGCCCCATGGAGCCTTCCCCTTCGCCGCTTTCACATCCTCGACGCTCACCTTGAAGATCGCGTCCATCCCCAACACCGGCAGCTTCGTCGCCGTCATACTTCCCTCCTAATCGAATGAAGTGCCGAGTGGCGAGTGATGAGTGCCTAGCAAGAAAGGTCCAGCTTCCCCAGCCCCCTCAGCAGATGCTCCCGCCAGGTACTCCCGCCACGACGGGACGACGGGACTCATCACTCGCCACTCATCACTTCCTCCTACCCCTTGACCGACCCCGCTGTCAGCCCCTCCACCATGAAGCGCTGCGCCAGCATGTAGATCGCCGTCACCGGCACCGCCATCATGATCGACGCCGCCGCCATCCGCCCGAACGGGAAGATGTCGCCGATCACCATCTTGCCGAGACCCACCGCCAGCGTTGTCAGCGACTCCGGGCGCACGAAGATGTACGCGAACAGGAAGTCGTTGAACGCCCCGGTCAGCGCGAACAGCGCCACCGTCAGCAGCGCCGGCAGCGTCAGCGGCAGGATCACCCGGAAGAACGCCTGGAAGTGGTTGCAGCCGTCGATCAGCGCCGCCTCCTCCAACTCCGCCGGGATCGCCCGATAGTAGCCCATCAGCAGCCAGCACGCGAACGGCAGCCCGAAGGTCGGGTACGCGATCATCAGCACCGGCAGGGTGTTGATGATCCGCAACTGCGTGAAGATCTGGTAGAGGGGGATGAGGATGATGATCCCCGGCAGCAGGTAGGTGAAGAGGATCGCGGTCGACAGGAAGCCCGCGAACCGCCACTTCAACCGCACCAGCGCATACGCCCCCAGCGCGCCGACCATCACCGACACGATGCAACTGACCAGCGCCACCTGCGTCGAGTTCCAGAACCAGCGTAGGAACTGCGTGTCCTGCAACATGTAGCGGAAGTTCTCGGTCGAGAACGGTGCCGGCCAGAAGACCGACTTGAACTCGCGAATCTGCTGGTCCGTCTTCAAGGCGGTGACCACGACCCAGTAGAAGGGGAACAACTCGAAGAGCAGCAGCAGCCCGAGCGCCACGCCCGTCCCGACCGAGCCGAGGCGCGCGGTCAGCTTCACGCGCGCCAGCTTCTTCTGATAGTCGGCCGCGCTCAGGGCAGTCGCGTCCTGCTGACGCCCACGCCCCATCGCGTCCATCACGTACTCGACCAAACCGCCCTGCACGATCGCGAACAGGGCCAGCGCGACCACGAAGAACGGCAGGCTGAAGACCAGGATCGAGAGGGCACCCACGCCCATCAGGATCACCGTCCAGCGCAGCCAGGCCAGATTCAGGTCGCCGCCGGTCTTGCCCAGCCGGTCCCCGCGCACCAGGAAGGCCACGCCGACGATCGCCGCCAGCAGCACCGGCAGGAACGCGACCGGCTGCACCAGCGACAGCAGCATCACCGAACTGATCACGGTGATCAGCGCCAGCAGCAAGTAGTTGCCGACCTTCGCGAGGGTCGACTCCTTCGCCTCCAGGCGGCTCGGGTCGCCGCGCATGTAGCGACCGAGAATCACGATCAGCACCAGCAAGGCGGGCACGATCGCCATCGCCACGGCGGTCGCCAGGCTATACCGGCGTTCATTGAAGATCTCGTAGGCCAAAATCGAGAAGACCCGCGTCGCCCCGCCCGGCCCGCCACCCGTCAGCAGGTAGATCAGGCCGAAGGCGTTCAGCGTGAAAATCAGCGACAACAGGCAGGCGACGATGATCACGTAGCGCAGCCCCGGCAGCGTGATGTTCAGGAAACGATGCCACGTATTCGCCCCATCCACCGCCGCCGCGTCGTACAATTCCGCGTCGATCGACTTCAGCCCGGCCAGCAGCGTAAGCGTGAAGAAGGGAATGCCCTTCCAGACATTCACCACGATCACCGCCGGCAGGGCCAGGTTGTAATCGCCGGTCCAGGCGATCCCCTTATCGATCACCCCGATCGCCAGCAGCAATTGGTTGATGCCGCCGAACACCGGATCGTAGAGGCCGCGCCACGTCAACGCGGCGACGACCTCGGGGATGATCCAGGGCAGCAGCACCAGCCCGGTGAAGACGCTGCGGAAGCGCTTGATGCTGTGCAGCATCAGCGATGCCGCGAGGCCCACCCAGAACTTGAAGAAGACCGAGATCACCGCGAACTTCACGGTGTGGACCACCGACTCGCGGAATTGCGAGTCGGCCCACAGGCGCTGGTAATTCTCCAGGCCCGCGAAGCCGTTGTTGCGCACCCCGACGACGCGGTAGAAGCTGAGGAACACCGCCTGGATCAGCGGCCAGCCGATCAGCCCGAACAGCAGGAGCACCAGCGGTGCCGCGAAGACGAAAGCGACGGCCCAATCCGGCCCGAGGAGCCGTTTCGAGACCGCCCAGAATCCCCCCGTCCGCCGGGGTGTGGTGCGCGAGGAGGAGGAGGCGCCGCGCGCCGACTCGGTTGCCATGACTCTGCTCCTTCTATCACCGGTCGCCGTCGGCACGATGCCGACGGCGACCGACCCGCATCCGGGCTGGGCGGTCAGTTCCCCTTCAGGCCGAAGTCCTTGAAGATCTGGATGAACCGATTGGTGTAGTCCTTGACCACATCCTCGATGACCTTCCCTTGCAGGACCTCGGCGGCCATGTCGGTGTAGTAGTTGCCGCCGCCGATCGCGTCCACCGCCGCCGTCAGGGGGCCGGGCGAGCGCAGGCCGGTGAAGAGTTCGGTCGGGTAGGCCAGCGGCTCCGAGTTCTTCGAGTTGGGGTACTTCTGCACCAGCTCGCTCTTCCAGGCATTCTTATACGGCGGCAGCACGTAGCCCGGCGAGGTCACGTACAACTGGTTCTGCACCGGCTCGGAGATCAGGTGGCGGAAGAGGTCGTAGGACGCATCCTTGTTCTTCGACCCCTTGATGACGTGGAGCCGCGCGCCGGCCAGAAAGTCGAGGTATTTGCCGTCACTGACGCGCGTCGGTCGGGGGATGAACATGATCTGATCCGCGAAGGGCACCTTGTCGAAGACCGCCTTGGCGTACATCGTCCCGGCATTGTCGGTGATCGTGATCGTCCCGGCCAGGAACGCCTCGTTGTTCGAGGTGTCGGTCCAGGCGTTCACGCCCGGCGGCAGCATCTTGGCCCACTTCGGGTCGGTGTAGGTTTCTTTCAACCACCGCAGCCCGGCGATCGTCTCGGGCGAGTTGAACGTGATCCGCTGACCCTCTTTGTCCTGCAGCTGGCTGCCGTAGCGCAGCAGCGGCTGCTGGACATCAGTCGTGCCGTCACCGGAACGGTTGATCGTCATCCCCCAGCCCCAGCTCTTCTTATCCGGGTCGGAGATCTTCAGCGCCGTCTCGCGCATCTTGTCGTAGGTGGCGCAATCCTTCACCGGGTCCAGGCCGAACGTCTTGAAGACGTCCGCACGAACATACGTCCCACCGGCCCGACCGTAGAAGGGCAACCCCCACCACTCGTTCTCGAAGAGTGTGGTCGCCTCGTAGCCGGGGTAGGTCGCGCCGTACTTGCCGATCGACTCCTTGGTGATGTCGCTCACATTCTCGAAGACCCCCTGGGCCTGGTAGTTCCGCACACCGATGTCGTGGAACATCGCGTCGGGCGGGTTGCCCGCCTGCACGGCACCCACCAGCGTCGTCAGCAGGTCGCTGGTCCCCTGGAAGCCGGCCGCATACGAGATGTCGAGGTTCCAGCCCTGCGTCTTGCAGAACTCGGTGATCTCGCCGCGCAGGAAGGCGTTGTGGTCCGGGTGGAAGTCCTGGTTCTGGATGAACTGGTACTTGCCCGTCACCTTCGCGTTCGACTTCGCGCGCGGGATACCGGCGATCACCGTCGGGGTCGGGGGTGCCGGGGCCGCCGACGCCGGAGCCGCCGAGCCTGCCGGGGCCGCCGAGCCGACCGTTGTCCGCGTCGCGCCCGGTGCCGCCGAACCCGCCGGTGCTGCGGACGCCGGGGCCGCCGACGCTGCCCCGCCCACCGGGGCCGCCGAGGCCGCCGGGACGCTCGAAGCGACCGGGGCGCGCGAAGCGGCGGGGGCGACGGTCGGGGTCGGCAGATCGCCGCCGCACGCCGCCAGGATCGGCAGCACCGCCAGGCCCGCCCCCGCCATGCCCACACGCCGGAGGAAAAGGCGCCGACTCACGCGGGCCACGCCCGCTGTCTCGTGTTCTGAATAACTGTCGCCAACGGCCATCTGTTGTTCCTCCATTCGCGTCCGCCCCTGGGCCGAACATCGGCCTGGGGCGTACACGTTCCTGTCACCTCACCGGGTCACCGCATGCCGATCATGCTTCACCCCGCGCGCGTCGATCGCCATCTCGGAACGAGATATGCGGGCCAGCCCTCTCCGGCTGTACCGATGCACGACGCTGTGCAGCGGAGGAGTCGCGATAAGCAGCGCGAATGATTCGATAAGGGGCCATTATTGTCTCAGTACAGCACACTATACCGATTGTGCGAACGCACTGTCAAGGAGCCGTTCGCCTGTGCAGGACCAACAACCGCGACCGCGTTCAGCGAGTACGAAAAACCGCCCGACCAAACATCGATCGACCGCTCGCCAGACACTTCTTCCGCCGCAATCGCCGCCACCGTAACGGCGCAGCCCCCCGAATATCGGTCCCCACTAAGCGAGACGCACGCACACCCCGAATAGTTCCACCCGCCGCCGCCATTGCTGTCAGCAGCGCCCACACAGCGGCGACAACCGCCCGTCCACACCCTCCGGGCACGTCGCGTGGCGAACACCGCACCGCACGCCACACCACACCAACCATCGCGCAGCCATCCACCTTGGAACGGCCATGCCGGACCGCCGCGAAGGATCCGCCCCTGTCCCCGCCGCCCCCTTCCCCTCCACGCGCCGACGGCGATACCGCCCATGTATCGCTCACTGCCGTACTGCCGCACACCCGCGCATGGACCACATGGACTACAATGAACACGCGGCAATCCCAAGCAATCCGTCCCGCCAACCCGCACCTCACCACCACTCACGCCCGTCCCCACCCTCCCGTGAATTGGAGGGTCGCCGCCAACAGGCGGTGGGGAGGGGTCCAGTCCCGTATCGGCGCGGAGGTCGGGAAAATGCGGCAAGCGACCGAGCAGCGATATGTCGTTACGGACGACCGTATCCTCCATGGTGAGCCGATCATCGGCGGGACCCGCACTCCCGTGCGCGCCATCGTCGAACTCTGGCGCGCTGGCATCGCCCCCGAGGCGATCCCCCACGGCCTGCCCCATCTCACCCTAGCGCAGATCTTCGCCGCGCTCAGTTACTACAGCGACCATCGGGTAGAAATACGCGCATACATCGAACGCAACCGCATCCCCGACGAACTCCTCTTCCCGCTCGCGCCACGACCCTCCCCCGAGGTGTAGGGTCGCGCTTTGCCTCCGCTTCTCGGGTTCGCTCGATCCATCTCCCGGCTCATAGGTAAAACGGCCCACCCGGGAGCAGCGAACCCTTCACCCCGGCCACGATGAGGGGGTGCGTGCAGGCGTCTATTCGCTCGCCTCTACTTTGATGAGGACTGATGAGGACGTGGATGTCTTGCTCGCCACCCTTGTGCGCGCACGGGGATTCAGCGCGGCGACCACCGTCGAGGCGGGGAATCTCGGTCAAGACGACCAAACTCAACTCGCCTACGCCGTCCGTCAAGAGTGCGCGTTCGTGACGCATAACCGCGCCGACTTCGAGGATTTGGCGCGCGCGTACTTCGCGGCGGGGCGGGCCCATCACGGCATCATCATCGCCGCCCGTCGCCCGCCCTACGAAGTGGCACAGCGTATTCGGCAACTGCCCGATCAACGCACCGCCGATGAATTGGACGATCAGGTGTTCCATTTGTGAAGTCCCCCAGCCCGCCCGATGAGGACGTCCAGGCGCGTTACGAAGACTTCGGTATGCAAGCGGCTGTTCACTTCGGCGGGCGCAGTGGCCTCGAAAAAGAGCGCGAGCGCTTCCGCAAGATTGTCGCGCGCCTCCTCGATGGTGTCGCCCTGGTTGGCAATGTCGAGTTCGGGCCACAGAGCGACGTAGCCCTCGCCCTCGCCCTCGCCCTCGCCCTCGATGATCGCCGTGAATTGGCGTGTCTGCTTCATACACGCATTCTCTCTCGCGCCGAGCATACCAAGAATCTCACCGAGCATATACCAAGAATCTCACCGAGCATAAGGTATAGGGGAATGACAGATTCAATCCCTCATGCCATTCGTCAGGATGCGGTCCTACACCTTGCGGCGTCATCTCGCATCACCCGATGGTGGCAAGTGTTCCCATCCAACGTGACGTGAAGCCCGACGCAGCAGGCTTCACCCCTTCAGTCGCGGAACACCCGCACCGCACGAATACGTGTCGGTTTGGCCTCGCCCGTCCCCACCCTCCCGCTTGGGGGAGGGTGGCTGCCGCAGCAGCGGGGAGAGGTCCGTCCTCCCCGCGTCGGGGAGGGTCGCTGCCGCAGCAGCGGGGAGAGGTCCGTCCCCCCCGCCCCCTCACGTCTCACGTCTCACGTCTCACGCCCTCCCCCCTACCACCGCAACTCCCGCTCCCCCTCGATCTTCGCCGGGTCCAGCGCGATCCCCATGCCGGGCCGCGTCGGCATCACGATCGTCCCACCCACCGGCAGCAGCGGCTCGAGCAGGAAATGCTGGTGGATCGCATTCCACTTCACCAGATATTCGAGGATCGGGCAGAGCATCGGCGACTGCGCCGCGATGAAGTGCGCGTTGGTCAGCGTCGAGTGCCCGTGCGGGACGAGCGGAATATCGTAGGCCGAGCACAACGCCGCGATCTTCTGCATCTCGCTGATCCCGCCCGCCCAATAAATGTCCGCCTGGATCACATCCGCCGCCCCCGCATCGAGCAACGCCTTCATCCCCCAGCGCGTGTACTCATGTTCCCCGGTCGCGATCGGCACCGTCACGCGGCGACGAATCTCCGCGCACGCCTCGATCTTATCCGCCAGCACCGGCTCCTCGATCCAGCGCGGCGCGAACTCCGCCAGCCGCTCCGCCATCTGCACCGTGTACGGCACATCCCAACTGCTCCACGCATCCAGCATGATGTCCACATCCGGCCCCACCGCCTCGCGGACCTCCTGCACCAGCGCCACATTGCGCGCCATCCCCGCGCGCCCGTCGGTCGGGCCGTCGCGGAAGAACCACTTCAGCGCCGTGTACCCCTCCGCCACCATCTCGCGCGACCGCTCGCCCGCCCGTCCCGGCGCGATCGAGAAGCCGAGCATACTCGCGTAGGCCGGGAACTCCGTCCGCACCGGCCCCCCGAGCAGCGCGTAGACCGGAATCTTCGCCGCCTTGCCACGCAGATCCCACAAGGTGCAATCGATCGCGCTGATCGCCAGCATCGTGTTCCCCTTGCGCCCGTGAATCGCGTGGCGATAGAGCCGGTCCCAGATCCGCTCCGTGCCGATCGGGTCCGACCCCAGCAGCAGCCCCCGGAAATCGCGATCAACGATGTAGGCGATCTCGCGCGTGATCGGCCCCCCAAGCCCGGTCATCCCCTCGTCGGTCTCGATCTGCAAGAACACCGCCTCGTGGGCGTAGTCCCCCGTCCCCGCATCGTGCATCTGCCACGGCTCGTGCCGGTGTTCCGGGTAAATATCGACCGGGCGCACCAGCCGCTCCTCCCAGAATGTGCCATTCGTCTGCATCGTCCCCGAGACCAGCCGCAGCTTCACATCCGTGATCTTCATCGTGCCACCACCCTCACCTGCTATCGCTCCACGCCCCTGCGCGCCACGCCGCCAGCCAGGCCCACACTCTACCAAAGCGCGGTCGCGCGCGGGAAAATCAGAGTCGGCCCGGCTGCTCTGTTCCGTGTCCCTGCGCGTGCCGTCAAGGGCTCACCGGGGATGCCACCACCGCCCGCCGCGCCCGCCGATACTCTCGCCACAGCCGTGCGGGGACCGGTCGCCGCGCGCGCCAGGCCCGCCGAAACTCCGCCGGGCGCATATTGATCTTCCAGACGAAGTAATGCACGAACTCCCCGAGGCCGAGGAGGTACAGCGCCGCCCCGAGCAGCGCATCAGTCCCACCCGGCCCGCGCCCGGACACCACCGCCGCCAGCAGCGCCACCGGGAAGACCAGCAACAGGAACACATTCCCGGCATACAGCGCCCGGAACAACCGCAGCCGTCGCGCCGCCGACCCCCGCAGCCCGCCCGCCCGCCGTTTCACGAGCCAGTACGCCCCGCCCTCGAACAACACCACCTCGAGCGTCGCCAGCCCCAGCACAGCGAAGCGCCCCACCCCGCTCGACCCCTCCCCGAACCGCCAGAAGACAACGCCGAAACCCACCACATTGGCCCATTCCAACACCCCCGTCCAGACCAACCAGCCGCGCATCGACTGATCCCTGGCGGGGCCGGTCTGCATCTGCATCGTCCCCCCTCCCCCTGCAACCCGCCAACCCGCCCCCGTCCCCCCGGTCCCCCTCCGGATGCAGTATTCCGCCCACCACAGTGTTATACCCACCAGACATCGCGATGCGCGACCGGGAGGGCAACCGATGGCAAGGCGACGATGGTAGCCTGGCACCGGTCGGGCGGCGCTGGCAATGCCGCGACGACCGCCGAATCCGAGCGATCCCTGGTGGTGCGGGCCTGTCGCGATCCCGCCGCCTGGACCACCCTCTACGACCTGTATTTCCCGCGCGTCTACGCCTACGTGCTGCACCGATCGCCCTCCCGTCAGGACGCCGAGGATCTGGTCGCCGAGGTCTTTCTCCACGCCGTCGCCGCGCTCGACCGCTTCGTCTGGCGACACGAAGCGTCGTTCGCCAGTTGGCTCTTCCGTATCGCCCACAACCGCCTGGCGAATCTCCACCGCCAGCAGGGCCGCCACGCCGCGACCGTGCCCTTGGAGCGAGCCGCCGAGTATCCCGCGCCCGACCTCGCACCCGACGCCATCATGATCCGCGACGAGGCGGGCGCGGCGCTGCACGTCCACCTGGCCGCCCTCTCGCCCCGGCGACGGGAGATCGTGGCCCTGCGCTTCTTCGGCGAACTACGGAACCGCGAGATCGCCGCCGTGCTCGGCCTCGACGAACGCACCATCGCGTCTCACCTCAGTCGCGGCCTACTCGATTTGCAGCGCCGTATCCGCGACGAGCGCGCCCGTGATCAGGAGGAGGCGTGATGCGACCCGACGAGCAGCCACCGACCACCGCGCCGCATCCGACACCCGTACCGCCACCAACACCCGAGGACCGGGCCGCGCTCGCCGCCATCGATGCCACCTTCGCGCAACCCCTCGCGGCGACGCACGACCACGACGACCCCACCAGCCTCGCGGGCCTCGCCACCCGTCTCCGCCGCAGCGCCCCGCAAGCCGACACCGCCTACCGCCTGCACCTGCGCGCACGAGTGCTCACCGAGGCGAGGCAGCACCTCCCGCCACCCGGCCTCATCACCCGCCGACGCCTGCTGGCGGCCGCCCTCGCCGCGACGACCATCGGCAGCGCGACCCTGGCCGCGCCCCGAACGCGCGCCGCGCTCGCACGTTCCCTCGGCCTCAACCCGCCACCACCCACAATCGGCCCGATCGTGATCGAGCGCGCCACCCCCCTGCCCTTCAACATGCTGGCGGGGCCACACGTCTGGGCCGGGCCGGACGACGCCCAGCGCGAATACCACCTGCTCACCATATCGCGCGAGCGTTGGACGCTGTACGGGCACGTTGCGGATCAGCCCCCCGTCCCCGGTACCCTCCTGCCCCTGCCCGGCGAACACCTGTTGCCGATTCCCGGCTACCTGCCCGCCGGGTTCCAATGGCAGGGACTCAGCGTCACGAACGAGGCACCCCTGCCCCTCCGCATCCCCTCCGCCGGTGGCACGAGCGGCGGCGGCGGCGGCAGCGGCATGCCCTGGGAACCCCCCCTGCGTTACGATCGCCGGATCGCCGCCACCCTGCTCGGCGGCGATCCCGCCGACCGCCTGTTGCTCCTCCAGCAATTGCGGCCCGACACCCAGAACGGCATCACGATCAGCACCTTCCAGCTCGACCTTCCCGCCCAGGTGCCGCCGCCAAGCCCCCCCGGCACGCCCCCCCCACCGGGACCATACGACGCACGCACCGTCCTCGGCCTCCTCGTCGAGCCCGCGCGTGACCACGTCGGACTCGCGGTGCATGTCGGGCCGAACGCCCTGCACTCCACCACCGTAGGCGGCGCAGCGGCGTGGTGGTTCGGCGGTCAATGGGACGCCGTTGGCCGCTGGACCGACGACGGCACCTGGCTCTCCCTCGTCTGGCCGCGCGACGGCTACATCTATCGCCTCTCCGGCCAGACCCTGACCCTACCCGAACTGCTGCGCGTGGCCGAATCCCTCCCGCCCCTCCCTTAACGAATCCCACCCCCGCCCCGCAGGGGCCTATCGCACACATCACCACGTCACATCCCCCACGCCTACCGTGCGCCACGCACCTTCGTAGGGATGTTCCCTGCCGCGGCAGGGCCGGGCAATTGCACGCCCGCCCGTCGCCCCACCTCCCCCCGGTCCTTTCGCCAGACTGGAGGCCCGTCAGGCCCGTCACGGGTGCATTGTCCCGTTTTGGCGGGAACCACGTTCTATTGACCCCACCTTCCCCCAACGAGTCACCCCTCCCCGCGTCGGGGAGGGGCCGGGGGAGAGGTCCCTCCCCCCCTTTACAGCGCCACCCGCCGCTCCACCTTCGCCTCATCGATCGCGATGCCCAGCCCCGGCGCGGTCGGCAGCGGCAGCGACCCGCCCTCCGGCCACAACCGTTCAGTATGGAAATGCTGCGCATAGGGCTGGTACCACAGCAGGAACTCCACCATCGGGAACACCGCCGGGGGCTGCGACGCGATCACATTCAGCGCGGCGGGCACCGAGTGGCCGTGCGGGAAGACCTGCCGCCCGAACGCCGACGCCAGCGTGCCGATCTTCACCAGCTCGCTGATCCCCCCGCACCAATCCGGGTCCGCCTGGATCACATCGATCGCGTCCGCCTGCAACAGCGTCAGGAAGCCCCAACGGGTGTACTCGTGCTCCCCGGTCGCGATCGGGATGCGCGTCGTGCGGCGAATCTGCGCGAAGTCGCCCACCCGGTCGGGCGGCACCGGCTCCTCCATCCAGCGCGGCAGAAACTCCTCGATCCGCTGCAACATCCGAATCGTGTACGTCATGTCCCACGCCATGAACGCGTCCAGCATGATCTCCACATTCGGCCCGACCGCCTCGCGCACCGTCCGCACCATCGCCACATTCTTCTCCATCCCGGCCAAGCCATCGCTCGGGCCGTAACGGAAAAACCACTTCTGCGCCGTGAAACCGTCCGCGACCGCGCGCTGCGCCCGCTCCCGGATCAGCCCCGTGTCGTGCGAGTGGCCCAGCATCGAGGCGTAGCAGGCCACGCGCTCCCGCGTCGGCCCGCCGAGCAGCCGGTACACCGGCAGATTCGCCGCCTTGCCGCGCAGATCCCACAACGCGCAATCGATCGCGCTGATCGCCAGCATCTGATAGCCCTTGCGCGCGTGGCGATCCTGGCGATACAGCACATCCCAGAGTCGTTCGCCCGCCAACGGATCCTGGCCGATCAGATACGGTGCCAGCCGCGCGCGAATCAACGGCACCTGCTCCGCGATAATCGGCCCGAAAATGCCGGTCGGCCCCTCATCGGTCGCGATCTCCACATACGTCGCCGTCTGCATCCCGCCATCTGTGCGCGGCACCGGCCCCCGCGCCGCGAACTCCGGGTAGATGTCCAGCATCTGGCTCTGCCGCTCCTCCGGCCCCACCCCCTCCACCGGCCCCGACACCTGGAAATACCGCACCTCGGTGATCTTCATCGTGCAACCTCCTTGTGAGTCGTAAGGGGTAAGGCGTAAGGCGTAAGGGGCTGCGCGGTGGTGTCTGGGCGCTGCGACAGGCTGCGAACCCCTCTTACGCCTCACGCCTTACGCCTTACGCCTCCACCAACGTCAGCCCCAACGTCACCCACGGTGCCGCCGCCAGCCCCGCGCGCAACGCCGCATCGTCCTCATAGCCCGCCGCCATCAACCGCCGCCCCTCGCAGACCAGCGACACCGCCCCACGCAAACGGCCAGCCACACCATCGCCCCTCCCACCCGCCACATCAGGCCTGCCACCTCCTACACCAGCAGCCAAATCCTCCGCAGCCCGGGCCCCGCTGCGCTCTGCCTCCGCCCCGCCACGCCCGGCCTGGGCGCGCGACCCCACCCCGAACGGCCAGGGCGCGACCGCGATCCGCATCGCGTCATCCCGCGCGGGCGTCAGCGTCAGCGCGATGTCCTCCACCGCCCCCGGCACCACCACCTCCGTCGGCCCACGTAAGCCCATCAGCAACAGCAGCGAGAGCCAGTCCCACGCCGCCACCAACCGCCTATTGCGCTCCAACGCGACGGGCGCGACATGCGGCGCATAGTGGGCATCCGCGCGCAACCCCGCCACGATCGCCTCCTGCCAGACCACCTCCGTCGCCAAATACTCGCGCACCGCCCGCGCCCCCTCCGACGTATCGTTGGCGCTATCGTGCCGCGCGGCCAGCGCGAAGAAGTGCAGCGACGTCAGCAGCGCCGCGTAGCGATTCTGCGCTAATAACAGGCGCGCAGCATCGGCGAACATCCGCGAATGCCCCGGCTCCGGCAACGCCATGAAGCTGAAAGCCCGGCCAGTGCGCCGATCGAGCGTCGGCGCACCCTCCCATGCCGCCATCCCGACATCGTGCTGCTCCGCCGCCAGACAGACCTCCTCCCACGGCGCGAACGTCCCGAACCGCGCGTTCCCCCACGCCCGCGCCAACTGCCCACACACCCACCCGTGCGTCGGCTGCCCGATCGCCAACACCCCGCCCACACCCTCACGAAAAAGCATCCCACCCCCATCCCTCACCCCACCCCACCCACCAACGCCCGCATACTACCACCCCCGCCCGCCCCCCACGCATCCCCCACCGGCCCCGCCCGCCGTCCGCCCCCGACCTCGCCCCCCAGTCCGCGTAGGCGGGCCCCACTGCGTTCTGCCGTAGACTTCGTGGCGGCACCTTCAGCCGGGACGGTGGCAGAGCCCGGCGGGGACTCAGTCCAACGGCACCCCCGCGCCGTATGGACCCCCACGCCCCAACGGCATCCCCGCGTGACAACCCCTCCCCCCCATGCTACCCTCCCCACCCAATCCCCCACCGATCATCTCGCCACCATCCATCAATCAGGGAGGAACCAAGCATGGCCGACGAACTGGGCGTACTCATCCTCGGGGCCGGGCGCATCTCCAAAGGCCACGCCGCCGCCATCGCCGCCACCCCCGGCACCCGCCTCGCCGGCATCTTCGACATCGACGAAGCCCGCCTCGCCGCCTTCACCACCGCGCACGGCTGCCCCGGCTGGACCACCCTCGAACGCGCCCTGCACGAAGCCGAGGCCCAGATCGTCATCATCGGCCTCCCCAACCACCTGCACGCCCCCGCGACCATCGCCGCCTGCGCGGTCGGCAAACACGTCTTCGTCGAGAAGCCCATGGCGAACACCGTCGCGGAATGCGACCAGATGATCGCGGCGGCCACGGCGGCGGGCGTCCACGTCCTCGTCGCCCATTCGCAGCGCTACTTCGCCTCCACCATCCGCGCCCGCGAACTGCTCCAAGGCGGCGCGCTCGGCACCCCCGTCTTCGCGACCGACACCTGGTACAAACCCTTCGGCCTCCCCTCGCGCCTCCCCTGGTTCCTCGACCGCGCCACCGGCGGCGGCATGTGGCTGATGAACGGCGCGCACATGATCGACCGCACTTGCTGGGTCCTCGACACCGAGGTCGTCGCCGTGAAAGCCTGGATCGCCACCAAGTTCCACGACATCAAGACCGACGACACCAACATGGCCCTCTTGCAGCTCAAGAACGGCTCCCACGCCACCATCGTCCACGCCGGCTACGCCACGCGCGGCGTCGACAAATGCGAAGTCGAAGTCACCTGCACCGACGGCATGCTCCGCTTCGACTCCTACTCCAACACCCTTGCCGTGTCGCACGACGGCCAGTACGTCCCGGAAACCCTCACCCGCCTCAGCCCCTTCGCCGAAGAACTGCAGAACCTCGTCGGCACCATCAACGGCACCGACACCCTGCGCATCACCCCCCGATGGGGCCGCCACATCATGGCCGTCCTCGCCGCCTGCGAAGAATCCTCCCGCACCGGCCACGAAGTCCAGATCCGGTAAAACCGCGCCGGGGAACGAGGCCGCGCCGCCCATCACCGCGCACGCCCCGTTCCCGTCCCTCCTCACGCCTCACGCCTCACGCCTCACGTCTCACGCCTCACCCGCCGCCGCACGCCCTGCCCCGCGAAATGCCATACTCTCCGCAGCAGGGCGATGGCGTTCTCGTCCCGCCTGGCGACTGGCATTGCGTAGGCCCACCGTCACTCCGCCCGAAGGCCATCCCCGTCCGCCCCGTATCACCCCCACGCCCCACGGAGGCACGATGCTCGCAGCGCTCCACACCCATACGGCGGCGCTCGCCACCCTCTGCCAGCGGCACCACGTCCGCACCGTGGCCATCTTCGGCTCGGCGGTGCGCGACGACCTCGACGCCAACCGCAGCGACCTCGACTTCCTCGTGGAGTTTCAACCGCTCGCCCCCGTCGCCCAGAGCCGCGCCTACTTCGGCCTGCTCGAAGACTTGGAACAACTCTTCGGTCGCACAGTCGATCTGCTCGATCGCTCCGCCCTCCGCAACCCTTACATACGCACCAGCATCGAGCAGACCCGGGAGACGCTCTATGTCGCCGCGTGACCCGCGCGCTTACCTCTGGGACATCGCCCAAGCCGCCGAGCATATCGCGCGCTTCACGCAGGGCAAAACCGCCACCGCCTATGCGAGCGATCTTCTCCTTCGCTCCGCAGTTGAACGGCAATTCGAGATCGTTGGCGAGGCATTGAACCAACGTACCCGCCTGTCACCGGATATGGCCGGGCGGATCACCAACGTCGGTCGGATCATCGCTTTCCGCAATCGCCTGGCTCACGGGTACGCCAGCATCGCCGACGGGGTGGTGTGGGGCATCATCGAGGCCGATCTGCCCACCTTCAGGCGCGAGATCGGCCTCCTTCTCGCGGAATAAACACCCCGTACGGCAGCCGCAGATGCATCGGATGTATCGCCACCACCCGCCCCACCCCCCACCCCCGCCCCCGCCCCCCGTCTCACGACTACCGCCTACCGACTCACGGCTCACGACTCACGACCCACGACCCACGTCTCACGACCCCCCAAGGAGCCCCCCCATGCCCCTCATCGACACCCACTGCCACGTCTCCCCCCTCTGGTACGAGCCCGTCGCAAGCCTCCTCACCCAGATGGACCGCAACGGCATCGACCACGCCGTCCTCATCCAGATGCAAGGCCAGTACGACAACGACTACCAATTCGACTGCGTTCGCCGCCATCCCGGCCTCTTCGCCCCCGTCGTCTGCCTCGACACCGACGCCCCCGACGCCCCCGCGACCCTCGAACGCCTCGCCGCACAGGGCGCGAGCGGCGTCCGCCTCCTCGCCACCACCCGCTCACCCGGCGACGACCCCCTCCTCCTCTGGCGAGTCGCCGCGCGCCTCCGCCTCCCCGTCAGTTGCGCCGGCAGCGGCACCACCTTCGGCACCCCCGAATTCGCCGCCCTCGTCGCCGCCCTGCCCGACCTCACCATCGTCATCGAACACCTCGGCTCCGTCGCCGCGCCCGACGCCGACGACCGCGCCGCCGCCGCCCGCCGCGCCACCTTCGCCCTCGCCCGCTTCCCCAACACCCGCATCAAAGTGACTGGCCTCGGCGAATTCTGCCGCCGTGTCGTCCCCGTCGTCGGCGACTTCCCCTTCGCCCGCCCCCTCCCCCCCTACCTGGCCGAAGCCCACGCCGCGTTCGGCCCCACCCGCATGATGTGGGGCAGCGATTACCCCCCCGTCTCCGGTCGCGAAGGCTACACCAACGCCCTCCACCTCACCATGGCCGAACTCGCCCGCCTCCCCCGCTACACCGACGCCGACCGCGACCAAATCTTCGGCGGCACCGCCCTCACCACCTTCCCCCCCCGCCCCTAACCCCGCACCTCGCCCCCATCCTCCCTTGCGGGGGAGGCAGGGTCTATGCAAAATCGTCGAGGCAAGGGCGTTCCTCCGGTACGATGCGATTGCTTGACGACCGGCCGTGGCGGCGGAGCGCAGTCTGGCCGAGAGCGCCCAGATCCCAGCCCTGGTGGCGTACCTGGCGCTGCTCCTGCCGGTCTGCGTGGCGCTGCGGTGCGGGGCGCGGGGGCAGTCGGCGCTCACAAGCCAGGGACGCTTCCATGGTCGGCCCTGGCTCCGGCGACCAGGCTTCGCCGAGGCGCGCGCCGAGCCAGCCGACGCCGCGCCGCCTGTTCCAGGCGGTGCCGCACACGACAGTCGAGGCGGCACCGGGGCGCCGGGCCACGCAGGCGCTACGGCGGTGCCCGCCCGCCCTGGGGGCGACGCGACGGTGACGGCGATCCACGACGAAGCCGACGCGGTGCGGGCAGGCGCACCCACGCAACCACGCCGACGGCCCCGGCAGAGTGCCGGGGCCGTCGGCGTCCGTCGTGTCGCGGCGCTCGCCCGCGTCCGACGCCTTACGGGAAGGCGCGGATGATGAAGACCGCCATCTCGGCGCGGGTCACGCCCCGGTCCGGGCAGTAGAGGCGCTGGCCCGCGTCGTCCGTCCCGCACCCCGTCGTCACGCCCAGCTTGACGAGCGCTTCGATGTAGCCGAACTGCGCGTGGCTGGCGGGCACATCCGCGAAGGTCGGGGTGGCGGGGGTCACCTGCGGCTGTTTCAGCGCGCGGATCAGGAACGCCGCCATCTCCGCCCTGGTCACCCCACGATCCGGGCAGAACTCGGTGCCGCCGCACCCGGTGGTGATACCCAGCGTGGCGAACCGGTCGATGAACGCATACGCCCAGTAGCCGGGCGGCACGTCGGTGAAACGCGGGCCGGTCGGGGTGGCGGGGGTGGGGATGCCGAGGGTGCGGTCCAGGAAGACGGCCATCTCCGCGCGCGTCACCGGACGCTCGGGGCAGTAGAGGCCGGTGTCGCAGCCGGTCGTGATCCCGCGTTGGGCGAAGGTGCTGATCTGGTCGTGCGCCCAGTAGCCGACCGGCACATCCGCGAAGCTCGGCGCGAGGCCGGGCGAGGCCGACGGGCTGGCGCTCGGGGGCGGCGAGGCGGAGGGCGAGGGCGAGGCGACCGGGGCGGTGTACTCGACCGCGCCGACGTCGCACTTGCCGTCGGTGCGGGCCACGCCGCGCTGGTCGCGCCCGCCGGGGCCGCTCGGCGGGGCGGCGGCGCAGTTAACGTTATCGCCCTTGTTCACCGCCGCCCCGCCCGCCACCAGATTGTGCGTCTTCGTCGGCCCGCCGTTGTCCGCCAGCGTCGGGTCGAGGACGGCGGCGAGGGCGACGTTGAGGGCGAAGAGGTTCTGATCGCCGCCGGCCACGTTGTTCGTGCAGGCGGTTTGATCGCCCCAGAGATTGCGCCCCTGCGAAGTGATCGCCCCGGCGCAGTCGTCCGCCAGGCTCGCCCCACGCCGGTTCCCAGCGACGATGCTGCTCAGGACCGCGATCGTCGCGGCGGTGCTGAGTCGATAGATCCCCCCGCCGACATCGTTCACGCCGCCGGTCGCGGCGGCATTGGCGACATTGCCGGTGATGGTGACAAAGGCGAGGGTCAGCGTGCCATCGTAGGTGGCGATGCCCCCGCCCCCGGCGGCGTGATTGCCGCTGATCGTGCTGTCGATCAGGGTTGCCGTGCCCTGGAAATTGTGGAACCCACCGCTGGTCTGCCCCGCCCCGTTGCCGCTGATGGTGGTGTTGATCACCGTCAGCGTCGCCCCGCCGCCATCGTTGAAGAGCCCACCGCCCTCGTAGTCGGTCGCCGTGTTGTTGCTGACCGTGCTGCCGGTCAGCCGCATGGTGCCGCGCTCGTTGATGAGGCCGCCGGCCTGCTTCGCGGTGTTGCCGTCGACGGTGCTGTCGGTCAGCGTCGTCGTCCCGTGGTCGTTGAAGACGCCGCCGCCGGTGGCCCCGACGGCGCGGTTGTCGCGGACGGCGCTGGCGGTCAGCGCCAGTGTCGCGGTCTTGCCGTCGGTGTGCTGCCAGACGCGCACGCCGCCCCCCCGGTTATTGGGTGCCAGGTTGGCGGTCATGGCGCTGCGGGTCAGCGTCGCCTGCACGGTGCCGTAGGCATCGTCTAGGAAGAGGCCGCCGCCACCATAGCCAGGGCGTATCGTCAGTTGAGGAGGATGACCGTGGCGGCCAAGTGGATGCCCGCGAGGAAACTACGCTTGGTCTTGTCGTAACGGGTGGCAATGGCGCGGAATTGTTTCAGTCGACAGAAGAAATTCT
>JAABUN010002702.1_pt1 | contig 30338 bp, 24 predicted proteins | sample 5559311 | NCBI WGS metagenome assembly JAABUN01 (sample SAMN10711877, study PRJNA513370) | rock metagenome | isolation source: Antarctica rocks | place: Antarctica: Victoria Land, Siegfried Peak sud | reverse complement strand
CGCATTGACTCACGAGAAACCTCCGCGTAGCCGGGTTCGTTGCCTCATGGGGGAATCTCCGCCTGGGGGTGGTGTCGGGTACGCCTGATCGATGGAGCTCTCGATGGGTGAACGGCGTGCGGTCACGAACCGGTTGGCGACGAAGTACCGGCAGGCGTTGAGGGGGGAGAAGTCCGAGATCCTCGATGGGCTGGTCGAGCTGACCGGCTGGCATCGTGACCATGCTCGGGCGCAGGTCCGTTCGGCCGGGACCGTGCGGGTCGTGGCTCCCCGGGTTGCCCGTCCGCAGGTGTACTCGCCCCGGATCGTGTCCGCTCTGGAGCTGTGTTGGCGGGTGGCGCGCTGCCCCGCCGGGAAGCGACTCGCCCCGATGCTCGAGGACCTGGTGCCGATGATGCGCCGTGATGGTGAGATCGACCTCACCGACGACGAAGCCGGCCTGCTCGTGGCGATGAGCGCGGCGACGATCGACCGGCGCCTGCAAGGAGCGAAGGTCCTCGCTGCGTTCTCGGGCCGGTCCCACACCAAGCCTGGGTCGTTGCTGAAGTCCCAGATCCCGATCCGTACCTGGTCGGAGTGGGACGACGCGTCCCCAGGGTTCGTGGAGATCGACCTGGTCGGCCACGAGGGCGGCAACAGCTTCGGCGAGTTCTGCTTCACCCTCACGATGACTGACGTGGCAACGGGTTGGACGGTGAACCGGTCAGTGGCGAACAAGGCCGCCATCCACGTCGTGGCCGCCATCGACCACGCCGCGGGTCTGTTCCCGTTCCCGGTCCTGGGCATCGACTCCGACAACGGATCGGAGTTCATCAACGCCCACCTGTTCGACTACTGCGTCAGCCGGAAGATCACCTTCACCCGGGCCCGGCCCGGCAACAAGAACGACGGTGCCTACGTCGAGCAGAAGAACTGGACCCACGTCCGCAGCTTGGTTGGCTACCTCCGCTTCGACACCCCCGCCGAGCTGGCCGTGCTCAACCGGATCTGGGACCTCGACCGGACCTTCACGAACCTGCTCTGCGCCCAGCAGAAGCTGATCAGCCGCGAACGCGTCGGCGCGAAGGTCATCAAACGCCACGACGCCGCCCGGACCCCCCACCAGCGGGCGATCGCCGCCGGGGCCCTCACCGCAGGCCACAAGAGTGCTCTCACCCGGGCCCGGAACCAGATGCACCCCGGTCAGCTCCAACGACAGATCGACCAGCTCTGCACCCAGCTCGAGCGCCTCGCGCTGTCCAAGACCACCGCCCCACCCCGGGCCGTCAACCGCGCGTTCAACAAGACCGACCGCCCGGAGATTCTCGGTGAGGCAACGAATCAACGTTCCCGGAGCATTTGACGTGAGGCAACAGGGGTGGCGAAGAGTGCTCGGCGACCGGGGAGCGGCTGAAGGGGAGCCTCCACCCGCCGGCGCGGTCGTCCTCTCGGCGTCGATTCGACGTCGATTCGACGCTGACCTTCCATAACGCTGGAGGGACTCGACATTTCGGCCACGGCGCCAGCCTTCGTAGCCACCAGGCACTCGTTCCACCGCATGGTCAGCGTCGATGACCACCACGTCGGCGACCGTCCGCTCGAGGAACGCCCTGTCGTGGCTCACCACCAGCAGGGCGCCGGGCCAGTCGTCGAGGAAGTCCTCGATAGCGCGCAACGTGTCGAGGTCGACGTCGTTGGTGGGCTCATCGAGCAGCAGGACGTTCGGTCGCTCGGCCAAGACGAGCAGCAACTGCAGTCGCCGGCGCTCGCCACCCGAGAGCGTGCCGATCGGTGCCCATTGGGCGTCGCCGTCGAACCAGAACCGCTCCAACAGCGCGGCGTCATGCCAGTCCGGGTTGCGGGCCGGGCCGGCCACCGCGTCCCGCACCCGCCGGGCCGGATCGAGCGTTCGCCCGACCTGGTCATGGAAGCCGATGCGGACGGTCGGCCCGGTCTCGACCCGACCTTCCGCCGGTGGGAACCGCTGCGCGATCAGATCGAGGAGCGTGGACTTGCCGGCCCCGTTCGGGCCGACGACCCCCAGCCGCTCACGCGGGTCGAGCAGCAGGTCGACATGGCGGAACAGCCACGGCCCGTCCGCCGCCGGCGCCCCGAACCGATGCCCCACGCCGTGCAGCTCCACCACCTTGTCGCCCAGCCGCGGGGTGTCGCCGTGCAACGGCAGCTCGCTGGCCCGGAGCGCCGCATCGGCTCGGTGATCCACCAGGTCGGTGGCCGTCACCACGCGAGCCTTGGGCTTGCTCGTCCGGGCCGGCGCTCCTCGCCTCAGCCACGCCAGCTCACGCCGGACGAGGTTGCGGCGGACCGAGGCGGCAGCAGCGTCCCGTTCGACCCGTTCCGCCCGCGCCGCGAGGTACGACGCGTAGCCGCCTTCGTGGACATGGGACCGGCCCCGGTCGAGCTCCAGGATCCGAGTGGTGACCCGATCGAGCACGTGGCGATCGTGGGTGACGAGGACGAGACCACCGCGATGAGCGGCGATGCGATCCTCCAGCCACATGACCGCGTCGAGATCGAGTTGGTTGGTCGGCTCGTCGAGGATGAGCAGCACCGCATCGTCGTCGGGTCCGCCTCCGGGGCCGACCTCCACCAGCGCCCGCGCCAGCGCCACCCGCTTGGCCTGACCGCCCGACAGCGTGGCCACCTCGCGGTCGATGAACGCCGCCATGCCGAGTCGGTCGATGACCGCCTCGACCTCCCAGCCTTCGCCCCCGGCCGCGCTGCGAACCGTTCCTGCGGCCAGTGTCGGTTCTTGATCGAGCGTGACGACCCGCGCGCCGCGACCCCGCCGGACCACGCCGGCTTCGGGCGGGATCGTCCCAGCCAGCGCCCGCAGCAAGGTGGTCTTGCCGCAGCCATTCAGCCCGACCACCGCGAGCCGATCGCCGCTGGCCAAGGTGACCGAGACGTCGGCGAACAACGGACGGCCGGGCCGGGAGGCGGCAAGGCCGGCGGCGTCGAGCAGGATCACGCGGGCGGGTGTCGACCGATCGCCGAGCCGGCGATCAACCGCGAACCTCGAGTTGCAGACCGAGCTCTCTGAACTGCTCGGCCGGCCGGTGGTAGCCCCGCTCGAGATGGCGGATGTTTCCCAACGTGGAAGGCCCGTCGGCGATGGCCGCGGCGATGACCGAGGAGAACCCGGCCCGTACGTCGGGGACGATCACGTCAGCCCCGCGCAAGGCCGTCACGCCCTTGACCACGGCGGAGTGCAGGGCGTTCGCGTCATTGAACCGACAGGTCGGTCCACCGAGGCAGGTCGTGAACAACTCGATCTCGGCGCCCATCTGCTTCAACGCGGGCACGTACACGAAACGGTCCTCGTAGACCGTCTCGTGCAGGACTGACATGCCGTCGGCCCGGGTGAACAGCACGACGAGCGGTGTCTGCCAATCCGTCATGAACCCGGGGTGGGTGTCGGTGTGCACCGCCGCGGGACGCAGGCCGTTCGGTGCGGTGGCGAGGATGAAGTCGTCGGTGATCTCGAACTCCGCGCCCATGCGGTTCAGGGTGGTGATGGCCGTGACCAGGCGATCCTGGGCGCAGCCATGGACCCGGACGTTCCCGCCGGTGACCAGGCCGGCCACCAGGTAACTGAACGCTTCGCTGCGGTCTCCCTCGAGGGTGGTCTCGGCACACCGCAGCCGGTCGATGCCCTCGATCACGAAGCGCCGACCCGGCGACAGCTCGATCCGGGCACCCATACGTTGCAGGAAGAGCGCCAGCTCGATGACCTCGGGCTCGGTGGCCGCGTTGCGAAGCACCGTTCGGCCTTCGGCCATCGACGCGGTGAGCAGCACCGTCTCGGTGGCACCGACGCTCGGGTAGGGCAACTCGATGCGCGCCCCGACCAGCTGGGTGGCCTTGGCCGCGATGCCGTCGACCCGCTCCTCGACCTCTGCACCCATCTGGCGCAGGGCTGAGAGGTGGAAGTCGACCGGTCGTCGACCGATGGGGTCGCCACCCACCAGCGGGACGAACGCCTCGCCGGTGAGGTGCAACAGCGGTCCGATCATCAGGATCGGGATGCGGTTGAGGCCGGCGAACGACAGCGGCATCTCCGATTTCAGACCTGGCCCGGCCTCCACCCGGATCGTGCCGCCGCCGTCGTCGAGGTCGACGTCCACCCCCAGGGACCGCAGGATGTCGGCGGTGATGGCGACATCGCCGACTTCCGGTGCCTGGCGGATGACGCTCTGGCCCTCGCCCAGGACCGCAGCCACCATGTGCTTGGTCACCGCGTTCTTCGAACCCCGCACCGACACGTCACCATGAAGGGGACCGGAGGGCGTCACAGCCCATGCTCGTTCGACCATGCCGGGCCAGCGTACGGGGCGCGCCTCGCCCGGGTTTTTCTGCTCAGGTTCGGGTGCGAGCGGCCGCTTCCCGCAGCGCACGAAACAGCAGGAGCGGGTCGCCGAGGCGGCGACGGAGCTCCCGCTCGAGACCGGCGATCGGGTGCAGGTTCTGCGGTGCTCGGTTGTCCTTCTGGGGGACCGACGCGAACCTCGGAAGGGTCGCGGTGACCCGGTCCGCCAAGGCGGGAACGTCATGGACGGGAACCGCGGCGGACGCCTCGCAGCGCACGATGCCGGCCCACGCATGGCCCACCTCGCCGGGCAGCCGCAGGTACCACGACCAGCGGCTGAACCGGCCGCCGATCTGTAGGACCGGCGTACGTTGCCCCGCCGACAGGGCGCCGATGACCGGTGCAGCACGATCGGGCAGGTAGGACCGCTGGTGGGTCTTGACGTACCCGACTGCCCCAGGGATGCGAGCGCGTTCCCGAAGCGGTCCGTCGACCAGCAACAGATCGGGCGGGCCAGCGGCCGCCCCCCCGGCCTCGGTTGCCCCGGCGATCACCCCGGCCTCGTCGGACACCCTGTGCTCCAGGTCGGCCATGGCGTTCTGCAGGGCGATGGCCAACTGATCGGGATCGTCGCTGGGGGCCGGCCGATGGCACCACGTGCCGTGCCTCGTGCCGACCGACTCTGAGCCGGCCGAAGGTGTGAACAGGCCGCGTCGCACCTCGGCGCTCGTGATACGAGCCTCGGGTCCGCAGCAGCGCACCACCCCAGCGGCCCAGGTGGCACAGATGCCCTGTCGCACCTCGCCGTCATCACCGGTGACCCAGACCCGGGCATCGACCCGCCGGACACCGTCTACGAAGGCAATCGCCTCCGGGCTGGTGACCGTGGAAGCCGGCGGCGGTATGCGCGGCGCCCAGTCGGCCACCGGAACCTCCACTTCGGCGTCTACGACAGCCTCGGTGGCCACCAGAGCCGCCTCGTCGGTCGCCGACCCGTATTCGGGCGCCCAGGTCTCCACCGCGAACCTCATGTCGCCACCCGGGTGACCGTGGCGCCGGCCGGACCCTTCATCACCTCGAAGCGAACCGGCACCCGCTCGGCCAGTTCGGGCACGTGGCTGATGAGGCCGACCATCCGGCCCCGAGCACCGATCTCCTCGATGGCGCTCGCCACCGTGTCCAGCGTGTCGGGGTCGAGCGTGCCGAAGCCCTCGTCGAGGAAGATCGACTCCAGCCGGGCCGAGCCGCCGGCCGCCAACGAACCGATCTGGTCGGCCAACGCGAGGGCGAGGGCCAACGAAGCGAGGAACGTCTCACCGCCGGACAGCGTGCGGGCCGAGCGTCGCTCGTCGGCGTTGCGATGGTCGACCACCTCGAACGTCGACCGTTCGCCGAGGGCGAGGGAGTAGGCGCCACCGGACAGCTCACACAGCAGGCTCGTGGCACCAGCCACCAGGCCGGCGAGGGTCTCATCGAGCACCCACTTCTCGAACTGGCTGACCGACAGCAGGCGGCGCAGCTCCTTGGCCACGTCAGCGCTGCGGCTGTGCCGGGCGAGGTCCGAACGGTGTTCGGCCGCGTCGGTCAACCCCTGTTGGATGCGCTTCTGTGCCGCGGCGACGGTGGCCAGCGCGTCGGCAACGGTCGATCGGACATCCGCGAGGTCGGACACCACGACGCCTGACGCCCGGCACTTGGCGGCCTGGGCGGCCTGCAGCTCCGTGCGGTCCGCCGAGGCCGCCGCCGCACGGGACTCCTCGGCCACCACCTGGTCGCCGCGGATCGGGCGTTCAGCGGCGGCCCATTCCGCCAGCGCCCGCCAATCGGCGGACAAGTCGTGTCGGCCGGCCGGCGGCGGATCGAGCGCGGCCACCCGATCACGCGCCTGGTCGAAGAACCTCCGGGCCGCCGTCTCCGCCTCATCATGGTGTTCGACGGCCTTGCGGGCCGCGGCCACGGCTTGATGCGCCTCGCCCCACGCCTTGCGGGCTGCCTTCTCGACCCGCTCGGCAACATCCACCTCAGCCAGGGCGGACCTGATCCGATCCGGCTCGGGATGGCCGGCCACGACCTCGTCCAGGCCAGCGAGTCGCTGGTTGATCGACTCGAGCTTCGTCGCCACCTCGACCTGCCCGCGTTCGGCGGTCCGGTGGGCCGACCGCGCGGCGTCCACCGCACGTTCGGCCTGTTGGCGAGCAACCCGGGCCCGTTCCACGTCCTCTACACGGGCCTCGGAAGGAACTGCGGGAACGACTTGGCGGCACACCGGGCACGGCTCGCCGACCACCAGCGACACGGCGAGGTCATGGGCCCTGTGGTCCCATTGCGCCCGCTCCAGCCGGTCAGCGGCGTCGGCCGCGGCGGCGTCGGCGTCGGCCAGTGCAACGGCGGTCCGCTCCACCTCGGCCTCCCGCACGGCCAGGACTGCCACCACCTCCCGCTGCTCGGCCAGGTAGGTGGCCCGATCGACCTGGGCGTGCAGCACCTTCTCGAGCGCAGCCCTCCGGGGGAGGTCGACCAGCGCCTTCTCCGCCTCTTCGGCGGCCGAACTGGCTCGTTCCGCCTCGGCATCGGCGCGGTCGAGCGCGACCTGGGCCTCGACCCTCGCCGCAGCATGGACCCCCGTGTCCTCCGGTGCCACGAGGCCGGCCAGCAACCCGGCCTGGCGGCGCGCTTCGGCCGCGGCAGCCAACGCCGATTCCTCGACTCGGCGCAACTCGTCGAGCTTGGGCATCACCTGTTCCACGTCGGCGCGCAGGGCGACCAGCGTGGTCAGGCGCGCCTCGGCCTCGGCCAACGCATCGGTCGTGGCATAGCCCAGCGTGTCGAGGACGGCCTGGGCCTTGTCGGCCTCCCTCCGCGCCGCCTGCTCCCGGTCGTAGGCCAGCTTGGCCATCCGCCGATACAGGCCGAGGTCGAGCAAGCTGACCAGCAACTCCTGCCGCTCCTTGTCGGCGGAGTGGAGGAAACGGGCGAACCGACCCTGGGGCAACACCACACACGTCGTGAAGTGGTCGAAGCCGAGCCCCAGCAACCGCTCGACCTCCGCGGTCAGCTCCTTCTCGTTGCCGGCCAGCACCTCACCGTCGGCTCGCTCCAGCCGGGCCTCCTTCGTGGTGGCACCGGTCTTCGTGCGGCGGACGACACGGGCTGCGGTGTACGCCTCGTCGCCGACGGTGAAGTCCAACCGGACGCGCGCTTCGTTCCGGCCGAGGGAGATGACCGGTGCCACAGCCCGCTGGTCCAGCCGGGGGACACATCCGTAGAGGGCGAACACCATGGCATCGACCAGGCTCGACTTGCCCGAGCCGGTCGGACCGCTGAACGCGAACAGATCAGTCCCCGTGAAATCGATCTCGGTGTCGTCGCGGAAGGCAGTGAAGCCCGACACGAACAGACGAGTCGGCCGCATCAGCCCCCCACCCCGATCGCTTCGGCGAGATCATCCTGATGGGCCCCGACCTCGTCGAGGAGCTCAGCGAACAACTCGACCAGTGGCTGATCGACATCGCCTCGCTCGGCCAGGAACGCCTGGAACAGCTCGGTGGGCGTCTGACCCTGGCGGCTCGGCCGTGACTCCGCGTCCGCGTCGCCCGACTCGGGTCGTTCGATCACGACGTCAACGCAGTTCGGGAACAGCTCGCGCACGTCGTCGGCCAGGCCCATGTGGGGCGACTCCTGCACCACCACCTTCAGCCAATCGTCGCCCGTGGTTCCGGCCGCCGGGCGCAGCGATTCGAGCGGGCCGGTGATCATCCTCAACCGGCGGCCCGCCTTCAGCTCGACGTCGCGCACCCGCGCCGGCCGGCCCGGATGGGCCTCGACGACCAGCACCGCCTTCACGTCGGCCGTCTCACCGAAGTCCAGTTGCAGCGGCGACCCGCAGTAGTGGAGCTGGCCCGCTCCCGGCAGCTTCTGGCGGCGGTGCAGGTGGCCGAGGGCCACGTACTGAGCGGTCGGCGGGAACCCGAGCGCGCCGACCTCGTACTCGAACACGGTGTGAGCGGCCCGCTCTCCGCCACCCAACCGGCCACCTCCGACGGTGAGGTGGGCGGCGATCACGTTCACGGTGTCCGACCCGAAGCCCTCGCACAACGCGGCCAGCAGGCTCCGGACCCGGCTGTCGTAGAGCTGGCCGTGATCCTGCGCGTCGAACTGCATCAGGTCGGTCGCCTTGATGACGTAACGCTGGGACAGGAACGGGAGCACGGCGATCTTGGCCCGCTCGGCACCGTCGCGGGAGGTGACCTCCACGACGCCGCCGTCGTCGGGCTTGGCGAACATGGCGCGAGTGACCACCCGGCCCAGCTCGAGCAACGGCTCGACGGCCTGCAGGCGCCGGTCGTTGTCATGGTTTCCGGCTAGCACCACCACCGTGGCGCCCGTGGAAGCCAGGTCGAGCAATGCCCGGAAGACGATCCGCTCGGACTCCGCGGTGGGCGCCGCCGTGTCGAACAGGTCGCCCACGACGAGCACCACGTCGACCGCTTCGGCCGCGGCGATCCCGGCGATCTCGGCCAGGACCGCGACATGCTCCTCGGACCGGCTACGCCCCCGGATGGTGCGGCCCACATGCCAATCCGACGTGTGCAGGATCTTCACACCCCGACCGTAGCCAGGGCCTGTGACAGGTTCGCGGAACCCGCCGCTCCGCCGAGCCGCCTGCCCCAGGGTTGGTACCGTCGCCGGGTGATCGGCGAAGACGGCACGGAGACCGCCGACGGTGGCAGCGGGCACGATGCAATCGGCGCAGTCAGCGCCGTCGGGCCGGTTGTCGGCCGGGTCATCGGCACCGAGGACTCCACACCGCTCGAGTTCTGGGTGGCTGTGGGGCCTGGCGCATACCTGCAGCTGGACGACGTCGTGGCCCTCGAGCGGACGCTTCCCGACGGTCAGCAGGTGCGGATGTACGGGATCGTGTCCCAGGTCCGGGCTCGCCACGAGGGCGCCCGCTTCGACAGCGACGTGTTCCTCATCGCCGACGGCGTGCTGCCGGCCGAGGTGAGCGAAGCCGCCCTGGTGTCGGCCACCCGCTTCGAGCCCGAGGTGTTCGTCCCACCGCGGCCGGGCGACGAGGTTCGCAAGGCCATCGGTGCCGAGCGTGACCAGGGTCTGTTCTTCGACGGCATGGCCCGCAAGCTGCCGGCGGGGCTCTCCCGCGACGACGAGCCGCTCTACCTGAACCTGGACTTCCTCGACGGCGGCCGCGGCGCCCACGTCAACATCTCGGGCATCTCAGGCGTGGCCACCAAGACCAGCTACGCCATGTTCCTGCTCTACAGCCTGTTCACCTCCGATGCCCTCGGGCCGAGCCGGGTCAACACCAAGGCGCTGATCTTCAACGTGAAGGGCGAGGACCTGCTGTTCCTCGACCACCCGAACACCGCCCTCGAGGACGACCAAGCCGTCCGTTACGAACGACTGGGCCTGCCGGTCGGTGCGTTCCCGAGCGTGGAGGTGTTCGCCCCACCGCGGCGTGGTGACGCCACAGCCCGCCCTGACGTGGCGGCTCGCACTGAAGGCGTCACGTCGTTCTTCTGGACCCTCGAGCAGTTCTGCCGCAACGAGCTCCTGCCGTTCCTGTTCGCCGACGCGGAGGACGACCGACAGCAGTACACGATGGTCGTGTTCAACGTCACCGCCCGGCTGGCCGAAGCCACCCCGACCGGTGACGGCGGGGTGTCGATCGAGGGAGTGGCGGTCCGCACGTTCCACGACCTGGTCGACCTCGTGGCGGGCAAGCTCGAAGACGACGACCCGTTCGAGGCACAGCGCTGGGCCGGCCGGGCGATCGGTGGCGGGACGGTCAATGCGTTCATCCGCCGGCTGTACGGCGCGGTGGCCCATCTGCGGGACCTCGTGCGAGCCGACATCGCCCACCCCGAGCGACACCAGGTGGCCTTCACCGAGCAGGTGACGGTGGTGGACCTGCACAACCTCAACGACCGGGCTAAGCGGTTCGTGGTCGGCGTGGTGTTGCGCAAGGCGTTCCAGGAGAAGGAGCAGGCCGGGCGGCCCGAGCCGCTCCAGTTCGTCGTGCTCGACGAGCTCAACAAGTACGCCCCCCGTGAAGGGACCAGCCCGATCAAGGAGATCCTGCTCGACGTGGCGGAGCGCGGGCGATCGCTAGGCATCGTGTTGATCGGGGCCCAGCAGACGGCCAGCGAGGTGGAACGCCGGATCGTGGCCAACTCGGCCATCCGTGTCGTCGGTCGCCTCGACGCCGCCGAGGCCGGGCGCGGCGAGTACGGCTTCCTGCCCCAGGTCCAGCGCCAGCGCTCCACGCTGCTCAAGCCGGGCACGATGCTGGTCAGCCAACCGGAGCTGCCGATCCCGCTCGTCACCCAGTTCCCGTTCCCGTCGTGGGCCACCCGAGCATCCGAGGCCGGTGCGAACCCCAAGGCCAGCCTGGCGTCCGGTGATCCCTTCGAGGGCTTGCCGAGCTGAGGTCCGGCGACCGCCGGTACCCTTCGGAGGTGGGTCATGACATCCCCCTCGGGCGGATCGCTGGTGTGAAGGTCGGGTTCAGCTGGAGCGTCGTGCTGATCGCCGGGCTGTACACGGTCACGCTGGCCACCAACCGGTTCCCGGTCGAGTCGCCGGGCTTGTCGTCGACCCACTACTGGGCGGCTGGGGTCGCTGGCGCCCTGTTGTTCTTCGTGTCGCTGCTGGCCCACGAGATGGGCCATGCGCTGGTGGCCAGACACGAGGGCCTGTCCGTGCGGGGCATCAGCCTGTGGCTGTTCGGCGGCCTCACCCGCTTCGACTCCAACCCGGAGACCGCGGCGGCCGAGCTTCGAATCGCGGCGATCGGCCCACTCACCACGGCGGCCTGCGGTGGCTTGTTCTTCCTGTTGAGCCACATGCTCGGCCGCACCGGATCAGCCGGCCTCGCGGGATCGATGTTCGGCTGGCTCGCCTTCATCAACCTGTTGCTGGCCGGGCTGAACATGATCCCCGCGGTCCCCCTCGACGGCGGCCATGTGCTCAGCGCGCTCATCTGGATGCGGGGCGGTGATCGCCATCGGGCCGGGGTGGCGGCGGCCCGGGTCGGCCAGATCCTCGGTGTGGGCCTGCTGGCCGCCGGTTTCGTGCAGCTCCGCCAGAACGGGGACTACGCCATCGTCTTGATGTTCATCGGGTTCTTCGTGCTCAGCGGCGCGGCGGGCGAGATCCGGTCGGCTCCGGTGCGGGCGGCCATCGACGGGGTCCTGGTCCGCCAAGTGATGGACGCCGACCCGCCCACCGCGTCGGAGTGGATGACCATCGACGCGTTCCTGCGCACGCTGCCGGCCGGCACGACCCACCGGGCCTACCCGGTCCAAACGCCCGACGGCCGGATATCCGCCCTCCTCACCGCCGACTCGATCCTCGCGGTGCCGCCCGAGCAATGGGCCGGTTTGCGGGTGGCCGAGCTGGCGTTCCCGATCGACCGGGTGGCGGTCGCCCTGGCCGACGAGCAGGTCCTCGGAGCGCTGCAACGCAACCACGCCGGTGCCACCGGTTACCTCCTGGCGGTGACCGGCGACGGCCGGATGGTCGGTGTGGTGGATCCCGACACGCTGCAGGAGACGGTGCGCTCGAGGGTCCGAGCCGGCCACTGAGCACCCGATCGTTCAAGGTCGCGACCACCACTAGCTTGCGGCCATGACCGACGCCGCTGAAGGTACGGGCACCCCACCCGTCGCATACCAGCTGATCGACGGCGTGGCCGTGGTGACCATCGATGACGGCAAGGCCAACGCCATCACCGGCCAGGTTCTAGAGGACCTCCACGGTGCGCTGACCCGGGCCGAGGAAGAGGCGCGAGCAGTCGTGATCGCCGGGCGAGAAGGCCGCTTCTCCGCCGGGTTCGACCTGGCCACGATGACCGCCAGCGTCGAGAGCATGCGCACGCTCGTGGTCGACGGCGCCCGCCTGCTCATGCGGCTCTACGGCCTCGGGCTGCCGACGGTCGCGGCGTGTACGGGTCACGCGCTGGCGGCCGGTGCGCTGGTGCTGCTGTCGTCGGACCATCGCGTCGGGGCCGACGGTCCGTTCAAGATCGGGCTCAACGAAGTCAGCATCGGCATGGCCCTGCCGGTGTTCGCGGTGGAGTTGGCCCGGGAGCGCCTGGCCGTGTCCGAGTTCGGGCCGGCCACGTTGCAGGCCCGCATCTACGACCCGGCCGGTGCAGTCACCGCCGGCTACCTCGACCGCGTGGTGCCGTCCGATCAGGTCCTCGACCAGGCGCTGGCCGACGCCCTCCGCCTGGCTGAGCTGCGCTCCGGCGCCTACGCCCGCACCAAGTCGGTGGCCCGCCAGGCGGTGATCTCGCGCATCCTCACCACCCTGGACGCCGACATGGCCACGGTGGCCGCTCCGGGGGCCTGACCCGTTCTTCGTGCCCCAGCGACCAAGAAACGGTCATCCCAGCACGAAGAACGAAGGACCGGGTTGACGCCGGATCAGTCGGCGGCGGGCGTGTTGGTCAGCGGGACATGGGCTCGACAGGGCTGCCCACGCAGGCTGGGGCACGGTGGGAGCTTGGTCGGCACCTTGACTCCGGGGACCACCGGCAGGACGACCTTGCTGATCCGACCAGCCGAGTGGGCGATGCGGTTCACCACCGTGCCCTTGGCCGGAAGGGTGGCGAACGCCCAGTGCGGACGGTCATCCCCCGGTGCCTCCACCGACACCCGGAGGCGCGAACCCTTGTGGAAGGCATGGGCGAACGGGAACACCTCGACCCTGACCGGGGTGAAACGACCGGGGCGCAACGGCTCGATGTCAGCTTTGAGATGGGTCTGCACCGGCCGCAGCTCAGTCGATTCCTTGGTGTCGAGCTTGCGCTGGCTGGCCCGCAACCAGCCGCTCTGCACGTACATCTCCTGCCCGTCGGGCCTGACCTCGCTGATCGTCACCTGCAGGTCGGTGTCGGACTGGTTCGACGCCAAGGACAAGTCGACCGAGCCGCTCCCCACCATCACCGTGTCCGCGGCGAGCGGGTCGGTCTCGTAGGCCGCCGCCTTCCCTGCGGCCAGGGGCAGCCAGTGGTAGCGGGGCAGCGGGGCCCAGACGGCTTCGGTCGAACCTTCGAACGTGCGGCGGGGCCGGGCCTTCGGATCCCACACCCACGAGTCGGCCGATCCCTTTGCACCGTCGCTCACGGTCGGCTTGGTCGAGGTGAGCCTGCCGCGGGGTTGCAGGTACCAGGTCGTGGCCTTGGTCTGCTTGGGCGGCCACCGGTCGAAGCCTGCTTCGAACGTGGGGAACGGCAATCCGGGCCGGGAGCCTGCGCCTTCTTCGAACAAGATGCGCACCCGCGGGTCGCGCTCGAAGGTGGCCAGGGCCTTGGCGTAGTCGTGCTGCCCGGCGAAGCGGTCGTGGCGGACATGCACGCCGTCGACGCCGAGGATCGTCTTGTAGATGGTGGTGGATATCGCCTGGAGCGTCTTGAGGTTCGGCACCCGCTTGGCCACGAACAGCTCGATGAACTCGAACCATCGCACGATGACATCCGGGCTCAGCGACTCGGTGTGGGTGCCGTTCACGCCGGTGAACCAGACGTGAGGGTTCTTCGCGAACCGCGGGATCATCGTCGCCCAGTGCGGACCGGTCTGCTCGTCGTCCCACGCGCCGGCCAGGAACGTCGGCACGTCGATCCGATCGACGAACGTGGCCGGGGCCAGGGTGTCACCGAAGTTGCGGTCGGCCACTCCAGGCAACGGGTCTACCGGGTAGTAGTTCGAGGTCGAGAGCAGCTTGACGATCTGCGGCGTCCATCCACGCGGCGCCTGGTTGCGGGCACACACCTTGTCGCCCTGCTTGATGCGGGCCGCCGCCCAGGGCTGCCCGCCGGGACGTGCATCGGCCTCGCGCTCCTTGGCGAAGTCGAGCGTGAACCCGTTGTTGAATATGCCGCCCGGGTAGAGCGTGCCCTTGAACGTGTCGTCGATGACCGACAACGGGGCGATGGCCGCCAGGTGCGGCGGCCGGAGCTGCGCGGTGAACAGCTGGCTGATGCCGGGATAGGAGATGCCGACCATCCCGACCTTGCCGTGAGCGACCCATGGCTGGGCGGCGACGGTCTCGACTGCGTCGTAGCCGTCGGTGGACTGAGGGGGTTCGAAGAACAGGAACGATCCGCCGGAGCAGCCGCTGCCCCGGATGTTGATGCCGACCGTGGCGTACCCGAGGACTCCCAGCAGCAGCGTGGAGGGCTGCGGGCTCTTCGGATCCGATGGGCTGTACCCCGAGTACTCCACCACCGTCGGGTACGGCCCCTTGTCGGGCGGGCCGGGCAGGCGGACGGTGTAGCTGAGCAGCGTGCCGTCACGGGTGCGGAGATAGCCATAGCCCGCGGTTCCCGGCTTGCCACCGTTCGCCCGCAAGCGCTGCTTTGCGTAGAACGAGCGGGGCGGTGCCTGATCCGGGGTGGTGACGGTCAGCGCCGCTGACTCGCGCGCCGTCTCGCCGGCACCTTCGCGCACCCGGTACTGCGGGCCGGCGGGCAGGGTGCGGAACACCACCGTGCCCTGCTTGTCGACCGTGGCCCGGCCGCGAACCTTCCCGCCGGCGTCCAGCGCCGCCAGCTTGGCACCGGGTCGGGCGCCCTCCACCCAGATCTGGCCCACGCCCCCGTGCGCCTGGAACGTGGCTCGCTGGGCAGGCTTGGTGGTGCGTCGGGTGGTGGATCGGGTGGAACCGGAACCCTTCGCACCGCGTCGTGTCGTATCGCTGGACGAACCTCCGCCGCCGTCCGAGCACGCGGCCGCCACCAACATCATGGCCAGCGCGACGACGCCAACCCCTGTCCACCTGCGGCCGCGCATGGTTCTCCCTGGGTCGTGTGATCAGCGGCTCAGGGTACCGATCGACGGCCCGGTGGGTCGAGCGCGCGGCGGCCAGGAGGGCGCGGAGCGATCAGTAGCGTGCCGCGGTGGCCGTCCTGTTGGGTCTCGTGGTCGCCGCCACCTACGGGACTGGTGACTTCTTCGGCGGCATCAGTGCCCGCCGCTCCTCGGCCACTGCGGTGGTCGTCGCATCGTTCGCATGGAGCGTCGGGGCCATGGCGCTCCTCCTCGCAATCACCCGGCCCGCTGCCCCACTGGCCCGTGACCTGGTGCTCGGTCTGGTCATCGGCTTGGTCAGCCCGGTCGCCATCGTGTTGCTGTACAAGGGCTTGGCCACCGGTCGCATGAGCGTGGTGGCTCCCGTGACCGCGGTTGGCGCGTCGATGGTTCCAGTCCTCTGGGGGCTGGCCACCGGCGAGCGCCCGTCTTGGCTGGCTATGGCCGGCGTGGCCGCGGCGCTGGTCGCGGTCGTGCTCATCTCCGGCTCGCCGGACCATCCTGACTCCCTCGGCCCGTCAACTGCATCGACCCGACGGGTCATGCCACTGGCCGTCGGGGCCGGCCTCGGGTTCGGAACGGTCTATGTGCTGCTCGGTTCGACCACCAACCGGGCGGGGATATGGCCGCTGCTCGTAGCGCGGGTCCTCGCCATCTGCATCTTGGCAGCGGCGACGCTGGCCACCGGACGGCCACTTCGCGCGGCCCGCGCCGACCGCCGGACGATCGCCGTCGCCGGCCTCGCCGACATCACCGCCAACGCGGTGTTCGTCGTCGCGGTGCACCGTGGTCTCTTGTCCATCGTGGCGGTGGTCAGCTCGCTCTACCCCGCATCCACCGTGACCCTCGCCCGCGTGGTCCTCAAGGAACGGCTTCACCGCACCCAGCTGCTCGGCCTGGCACTGGCGGCCTGCGGCGTGGTGGCCATGGCCGCCGGATGACACACACGGGCCGGCTCAGAGCGGATCAGAGCGGCAGCGTCAGGGACTTGAGGTCGTCCGGCGGGCCGTACACCACCAGGCCGGCGTGGTCGCCGCTGTTGACCGTCACCTCGAACGGGCCTCCGAGGGGTGTGCCCTTGCATCCCGCGTCCCTCGCCCCGTAGAGGCCGAGTTGTTGAGTGCCGGGCGGGACGACGTAGAAGAACCCGCCGATCGAATCAGGCGAGGTCAGTGTGCGGGAGTGGGTGTCGCCGGGCCGTGGTGCCTGCGGGCCGGTCTCGGGTAGGCAGCCCTTACCCTCCTGCCCGACATCGAAGGTCAAGTTGGACGACGGGTTCTCGGCGACAGGCACGCCGAGGGCGCTGACGTAGACGAGCCCTTTGCCGGCCGGGGCTTCGGCCTTTTCGAACAATGAGGCGTCATTGCTGCTCGTGGGGTTTCCGCTCTTGGTGAACAGCACCACGTCCTTGCCGGCGTCAGGAGCGAACGACTGAGGCGTCGCCAGGCCGGGACCGACCAGGATCGTGAGCTCGTCACCGGGGAACGCTTTCTCCCCCTGCTGGGCGACCTGCTCCTTCTCGGTGGTGCCACCTTCGGCGTAGAAGCTCATCGTGTAGGAGTAGACGTCCTTGCCGTCGATCTTCTCCGGTAGGGAGAACTTGCTGGCCAGCGGCGTCAGCACGTCGCTGGTCTTGCCGTAGTCGAGCGTGGTCAGCTTCTTGCCGGACTGAGGTGTTCCGGCCCAGATGTCTATCGGCGCACCTTTGCCGGCCAGGCTGTACACGTTGACCACCTGGATCTTGACGTCTAGCTCGCGGGAGACGTTCGATCCGCCCGAGCCACCGCCCGACCCCGTCGATCCCGAGCCATCCGAGGATGGGGTCGACGTGGCGTTCTTATCGCTCCCGCCGTTGCCGCCCTTGGACCCGTCGCCCTTGCCGAGCCCACCCCCACCGGAAGAGCCGCCGCCGCCGCACGCCGCCAGCGCGCCCAAGCCGAGGGCCATGGCCACCACCGTGGTCCGGAACGTGTTGGTTGCTCGCATGGTTGGTCCTTTCGGGAAAAATCGACCCTAGAGCCGATGCCGTCCACCTGACCACGGATGTGCTGTTGGTGAAAGGGCGGGACCATGTGTGCAGTGGTGGTGCCACCCCCCTGATCAGGTCAGCGACGCGGGTCGCGCCGCACGACCAGGCCATCGCTGGTGACCAGGTGGCCCGTGAGGGTGCGCTCGTCGTGGCCCATGCGCCAGGACAACATCCGTTCCGCGTAGTCGGCACGCACCGCCGCGCACTCAGGGTCCTCTGCCCGGTTGACGAGCTGGTCGGGGTCTTCGGCCAGGTCGAACAGCAGCGATTCCCCGGTGGCGAAGTGCACGTACTTCCAGGCGTCGTCGCGCACGACGGCCAAGCAGCACTGCTCCATCGGGACCCCCAGGATGTCCTCGGCGATGTGGAGCTGGGGGTTGCGGAAGTCCCATTCCCAATGTGCTTCGCCGCGCCAATCGCCGGCTGGGCCGGGCGGCCCGTCGTCGCCGTGGAGCAACGGCTGTAGAGGCCGCCCGTCACACTGCAACGACACCTCGATACCCAGCCACTCACAGATCGTCGGGGCGATGTCCACATGTTCGGTCCAGGCCTCGACCCTGCGACCCCGGGCACCGTCGCCGGCCGGTCGCGGGTCGCGCACGATGAGCGGCACGTGGTAGCTCTCGTCCCACCACCCGAGCTTCTCCATCAGCCAGTGGTCGCCCATCTGGTCACCGTGATCCGACGTGAGCACCACAAGCGTGTTGGCGGTGAGACCGGTGGCATCGAGATGATCGAGCAAGCGGCCTAGCTGGTGATCGACCTCGGTCATGTTGGCCCAATAGGTGGCCCGGGTCTGGCGGACCTCTCGTTCATCGAGCGGACAGCCGACAACCTGCACGGCCATCTCGTGCAGGACGTGCATGTCCGACTCGGTGTCGCGGTCCGGGTGGCGGCGGAACGGGTCGCCGTCGTCGGGCTCGTACAGGTCGTGGTAGCCCTCGGGTGCCCGGTACGGCGGGTGCGGGCGGATGTAGGCGACGTGCACGAAGAACGGCCGGTCGCTGACGGGCTCCTCCGGCCGCCGATCGAGCCAGGTGATCACCTGATCGGTGAGGAACGCCGCCTCGGAGTGCTCTGCTCCGAACTGGGTCGGCGCCCAGGTCGAGCCGTGATCCGTCGCTTCCGGGTAACCGGGCTTCGGACGGTAGAGCCGGCGGGGGTCGCTCGGCACGTCGACGCCTCGGGCCTCGAGCCACCTCGCCCAAGAGGACAGGTCTTCGCCGGTCAGGCGCACGACCTCACGGAAGCCCGGCAGCACGCCTTCGTATGACCGCAGCCGCTGGTCTGACGGATCGTGCACCGTACGCGGATCGACGGTGGCGTCGGTGTACCCGAACAGCACGGGGTCGTACCCCGCGGCGCGAGCTTCAAGGGCGACGTTGGTGAAGCGGGCGTCGAGCGGCGTGCCGTTCTCCACGGAGCGGTGGTTCTGCAGGTACATGCCGGTGTGGAGCGACGCTCGGCTCGGCCCACACGGCGCCGTCACCGCCCAGTGGCGGGTGAAGGCAACCCCCTGTGCGACCAGCCGGTCGATGGACGGAGTGCGCACCACCGGGTGGCCCAGAGCCGACACGCAGTCACCCCGCCACTGGTCCACCGTGACGAACAAGACGTTGCCGGTCATCGCGCTCTCGAGGCGGGATCATAACGGACACCCTCCGCTTGCTGGATAGCGTCCCGGTCAGCCGAGGCGTGCGGCGAGGGAGGAACCGATGGGCTCAGGTCGATGGAGAGGTGCCTTGATCTGGTGCACCGTTCTGTCGCTCACACTGGCGCTCGGCGGCTGCACGGGAACGTCGGGACCGTCGGCGACGTCAAGAAGGGCGACGCATCCCACTCCCGCCGCCGCCAAGGCCCGCGAGGCACGCCCAGCGCCGACCGGCCACATCACCGTCCACGCCGCAAACGCCGACCGCTGCGACCCGATCTCCATCCGGGGCTGCCTGTTCCCGTTCCCCAACGACCACTTCACGCGGCGGGACGCATCTTCGGCCACGGGCCGGCGGATCGCGTTCGCCCGAGCGTCTATGCCGGCCGACGCGAAGGGCAAGACCATCGACCCAAGGGAGTGGAACCGCAACGACGGCTTCAGTCCCGGCCAGGCCATCCTCGTCCAGGCGCCGGGCGTGGACCTGCGCCGCTCCGGCGCCGCGCCGATCACCGACATCGCGTCCTCCCTCGATGACGACGCGCCGATCGCGGTGTTCGACGTCCAGTCCGGGCAGCGCTGGCCCTACTGGGTCGAGATGGACACCAGCGCCCAGCGCAAAGGCGAGGACGACCCCGCGATGATCATCCGGCCCGCCCGGAACTGGGTCGAAGGCGATCGCTACGTGGTCGGGATCCGCCGCTTGAGCGACCACCAGGGTCACGCGCTCCGGGCTACCGAGGCGTTCCGCGCCTACCGCGACAACCTCGGCACCGGCGACCGCACGCTCGAGGCGCGTCGGCCGGCCATGAACCGGGTGTTCGGCGACTTGGCCAAGGCCGGCGTGGCCAGCACGGACCTGTTCCTGGCGTGGGACTTCACGGTGGCCAGCAGCAGGAACCTCACCGAACGCATGCTGTCCATCCGGGACAACGCGTTCGGTGGGCTCGGCAAGGACGCCGCGCCGCCGTTCCGGGTGGTGCCGAGCACGGACACCGCGGACGGCGCGGCCAAGGTGGTGGACGGTACGTTCGAAGTCCCTCTGTACCTGACCGAGGGTGGTGTGTCCGGCAGCCGGTTCCGGTACGCATCGACCCATCCTGGTCCAGGCGACCTGCCGGTCCGCCGCGGTACCTACACCGCCAAGTTCCAGTGCGTGCTACCCACCCACCAGGGCCCGGAGGGCGAGAAGGCCCATGCCATCGTCTACGGCCACGGGTTGCTCGGCGATCGGGGCGAGGTGCTCGGGTTCGGCGGCTTCGCCCAACAGCACAACGCAGTGCTGTGCGCCACCGACTGGATCGGCCTGGCCGAAGATGACATCGCCAACGCGGCGGCGATCCTGCAGGACCTGTCCAAGTTCCCAACCCTGGCCGACCGGGTGCAGCAGGGTTACCTGAACACGCTCTACCTGGCCCGGCTCTTGCGCAGCCCGGAAGGGTTGGCCACCGACCCGGCGTTCGCCATCGACGGCCAGCCGATCTTCGCCACGGGCAACGTGACCTACTGGGGCCGCAGCCAGGGCGGCATCTTCGGCGGCGGGGCGACCGCGGTGTCCACCGAGTGGACCCGGGCCGTGCTCGGCCAGCCGGGCATCAACTACTCGACGTTGCTGAGCCGCAGCGTCGATTTCGACGATTTTGCCCCCGTGCAGGAGAAGGCCTACCCCGACCTCGAGGTGCGGCCGCTCCTGGCCGGGCTGATCCAGATGCTGTGGGACCGGGCCGAGGGCAACGGGTACGCCGCCCACATGACCGATCAGCCGCTGCCCGGCACGCCCGCCCACCAGGTGCTGCTGTTCGAGGCCTACGGCGACCACCAGGTGGCCAACATCGCCACCGAGGTCGAAGCCCGCACGATCGGCGCCCGGCTCCGGGAGCCGGCGCTTGCCGCCGGGCGCAGCCCCGACAAGCAGCCGTTCTGGGGGATCGAGCGGATCGCCTCGCTGCCCTACACCGTCCCCGAGGGCGGCTCGGTCCTGGTGCTGTGGGACTTCGGAACTCCTACCCCGCCGCTGGCCAACGTGCCCCCGCGCGGCAAGCACTACGGAGACGATCCCCACGACATGGACGCCGACACCCCGAGGGCGCTCGACCTGGTGGACACGTTCCTCACCGACGGCCGGTTGGTGGACGTGTGCGCCCCTGGCCCATGCGACGACAAGCCGGTGTCTCAACCCGGCGGCTGAGCGGGGGCCGGTGTCAGGCCGGCGCCCAGTCCATCTCGAACCAGACCCGCTTGCCACCCGGTTCGACGATGGTGCCGGACTCCGCGCTCAGCGCCTCGACCAGCAACAGTCCGCGGCCGGACCCTGCGGCGGGGTCGATCATCTGCGACGCCGGCCGACTCCGGCTGCCGTCGACCACCTCGACCCGTAGCCTGGCTCCCCGCTCCAGGCGCAGCTCACAAGGGGTTCCGGCGTGAAGCACCACGTTGGTGACCAGCTCGCTGACCAGCAGGGCCACCCTGGCGGTCAGGTCGGAAGCTCCCCAGTCGACCAGGCAGGCCTCGCAGTACCGACGCGCCTCCGCGACGCTCGAAGGCTGCGCGTCGAGCATGAGCCCGTCTCCCATCGAGGTCGGATCGTACCGGAGGCCCTCCCGGCCATCCGGTGACCCTGCTCGTTCCCGACGCAACAGCAGGCCCATGCCGCGGCTATTGCGTCGAGTTCCCGGCCGTGCTCGGCCGCGGGCAGCGACCCGACCTCGTCGCTACGGTGCCGGGCAATGACCAAGCCTCTGACCAGCCGATCCAGGTTGGCCGCCCGAACCGAGGACATCACCCCGTTCCGGGTGGTCGAGGTGATGGAGCGGGCGTGGGCGCTGGAGCGGACCGGCCGATCGGTGATCCGGCTGTGCGTCGGCGAGCCAGACTTCGGCACACCCCAGGTGGTCGTTGCCGCGGCTCGGCGTTCCATCGAGGACGGCATCGTCCACTACACGTCCTCCCTCGGGCTTCCGCCGCTGCGCCAGGCGATCAGCGACTACTACGGCGAACGGTTCGGCCTCGAGGTGCCCGCACGGCGGATCGTGGTCACGACCGGCGCGTCAGGAGCGCTGCTGTTGGCGTTGGCCGCCACCGTCGATCGCGACGACGAACTGCTCCTCGCCGATCCCGGCTACCCGTGCAACCGACACTTCCTCCGCACGTTCGAGGGCCGTCCGGCGCCGGTCCCGGTCGGTCCCGACACCGCCTACCAACTCACGGCCGACCTCGTGGCTGGCCACTGGGGCGAGGCGACCCGCGGGGTCCTCGCGGCCACCCCATCGAACCCGACCGGCACGAGGATCCCGACGGCCGACCTGGCAGCCATCGTCTCCACCGCCCACCAGCGCGGCGGCATCGTTTACGTGGACGAGATCTATGGCGAGCTGGTCTTCGACGGCCCGCCGACGTCGGTCCTGTCGTCATCCGCGGACGTGTTCGTGGTGAACAGCTGCTCCAAGACGTTCGGCATGACCGGCTGGCGGGTCGGCTGGCTGGTCTGCCCGGAGTGGGCGATCGATGCGGTCGAGGCGCTGGCCCAGAACCTGTACATCGCGCCACCCACGCCGTCGCAGTGGGCGGCGCGAGCCGCCTTCAGCCCCGAGGTGTGGGACGTGGTGGCCGATCGGCGAGAACAGTTCCGCGTGCGGCGGGACTTGCTGGTGGAAGGTCTCCGGTCCATCGGCTTCCAGGTTCCGGTGGTGCCGACCGGCGCGTTCTACGTCTATGCCGACTGTTCAGCTCTCGCCTCGGACTCGAGCGAGCTGGTCACTCGCCTGCTCGACCAGGCCGGTGTGGCGGTGACCCCGGGCAACGACTTCGGCAGCCATCGGGCGTCCGATCACGTCCGGTTCTCGACCACTCGCCCGCTCGACCAACTGACCGAAGCGCTCGACCGCATGGCTCGCGTGCTGGCCCACTGAGGTCGGGGCGGCCGGACCTACGCTGCGTCGGTGGCCGCCCCGGACGAGGAGATCGAGTTCGAGGAGTCCGACCCGAAACGGGTGGTCGATCAGATGGGGCAGAGGGCGGGAGCGGGAGCGGGCTGGATCAACCTGCTGCCCGAGGTCGAGCCCGACGCCGAAGTGCCGCCAAGCGGCGGACTGCTGTCGTTCTTCTCGGCCCGCGGCCCTTCGATCCCGCTGGCCACGTGGTCGGCCGGTCCCCTGACCCGCCAGGGTCCGACCAAGCACTCACTCGGCCTGCAGCACCGCGCCGGGCCGCGGGCGTTGGGCCAGCTGACCGAGCTCGGCCTGGGCCTGCAGGTCGGTTGGACCAAGGTGCAGGACCATCCGCGCCGCGGCCTCGTCGTCACCGTTCCCCCGGGCGACAGCCACGCCGATGTCCTGCACTGGCTGCTGGCCGCCGCCCACGCGCTGTCGGCGGTGCCGCTCACCGGCGACTGGCTGGCCCGCGTCTACGTCGGTGGCCGCTAGGCGCGCCCATTTCGCGAACGGTCGGCGGTCGCTGGAGTCGCCACCGCCGGTTCGAAAGCGGTAGGAAGCCGAGTCGAAGCGCCGGGTCAAGTTACGGAACTTGAACGTGAAGCCCGGCCACAGCGTGGTGTTCCGGCCTCGCTCATCGAGGTACCAGCTCGCGCAACCGCCGGTCGTCCAAACCGTGCGACCCATGGCCTTGTGCACGTCGTCGTTCCATGCCTCTTCGGCTTCCGGCCGCACCTCGACCACGCCCACGCCCCGCGCCTGGACCTGGTTCAGCGCGTCGAGCACGTAGGCGATCTGTGACTCGATCATGAAGACCTGAGACGTATGGCCCAGCCCGGTGTTCGGCCCGACGATGAAGAACAAGTTCGGGTAGCCGGCCACCGTCGAACCGCGGTGAGCGTGCATCCCGTCCTTCCAATGGTCTCGCAGCACCACGCCGTCACGACCAGCGATGCGGGTGGCGACCGGCATGTCGGTGACATGGAAGCCGGTGCTGAAGATGATCGTGTCCACCGCGTGCTCGGCCCCGTCGGAGGTGACGATCGAATGCTCACGGATCTCGCTGATCCCGGAGGTGACCACGTCGACGTTGGGCTGGCCAGCTGCCGGCAGGTAGTCGCTGGAGATGAGGATGCGCTTGCAGCCGATCTTGTAGTTCGGGGTCAGCTTGGCCCGCAGTTCCGGGTCCGGCACCTGTTTGGCCAGGTGCTGGCGGGCCAGCCTCTCCGGGCCCCGCATGACCTTGGGGTTGACCGTGAGACCGATGGCGTAGGTCTCCCGCGGCCTGGCGGATGAAGCGTTGGGTGAACGGCAGGTGGCGGAACATCCAACGCTCGACCCGGGTGAAGCGGCGGTCCCAGCGCGGCACGATCCACGGAGGGGTCCGCTGGAACAGGTGGAGCGTCGCCACCTCGGGCTGGATCTGCGGCACGATCTGGATGGCCGACGCGCCGGTGCCGATGACTGCCACCGACTCGCCGGTCAGATCATGGTCGTGGTCCCAGCGAGCCGAGTGGAACGTCTTGCCGGCGAATCGGTCCAGGCCAGGCAGCGCAGGAATCGACGGATCGCTCAACGGGCCGGTGCCCGACACCAGGAACTGGGCCACGAAAGAACCGCCGCTCGTCTCGACGTGCCAACGCTGATCGGCATCGTCCCACTGAGCGCGGATCAACTCGTGACCGAACCGGACGTGGCGACGTACGTCGAAGCGGTCCGCGCAGCCGCGGAGGTAGTCCTGGATCTCGGGCTGGGGCGAGAACGAGCTGCTCCAATCGGGGTTCGGCGCGAACGATAACGAGTAGAGGTGCGACGGCACATCACACGCCGCGCCCGGATAGGTGTTGTCCCGCCATGTGCCGCCGACCTCGTCGGCCCGCTCCAGCACGGCAAAGTCCTCGACACCGAACTGCTTGAGCCTGATGGCCATGCCGAGCCCGGCGAAACCGCTGCCCACGATCAGGACTCGGACCCGCTCTGGTTCAGTGGCACCGCCAGGCTCGTCGGCTAGGCCAACATCGTCGGCCGCACGGGACACGTCGGACTCGAGGACGGCGCTCATGACGGGTCCCGAGTGGGGCGGGGAGCGCTGGTGGGGCCTTGACGGGCGAGGCGCTGCTGCACGGCGAGCGCGTGAGGCGGTGGGCCCACCAGCCGAGCTTGGCTTCCCAACCGACTGGGACGACGGCTCGGTTTCGGGTCACCGCGTCGACGATGGCGAAGGCCACGAGGTCGGGCTTGTGGCCCCGCCGGAACAGCTTCTGGGTGCGGGCCCGGATCTTGGCGTCATCCTGACCGCCCACGAATCGAGTCGAGGTGGCGATCGGCGTGTCGATCACGCCGGGGCAGATGGCACTCACGCCGACGCCTTGCGCGTGCCAGTCGGCCCGCAGGCATTGCGACAGCGCCAGCACGGCAGCCTTGGTCGTGACATAGGCCGGTTCGGTGGCCCGGGGCGTGTAGGCGAGACCGGAGGACACGTTGATCACGTGACCCGATCCCCGCTCGAGCATCGGCGGGCCGAACGCCCGGCAACCATGGATCACGCCGTCGAGGTTGATCGAACGGATCCAGCGCCAATCCTCGATCGACACGTCGACGACCAGCACCCGCGCGCCCTGGGCGGCGAAGGCCAGGGCGGTGGCTCGAACGATGCCACTTCCGGCGCCGGTGACCAGCACCAGCGCCCCATTCATCGTCCGTGCCCGGTCCGGCTTCCGCCGTGTCCTTCTGCGTCGCGCCTGCTGGCCCATCTGCGCTCCTTCAGCCGACGTGACTTCAGGCACCGAGAAGCGGCCGGTCGGGCGCCGATTGGGAGCCGACACCCGCCGCGACCAACTGGTCCACGCCGGGCTGTCACTGATGAAGAGCACTCCGTTCGACCAGATCTCGGCGCTTGACGTGGCCCGCGCCACTGGGGTCTCCAAGGGCCTGGTCTTCCACTACTTCCCGTCCCAACGCGACCTGCATGGCGCGATCCTGCGGGCCGCGGCGGCCGAGTTGCTGGCCGACATCGACGTCGATCACTCGTTGCCGCCCGACGAGCGCCTCGGCGCCGGGCTGGACGCCTACATCAGCTACATCGAACAGCAGCCGGAGAGCTACCGAGCCCTCGTTCGCGGGGCGGGCTCAGATGAGCTGCTCGTCGGGGTGTTCGAGGAGACGCGCGACGCCATCGTCGCCACGATCACCGCAGCGCTCGGCCAGCAAGACCCTCCACCCGGGCTGCGCATCGCCATCAGAGGGTGGATCGCCATGGTCGAAGAAGCCGTGCTGCACTGGCTTGACGGCACGCCGGTCCCCCGGGCCGAGCTGGTGGAGTTCCTGCGCAGATCGGCGGTCACCATCGTGCCGGAGGCGGCGAACATGTCCCGCGCCGCCCCATCCACCCGGTCATGACCAGTCGAACGTGACCCCGGTCAGATCCTCGGACCGCTCCCACAGCCGGACGGCGTCGCGGTCACTTCGCGCCTGGCTGCTCATGCCGACCTTCTTCGGGAAGCCCCGCACCTCGCCGGGCCCGTTCGGGCCGTAGAACTCACCGCCGCGCACGTCGGGCATGGTTCCCGCATACAGCGACGGCAAGGCCCCTTGGGCGGCGGACTGGGCCACCACGCTGTTGGCGAGATCCATGACCGAGCCCAGCAGCTTGTTCCCAGCCATCTCGGGCCCCGCGGCCTGCAGGTGCGTGGATGCGTAACCAGGGTGGGCGGCCACCGAGACGAGCGTCTTCCCGGCTCTGGACGCTTGCCGATCGAGCTCCCGCATGAACAGCAGGTTGGCCAACTTGGACTGGCCGTAGGCCAGCCACTTCCGGTAGCCGTGCTCCCAGTTCAGGTCGTCCCAGCGCATCCGGCCGATGTGGTGGGCGAAGGAGGACATCGTGACCACGCGCGGCCGGTCGCTGCGCAGAAGTACCGGCAGGAGCCGGCCAGTCAGCGCGTAGTGGCCGAGGTGGTTCGTTCCGAACTGCATCTCGAAACCCTGGCTGGTTCTGCGCTCCGGTAGGGCCATCACGCCGGCGTTGTTCACCAGCAGATCGATCTGCTCGTCGGCGTCGATGAGCTTCTGGGCGCTGGCCCGCACCGAATCGAGATCGGCCAGGTCGAGGGCGACGATCTCGGGCGCGGGCCCGCTGGCCGTGGTGCGCACGTGGCTGAGAGCCTCCGCGCCCTTCGCCTGGTTGCGGCAGGCCATCAGGACCCGAGCACCATGGGCGGCCAGTGCGGTAGCCGTCTCGAGCCCCAATCCGCTGTTGGCGCCGGTGACCAGCGCGGTGCGCCCGCTCTGGTCGGGGATGTCGTCCGCTGTCCAATGAGCCATGCCGCAGTCTCGCAGCGACGAGCCGACTGCCCACAAACGTCCCCACCGATGACGCCGCCCGCGGGTTCAGTCCGCGGGCGCGAACACGCAGAACTCGTTGCCCTCCGGATCGGCCAGCACGTCCCACTCGATCTCGTCGTCTCTGCGCCGCAGCAGTCTCGCTCCTCGGCCGACCAGCTCGTCGGGGTCGCCGATGACGTCGAGGTGCATGCGGTTCTTGACCGTCTTGGCCTCCGGCACCGGGACCACCCAGATCAGCGGGCCTTGCCCTGCGGGATCGACGATCGGCACCGGCCAGTCCTCGGGCCGATCGGTCTCGCCGGTGAGGTCGTCTCGACGCACGTAGCCCATCGCCTCACACCACCAGTCGGCCAGCGCCTGATGGTCTCGGGCGTCGAGGCACAGATCCTTGAATCGAGCAGTCATCAAGCCATCCTCGCCCAGGTCCACGAACCACACCCGTCACGGGGGTGCAGAGGCCGAGCCATGCTCCTCCGGGGTGGAGAACAGCAGGACGAACGTGGCACCGGGATGGTCGGGCCGCAACAGCAGCCGTCCCCCTTCGGCCTCGGCCAGAGACCGGGCCAGCGCCAGCCCGATGCCGTGGTCCTCACCGGCGGAACCGCGTCGGGTGAAGATGGCGTCGGAGTCACCGGGCACGCCTCTGCCTTCATCGACCACCTCGATCGCCACGCCGCCCGGGACGTTGCGGGCAGCCACGGTCACCACTCCGTCACCGTGGCGGACCGCGTTGGACACCAACACGTCCAGGATCTGGCGGACCGCGCCACTCGACGCCCACACCGGGTCGAGCTCGAGCGGCTGTGAGATCTGAAGCGGGCGACCATCGGCCGCCAGGCGGCCATGCCATGTTCGCTCGATCTCGTCCAACAGCGACCGCACGTCGAGGCGTGTCCGCGACGACGGGATGTCCCGGCCCACCGCCAACAGGTCCTCGATCGTGCGTTCGAGCCGGTCGACGTCGATCAACGCTTCGTCGAGGGCTTCCCGGGCCGCTCCCTCCTCCACCTGCCCTGCCGTTTCGAGATGGACACGCAGTGCGGTGACCGGCGTGCGGAGCTGGTGCGAGGCGTCTGCGCTGAACGCCCGCTCCCGCTCCAGCAGGTCTCCCAGCCGTTGCGCAGTGCCATCGAGTGCGTCGGCTGCGGCGTCCAGCTCCCCGATACCCGACCGGCTTGCTCGGATCGAGAAGTCGCCGTCTCCGAGCCGGGTCACCGAACCGGCCAAGGCCGTCACCGGCCGAGTCAGGCGTCTCGCCACGGCGAAGGCCAGCAGCGCCGACATCGCGACCACGAAGGCGCCAAGCCCGGCCATGCCGATCCAGGCCTTCCACGCCCGCTGGTCGATCATCGACTCCGGACGTGACGCCCGCATCACCGCGATCACGCGCTCGTTGTTGGTGACCGGCACGCCGACGACGATCGCCCCCCCACGTCGCGCGTCGGAGACCTGCCCCCGGGCCGCTAGCCGCACCACCGCGTCGCCCCGCCGTGGTCCGCGCCCAGCGATCCGGCGACCGGACGGCGCGTACAGCGCGAGCAGCGAACCGTCACGACCCTTCGACAGCTCGACGGTGTCCTGCTCGGGGTCGAGCGTGGTGGGCACCTCGATGGTGGCCGCCGTGGCTTCCCGTTCGAGACGCACCAGCGCTTCCTTGGCATAGAGCTGCTCGATGGCTACACCCAGAGGGATGCCGAACCCAACGACAGCCAATGCCGTCACGCCCACGATGGCCAGCACCACCCGCTGCGTCACAGGCGCCGGGTCATGATCGTTCGGTCGGCTGCTTGGTCACGGTTCGGTCATGGCTGTTCGAAGCGGTAGCCGACGCCGCGCAGGGTGGTGATGCGACCGGGCTCGTCGGCCGGGTCGCCGAGCTTGCGCCGCAGCGCGGAGATGTGCATATCGAGCGTCTTGGTAGACCCGAACCAGTGCTCGTCCCACACCTCGCTCATGATCCGTTCCCGGGTGACCACGCGACCGGCCTCGCTCAGGAGAAGCGCCAAGAGGTCGAACTCCTTCGCACGTAGCGCAACCTCCTCGTTTCGCAACCAGACTCGACGCGCCTCCTGTTCGAGGCGGACCTCACCCACGGCCAGTTCGGGCGCGCTGCCCCGGGCCGTGTCCCGCCGTCGGAGATGCGCTCGCACACGCGCCGCCAGCTCACCGAGGCGGAACGGCTTGGTGACGTAGTCGTCCGCCCCTGCGTCCAGTCCGACCACGACGTCGATCTCGCTGACGCGGGCGGTGAGCATCACGATCGTGGTGTCGGGGCGGGTACGCCGGATCTCGCGACACACGTCTAGCCCGTCGATGTCGGGTAAGCCGAGATCCAACAGCACAAGGTCGGGCGGTCCGTTCTGAGCTTCGGCGAGAGCATCCGTGCCCGTGCGAACCCAGGCCACCTCATGGCCCTGGTGCTGGAGCACCTGTCGCAACCCGCGGCCGATCGGCTCGTCGTCTTCCACGACCAGGATCCGAGCCCCCATCGGCCGAAGCGTACGGCCGACTCTGTGGACGGACCCGGCTCCCGGTGAGAAATGACCGGGGGTTGACCTCAGGGCCGAGCTACGAGGCGGCGACCGGCCGGTACGTGCAGATGTGCACTCCGGTGCCGCTCGTCGAGGTCGACACCAGCTCGAGGACGCGCGAGTTGCCGTCGTCGGGGAAGAGGCGCTTGCCGCCGCCGAGCAGGACCGGTTCGATCATCAGGCGGTACTCGTCGACCAGGTCATTGCTGATGAGCGTTCCCGCGAGGTTCGGGCTTCCCATCACCTGGAGGGCGCCGCCATCCTTGGCCCGCAACTGCCGCACCGCCCCGACGACGTCGTCGGGATCGAAGAAGGCCATGGACCAGCCGCCGTGGGCGAAACCCCCGTCGGCATCCTCGTCAGGCCCGCCGGGAGCCTGAACGACGCCGTCGAGGCTCATGAACTCGCTGATGACGATGCGCATGTTTCACCTTCTTGCTCTCGGACTCACTTGGCGGAGAGACGGAGCGAGGCCAACGAACTCATCGCGAGATCTACCAGGCTCGCCTGTCTGGCTCGACCATCCGGCGGACCGCTCAAGAAATTTCCGGACGTAGGAGTTTCGCAATCTCCGACAGCGGATATACGGCTCTACGCGTCCGAGTAGGGAGAGCGGCTTCGGATGTGGGGTGGCCGGGGTCGGTTTGGCCATGTGACTCCGCCGGCGTGGAGCAGGACGCGGAGGCGGTAATTCTCGAAGGAGCGGAAGCCGT
>JAABUN010002701.1_pt1 | contig 30343 bp, 41 predicted proteins | sample 5559311 | NCBI WGS metagenome assembly JAABUN01 (sample SAMN10711877, study PRJNA513370) | rock metagenome | isolation source: Antarctica rocks | place: Antarctica: Victoria Land, Siegfried Peak sud | reverse complement strand
CAAAAAACGGTGGTAGAGATAGACCGCGTGGGAAATGACAACTCTAGGGAAACGATAGCCTTTAGGACACTCAGCTGAGGTGAACACCCCAGCAGCCTACCTTAGCTGAAAATAAGTTGACGGAACCGCTCCTGCTAGGTACAGGCTACGCACAACCGCTCACCGTTCAAGCGGCTACGCCCTCTCTGGAGGCGCTGCCACGGGAGACAGTGAACCTTGCGCTGCAACTTGAAAACACCGGCGACGCCCCCTGGCGCGGCCTGCCCGAGCTGAGGTTGCCGCCGGGCTGGCGCGCCGTCCTGGAACCGGGAGAGGTGGCGCTCGAGTCGGGTGAGAACTACCTGGCGCTCTTTACCGTCCTAGGCTCTGTTGACAATTCATCTCAACCATATGAGAGTAGAGGCGAATTGTAGGAAGCTAAGATAATTACGAGCGAGCTTGTCAAAACGAGAGAAGCAGCGCCGGTACTGTTTAAGCTTGCCGATAAAGGCTTCAACGAGGTGACGCTCTTTATAAAGCTCTTAGGTCATACTCGTAAGCATCGTTGCGGTTTTTCTTAGGCGGAATCACTGCTTCGGCGTCCATTTTGCTGATAGTGAGGCGTATATGTTGAGCGTCATAGCCCTTGTCCCCATCACGAACTCAGCTTCATAGCCTGCAAGCAAGGCTGCCGCATAAGGCGCTTCATGAGCCTGACCTGCAGTTAAGAGTAGGCGTAGCGGATTGCCTAAGGCATCGACGGTGACGTGTATTTTGGTGCTAAATCCACCTCGGCTGTAGCCAAGGGCTTGTGCCGCTTGCCCCCTTTTTTATGTGTTGCACCCGCAGCACAGGCGTGGGCGCGAACAACGCTGCCGTCTATCATCACGCTCTCCATGTCAAGGTCTGATATTGACCCGTTTTCACGGAATCGTAGTTAAGCAGCTTTAGCGAAGTGTACCCTCTCGAAGTCGTCAGGTGAAAGGTAGCCCAGGGATGAGTGCCTGCGCTTGGGGTTGTAAAAGCCCTCCAGGTAGCTGAAGATACTGGTTTTAGCCTGCTGGCGAGTTTCATAACTTGCACCCTCCTCGACCGCCTCGGTTTTGAGCGTAGCGAAAAACGACTCTACTACGGCGTTGTCGTAACAGTTACCCCTACCCGACATACTCTGGGTGATGTTATTGGCGTTCAGCTCGGCTCTAAAAGCATAGCTGGCGTACTGAGATCCCTGATCTGAATGATGAAGTAAACCCTCTGACTCAGACCTTTGCTGCTTTGCCATGCGAAGTGCTGAAAGGGTCAGGTCGTCTGTAAGCCTGTTTGAGAAAGCCCAGCCTACGACTTTACGGCTGAAAAGATCTAAAGTCACTGCCAGGTAAAGCCAGCCTTCAGCTGTCGAGATGTAGGTAATGTCGCTGGCCCAAAGTGCGTTGGGGTCTGCCGCGTCGAAGTTTTGCTTAACGAGGTTCTCCGCTTTAGGGCGCTGGTGTTTAGAAGTTGTCGTTGTCTTGAATTTGCGTTTGGTTTTACCTCTTAAACCGGCGGCTCGCATCAAACGTGCTACACGATTGCGTCCCACGTTGTGTCCGGCAGCCTGCAGATCTTTATGGATGCGCGGCGAACCGTAGGTGGGCGTAGGCCTGCGCACTTCGGCGGCGTTCGGCTCACTTTTTGAACTTGGTGCTTACTCGCTGATGTCGGGGGGATCCTCCGGCACGGTGGTCGGCGGCGAGTTCAAGCTGCACCCCGAGTTGGGGGGCCTGACCGAACTGAACCTCGAAACGGAGTACGGCCTCCAGACCGACACCGGGGCGCGCGGCTTCCGGGTCGGGGGAGATGCGCAGGGGAAGGAGGCTGCGCTAAGCGCCAGCTGGCAGCAAGCGCAGGCGGGGTTTCAAGGAGGTCCGGCCGACCGCTACGCGCTTGCGCTGTCCGGCTCGCTTCAGCTTTATGAGTCGTCCTCAACGTATGCCAGCGCCAAGTTCGACCAGAAGGCGAGCTATCTGCCGGGCGAGCTGCTGGTTGCGGCTCCGGAGAAGCTCGAGCGCGGCTGGTCGGGCAGGCTCGCAACCTCAGCATTCGGCATAGGGTGGACGCTCCAGTACGAACATGGGGCTATCGTTGGCGTATTTGAGACCCTAAACCGTACCAAAAGAGAACTTACCTTTGGCGTCAGTTCTCCCCTTTCGGATGACGTTTTACTGACCCAAGAGCTGTCGTGGCTGCGGGAGTTCAGCAGCGCCACTAGCGACGAAGCCTTGGGCTACGAGGTGAGTGCTTACGTTCCTTTGGAGGGTGGCAGTCTCACCCCGCGTGCTGGCGGGGAGTACAGCCTGTTATCGGGTGGACTCAGTAAAGCGTCGCTCGGGCTGGCCTGGTCCGGCCTGGTCGGCGGAAGCGACAGCGTGGCGCTGGACCTCGAGGGCGACCTCGTGCTTTTAGACGAGAGGTCAGTCGGAGCCTCAATTGTCGGCAGCTACATTTTTAAGAACGGGCAGGCGCTGGACCTTGACCTCTCAGGTCGCACCGGTTGCGTCAAGTTGTTTGAACTTAGGTAATTCTAGCGCATAAATTTGCGCTATAATGAGTTGGTATTCAGTTTGAGTTCGACTGCTAGCTGCCTCAAAGAAAGTCTTATACAAGCGATATGCGCGAAAAAGCCGATTCCGGAAACAACTTGACGCAACCCTTGAGCGGTATTTCAAACGGCGCACCATCAGGAAGCAACAGCAAGTTTAGGCACATTGTTTCGAAGGTTATTGACGTACTCGAGACTAGACGGACATACATCTTCCCAGTTAAAGGTCGCAGCAGGTCTTCAGCCTCTTCGACCTGGGCGCTCGCTTGATGCCTCCAACACTCCACCGTTCCTGCGTCATCCCGGGCTGTAAGACGGTGGCGCAGGTCGAGGCTAAAGCTCGTGCCGCCGACCTTGACATCGTTCGTAAGGATCACCCACAAGCTCTCGCGCAAACATTTTTCTAAACCTAAATATGGCTTGTGCTGCTGATCAGGGTGGCATCCATGAATCGCCACGCCAATCCACGTTCATGTATATGCCGCCTCCGTCTGCACTTCCAGAATAAGGTCATCAAGAGCCTCAGCGATTACCTCGGGATGGTCTTCAGGCGTGAAGTGCTTGCCCCCCTCGATGCGCCGGAGGGAGGTGCCCAGGTCGCGTGCGAACCGTTCGCCGTAGTGGACCTTCTGGAACTGATCCCCTACACCCCAGGCGACCCGGGCGGGCACGTTGAGGTGAGGCAGAGCGCTTTGAACCGCCAGCGTGTCGCGCACGTCGAGTGAACGCACCTGACGGACGAACGCCGCCGCCGCGCCGTGGCGGGCGTAGTTCCGCCAGTGGAAGGCGCTGGCCTCCCGCGCCATTTCAGGGTCATCGTGCCCCAGCCGGAAGAGGGTGCTGTGGATGAACTTTATAGCCAGGTTTGGCAACCGCTTCACAAGGCCCCCCGCTGCCCGGATGGCCTTCACCTCCGGGATCGGCCAGGAGTCATAGCCGACGGCGTTGGTGAGCAGGAGCCCGGCGCAAAGTCCAGGGTAGCGCGCGGCGGCGATCTGCATCACCCCACCACCCAGGTCATGCCCCACCAATACAGCCCGGTCAATGCCGAGTTGTCTGATCCAGGCGGCGAGGTAGTCCGCCTGTTTCGCGACCGAGATGTCGCGCCCTCGCCCCTCAGGAATGGACTTGCCGTAGCCGACCATCTCCCAGGCCAGCGCGCGGGCACCCCTAAGGCGTGGCAGCACCCTACGCCACAGCTCGGGCGAGGTGGGGATGCCGTGCACAAGTACGACAGGATAGCCCTGACCGTGCTCGAGCCAACGCATCTGCACCCCCTGCACAAAAGCCGTCCTCTCGGTGAAGGTGGCGGCTACCTCCCTGGGCGGAAGCGCACGCGCCACCCGCTGTGAGCGCCGCGCCGACCTGATCATTGCCACCGTGGCTACACCCAAGGCGGCCGCCAGTGTACCCACCAGCAGGTTACGCTTTCTACGCATGGGTTCTGCCGTTTCCGGTCTTCTCATGAGGGGGGCGGCGGTGCAGGTCTTTCTCATCTTCGTAGACCTCCAACTCCTCACCCTCTTCGAGTAGGTCGCCCCGGCTCACCTCGTCGTCATAAACGTCGCCTATGTGGTCACGCGCGTCGTCAATCAGCTGTCCGTTCTCATGATTCATGTTCCCTCCCTTGCCTCGATGTTACTCGAGCCTGAGACCGCGTCGGTGCAGGCACTCGCGGCGTGTAGATCGAGAGGCACCCACGGCTAACGCTGCTTTAGTAGCCGTGACGAGTTGGCGAGTATGCCGAGGTCGGGGATGGACTGAAGGGCGGCGGCTAGAACCGGCGGCAGGAAGCCGAAGGCCGCCAGAGAGAGTCCTACAAGGTTGTAAGCTATCGTGAAGCCGAGGTTGCCTCTAACGACGCGCATGGTGCGCCTGGCGACGGCGAAGACCTGCGGTACTAACCCCCAGTCCTCACGTAGGAGGGCGATGTGGGCAGCCTCTAGGGCCACGTCCGTCCCAGCCGCGCCCATGGCAATCCCGACATCGGCTTGGGCGAGTGCGGGTGCGTCGTTCACGCCGTCACCGACCATCACGACCGTGTGCCCCCTTGTCTGATAGTCCTTGACGACTGCGATCTTGTCCTCGGGCAGTAGATTAGCACGGTAGCCGATGTCGAGCCTTCCCGCGAGCGCTGCTGCGGTGCGCTCGTTGTCGCCGGTGAGAAGTTCGACTCGTCGGATACCGAGCTGCTTCAGCTTGTTCAAGGCCTCGGGGACTTCCGGGCGGGGCGTATCGGCGGCCGCAAGCACACCGACAGGAACGCCATCTCGCGCCACAGCAAGGAGCGTCTTGCCCTGAGACTCGAGCTCCTTGACGCGGGGATGTTCCGCCGCCTCGGGGACCAGGCGCACGCTGCCGACGGTGACGGTCACACCTTCGATCACCGCCCGCACCCCTCGTCCCGGCAGCGCCTCGAAGCGGTTGGGTGGACGCAAGGTGAGGTGACGAGATGTCGTGGCCTGCCTGACCGCTTCGGCGAGCGGATGTTCCGAGTCGCGCTCGGCGGACCCCGCAAGGCGCAAGAGGTCGTCTGCTGTCACGTCAGCAAAGGGGACAACGTCGGTGATCTGCGGCTTACCGAAGGTCAGCGTGCCGGTCTTGTCCACCAGCAGCACGTCGGCGTTGGCTAGGGCCTCGAGATACTTGCCGCCCTTGATTAGAAGTCCACGCTTGGCCGCTGCTCCGACCGAGGCGAGCATGGCTATCGGGGTCGCCAACGCAAACGAGCAAGAACAGGCCACCAGCAACACGGCGGCGGTGGCGAGCGCGTCGCGGCTCAGCACAAAGGTCAGCATGGCGATGCCCGCCACCACGGGGAGGTAGTAAGCGGAGAACTTGTCGGCCACACCCTGCACCTCGGCGCGGTGCGTTTCGGCCTCCTCAACGAGCTTGATCACACGCCCGAAGGTGGTGTCCCGCCCGACGCCCGTCGCCTTGATCCGCAGGCTGCCGAGCTGCGCGAAGGTTGCGGCGAACACCTTACCGCCCGCCTCCACCTCGATAGGCATGGACTCGCCGGTGATGGCCGCTTGGTTTACCGTTGCCTGCCCCGCCACCACCTCCCCGTCCACCGGAACCTTCTCGCCTGGACGCACGACCACCGTGTCGCCCCGCCGCACCTCTGCAATGGGGACCTCAACCTCGCTTCCGTCTCGCACCAACCGTGCGGTCTGGGGCGCGAGCGCAGCGAGGTCTTTGACCGCCCGCCGCGCCCGCTCGGTGGTGACTTTTTCCGTATAGTCGCCCACACGCATAAAGAAGACAACCACCAGAGCGGCAGCCCACTCACCCACGACGACTGCAGCCAAAAGCCCCACGGTCATGAGCGTGTGCGAGATAACTTGCCCCTTCAAAGCGGCGCGGACAACGCTGCGAAACACGGGCCAGCCAAAAGCGGTCAGAAAAACAGCCCACACCGGCCAGGGAAGGCGGCTTGTCACCGCTTCAAAAAGCCCTAGCCACTCGCCTACCACGACAATAGCGAGGACCATCCCAAAGACGATCCCGAACGTTCGTAGGATAGTGCGGCTCAGGTCGCTTCCCGCGGTGCTAGCAGGTGCCGCTTCGGGTTCCGGCACCCGGTAGCCCGCCTCCGTGACGGCGTGGCGGAGGTCATCAAGATCTACCTGCTGAGGATCAAACTGGACAACTGCTTTTTCAGACGAAAGGAGCACCTCGGCAGTCTGCACGCCGGGCAAGGCGGCGAGGCTCTTCTGCACCTTTTTGGTACAGCTCGCGCAGTCCATGCCGTGAACGGGTAGCTCGAGCGTGCTTACAGATTGGCGGCTCTGGGGGGCGGTCATGTCGGCCATAGCTACTTCTCCTCGCGGTAGTAACGCGTACATTCGTAGACGCCCCGAGCCACCTCCGCAAGAACCGCCTCGGATAGGGCCAGGATGGTCTCTATGCGCGGGTCGCTGAGCCCGTAGTGGACGTGCCGACCTCGCTTCTCGCACACCACCAGGCCGCAGTCCTTGAGGCAAGCAAGGTGGTTAGAGACGTTCGACTGACCTAGACCCGTAACCTCTACGATCTCCCTAACGGTGCGGGTGTTATCACGTAGCGTCTCGAGGATAGCAAGGCGGGTGGGGTCGGAAAAACCACGGAAGAGCTTGGCTTTGATCGCCGTGGCGTCAGGTTGGGCAAGAGTCAACATACTAACAATATATCAAAATTTAATGATGTATTGATGTATCATCTAACTTATGCTCACTGTAGTTACAACGTTCGGCTTGGTCCTTTTGCTGCTCGTTAGTATCTGCTTGTTGCGCGTGCGGCAGAAACTTTCTTCAATAGTTCAAACTGGCAAATTTAAAGCGGTTCGGCAAGCGCTCGCAGCGGCGAAGCGTTCTTACGATGCCGCACAGCTTGGGGCTGAGCGCAAACGGTTTTAGGCTCGAGTATCTACACGGTGGTACATGGTACAGTGCCAAGCCGACACTAAGGCCCCAAAATCCCAGATACGTGAACTGTGCAGCGTCGTACTAGGTCAGCGTAAACGCTAAGTAGGCCACCGTGAGCGCTTCTAACGGAGATGCACTGCCCCGGGCCGTTACACAAATCAAAAGTAAAAATAGAGCTAAGTAGATCAAAAAGCCGCCAACTCCTACAGCGAGCGCCCACTCGAGGACAAAGTTGTGAGCTTTGTCGTAAAATGCTTCAAGGTGAGCTTCCCGGATCTGCTCTCCATCGAAGTATGTATATACGTGGTCGCCAACCTTTAAAACTTCCTTGATTGCTGGGTTGGTACGCGCTACGATAGCAGGCCACGTGGTACCAAAGCCGTAGGCACTACCTCGCTCACGCCACCCTAGTCCTAGGCACGGTCGCCACCGACCCTATACCGTCGCGGGCCAACGCGCCGTTCACCCTGGTCGTCAGACTGCTCGACCTGATACAGGTGCCGGTCGAAGACGCGCGCGGGCTCGCTGAGTTCCACCGCCCGGGGCACGACCGGCCGGTCACGGCACGTTTCCAGGAGAGCGACACACCCGGAAGCTACGAGACGACGCTCGCGCTTCCGCAAACCGGCGATTACACCCTGCTGCTGCGCGACCAGACCTACCGCCGGGAGGAGGTGCAGGCAACGCTCACCTTCCCGGTCGGGCGCACGCCCGCGGAGCCGCTCGAGTTCGTCTTCCCTCCGACCGCGACCGGCAGCGGCGTCTGGACCTGGATCGGCTTCCTGATCGGCCTGCCGCTGGTAGTAGCCGGTATCGCCACCGCCCTTGTGCTCTTAAGAGGCGGCACGGGTGAGACCACTACCTCCGAAGGAACAGTAGATGACGTCGCCACGAGCAGGCAGAAGTAGGGTTGTGAAACCTCACGCCGTAAGAGGTAACCGAGTCGCTTATGGTAGATATATGACTCGCGCGGCTGGCTTACGCAGTGTGCTCGTCTGCGCGGCTGGCTGGCTGGCCGCCGCGACAGCTCACGAAAATCAAAAGTTTCATCTGGCGGGCGCGACCTTCTGCGTCGATCCGGCGTCGGCGCACGTTTCTTTGGACTTGCCCAGCCCGCAGCGAACGGCGTCCGCCCGGAAGGTCCTGAAAGGTAAACTGCTAAAAATGCTCGAGGCCACCTTGAGCCGCAGTCAGGTCTCCTATCGGGTCTCGGACCGCTGCGCCGATGCCCGCGACTACACGCTGCTGGTCGCTGACATTCGCTATCTCGATCCAAAGACGTATGTCGGGTTTGGCAATCAGGCGTACAACTATAATCTGTTTTTACAGGTTGGTAGCTATGACAACGCTGTGTCGGTTCAACTTACCCAGCAACTCCCCACAGATCGCTTCAACGCTTTCGTGAGCGAAATTTACGCCGAGGGCGACGAAGGTAAGCCGTTCGAGCCGTTCGTGGTCGGTGAGGGGTCCAAGCTCGTGCAAGGACTTACGGCGTACTGGTGGGAGGACAACCCACGTAAGAGCCTCCGAGCTAGGCTGCTCTCACCCCTTCTGGGCGGAGCGCTGGCGCTGCTGAGCGGCGTAACCGCGTGGTGGGTGCTGCGCCGCCGAGGCGTGAGCGAGCAGCCACGTCACAGCTCGAGCGGGTAAGGTACCAAGGCATCGCCCTTAAGCGCAACCATTACCGCCGAGACGTTGTTGCGGTAGCGCGCCTCGTCGATTTCCCTATCGGGGTTAGCTACTGTGACGAGCGCGTAGTTGCCGTCGGGCAGACTCGTAATGTCGAGGTCCTGTTCAAAGAGCTGTGCCACGTACTCGTCACCGTAGCCGACCGAGATGCCCTGAACGTCGGCACGGCAGCCCGCGTAGACGGGCGCCGAGGCGGCGTTCCGGCGTTCCAGGTCGACCGGCTCGATGTCCATCAGACAGAACCCGACCTTGCTGTTGGTTGCAACCGGCTCCTCTAGCTCGCCCTCCCGGCCTAGCGACCAGAGCTAGTAACGGGCGAACGTTTGTAGGCGCAGGTGGCCGTGGCGATGGTTGTAGTCGAAGGTGCCGATGCGCTTGCCCTGCTGCACTTGCCCCTCGCCTCGTGGGTAGAGGTACTGGTAGACCTCGAGCTGCTTTGTCTCAGGGTTCTGGGCACCGCGGGTCTCGAGCGGCCCGGTACCGGCGTTCCAGATTATCGTCCCGAATTTTAGGCGCAGATCGCCGCCCACCTGGCTCCCAACCGTATGGATATCGTAAGGGTCGAAAATTTGCAGGTCAGGGAGCCGTAAACCCTCATCTCGTGCCGCGCTAGCAGTTTTGGCGGGCGGTGTTACGAGCGTTTTAATCACCTGCGTCCTGATGGCCGCCGAGGGTGGCGCAGCTTGTTAAGGCGAGAACACTGGGGCTGCCACGACACGTTTACCCGCGACTCCGCTTAGAAACGCGAGTGCGATGAGGGCGTAGAGCAGGTAGAGCGCGCCACCAAACAACAAGCGCCGCCACTCGTTACCGGAAAGAACAGTCACCTAAACACTCTACGACAGCACTTTATATGAATATGAGTCGATACATTTGACAAGCTAACCTCATAGGCGCATTACTCAGGCATGGCTAAACTCGAATCTAAACACCTCTCACAGTCGGTTGAGGACTATCTGAAAGTTATCTGGCTCAACACGCGAGAGGGACCGGCAGCTACCAGCACGGTAGCCGCCTCGCTCGGCGTTTCTGACGCGTCTGTGTCGAGCATGCTGGCCAAGCTAACTGACCTCGGGCTCGTAAGCTACACGCGTTATCACGGCGCGCAGCTCACCCCCAGCGGCGAGCAGGCGGCGCTCAAACTCCTCCGGCGGCACCGGCTCGTCGAAACCTTCCTGATCGAGTATCTGGGATACGGCTGGGACGAGGTGCATGACGAAGCTGAAGCGCTCGAGCACACCGTCTCAGATCGCTTTACCGAGAGGCTCTCGGCGCGCCTGGGCCACCCGAGCCACGACCCTCATGGCGATCCAATCCCGGCAGTAGACGGCACCCTGCCCGACACCCCCGACTTGCCGCTGGCGGAACTGGACGTCGGTCAGACCCTCGTGGTGGCACGCCTGAAAACGCAGGAGGCCAACCTCCTAACCTACCTGGCCGGCTTGGGTATCCAACCAGGGCACACAGTGGCCGTGCTGCAGCGCGAACCGCTGGGAGAGCTGCTCCACGTCAATATTGACGGGCGAGACGCCGCGCTGTCTAAAACCCTGGCGACGTTGGTTCGTGGGAGACTTTTATAAAAGTGACGCGTAAGGAAGCCGACCTCGTGCGACGAGGCTCGGTGGGAGGCGCGGGCCCGAAGCGTGTTATAGCGATGCTCCGACACCAAGGGGTAAGCGGCGCTGTGGCCCTTCCTCGCCCCCGCGTTTTTCGCAGCGCTTGCCTACATCGACCCGGGCAACTTTGCCACCAACATCGAAGGCGGCTCGAGTTTCGGCTACGGCTACTCTAGTAAGGACGGCCTGCTAGAGCCGCTCACAGATTGCATCACCTCAGCTCTCTACAGCACAAGCAACCACCTGCCGCGTTTGTTTGCACAGCGCCAACCATACCCAGCGTTTATTCTTCTTGTAGCCTACCAACCACCACAGTTCATCGCGTTCCAGCGCAACCGGTTGCGTCAAGTTGTTTGAACTTAGGTAATTCTAGCGCATAAATTTGCGCTATAATGAGTTGGTATTCAGTTTGAGTTCGACTGCTAGCTGCTTCAAAGAAAGTCTTATACAAGCGATATGCGCGAAAAAGCCGATTCCGGAAACAACTTGACGCAACCCTCCCGCAGCGTTGAGCGCCCGTTCTTGCGCTTTGGTGTCTTGCTCGTCAGTTGACACGCGAGCATAGCCGAAAACCATAGCCCCATCGTTACACAAACCCATCGCTTTTGTCCCTAGTTTTGCAAGAGATTTGTGCAACGCAGTTCTCGCGTTTCCATCACGAGCTGAGAAACGTTGCGCAAAGGGTCGTTTGCGCAATCTACATGGCTAGTGAGAGGTACAGCCGTTCATCTAGCTGTGAGTCAGTGAGGTCTAATTACCTATGCCCGTCCAGTCCCTCACCGATGAACACCGCAGCCGGTACGGGCGTTTCGTCAGTGAGCCGAGCGACGCCCAGCTCGCCCGCTACTTCTTATTGAGCACGACCGATCTCGAGCTGTGAAGCGCTTCTATCTTGTACTCGCGCTTTTGCTCATCGCTTGTGGCTCATCGCAACCTGTCAACGCCCAAGAGCTCAAGCTGCACTTTATCGACGTCGGTCAAGGCGACAGCGTCTTGATTCAAAGTCCTTCGGGTCAGAACGTCCTCTATGACGGGGGTCGCCAGGATGACGACGCTCTCGCTTACTTACAGTCAGTCGGTGTCACCAAGCTCAACCTGGTCATTGCGTCACACGCCGACGCCGACCATATCGGTGGCTTGGAAGCGGTCGTAGACTATTACAAACCCAAGCTTTTTTTAGATAATGGCTTGCCCCACCCGACCCAAACGTATGAAGGACTTTTGCGAGCCGTCAGAGACGCTGGGAGTCAGCTTGTCCCGCCCACAGCGCGGCGGATCGGTCTAGGTGAGGCCTCGCTGCAGGTCATCCCACCCCCGGACGATCCCAGCTTAAGCAGCAACGACCACAGCGTCGGCGTCATCGTCAGCTATGGTGAGTTCGACGCGGCCATGACCGGCGACGCCGAGCAACCCGAGTTTGCCTGGTGGTTGGCGAACGTACCCGACTTGCTCACACCGGTCGAGGTTTATAAGTCAGCCCACCACGGCTCGCCGAACGGCGACAGTCCCGACAGTGTCGAGACGTTCGACCCCGAAACAGTCGTGATCTCGGTCGGGTTAGATAACTCGTATGGCCACCCTTCGGAACAGGCTTTAGCTTTATACGAGAGCATCGGTGCAAACATCTACCGTACCGACCTGCAAGGCACGGTTATCGTTACCGCCTCGGCTGATGAAACGTATCAGGTCAACGCCGACCCGAGTGACCCCGCCGCCGTTGTGCCAACGCCTAGCGTAAAGGAGGAAGAACCGTTGAGTACGCCAAGCTCGAGCCTCGCCTATGACCCTTTCGGACCCGACCGGGACTGTGGCGACTTTGCCTCACAAGCCGAAGCGCAGGCATTTTATGAAGCAGCGGGTGGACCGGCAAGTGACCCGCACCGACTCGACGGGAATGATGACGGAGTAGTGTGTGAGTCAAACTAAGGCCAACGAACGTCCCGTATTAGGAAAGGACCTTATGGCAACAACCCTAGGCTTGACCCAACCCCACACACCCTTTGTCCCACCATCCGAAAACCCCGACCCTGAAAAGCCCGTCACCCCGCCCTCAGAACCGGGTTTAGAACCCGACGTTCCCGAAAAACCGCACCCGGACAACATACCCGACTTGCCCGACCGACCCGAGCCGGAACCTTCGAACCCGCTCGAGCCTCGTTAACTAAACACCTGAGCTGCAAATAGCTAGGAGGGTAATGCTATGATCATGTTCACCTACGACACCCCGAGACCCCGGTCCGGCACTGTTCCAGAACCTCCAGAGCAAATCGACGACCTGCCCAATCTGCCGCAGCCGCTACCCGAAGAGGAACCCGGCGAGTGAGGCGACCCGATCATGGTCGAGGTTGATGATCTAGAAGAGCAGCTTGGCAGAGACGATGACCCGGCTGATACACCGCAGGAACAAGACGAACCAGAGGTGGCGGTAGATGAAGACGAGGTACCACCTGCCAGGGGACCGGAGTCGGAGCCGCCCTAAGCTATAGCGCCTTACGCGCTGCGCCAAACCCACCCATAAAGGAGGCGAGTTAAGTATCTCCCGGCTAAGTATTAGACGTAGGTAACGTTGAGGGCTTTGAGGCCAAGTTCGAGCGCAGCTTTAAGTTCGGTGAGGGTGTTATAGCAACGCCTCGGCATGAGAAAGCCTTTGAGCTTGCGCCAGACACTTTTGATGGGGTTGAGTTGGGGACAATAGGCGGGCAAGTAGCGAAGGTAAAGCCCTCTGTCCTCCCATGTTGAGCGGTGTTCCTGAAGGAGCTTACCCTTATGGAAGGGTGCGTTGTCGAGCACGACGACCGTCAGCCGGGTCGGGTCACAACTCTGGGCGAGGGTGTCGAGATAGCTGACGACTTGAGCTTGCGTACACGAGCCAGTGAGCTCGCGGACTTCGAGCTGCGTGGTGGTACCGAACAAGGACAAGCTGCCGATGAGGTTTAGGCGGCCTGCCGAACTCCACCGGGTCGGTACCTTGAACTGTTTGCCCGAGCCTTTGGCAAACCAGGTGTAGCACAGACTCAGCATGAGCGAAAAGCCGCTCTGGTCGAGATACTTCAAGGTCAGCTTCTCGTCCAGAGCCCCCTTTTTAACGTTTCCAACGACGCCTGATGCTCAGCTACAACCTCCGGGTCGGCGTCTTTACTGGGAGCGTAGCGTGCCCGTTTCCAGCGATAGCCAAGCTCTAGGAGCTTGACCCGGATAACCTCACGTCCAAGTTGCACCCCGAACTGCTTACGAACGGCTTCACCTAAGAGTGAGCTGTTCCACATCCTATCCTCGCTGAGCTTCGTCCTCAGAAAGTGTTCGATCTCAGTGGTCACGCTCGGCTTGTTCCCCGGCGCTTGGCCGTCGGCGAGTCCGACCACACCAAGCTGCTCAAAGCGGTCGAGGTCGTTGTGGATGCTTTGCGGGTTGCGTCCAAAATAAACCACCAGCCTTGGAACACCCCAACCCGCGTGATTGAGTCGGATGATACTCGCTCGCAACCGGACTTTGGCGTTGACCCCCGGACTCAACTCGAGTTCTCGCAAGCTCTCATCCTGCTCGGGAGTAAGACTAAGAAACCGTAACGGTTTGGCCATTGCTCAAAGTATATGCGGGATGTACTTAGTCATAAACAACCTTGGACTGACCGATCAGAGAGACCCACGTAGGCCGAATCTGCCTCAGCCTTTTGAGCCCCCCGGAACGTTGGAGGAGGTTCCGGAAGACCCCAAAGACCCGCTGCCTGGCGATAAGTTGGTAGAATCGGGCATACCTGCTAAAGACCCCTCGCCTGACACGACTGAGTCACCTGACTGAAAGGACGCCTATGCTCGCGTTTGTCTTTCCACCTACCCCAGACCCCGGAGCACCACCCGTACCCGACCCTATGCCAGAACCCAATCCGGACCCCGATGTGCCGATGCCGACACCTGAGCCGGAACCAGCGTCATTCGTTATTCCCAAAGACCCGAACATGCCGGACGACGATACCGATGAACCGACGATTGAAGACCCGGACGACCCGCAGGGGCCGCCTATTGAGGAGCCGGATCCGAACGATCCACCGGTGGAAGAGCCGCCACCTGGGTGGGGGGCTTGAGCCTAGGTTATCCTGAAATACAGGCTCTCTATAAACGTCCATCCGAGATGTCGTTAGGGGGAGATTAGGACACCGTCTTAGTGCCGTTTGCGTTGCCAGCGTCAAGGTGGGTATTCTTATGCACAGCTTGAGCGGGGTTGCGTCAAGTTGTTTGAACTTAGGTAATTCTAGCGCATAAATTTGCGCTATAATGAGTTGGTATTCAGTTTGAGTTCGACTGCTAGCTGCCTCAAAGAAAGTCTTATACAAGCGATATGCGCGAAAAAGCCGATTCCGGAAACAACTTGACGCAACCGCTACGACGAGCTGGATGAAAAATGGCACCTGTCGAAGGTCAAAGCACTAGCGTGGGGCTCTCTAGGCGGGATGGGGCTGATGGCAGGACTTTTTCTGGGCGCACCGCTGCTTGGGAACGAGCAGCCGGAGGTCGAGGTCGCTCAGAAAAAACCACCCGTCGAGGCGAAAGCACCCGTGATTCAAAAGCAGGAACAGGACGACGACCCCTTCGACGGTCTCGCCGAGGAACTCGAGCAAGGCGAGCGGACGGCCAGCACCTTCGAGGGGGCGCAGCCCATGCCACAACCTGCCACCGCTGGGAGCAGAAGCAGGCAACCGGAGGAACCGATGTTGGTAGACGAACCCACTGTGGCCGACGAACCCATGCTGACCGAGGAGCCGTTGCTACCAAGCACGAGTGAGGAAGAGGAACTTGGCTTGGGCGTCTACAGTGCAGCGGCGGCCACCGGGGAGACCCCACAAGGACTTAGAGCGTACGGGGCAGGTGGCGGCGGTGGGGCGGGAGGGGCCGAAACTGATCCCTTCGCCGAACCTGGTCCCGCTCAGGAGGGTGCGGTCGGACTCGCGGCATATCAGCTCGCCACCTCGGAGGAGGAGGTCAAAAGTGGGTTGATGTCCTACCAGGCTACCCCCGGCGAGGACAGGGGCGTCCGGATGTTCAAAAGCCAAATTATGGCAAAGACGCAGACCCCTCAAGGCAACCAGGAGGCCGCTGAAAAGTCCGTGGTACCACCGGGCTCGGCCTTGCATGTCAATAGACTGATAAGTTCGGGAGTAGCACTTGCCCAGGGCGTATCTGAAGAGCCCTCTCAAAGGGCACCGCGGCAGAAGAAGCAGCCCTACAAGGTGGGGGACAGTATACCGGCCTCTCTTCAGGTTGGGGTGGTCGCCGTGGACGGGACACCGTTACCGGTGCTGGCTCGTGGAGAGGACGGCAGCATCTGGCAGGGGCAGGCTACCCTGACGCCTACCGGGCGTGTCGACATCCGCTTCACGGAGGTGCTCACAGCGACGGGGCGGCATACGGCCAGCGCGGTTGCCCAAGCAGGCGACGGTTATCTTGGTCTACCCGCCCAAGTCACAGAAACCACCCCGGCGCTCGCCAGCGACCTGACCAGGGGGGCGCTCAGGGGACTGTCGGAGTACGCTCAGGCTCTCGGTCAGGAGAGCGAGGTAAGGGTCGAAGGGGGCACGCCGGTTATCAGCCGCAGCGCCCCGCCACTCGAGGCGAACATTGCTGGCAGCGTAGCGAGACTGTTCACCCCGCCTGAAGGTGAGGACCAGCAGGCACTCGTGCGGTTAGCGCAGGTTCCGGCACGCACCAGCGTCACCGTGGTGGTGCTCTCACCCGTGGCGAGTCTGACGACTCCCTAACCTAGATTTAGCTTACAAAAGAGCGGTGGGATCTAAACCTACCGCTCTTTTTGCTCTATCGTCCCCCCGGGGGATCTTGGCGACGCTCCTCGTAAAGCTGGTCGAGTCGCCCAAGCTCATCTTCCAGAACATAGAACATGGTCTCCTCAACCGTACTTTCCCTGGCGGGTGCTAGTGCCGCAACTAGCCGCAAAAAAGTCCACAGCGCCAAACTCCCGGTGTTGCTCGAGTTCAGATCGAAAAGGTCGCCCAGGCGTCGCGAACTGATGCCGGTAAGGTCGGCCAAGTTGGTCCTGGTCAAGAAGGTTTTAGCAAAAAGCTCTTGAAGCCGAACTAAGGAGATCTCGTTCGTATCTCTCTCAACCTCATCCGCTGCCGCGGCTTGCTGGAGAAAGCGCCGCTTCGCCCGGTAGCTACCTTTGTAGCTCCTGGGCTCACCCAAGAGGTTTTTTGAGCGCGTGTAAATATCATCAACCGCACCGAGGGTTTCTGGAGGGATAAGTTCTCGTAAGACGTCGCGCGGGTGCGTGTTCAGAAGCACACCCAACTCCAGGGCAATACGCAACACGCTGCTAAGGCGCGGGTTGCCCTTGCCCATCTCCAGCTTGTAGATGATCGTGGCAGATACACCAAGGCTTGAGGCAAGCTCGGGGGCGCTCACCATAGCGCGCTCTCGCAACGCTCGTACATTGAGGACCATACGTTTCGCTTCAGGCATTCAGCATCCAATACGTGTAAGGTTAATTTCGGGAGCAAAAATGTTTAGCTTGCCAAAAGCAAATTACAGGTCTCCTCGAGATAACGGCGTCCCTCGGAGAAAGGTCTTCTACGCTCACTCCGGTGACCGCGTCGCGGCTACCGTCACCCGGGCGCTGACTGCTGCGCCACCATACGGTTTGGCGCTTAACGTGTAGTCGCCAGGGCTCACCGAGGCACTGTCCCAAACGCCGCTGAACTTTCCCTCCTCGAGCGCATATGCCTTGACAACGGGTTGGTCACCCAAGTAGAAGACGACGTTTGCGGGGCTCTCCCCTACCGCTTGGACACTCAGCTCTACAGCTCCGACCACTACACTTCCGGGTGTGGGTTCAGTCCAGGTGAGACTAGGCTGGATCTGAGCACATGAGGAAAGAAGAAGCAGGCCGACCAATAATGTGCGTTTCATGACGCCTCCTATGTGTTCAAGTAGGGTAGCGCACTTTAGTTGCGACAAGCCCCGAAGCTTAGCTCTTCCAGTGTTTAATGTTTACATTACTGTATACCCATCAATGGAACACAGTAATCTACCTAAGAGGACTCTAGCAAATTGTTCAACGCGCGGCGAAGAACGCTTACGCCAGTTATACCCCTCCTTGACAGCTCTAAGTTCCACAAATAACGCTCTTTGGCCGTTACGGTAAAAGTCATGTTCACGGGTTGATCCGCTGGCACCTTTTGCCCTTTGGGACCCGGCACCATTTCGATCTCCCCCGACGTGATCATGGGTTGCGGTGATTCTGGCTTCACAGGTTCATGGGATATTTGGTTAGAGCTCGGTATGGCGTCGGTCTTGCCTTCTTGTCGCCCCATACTTCCTTGGAACGCTTGTGCAAGGCTCGATCTTCGTTTACTCATCTTGTAGCTCCCTGTAGACCTGTTCGTACTCGTCTAAGAAATCGGGCATTCCTCCGAAAGCCGCTTCGTATCGGGTGAGCGCCCGAACTCTTGCAGTCATGACCGGAAAGTCGCGAAGTAGCGTTTCAGCTTCCCGTGCTAGCACCTTGCGGCCGTCCCAACGGGTGAAGAGAATTCGGGTATCCATATCTTTTTTGCTGGCTTCAATGTCGAGGAGGACTTCAAGGGTCGAGCGCAGGCGGTTGACATCTAGGCCGGTAGGGGAGATCGGCACAATGACGCGGTCTGCGACGGACGCTGCCGACCAGAGTAAGTCTCTGCTGTTCGGGGGGCCGTCAATAATTACCACCGCCCCATCCGCCTCTAGGGCTCTTGCTTGCCGCGCCAGGCTGTCCGGATTTGCCCGCTCCACCTTGAAGCTAAGGTTTCCAGTTGTTGCCCATTCAAGAGCACTCCTTTCACTGTCAGCATCGAGTACCACGGGAGTGTTGCCGCGACGCTCGGCAACAGCTGCTAAGTGCATAGCCGTAGTGGTTTTTCCGACACCACCCTTCAAGTTTGTAATGGCAATGATCACAGCTTCCCTTTCTGTGAATACAGAAATACATGAATCCTTGCTCACAGTATCACAGTATTATGGGAACGAGAAGCTGAAGTAGCGCAAACGGCCGAGAGCTGATCAAGATTAAACACCAGCGAGCGCGATGATTCATGGACGTGCACGGGTAGGGATAGGGGAGTGGCGTTGAAGTCGAGCAAAACCTTCGCGTGGTGGCCTACCCTTGAGGAGGAAATGTCCATCATCTGAAAAGAGAATGGCGGACATGTCCTTCTAGAAATCATGGAGTAAGGAAGAGCTTGAGTAGTGTGTGGGCATACATGACTGAAGAACTTGAGCGCAGCGCGCTGCAAACGCTACATCAAGGCTGGGCAGGTGTGAGCTTGGCGGCACTAAAGACTGCGCGCTTGAGGCGCGCACCCAGAAACCATAGGAGGCGCTATGGTTCCCACCATCAAGATCAAGGGCTTTCGCTGCTCGGTCGAAGAGGCCGTGTTCTCTAACCGCAAAGACGGCTTCGCCCACGTCCTCTCGCTGGTCGGCTCGAGAGAAGCCGTCAAAGCCGTCTGGGGACGGCTCATGAAGGGGGAGGCAGCCTACCTCGACACCGGACCACAGGTCAAAGCCGTGCGGATGAACACCGAAGGGGGCGGCAAGCTCTTGACCGAGCGCCTACCCTCAGGCGCGTTCCACGGGCTGCTCTTGTCCAAGGCGCTGCTGAGGGGCGAGCTGGTGTTGTGCGAAAAAGAAGAAGACCTGCCTGCCCGCTTTTTCCACCTCCTCACCCAGAAGCTGCGCCTGCCCCTGCACAGCGCTTGGCGGGGCTGGCTCTGGGATCACGCGCTCGGGAGCGGCATGGTCGAACAGATGTCCTCTGGGCGGCTCCACGCCTATGAGGTGAACCTGTCGGTGTACGACCTCGAACTAGAGGTGAGACAGGCGTTACTAGCGGGCGAACTGCCCGAGATCGAGGTGCAACGTGCGGATTGAAGGTCAAGCAAAAGCAGGCTTCTACCCGACACCCCTGGAGGTGGCGCGGCTCATCGGCTCGTGCCTCGTCACAGCTGGCGACTCGCACCTCCTGGATCCCTGCTGCGCCACGGGAGAGGCGCTCGAAAAGGTGCGCCTCGCTATGCAAGGGTACGCACGCAACACCACACATGGCGTCGAGTTGGAACAGGAGCGCGCTCATGAGGCCGTACTGGAACTCGATAACGTCCTCGTCGGTGACAGCCTAAAGGCAAAAGCTAAGGGCGGCTTTTCCTTGCTTTACTTGAACCCGCCGTACGATCAAGCGGATGGTAAACGGCTCGAGCTGACGTTCTTGTGGCACTGGCAACGCGCCCTGCTACCTGGCGGGATACTGGTGTATGTGGTGCCCGAGAAGTACCTACCGGAGTACGCGGCAACAATTACCGCGCAGTTCGACAACGTAGCTACCTACCGCTTCCCGGATGAACACTACGACGCCTTCAAGCAAGCCGTCGTGTTCGGCGTCAAGCGAGCGACACCCTCGTACCCCTCGTCGTTGCCTGAGGTAGCAGGCGACCTCTCGTTAGCTCGTGCCCGCTACGTCGTGCCGGAAGGAAATGGCACCCCGCAGCTCTACCTCACCGGGCAGGACCCGGAGGTGCTTGTCACCGAGGCCAGAACCAAAGGCTGCTGGCGTCGCGCCTGGGACCTCCTGAGCCCACCCGATCCGCAAGCGTTTCGACCACCGCTGCCTTTAAGAAAGGGGCACGTGGCGCTGATGATGGCGTCGGGACTTCTCAACAACACCGTGGTGGAGGCTCAGGGGCGCAGGCTGCTGGTGAGAGGCCGGGTCAGGAAGGAAGTCGTCTCGTACGACGAAGAGGACGACAAGGGTACCAAGCACATAGAGCGCGATATCATCAAGACCGAAGTCACCGCCCTGGACTTGGACACGGCTGAACTCATCGAGGTGGCTTGAGACGCTAAGCCTTTAAGAAACGCAGCTAGCCGCTGCACACGGGTGGGAGAAAGGAGTTGTTCATGACAACCGCTCCCACTCTGGCCGACTCGACCATGCCGCTCGCCAACTTTCTCGAAACCTATAAGCCAGGAATTACTCAGGCTGTTACGGACGCCTACCCGCCGCTCGTCACCCGCGCTGAGCCCATACCCGGTCTTTTGCGTAAGCCCCTCGGCTACCAGGCCGAAGCCATTACCGCCACCGGCCTGTCGCTTAGAGAGCACCGCAACACCCTGCTCGTCGGCGAGATGGGTACCGGCAAGAGCTTTTGTAGTATCGCCAGCGCCTACAAAGCCGGGATGCAGCGGACTCTGGTCTTGTGCCCGCCGCACCTGGTCGAGAAGTGGGCCAGAGAAGTCCACGAGACCGTGCCAGGGGCGAGGACCCGTATCCTCGAGTCCATCACCCAGGTCGAGGCGCTCCGCTGGGAGGTCAGCACAGGACCGCTCTTCGCAATCTTGTCGAGAGAGAAAGCAAAGCTGAGCCACGCCTGGCGGCCCGCTTACGTCTTGAGGAAAAAGCGCCTCGAGGACGACGTGGGTCACTGGTCGACGTTCTCGTACCCCTCGTGCCCCGGCTGCGGTGAGGTGCTCGAGACGCCCGAGGGCTTACTGACGCACGATGAGCTGGCTAAGAAGCGGCGGACGTGCGACTGGTGCGGTGAGCAGCTCTGGCAGGCCGACCCGAAGGGACCGAGACGCTACGCCCTGGGCCACTACATCGCCGAGAAGCTGCCGGGCTTCTTCGATCTGTTCGTCATCGACGAGGCGCACGAGATGAAGGCCGGGGGGAGCGCCCAGGGCATCGCTGCCGGGGCGCTAGCTCAAGCCATCCCCCACACGCTCGCGCTGACAGGAACGTTATTCGGCGGCTACGCGAGCAACCTGCACTTTTTGCTGCAACGCTTCTCACCGCAGATTCGTTCGTCTTACGGCTACGGGGATGAACAGCGCTTCGTCGCCCACTACGGCATCTTGGAGCGCACCACAAGGGAGGACGCGGACGGCGGCGAGGACGGGCGTGTAAGCCGTCGCAAAAAGACCGCCACGGTCAGGGAACGCCCTGGACTGTCCCCGGCGTTGCTGCCGCACCTGCTGTTCAACACCATCTTCATGAGGCTGACCGATGTTGCTACAGCGCTTCCGCCGTATCACGAGGAGATCGAGATCCTCCATATGGCCGAGGAGCAGAAGGACGTGCACCGGGCCTTCAAGGCGGAGCTGGCCGCCGAAGTGCAGGCACAACTCGCGTGCGGCAGCAAAAAGCTCCTGGGCGCTTACCTTCAGAGCTTGCTGCACCATCCCGACACGCCCTGGCGTGAGGAAGCGGTCTACACCACCGACAAGGTTGGGGCACCCTACCTCGTGGCTGCTGCTGAAGCACTGGACGATGCAGTCGTCTATCCCAAGGAGCAGCGCCTTATCGACATTGCCAAGGAGGAGAAGCGCAATGGGCGCAGGGTGATGGTGTTCGTGCAGGGTACTGAGCGTAGAGACATCACGGGACGGCTCTCTGGTTTGCTCGAGCGTGAGGGGCTCAGGGTCGCGGTGCTAAAGTCCCATACCGTGCAGGCCAAGAAGCGTGAGGCGTGGGTCGCAAAAGAGGTCGTCTCGGGTGTGGACGTGCTCATCTGCCATCCCAGAAGCGTGCAGACTGGCTTAGACCTCATCGCGTTCCCTACAATCGTTTTCTACCAGACTGAATACAGCGTCTACACCCTGCGACAAGCCAGCAGGCGGAGCTGGCGGATCGGGCAGAAGTTCCCCGTCAAGGTCATCCACCTGGCGTACGAGGAGACCCTCCAGATTCAGGCGCTCTCGCTCGTCGCCAAGAAGGCGCAGGCCAGTCTGGCGCTCGAGGGTGAGCTGGTCGAGGGTGGTCTGGTCGCTATGGCCGAGGATGACCTGATGCTGTCTCTCGCCAAAGCGCTCATCGCTGGGGACGACGACCTCCCCATCACGGACCTCAGCAGCGCCTACGGTGAAGAAGACGACTTCGTTACCGAACTCCTGCCAATGGAGCAGAGCGTGCTCGACGCCCTGGACGACCTGTTCGGGTCACTGCCGAGGGTCGAAACGCCGCCCGTTCTGGCGCAGGATGTAGGCGCTCAGCCGGTGGTAAGGGTCGCCTTCACCGACGCGCCGGTGACGCTCGGCTCACGCGGCAGGCGCAAGAAGGTCGCGGCCGGGGTAGGACTGCTGTTCCCGGAACTTATGGGGGCGTAATGCCTACTGAACAAACCCACTACCAGAACGAGGACTGGGACATCTGGATCGGTCGGAGCTACGAGAACCTGGTTTTAGAAGGTTTCGTCAAGACCGGCGACGTCTTGACCAAAACGCCACCTTCCGGGGCTGGTCGCACCCTCAAGCACCTCGTCTGGCAAGTGGACGACAGCAACCTGACCACTGCCGTCGATCTGACTTTGCAGTACGGGCGGGTCGTGCGACGACCGTATGCGCTCGGTCAAGCTTGCGACGGCAGCATCAGCGCACCCGTCATGGCGCTCTTCCTCGACTTTTGCACCAGGCACGCCCTGGACGCGCAAGCGCTCTACGCCGGGGCGTACCCTGAAGCGGCAACGCTCGAGGGGGACGCCATCACCGCCTTCGCTCAGTGGCAGGGCGTAACCTTCCCGCATACCTGGACGGCGGCGTGCTTCTCGGGGCTGTTGGAGAGCCTGACGGAGATCAATGCCCATACCCTGCGAGGCATCCTTGATGACGCTGCTACGGGTGTTTCTTTCCCTGCCGGGGTGCTGGAAAGAGGCGGTTACACCCGCTTCAGAGGCACCACCCGCTGCTACGGCCCTAAAGCGCGATTCACCTGGGGCTACGTCGTTACACCCACCGGCGGACAAGTCTGGCAGTACGACCCCTGGCAGAGCACGAACGGTGTGGTGCCCACGCATTACTGGCTGTCACTCATAGCGGTCGCGGCACGGCGAGACGGCAACACGCCGCTAGCTCTCAGACTGATCGAAGAGGTGGGGCGGTCGGCACGCTCCCCGGCGAACAAGCGGTACTGCCGCGGGTGGCTCGAGAGTCTCGAAGCCTCGTAGAAACGCTCGTGACCATGAGCAGACGAGGTGCAGAGGAGGTTAGTGTGACACAGTTCAGTGCACTCAAAGGTCTGTACACCGGCACTCACGCTTTGGTTCTCGGTCCCGACACGATTGTTTGGCTGGTGGATGTGGAAAACAAGGGCTACATGGTCGAACAGCACGGACAGGTCATCGACAAGGGGCGGCTCAGCCCCTTGCAAGCCAAGCACTTCACCGAGGCGGCCACCCGCGCAAGAGAGATAGTGCGCACCGTCGTCGACCTTAACAGCCTGGTCCACAGTGCTAGCGCCTAAACTGAGAGCGTGATGGAACTCCCTGTCAGGAGCGATCCCGAACTGAAGTGCTCGAGCACCTCTACGCTCACTTCACCTATCTACGAGGCTACGCGCTCAGGCTCCAGGGCTCTTTCATCGAGGGCGCTGCGAGCCTGGTAACGTTGCAAGAAGGCAATTTTCTCGGCTTTCTCATGGCCTACGACGAGGAGCGCGATTCTTACCCTGCCGACTTTCCCTTTCTCACCAAGGAAGAGGACGCCAGCCTCACCTGTCAACGGCTGCTGCGTCCCGCCGAGCTCTGGCCACAACCCACCGTCGAAGTCGCGTGGGACGACCTCAAGGGACAGGGCGTTACGCTGGACATGAAACATGTGGACGTGGTGCTTAGAGAAGTCGGCACCGTGCAGCTCTGGTTCCGTAGGCTTCCGCCAAAGGCGGGAGACGGCGATGAGACCGGGGTGATTTGGGAAGCGTTCTACGCGCCCGGCGTTCGGGCCAGACCCGAGCATGAACGGCTGCTGCACCAGTTCTGGGAAGCGTGCGAGCGCCTGTTATACAAGAATGGTGTGCGCTTCGCATACACGTACTCTCGAGAGCCAAACTACGAAGACGCTTGGTACGGCGCTTTCCTGCACGCCAGAGGCTACTACCGCGACCCGGCACGAGCACATCTGCTAGGAGGACGAGTGGCCGTCGTGAAGGACCTAGATCCGTGAGCCACAACGCTGGAGCACCGATGCCGGAAGATGCCAAACTCATCGTCACCATCTCCGTAGACCTCCTCCTGCCGGTTCCCGAAGAGTCTTTGGAGTCGTACCTCGCTTACTGCGAACAAACCGTGGTGGACGGCCTGAAGCCTCACCTGCGGGAGACACTCATCGGCTTCATCGAATCTCGGCGGACGGACGACCCGTAGAGGCGCGCGCCCTTGATGATTCTGGCGGTTTGAGTAGCGAACTATTTTGGTGTAGCTCGACGATAAACCTTATGCAGCGGTTGGGCCGGAAGGCTGCGTTAGATCATGAAACACTTTTAGCAAGACTGTTTCAGAACGAGGAGCCGCACCGAGAGGTTAAGCGGTCGTAGCTAATCTTATGAACTGCCGAGCAGCCGCCTCACATCCGCCAGAATTAACTCAGCCATAGCGACACGTGCGTCAACAGCAGCTTGAGTGTGATGACGGATATCCCAATCGAGTTGCGCTAAGATGTTGTACACCAGCAAGACGACCAGCGTGTCCCGTCCCGAAATCGTGACGATGCGCTCCCAAAGGGGCGCTCGTATAGCTCCGTTTCCATTCTCATATGAGTAAAAGAGCAGCTTCGAGAGGTCGAGTGCTCGGTCGCCGCATCCCGCCGCATCCCAATCCACCGTTCCCGTTACGACATCCCCGACGACGAGAACATTGCTAATTGCTAGGTCGCCGTGAACGAGGTCGGTCGTCCTCGAAACAGAAGCCTCTTTACCTACCGTAACCTCTTCGATCTGCGGCAGAAGGGCTCGCGTCGTAGTCGAGTGCCGCCTGAGTGTTTCGGTCCAACCCGACTCGCCCGCGAACACCACCGCCCGCACGTACCAAGACCAGTCTTGCTCTGGAGATAGCGCCTGCCCAGCTTGCCGCTCGTTCAGGTCGAGGAGCTGACGTACATGCTCGAGGCTTAAACGCAAGTCGGCAGGCGGGCTGCCCGAGAGTGCCGTTTGCAGCCAGTAGGTCGTACCCTCTGGGAAAGTGTCGATCAGTTGATAACGGGGTGCGGGCACCTTGAGGGTGACGAGACGGTCCGTGACAGTGCGGGCACGCTTGAGGCGAGAGAGCATGTCAGGATGCGCCTGCCACTTAAGGACGAATGGCAATCCTGAAGGGTCTTCGACGGCGTAAGCGCCTTGATTTTCGCCCTGAGCGTAACGCCCTTTAAGCCTGAAGCTGGTACTGTGCTTAGCGTTGATTCGTTCAAGCAAAGCTTCAATCTTCTCCATACGCTAAAATAATACGACTGATCTAATAGCTGAAACACGCTAGGCAAGACTGCTTCAATAAGGGGCGCTGCGCTGGGTATACAAAGCCTGCTAGCGCCCTTTTGCTTACTAGCAATGAAACAAAACAGCTATGCTTCGTTGCATATCGGTTTATGCGGTGGTTGAGCGCAACGCGGACAAAGTGCCCAACCCCTTTGCATGAATTCAGAGGGAACAACCTTTGGGCAAGCTATAGCTATAGCTCGGAGGTTTTCAATGTACCAAGCTGCTACCCAGACGCTCACCATGGCTATTCACTTCTACCTGGAGGCAAAACGCCTTGACGGTTATAGCCCCCGAACGCTCTACTCGTACCGCCGACAACTCCAGCACCTTGCCCCCACGTTGGGCAAGGATACACCTGTTGAGTACGTTCAGCTCGAGCACCTCCGCGCCTATCTGTCCGGCTTCACCCACCTGAAGATGTCCAGTCTGGCAAATAGAGTCCGTGTTGTTAAGGTGTTCTTCAAGTGGCTTCACGAGGAGGAAACGCTTCTCCGAAACCCAGCTGTGAAGCTTAGAGAGCCTCGGCTTCCTCACCGTATCCCGAAGGCACTATCCATTGAGGAGGTCGAGCTGCTCAGGGACGCCTGTGGAAGCCTGCTCGAGCACGCCCTCGTCGAGTTCTTCTTCGCGACAGGTTGCCGGGTCGGAGAGATCCACGGGCTTAACCAGGACAAGCTTGACTGGACGCGACGCAGTGCGGTTGTTCTAGGCAAGGGCAATAAGGAGCGGGAGGTTTACTGTCCCAGTTCGCTAGTTAAAGCTATGCCCTTTAGGGCAAGGCTTTAGCTGCTACTCAGGTCTAAGAATTGCTGGAGCCGAGCGATGGCATGACAAGGCTACGGGGGAGCTATACGGTGACACGGTTCATTGCCGCAGGTGTATCTCAAGCATCACCGCGAGGGTGCAGGCGACGCGGCTGACTTTAGTCTCAATGACAACAACTTTATTCTTGCTGACTAGAAGGGACTTTAGTCCAAGCCAAACCTATGCACTTTCAGTGCATAGTGGTTTAGTTCGGTGCGAAAGCAGCCCTGTGGCTCAGGCGCTATCTCGACAGCCGTGAGGATTCAAGTTCTGCGCTCTTCGTTACGGACCGCCGCCAGGTACAAAAAGGCGGCAATCTGAGCCGACAGCGCTTGAGCATCTCGCAGATACAACGTGTCTTCAAGCGTGTCGCGGTTAGATGCGGCTTAGCGACACGGGTCACGCCACACATTCTTCGGCATACGCTGGCAACTTTGCTCCTGAACCAGGACGCGCCCATCGCCGCGGTGCAGTCGATTCTAGGTCACGCCTCGCCGACCACCACCCAGCTCTACGTGCATCTCTCGGGAGAATCGAGGCAGGCGACCTACCGGCGCTATTTTTCTCAATAGATCCGTCCATGCAGCATGTGGGATGAGTAGCGGCGAGGGTGCCCAATAGACTCACTATAAACCTCCAGTGCTAGGGGGTGCTGAAGAGCAAGAAGCCTAAAAGTGACGTCTGTGACGATAAATGACTGAGCAGCCCGTTATAGGTTACCGGGTTATCTAGCGCTTTCCCAACGCAGTAGGCACCGTTTTGGCATCCGATAAGGCGAGACAAAACTCTGTCAGAACAGGCGGAATCGCGCTTAAGGTCGTTCTGGGCGTGTTATTTGCATTTTTGCAGACGCCCCAGAATCTCTCGATCCGCTAGCACTCGAGGTTATAAGCATGTGAGTTCTAGGTAGGCATCGTTTATCATGTCTTTATGAACCGTAAGGCGCTCGACACGCTGATCGACCAACTGCCCGCCGAGTTGCGCGAAGAGGTCTTTGACTACGCTAGCTATCTCCTCGAGCGTAAAGCCTCACGCCCCCAAGGAGTCCGTCAAGCGAACCTGCACCGTGGTGCTATGCGTATGAGTGATGACTTCGACGCGCCCCTGAGCGAGCAATTCTGGCTTGGCGAGTGAAGTTATTGCTGGATACGCACGCCTTCTTGTGGTGGGACGCCGACGCTGAACAACTCCCCGAATCGCTTCTAGGCATCTTGCAAGACCCTGCCCACGAGGTCACCCTTAGCGTCGTCAGCGCTTGGGAGATGCAAATCAAAGCCGCGTTAGGCAAACTCGAGCTGCGAACACCTCTGGCTACCTTGATAAGTGAACAGAGGGAGAAAAACGGCTTAGGCGTACTGCCCGTTTCCCTGCAACACGTTCTCGCGCTCGAGGAGCTTGGCGACTACCACAAAGACCCCTTCGACCGCCTGCTGATCGCTCAAGCAAAGGTCGAGGGGCTGACGCTCGTGAGCAAGGACGAGGTGTTTCGTCACTACGACGTCCCGCTGCTCTGGGAATGAAGGGGACGACTTCAGGATCTCTTGCTCTCAGCGCTTATGCCGCCTTTGGGCCGGTCTGCCGCGTTATCATGGCGTGTACTCCTACGAGCCGACGTCAATGAAGCGAGTCTTGGGGCACCCTTCTGCCTCTGCCCGGCCCACTGCCCTCCGAGCACGCTCCCCAACACGGTTGCCACCACGGGGCTCAGCAGTCCCAGGAAAGCCACTGAGACCCCGAGCGCCTCGATACCTCTAGACCACAACGCATAGGCGAGCCCCGTCCCGAGAAGCCCGGGAACGGACACTGTAGATCAACCCGAGCCTCCTGGATCACAGTGGCAGCGCCAAACCTGCTACGCAAATTCGCAACTTTCGAGAAGCAACACGCCCTGTAGCCTCGTTAGGATGCCTACCGGGGATGGAGCAGCCCACTCATCACCTCGAAAGGAACCTCGCAATGTCGAAGGTTGTCGCAATCATGTCCATGTCGCTCGACGGCTACATCGCCGACCTCAACGATGGTGTGGCTGAAGTGTTCAATTGGTACTTCAACTCGGGAGACGTCGAATTCCACGCCGGAGGGTCGGACGCCATGACGTTCAAGGTGTCCGGAGCGAGCGCCGAGCACCTTCGCGGTCTCTGGTCTGAACTTGGTGCAGTGCTCACCGGTCGCCGCACTTTCGCGGTCGCCCACGGCTGGGGTGGGAACCACGCTTGGGGACCGGCCTTCGTCCTTACCCGCCACATCCCCGATGGATGGCCGCGACCCAGCTCGACGGTCCACTTCGTGACGGACGGCATAGAAAGCGCCGTCAAGCAAGCCAAAGCCGCCGCCGCCGGGAAGTCCGTTGGGGTCCACGGTGCCGACACCATCCGGCAGTTGCTGAATGCTGGACTCCTCGACGAACTCAACATCGACGTCGCGGCGGTACTTCTTGGGTCTGGAGTTCGCCTCTTCGACCATCTCGCTGGCACGCCAGCGGTCCTTGGTAACCCGACGGTGATTCCGGGCGTCGGCGTTACACACCTGCGCTACCCAGTACGCAAGGCGTAGTGCGACCGTACACCTTTCTCGCCCGGCGGTGAGCTTTGTCTCGACAAGACTTCACGCGCGAGGGCGCTAACGACGTGGCACAAGTGGCGCGCCGCCTAACGCCCCTATCGTTATGCGTGAGATGAGCGCGAGCACGGCACAGCTGTTTCAGTGTGTTTGCAAAATTCCGCTTGTCGCCTCAACCAAATTAGTTCGCCAACAGGGTCCTGGGTGGACAAAAGACCTGAGCCATCTGAAACTCAACTTGTTTAACGCTCGCAGTGAAACGGCTCATGAAAAAGCAAGTTTTAAGGGTCCGCTCCGCTACAAACGTTGTCTGATCCCAGCAGACGGGTTTTACGAATGGAGACGCGAAGGTAGCATTAAAGCGCCCCACTACATTCAGGTCGGTGGCGGCGCGCCGTTTGCCTTTGCAGGGTTATACGAGTTTTACAAAGACGAACTGCTGAGCTGCACCATTCTTACGACGTCGCCAAACAAGCTGATGAGCAAGCTTCACGACCGGATGCCAGTGATTCTTTCATCGGACGACTACGAGCGGTGGCTCGAACCGAGCCTAAACCGGGTTGAAGATGTCGAAGACCTGTTGCAGCCCTACGCGGACAAGCTGCAGGCTCGAGCCGTCTCGCGGGCAGTCAACAATGTCCGAAACGACGGACCTGACCTCGTTACCGCTGCGTAAAGCTTCTGCGTACCGTGCGTGACGGGGTTTATCGACTACACTCCGAAATATGGACGAATCCCGTTTGCTGACCCTTGCCGACCTTTATAAGACGCAGATTTACACCAAGCTGCTCGAGCTTGTCCCTGAGCGTTTAGGAAGGCTTGACCAAGCGGTACTCGAGGGCAAACCAATTGAAGAGGCGCTGGCGCTTATTTACATGCAAGGGGTTGCCGAGGCGCTCGACGCTTTTGACACAGGCGAACTTTTGCGCGCGGTTAAACGGGAGCCTGCAGCCGAGCTTCAAGCTTAGTGTCCAAACCCTCTCTAACACAGCTGGTAAGGGTTTCGTCGTAACAAAGAAGGTCAAAAGAAAAGCGCCCTCTCGGACGCTTTGATTCTTTAAGCTTAACCCCGTATGCGCTATGCGCGTGTAACATGCACTCGCGCGGAACCGCGCAGGAGCAAACACCACTCAAGGCAGCGACTCACACACCCGACCGTCGCCGTCGCTGTCTAACCGGTGTGGGTCGCTCGTCGGTCCACCGGCAGCTTCGAAGAATGCTTGCGCCTCGGCTTGACTCGAGAAGTCTCCGCAGTCCCTATCCGGGCCGTTGGGGTCGTAAGAAAGACTCGAGCTTGAGGTGCTTGCGGTTCCGTCAAGTCATTTTGACTAAGGTAGGCTGCTCGGGTGTTCGACGCGTCCGAAAGTCCTAAAGGCTATCGCTTTCCGAAGCTGATTATCTCCCACGCGGTCTACCTCTACCACCGCTTTTTG
>JAABUN010002700.1_pt1 | contig 30354 bp, 27 predicted proteins | sample 5559311 | NCBI WGS metagenome assembly JAABUN01 (sample SAMN10711877, study PRJNA513370) | rock metagenome | isolation source: Antarctica rocks | place: Antarctica: Victoria Land, Siegfried Peak sud | reverse complement strand
GAATCTATAACTCCGCTCATTGAGGTAGTACTCGCAGAAGAAGATTAATTGATGAAGATTTTACAGTTGCAACTTTATGAGTTATCGTTCTGCTTCTAAATTCAGTTGCATTTCTTCAAATAAATGAATGGGGTCTTTTTTAGAAAGTCCACCCGTTTCGTTCAATGTGTAGAGTGGGCGGCGTTTTACCTCTTCGTAAATGCGACCAATGTATTCGCCTAATATACCTACACTTACTAATTGTATAGCGCCTATAAAAAAAACTACAATTAAAATTGTTGCATATCCGTTTACGGGAGAATGAGGTTGAAAAATTCGCCAGAAGAGCACAAAAAAAGCCATGATTATTGAAATAACAGCCGAAAACAAACCTAAGTACATTGAGAACCTTAAAGGCAGTTTTGAGAATGAGAATATACCATTCATTGCTAATGCAAACGACTGGCTGTTGGTATATTTTGCTTTGCCCGCAAAACGGCTGTCCCGCTTATACTTTACAGCTACTTGTTTAAAACCAACCCATGCCCTTAGTCCCCTTATATACCTGTTGCTTTCGGGCATACAATTAAGTATGTCAACAATTTTGCGGTCTAACAGGCAAAAGTCTCCTGTATCTGTAGGTATGGGAACTTCAGCAAGGTGTTTGAGTACACGATAAAACATAAAAGCGGTAAAGCGTTTAGATGCACTTTCTTTATGGCGGTATGTTCTTTCGGCATAAATAACCTGGTTCCCCTCTTTCCATTTTTCAATCATAGCAGGCACTAACTCTGGAGGGTCCTGAAGGTCTGCATCAAGTATAATTACAGCTTGTCCGCGAGCATAATTTAAGCCTGCTGTAACTGCTATCTGGTGTCCGAAGTTGCGCGCCAGGCTCACATATAACACTCTTTTATCCTGCTTTTGCAGCACTCTTATATAGTTAATAGATGTGTCGGTACTGCCATCATTAACAAATAAAAGTTCTGATGCACTGTCGAGTTTGTTTATAACAGCACAGAGCCTTTTATATAATATCGAGATGTTTTCTTCTTCATTATAAACGGGAATAATGAAGGAATATTTTGGTATCATAACAACGGCTTTTAAATCAACAGCAGGCAATACGGGTGTAAAGATTAAAAATGCAGGCCGAAGCAAAAAAACTTAAAGGAAAAAACGGTTATTTAATCGGTAAAGACAGCCTTAACTATAAAAGCAAACTATACAAGTAAGCTTTTAAAGGATAGAATTATTTACAGAATATCTGCCAGTTGAAACAAAAATAATTACCCCGATAAGCAGATGAAAAATACGTAACCACGGTTTCATAGTAAATTGCTTTAAAAAATAATTCTTTCCCTTTCTTATATGATTGTAGTTCACGCAAAATGGTTGGGTAAAAATATATTTTAGGGAAGTTATTTTGCAATAGACAAAATGGATTTAAACTGTAAAAATTATTACATTAACCCAATAATCCCACAAATCCCAGTTTAGATAAAATTTTTTTACCCCTGCTTTTAAAAGCTGCTGTTTCATTATCCCAAAGCTCTTCAATTATCAGCTTTAGCTCCGGTTTAATTTCAGGGTATAATTTAGAAAGGTTAAACAAGTAGTGAGAGAAAAAGCTTTCCTTGGGCAAACCTTATCACATCTTCAAAATAAGAGGATTGGACTGCTAAGAGCTGACACAAGTTTTTATTCAAAGAAGATTTTTGAATTGCTTGAAACCCATGTTACACCTATATCTTACGTGATACAGGATCAAAGACTTTTCGGGGGTCACATACGCGGGTGGGACTTTATTCTTAATATTACAAAAAAGTTAAACTATGAGAACTCCTGAACAAGTCCAGAATGACGTAGATAAATTGGGTGCTAAAATTATTAATAGCAAAAACTCTTTTAAGGAATTGTATAAGCACTTAAAAGACAATGAAGTTATCGTTTCTGTTTCAGATACTCCATCTGCTTTAGGGGTGGTAACAAAAGAAAGGTTTTTGAAACTTACTACGTCCTTGTTAAGTCCAACAGATGTAAAAGAAGTTTTCTTAAAAAACATCTCCTATGTTGAGGTGGACGCAGGTTTCTTAGTTTCTAAGGTTACTATCAGAACTTCGGGCGGGAATATAGAACTCATGTTTAGCGATAAGGCTTCTGCAAACAACCTTAAAAGTAAATTGAACGAGGCAATTTTTAAGGCTAATGAGCCGGCGGCCCCCCAAGTAGATATTTATTCTCAGCTTGAGAAATTAGCGCAATTGAAAGAAAAGGGAATTTTAACCGAAGCTGAATTTAACGAACAAAAGCAGAGGTTACTTTCCTAAGCAAATCAAAGGCGAACGCATACCATACCACGGAATTTAATCGGCTTTGCCTGTCCGATGTATGTAACTATTCAGCGAACTATTCAAAGTCAAAAAGTATGGATAAAACTCGATGAGGTTCAAAGCATGACATTTACCAAAACGATAAAAACCTTACTACTTACAACCTACAACCCGTAACTACTTACTCTCAGCCACGACCACTGGCTTATTTAACTGCTGGCTCCACTCAAGGCTGATTGCTGATTTTTCTATTTTTATATAACTGCCTGGGTTTACCTCGAGTTGTATAGTTGTATTATCGTCGTTCACTTTATGAATGGTTCCATGAATACCGGCGATGCTTACTATTTTATCCCCCTTCTTCAGGTCGCTTATAAACTGCTTTTGCACCTTTGCTTTTTTAGCCTGCGGCCGTATCATAAACAGCCAGAAAACAAGTATGATGGCACCCATCATCAATAATTGAACATTTCCGCCGTTTATAAGGTCGGCGCTTAATAAGGAAAATAGCTGTATCATATATTGTATTATTTTTTGTTAAGAGTAATGCTTGTTGCAGGAGTTTATCTGAAGCTTACTTTATGAATTTTATTTTGACTCAAAAGGTCTTTATGAATACCATCGAGAATGCCATTTACAAAATGACCGCTTTGCGGCGTGCTGTAAGCTTTAGCCAGATCTATATATTCATTAATGGTAACCTTTGTTGGAATCGTTTCAAAAAACAGTAATTCGCAAACGCCCATTTCCATTAAAATCATATCAAGAACTGCAATTCTTTCAGCATCCCAGTTTTTTAATTTAGGTTTAATCAGTTCCAGTGCATAATCTCTTTTTTCTAAGCTTGTCGTCAACAGGTTTTTTGCAAAGTCCCATTTTTCTTTCGATACCATTTCCTGCACATTATAATTGCCGGGTTTTTGCAAAAAGTTAAGCATTAGCTGGCTCATCATCTCCGCATCATCATCCCAGTTTGTAAAATGTTCTTCTACATGGCTGGTAAAGCTTTCGTCAGGCAGCATCAAGTCGGTAAAAATAAAAGTGATGATATCCTTTTCAGATTTCCTCTCCCTGCTTTGCAGGCTTATATAATTTTTGTATTCATCAGTCTCTGCAAGTTTTTGGTACAACTTCTTAATTTGATTACTGCTGTCAGCAATCAAATTGGGTTTATCGACGTTAACTGCTTTTTTAAAAGATGCACTTTCCAGTATCTTCCAGAGAAATTCGTTTCCTGACAATTTTGTATTCACATTAAGGTCTTGCGCACTCGGTAAATTCTTTGATGCACGTTTAAGCGCATCTGTTTCGGAGTAACGGCCTATCTCTGTAAGAACATATAAGAGGTATATAAAAAGGTGGCGCGAGGCATCTGTTTGTTTCTGTAAAAGCCTTACCGGGTTAATGTTCGATTGCTCTCCATCCACTGTTGTCAGGGTATAAAGTGTTTGCATAACTTTTACCCTGATGTTTCTTCTGCTGATCATTGTCCTAAAGCACTTTATTTAGGCGGCGAAGATAGTTATTTACTAATCGTACAAAAGCTTGTTATTTAAATTTTGCAAAAGCTATTATTAAAGGAAGCAGGTGAAATTATGTCACCTCAGGATTGTTAATTACAATTTTTATTTCTGACATTAACTGCGCTAACTGGCAGTTGCTTTAACAATACTGCAACTTTGACTTTTATTACCTCTGTGGCATACTTATCGCTTAAGGTGTGCAGAATAAGTTATTCATTTATTAAAATAAAAACCTATAAGTATGGCTGAAAAATTGAAAGTTACCCCTTTACACGACAGGGTAATTATTAAGCCCGCAGCGGCTGAAGAGAAAACTGCAGGAGGAATTATCATTCCGGACACTGCAAAAGAAAAACCGCAAAAAGGTGTTGTAATTGCTGCCGGACCCGGCAAAAAAGATGAGCCTGTAACCGTAAAAGCAGGCGATACTGTATTATACGGCAAATATGCAGGTACTGAAATCTCAGTTGAGGGTGGTGAATATCTTATAATGAGAGAAAGTGATATTCTCGCAATCGTATAACAAATTGATCAATTTGGCAATTCGACAATGTGCCAATTGAGTTTTAAAGTTTTCATTGTCAAATTATCTAATTATCTAATTTCAAATTAAAGTAATATGGCTAAGCAAATCTTCTTCGAAATTGAAGCAAGAAATAAAATGAAAAAAGGTGTTGACACATTGGCCAACGCCGTTAAGGTTACCCTGGGACCTAAAGGTCGTAACGTAGTTCTCGAGAAAAAATTTGGCGCCCCAACCATCACTAAAGACGGTGTAACAGTTGCTAAAGAAATTGAACTGGAAGACCCAATCGAAAACATGGGCGCACAAATGGTGAAAGAAGTAGCCAGCAAAACTGCCGATATTGCAGGTGATGGTACAACAACTGCTACTGTGCTTGCACAATCAATCATTAACGAAGGTTTAAAAAACGTTGCTGCCGGTGCAAACCCAATGGATTTAAAACGCGGTATTGACAAAGCGGTTGCTGCTGTTGTTGCTAATTTGCGCTCGCAGTCTCAAACTGTTGGCGAAGACAATTCAAAAATTGAGCAGGTGGCTACAATTTCTGCAAACAGTGATAGCGAAATAGGCGCATTAATTGCCCAGGCAATGACTAAAGTTGGTAAAGAAGGTGTAATAACTGTAGAAGAAGCAAAAGGTACTGATACAACTGTTGATGTTGTTGAAGGTATGCAGTTCGACCGTGGTTACATCAGCCCTTACTTTGTTACCAACAGCGAAAAAATGGAAGCTGAATTGCAGAACCCATACATTCTTATTTATGATAAGAAGATTTCCGCTATGAAAGATATCCTTCACATTTTGGAGAAAGTTGCACAAGGTGGTCGTCCGTTAGTAATTATTGCTGAAGACCTTGAAGGCGAAGCTTTAGCTACTTTGGTTGTAAACAAATTACGTGGTACACTTAAAGTGGCAGCTATTAAAGCTCCTGGCTTTGGCGACCGCAGGAAAGAAATGCTGCAGGACATTGCCATTCTTACAAAAGGCATTGTTATCAGCGAAGACCAGGGTTACAAATTAGAGAATGCTGACCTTTCTTATTTAGGACAGGCTGCAAGTGTAACTATTGATAAAGATAACACAACGGTTGTTGGTGGTAAAGGCGAAAAAGAAGAAATTACAGCACGTGTAAATCAAATTAAAGCTCAGATTGAAACTACAACTTCTGATTACGACCGCGAAAAATTACAGGAGCGTCTTGCTAAATTAAGCGGTGGTGTTGCAGTGCTTTATGTTGGCGCTGCTACCGAAGTTGAAATGAAAGAAAAGAAAGACCGGGTTGACGACGCTTTACATGCAACCCGTGCTGCTGTTGAAGAAGGTATCGTTCCTGGTGGTGGTGTGGCTTATGTTCGTGCCATTGCTGCTCTTGAAACCCTAAAAGGCATCAACGAAGACGAAACAACTGGTATGCAAATAGTAAAACGTGCTATTGAAGAACCTCTTCGTCAAATTGTTATTAATAGTGGTATTGAGGGTTCTATCGTGGTACAAAAAATTAAAGAAGGAAGTGGTGATTTTGGTTTTAATGCCCGCACTGAGGTTTATGAAAACTTATTTGCTGCCGGTGTTATTGACCCAACTAAAGTTACCCGTGTAGCTCTCGAAAATGCAGCTTCAATTGCAGGTATGTTGTTAACTACTGAGTGTGTTGTAGCTGATAAACCTAAGAAAGAAGAACCACATATGCATGGTGGTGGTGCTCCTGATATGGGCGGAATGGGTTATTAAGAAAATAAAAAAGATCGGCAATCGAAATTTGAAAATCGAAAGTCAAGTAAATAAAAAACCGCACAGTATAATGCTGGGCGGTTTTTTGTTCTTCAAGCATAGTGACTAATAATTTGAAGGTTGATTACTCGATTATAAGCAGTTTAATTATTCTATGCTTATATAGTTTGAACTGGAATAAGAAAAAGTTACTTCTATTGCCTTACGAGACCATCAACACCTTCAATTGATAAATATGTTGGAGGTGCTCCAAAATCGTCGCTGTATAATTTATGAACTAATTCTTTGGAGCTAATTTCATAATTAGTTAAACGTCCATCTGCAAAACGTACGGTAATTCTTAAGGCGTCTTCCAGTATCATTTAGGCAAGAATGATTATTAATAGAAAAAAGCTGGTGACCATTGCAATTAGCAATCCGAAGCAACCTGCTTTTCCAGAATTCATGGTTTGATAAGTTACTTCTTCTCCTTGTAAAGCCTTTGTTAATGAGTTAAGAAACTCAGATTGAGCCTTGGATAGAATAGAAGTATCAAGTCCTCCGGATTGGAGATTATAAGTTTGAATTTTAATCGTGGTTTTTTCATTTTCAATAGAATTGATTTGGATAGTAGAACCATAAGCCATTGTTACGGCAAAAACTCCATTAAAACGCCAGGTACCTAGTAGCTCATTATGATCATGTAATATAAAAGCTTTAGTTGCAAAATTTCATTAAGTTTATCTTTAACGAAATCCTTCTTGAAATCTACGGTAAACTCATTTGTAAAAGTGTGTTGATCCATGTTTAAAGCTATTTTATTTAAAATTAAGAAGTTTCTCTTTATGTTGTTATAGAGGTTTTGGGTTAGCTATGTGGCGGAGAGACGTTTCTACTGCTCGAAGTGGCAGGGTAGTCTCATTTATTAAGGTAATTGCAACCAGAAGTTCAGATCTAAATAAACAGAAAAAAGGGCTTACAGAAATTTATAATAACAAAGCCAGGTTTATGATGTGCTGCCGATTGTTTCTTAAAGTAAATTTAGCCCTTTTGCAAAAAAGGTAAATACAAAAGGAAGTGCTACCCAAAAAAACTTGGTAACAAAAATTAATAATAAGATCATTACTATTAAAGATATAAAGAAGTACATCCAATATCTACCCGTTGATTTTGTAGTTTCCATACGTTTGAAGTTTTGGCAAAAATAGGAGTTGCATTAATATTCCCAATATTTGTTTTGCAACACCAGCGCTTTAGGGATAATTGCATTTAATGTTTATGGGAAAATGAGTATATAATCCCCCTTACTCCTCTAATCTCATAAATTCCGGTTCTGCAAATCATATAACTATTCCTTCACAAATAAGGGTACAGATTATGCCAATATATGTTTAGTTTGTAATAAAACGCTATTATGAAAAAACAATACGCAATTCTTCGTAATAATAAACAAATTGGTCTTTTTACACTTAAGGAAATTGCACTTATAGAGCTGTTCTCTTCAGATCTGATTTGGGTTCAGGGTAAGAGTATAACCTGGCGTACTCCTGAACAGATAGATGAACTGAAGCAATATGTAAAGCCTGCGCCGGTTCAAACTTTGCCAATAGAAGCGATACAGGTTGTACAGCCAAAGCCTGTTAACGAAATTGAAGTTACCCCTAAAACTGAAGTAAAGGAAGCAATCGTTAATAAGGATAGTGATATTGATCGTTCTCCTGAAACAACCCATGTTATACAGGAGAAGCCTGTAGTTAACGAAACTGAAATTGCTGCTGAAAACAAAGTAATAGAAGCAACCCCTAACAAGGATAATGAAACGAACAGTTCTCCTGAAACAACACCAGTTACGGAGGCGGAACCTGTAGTTAACGAAATGGAAGTTGCCCCCAAAGTTGAAGTAACAGAAGCAACTGCTACACAGGTTTATGAAACGAATAGTTCTTCTGAAACAACACCAGTTATGGAGACGGAACCTGTAGTTAAAGAAGTAGAAGTTGCCCCAAAAATTGAAGTAATAGAAGCAGTTGCTAATAAGGATAATGATGAAAATAGTTCTACAGCACCAATAGAGGTTGGACAGTTAAAACCTGTAGTTAGCGAAGTTGAAGTAACAGAAGCAGCGGTTACACAAGTTTATGAAACGAATAGTTCTCCTGAAACAACACCAGTTGCGGAGATCGAGCCTGTAGTTGACGAAATGGAAATTGCCCGGAAAGTTGAAGTAACAGAAGCAATTATTAATGAGGATAACGATACACGTCGTTCTTCTATAGCGACCGAAATTTTAGAGCAAAAATTGGTTTCTAATAAAACTGAAGTTGCCTCAGAAATTGAAGTAATAAAAGCAACTGATAAAGAAACTTCTCCTGAAACAACAGAGATTGTGCAGCCAAAGCTTTTAGTAAACGAAACTGAGGTTGCCCCAAAAATTGAAGCAATAGAAGCTACTGCTCACAAGGATGAGAATGCATATAGTTCTCCAACAACATCAGTTGTACAGCCGAATTTTGTAGTTAACGAAATCGAAGCTGCTTCTGAAAGCCAGGCAAATGACGCTGTAGTTAAGCCAATTTTTGATAAGAGTAAGTCCCCGGTAGCACCTTATGTTGTACAACCAAAGCCGGTTGTAAGCCTAACGGAAGTTGCTCAACAAACTGAAGTAGAAGCAACTGATAAACTAAATAATGATACGAAAAAATCTCTTGTAGCAGTTTATGTTGTTCCGCCAAAGTCTGCGTTTCATGTAAATGAAGCAACTGTTGAAGAAAGTAAAAATACAAGTAATTCTCCCGCAGCACCTTATGTTGTACAGCCAGAGCCTGTTGTTAAGCCAATGGAAGTTGCTCCAAAAACTGAAGTAGTAGAAGTTACTGATAACTTGAATAATGATACGGGAAAATTTTCTGTAGCAGCTTATGTTGTTCCTCCAAAATCTGTATTTGATGCAAATGAAGCTGTTGTTAAGCAACATAACGAAACCGGTAACTCTCCTATCGCGGCCTATGTTGTACAACCAAAGCCTGTTGTTCATAAAGATCCGGTTACCCCTGAAAGTAAAATTGAGGCGCCTTTCGATCAAAATAATGATACTAAAATGCCTTCTCCTGAAAGGCAGGTTTATATAAGATTTCCTTTAGGGATACCACAATTAGCATTTGACAGACAAGAGGAAAGCATTGAAGACAGGTTAGAGAAAAAAGCACCTGAAGTATCAAGCACAAAAATATTTGCTGCTAAACCTACTCCCGAAACAGAGAATGATCAGCCCGAGGTTAAATATAATCGTTCGTTGGAAGATATAAAAGCGGAGTATTCATCGTGGTTAAAGCAACAGAAGGGTTACATAAAAGGTCACGCAGCAAATAAGCCTTTGCTTACTACAGTATTAGTAGTAATTGTTTCTTCTTTAACCTTTATTTTATGGCGAACAATAAACGCTAAAACAATCCCTGTAAAACAAGTAACTGAGCAGCAGGCTAAAAAATTTGAAAAGCCTGCTTACGAAAACCCCGGTTCAGATGATGAGGAGCAAATGAAAGCAAATATACCTGCTTACAGTGTTTCAAATACTACAGTTGAGATGGATGCAGGTTCTGCTAAAGAGGCGGATAAAAAAACAGTTGTTACTTTAGCTAAACAAGAAACAAAAGATCAAACAAGCGTTGTTGAAAATTCAAAAGAAAAGGTTCCAACTGCATTAAAAAAGGACGAAGAAATAAAAATAATCCCTGCTGCGAAACCGGTAAACCAAGATCCCAAAGTTGAAATTGCAGCTATTCCCGCACCAACTCCTCAACCCACTGCAACAGTGGAAAGTGCTGAAGATATTCCTGTTCCATTAACAAATTTGGTGGATGTAAAAGGAAATGTTGTTTCAAACAAAAAGCAAGGGATTTCTGCTTTAGATTTAACCGTTAATAACAGGAGCAATACATTATTGACACTTGTTGCTGTAGATGTTTTTTACTATAAAAAAGACAAGACTTTATTAAACAAACAAATCGTATTCTTTAGTAACGTAAAGCCCGGAAGTAAAATAACATTAGATGCTCCTGAAAATAAACAAGCAGCTTTTGCAGAGTGGAAATTAGGATTAATAAGCAGCAGTGGCAATGGAATAACTTATGCAAAGCAGTAGCTAGCAAATACATTATTTAGCGGTAAGCCGGGTAATAGTTACCTGGCTTTTTTTGTGTCTTGTTCAAAAGCTTCATTGGTCAACAAAAATTTACGATGATGCATCTATAAATTTTAAAAGCTCAATTTAATTGGCTACTTTTCTCACAATCCCGTTTTATCACATAAATCCCGGTTCAGAACTAACAAATGCAATCAATAATAATCCGGCTGGCTAACGAACAGGATGTAAAACTGATAAAGAATGTAAGCTGGCAAACTTTCTTCGATACCTTTCATCCATACAATGCAAAGGAAGATATGGAGCTGTTTCTTAAAGAAAATTTTAATGAAGAAACGGTAAAATGCGAGATGGTTGATAAACTAAATACTTTTATAGTGGCTTATGTAAGAAAGCAGGTTGCAGGATATGTAAAACTTTCAGAGTGTGAGAACCCGAAGGAATTAGGTGCGTTAAAGGCTATTGAAATTTCGCGAATATATGCTTTAAAAGAAAAAATCGGTTCGGGTGTAGGTAAAGCTTTAATGGAGTATTGCATACAGTTTGCCAAAGAGAAAAATAAGGATGTAATTTGGTTAGGTGTATGGGAACATAACCAAAGAGCCATTCAGTTTTACAGGCAATGGGGCTTTGAAAAGTTTGGTGAACATTTATTTATACTTGGCAACGACAGGCAGAATGATTGGCTGATGAAAAAGGAACTGAACATTCGCTAATTTGAAATTCGAAAATGGTAATTCGAAAATGCATAAGGTAAGAATGAGATGATAAGATAATTATGTTATAAACAGAAAGTATGAGAACAAGAATAAAGATCTGTTGTATTGCTTCGAAGGCTGAAGCAAACCTCGCTATAAAACAGGGTGCGGATGCAGTAGGATTTGTTGGCGCTATGCCAAGCGGTCCGGGTGTTATTGATGACGTTTTGATTGTTGATATTGTTAAATCAGTTCCTCCGCCAATAGGTACTTTTTTGCTTACAAGCGAGCAATCTATCCATAACATTATTGCTCATGTAAAGAGAACCGGAACAAATACAGTGCAGATTGTTGATGAACTAACCGATGGATCTTATATTGAAATAAAACATACTTTGCCGTTACTTAAACTTGTACAGGTTATACATGTAAGGGACGAAATAAGCATAGAGCAGGCACTGGAAGTGGCGCCTTTTGTTGATGCATTATTGCTTGACAGCGGTAATCCTTCTGCTGCTGTAAAAGTGCTTGGCGGCACAGGGTTAACACATAACTGGGATATAAGCAGGGAGATAGTAAAAGCTGTAGATATTCCAGTATTTCTTGCAGGTGGATTACATGCTGTAAACGTGCAGGAAGCAATTAAAGCCGTTAAGCCTTTTGGAGTTGACGTTTGCAGTGGCGTAAGAACCGAAGGAGGTTTAGACGCTTTGAAGCTAAAGCTTTTTATAGAAGCTGTTCATGCTGCGACACATTAAAAATACCTTTCCTCCAAAATTTTTTTATGATGCAGAATGTGGCCAAATACTATGTAACCAATTGCATTAACGGTGTTCGGTTGTCCGTTCGTTATTCCGTTTTGTTGCAGGTGCTCTTCTGTAAAACTATTAAATAACAGATCGGTTGATGTTCTAACCGCTTTCAATTCCTCAATCAGGCTACTCCAGCTTCTTTCATCAGCTTTGCTTGCATTGGCGTAGGTGTTTTCGTCAAAACCAGGTAAGGGTGTTTTATCTTTTCTTGCAATGCTTAAAGCTCTGAATTCAAAAATCCGTTCGGTATCAATAATATGCTGAAGCATTTCCTTTACCGACCATTTTCCTTCAGCATAACGATAACCTACTTTGTCTTCAGGAATATTTTCGAAAAAAGTTATTAATGGTTGTGCGTATTTATCACATGCTTCAGTTGCACTACCGGCATCAACTAATTGAATATATTTATCAAAATAAGCGGGATAAGTACCCGGTTGTGGTTTTGCCATTATTGAACGAGTGTTGTTTTAAAAGCAGGTTTAGGGAGGCGCTCTTTTTTAATTTCTTTTTTATCGAGTTGCAAAGTTGCTGCAAGTTTTACAGCATTGTAAGCATTTACGATACCTCCGGTAGCAGAAAGAACAGAAAAAATTACTTTTTCCTTACTGCCGGGCTTAGTAACTTTTACAGTGCTATCCATTGTAACTGCCGATTTTTCTATTACATATTTCACCTGCTGTGCAGAAAGATCAGGAAAATAGGAGCGTATAAGGGCAGCAACTCCTGTTACAACAGGCGCAGCCATGCTGGTTCCCTGCAAAAACTTATAAGTGTTGCCTCCGGGCGCAGTAGAATATATCTTAACACCGGGTGCAAAAATATCTACAGTAACTTTTCCATAATTACTAAAGTCGGCTACGTAATTGTTATTAATACCGACACTGGTGCTTGCGCCTACTGTTATAAAGTTAGATGCTTTTGTATGTAGTGCTGTAAGATCGGGGCTGGGGTAATTATTTATAGTATCATTATTTTCGCCATCGTTTCCGGCGGCATGTACTATTAAAACGTCTTTCATCTCAGCATATTTTACAGCTTCGTCAACCCATTTTTTTTCAGGAGAAATCTCTTTGCCAAAACTCATATTTATCACTTTAGCGCCATTATCAACCGCGTATTTTATAGCCAGTGCAATGTCCTTATCATATTCATCACCATCGGGCACTGCTCTTACAGTCATTATTTTTACATTGTCTGCAATGCCGTCTATACCTTTTCCATTGCCTCTTTCTGCGGCAATTATTCCGCTAACATGTGTGCCATGCAAAGGCGAAGGACCCATTACATCCTTATTGCCATAAAAGCGGTCGTTAATGTTGCTGTAGTTATCTTTTACAATTACTTGGCGGTCGTTTACAGGCGGTGTGTCCTTTTCTGTTAGGGCTTTTTTCTTTTCTTCAACAACTTCCTGCAGTTCGGAAAGAATACCGGTGTTTGTTTCTTCGCGGTCGAGGTCAAAAATTTTTAGGAAAGTAAGGTAGCCATGCTTCGCCTGTTTCCCCTGGCTGGATGCCGGGGTAAACTTTTCAACATCCTCTGCTGTAAACTCATCCTTTTGTATTTCGCTCTTTAGAATACTTTCATGTCTTCTCACTGCTTTGTAAGCCGCTTCCAAAAACATGGTTTCTGCCTCGTCTTCGGGTTTTACTTCCACCAGAGATGCTGCCTGTTTCCATAATGCATATTGCTCTTTTTCCTGGCTGCTTAAGCTTTGCACATCTATTGGTTTGTTGTAAAACTTAGCTTTATACAAATGATAAATACGGCTGGCTTCCCTGCTTGCTTTGTTTAGGTTTTTTCCATCTTTTCCGCCTAAAAAGTTCCAGCCATAAACATCATCTGTATAACCATTGCCATCATCATCAATGCCATTTCCCGGAATTTCTTTTGGGTTTCTCCAAAGTACATTTTTAAGGTCTTCGTGGGTTGTATCAATACCGCTGTCAATAACTGCAACAATAACAGTTTTGTTTTTTCTGCCTTTTAAAAAATCATAGGTTTTATTAAGGCTTATGCCATTAAAAGTGTCCTTCTTACTGTCGAGTAAATGCCAGCCTTTCAGGTTTGGCTGCGCCTGTACAATTGAAGCAATAAATAATAATCCTGCTATTAAAAAGTTTTTCCTGCTTTGCATTATAATCCCTGTTATTAAGTGCTTACAAATTTCCGCATTGGGTTTGTTGTAAAAAGCCTTGCGTTGAAATTTAGGATTAATTTACGTTCTTAAAGTTATTACGTTTCTGTCGCAACTTTAGAGATTACAATAATTTTTGAAGCCACTTCTCCAACTCATCTTTTTCAGGGGCAACTGCTACAATTATTCCTTCCTTGTCAATTAAAAAAGTTGAGGGAATGTAACGGATGTTCCAGATGTTCGTAAGCTCGTTACCATTTGCTGCTTTCGTATCTATAACATGTGTCCATTGAATATTATCCTGCTTTACAGCACTTAGCCATGCTGGTTTGCTTCCGTCAACTGATACGCTATAAATTTCGAAACCTTTGTCTTTATACTTTTTATAAACAGGCTGCACCTGGCGATTGGTAAAACGACATGGTCTGCACCACGAAGCCCAAAAGTCGAGCAACACAACTTTGCCACGTAAAGAAGACAACTTTGCTATTTCACCGTTTTCTGAGGGAAGTGAAATTTCAGGCGCCTTACTTCCTACACGAGGCTGAGCTAACAAACAACAATTGATTCCTACAACTGCAGTAACTGTAACAAATAGTTTTTTCATTTAGATGGAAAATTTTAAAAGTACTGGGATTTTGATAAACCCGCAGTCGTAAATTTATATAAAGTATTTTGATCCTTTTATTTGCATAATATTAGTAAACCCAATGCACATTTTACTACCGCTAAATGTTAATAATCAATTTATAAAAGTCCACCAGATGCCTACTCTTATCCAAAGACTTTGTTGAGGATAGTGTTGGGCTGTAAGGTTATTTTTAGTAAAGCCAATTTTACCTGTATTTATTCCGAGCGTGTTTAAATTTTCTGCCCTTACAAATGCCTTAAAAGCCTTTATACGGAAGTTGAAAAAAGCATTCACTTCAGGCAGGTTATTTACCGTATAAGCATCCTGGTAAAAAAACTGGCCTGTAAAGGGGGAGTAGTTCAGGGCTTTATAAGGTGTATGATACCTTACTTCAAAACCAATTGCATAGATCATGTTCTTATAATAAATGCCTTCCCATGCAAGGCGGTTACTCGTAAAAATTAATGGAAGATTTACAGGCGGATTACCGGTTGTTTGCTGAAAATGAATTTCAGAATAAAGGTTTAAACCTTTCAGCAGTCTGAATTTTTTCTCCGCAGCAATATGTAAAACATTAAACAAGGTTGCTTCCTGGCTAGCACGGAAGAAACTATCCATATAAGTATAGTTGCTTAATAAATAGTATTCACCTGTAAGAGAAAAATTCTTTTTGGCGTTAATGAGTGAGCCGCTGAGGCGTGTAATGTTTTCTTTATTTAAACTGCTGGCTGCAGTAACTTTAAAAGTGCTTTCAGGCTGATATATGAAAGAAGGAGAGCGGTTTACATTTTGAAAGCCCACTTCTATAGATCCCAGCTTTGCACTCAGCAACCTTTTTAAATTAACCTGCACAGCATAATCCCCGCTGTTTAATCCGGTGAAATAGAACTTTCCTATCCCCTCAAGATCCCATTTTTGGTTACGGGTGCGGTTGCGGTATTCTCCGTTTAGAATGATGTTGTGGTATCTTTTTTCAATAGAATCAAAATTGCCGGTAAGGTTTTCTAAAGCAATGCCGGCTTTTAGATATTGGTTAAGATTATTTTTTTCAGGGAAAGAAATGATGCTGAAATCGTTTTGAAGTGCACGCCACTTATCGCGAAATAAAATAGAGTCGGAGGGGAGAACGTGGTTGAAATAATCCTTGTAATACTTTTGTTTATTAGTACCACCCGGATAATAATCGTGAAACTCATATTGCTGTTTCGACCATGTAAAAGTATGTTGCAATCTAAACCTCGGATAAAACAATTGGACAGTTGTGCTGTCGTTCACCACTATGGAATCTCGCTGGCCAAAATCATATTGATGGCGAAGCAGAAGTGAACTTTCGTTATAAACATTGCCTGTAACCACACGGGTGCTAAAAGGATTTCGTGTAGCATTGCTATCGCCCGATAAACGTGTGGGGATAATATAACGATTGGCAAAGCGGTAGTCATTTAATAAAGTATCACGTTTTATTCCCCCGCTTTCTGAAGAAAGTAATTTGTTGCCAATAAAAATTCCGTAAACACTATAGCGTTTATTCCTGCTCTGGTAATTTCCGTTTAACCTGTAATTGTTATGACTGGTATTTTGATTTTGTAAATTGCCCGGCGAGTTAATTAACCGGTACTGAAAGACCATGTTGAAATTAGGCCTGATGTTTTGGGTATGCACAATATTTACCATTTGCTCAGCCTTGCTTCCGAGCAAATAGCCTAACTCTGTATACGGTCTGGTAGTTTGATAAAAGCGGGTCTCCTCCGTTTTAAAACGGTAAATATCAAACGCATGAAAACCTGCGTCCCAGCCCGGCTTTATAATTGGTGAGAACAATAATGAATGCGCCGCGGTGCCAAAGTTTCCCAGATTAACATAGTGTGCAGGCAAAGGAAAGCGTGCAGTAAAATCATTTATAGAAGAGTCGAGATAACGGGTTCGTGTAGAATCAAAATAGCGGTAATAGATAGTTATTGAGTCGGCATTAATATCACGGTGTGACAGGGAATCTCTTCCTGAAGAAGCATTTGTTTTAACCCGGCCACTGCTATCATATTGATTCTGCTGATTTGTGCGATCTAAAACTCTGCCCTGGTTTTGTGCATAAAGACCGCCTGATACTATAACTAAAAGAATTACAGCCAAAGAAAAGAAACGCGCAAAGTCTTTTTTATTCATTTAAACGATCAGGAAGTATATCAACGCAAAGTAAATTTAAAGGTGCAAACAAAAACACAAATCGCTTTACCTGCACATAGGATTGTAACCGGCAGATTGTGGCTTTGTATTACAAAACCAAAAACTATGACCTTTATTGAATTTTAAGAAGCAGGTTTTACAAGCCCCATGCAAAGAGCATGGATATGAAACATCTTACAACGCACATTGCAGACCTTTTAGGTTGTATAATTTACTGCCCCTTTTGATTAAATTTTATATCTGCTACTGATAACAATACATCCGTACTTTTTGCCTTATTATTTGTAAAAACAAAATACAGATCATGCATACCAGTGGCGTCAATAATGGCTGCTTTAGCTCTTGATCCACGACCTCCGCCACGTCGGCCCGCTCCCGGTTGTGGAGGAGTGATCGCAGAAGTAGTTCCTATTAATTTACCTGCTGGAGAATCTAAATGAATTTCAATTGAACCTCCTAAGGCCGGGCCCATTCCTCCAAAGGCTGCTGCTGCAAATTCAATAGAGTCAATAGCTGTTAAATCAACCTTATTTACGGCAATGTAAGAGCCAGACCCTTTTGCCATGGCTCTTGTTCTGCCGGGAAGAAATTCTATATTTTCAGCCTCGTCAACATTTGCCACTGGCACTATGGGATTTCGCAAAACAACTACATTTTCAGAAAATTGAGGAGACGCTGTTTTACTTCCTTTATCTCTGTAAGCAGCTCTAAAAATGAGGTTGCCAATATTACTTGTCTTGGTTGCGGTATCTAAAACATAGGTTCCTTTTACCGGCCACGATTTTATCGTTTGCTTTTGACTTAAGCTTAAAATATATTTTACAATTGTAGCTGCATTGTTTGCTGAAATGGCAGGATGAGCAGGCATAGCAGCATCTCCCCATACTCCACTGCCACCTGAAATAATCTTCTTTGCCAAACGGTCTTCAGCCCGTGCATCTCCTTTATACTTATATGCAACCTGCGTAAAGCTGGGGCCTAATGCTTTGGTTTTAATATTGTGGCAAGCTTTACAATCACTCTTGCTAATCAAGTTAGCTCCGCTTGCAAATCGAATAGAAGCATCAAGACTTCTTTGATTGGAAGCAATTACCGTTTGATCATAGCCTTCTGAAAGATAATCAATACTTACAGCTACCTGCGATGGAGTTATCCTGCCATTTGCAAGACTGCCGTCTTCTTTGTCTTTTACATTTACCGAATAGTTAATCCTCTTGCCCGGGAAGTAGAAACTTTTATTGCTGCCACGAAAATCGAAGGCTACTGCCGGAGGCTCATTACCCGCGGTAAATTGTACTGATTTGCTGTTTTTGGCGCCTTTGGTATCTGTTACAGTAAGCATAGCCGTATAAACACCGGGGGTTGTGATGCTAACAACAGGATTAGCCTCATTAAAAGTTTTTGATGAACCATTTTTAGAAGTTAACCGCCATTGATACGTTATTTGATCCCTGTCATAATCCTGTGTACCTGCTGAAGACAACTGTATTTTAAAAGGAATCGCACCTCCCTTTTTATCCGCTGATGCCTGTACTACAGGTTTACGGTTACCGCCGTTGTATTCTATTTTTACGAGTTGTGCTTCAGGGTTATCAGCGAAATAACCGTTACCATATTCAAGCGCGTATAAATCTCCGTCAGGACCAAAATCCATATCAATAGGTCCTCTAAATGTCTCCTCCGGAAGAAATCTTTCCATTGATTTATACTTACCATCTTCACCTAAAGTTATAGCCATAATCCATCCTCTTGCCCAATCAGTAACAAACCACTTTCCCTCGTAATAGTTAGGGAAAGGACGTTTAGGATTTTTATAATCTGACAGATGATAAATGGGTCCACCTGTAGCACTCCGGCTTCCACTACCTAATACAGGGAACTCGTCTGAAACAACATAAGGATACCAGATTAAAGCTGGTTGGGCAGGTGGTAAATCAACTAAGCCGGTATTGTTAGGAGAATGATTTACAGGGTGAGCAGGATCAAATTTTTCTCCTGATTTTCCTGTTGCGAAGTCATAATACCAATAGGCTTTATTATCAGCAACCATATAAGGCCATCCATAATTACCGGCCTGCTTAGCCAGGTTAAATTCATCGTAAGCTTTAGGGCCACGGCCTACCGTATCGTTAAAGCCATCGGGCCCAACTTCGCCCCAATATAACCATCCTGTTTTACTATCAATGGTCATACGCCATGGATTCCTGTTGCCCATGGTATAAATTTCAGGGCGGGTTTTAGGAGTACCTTTTGGAAACAAATTACCTTCAGGAATGGTATATGAACCATCAGGCTCGGGATGAATACGAATAATTTTTCCTCTCAGATCATTTGTATTACCCGAAGATTTTTGCGCATCTCTTGGATAAGCTCCCGGACGTTCATCAATTGGAGTAAATCCACTTGAAGACCTGGAAAAAGTATTATCGCCTGTCGTAAGTAACAGGTTATTGTTTTTATCGAACAACATACCGCCGCCTACATGGCAACATTCCTCACGCTGAACAGCAACTTCAAGCAATACTTTTTTCGAACTTTCTATTAATTTATCTCCCAGCCATTCATAACGCACCACAATATTTTTAGCTTCCTTTCCGGCTTGTGAATAATATAAATATATCCAGTGGTTAACATCATACTTAGGGTCTAAAATAACTCCTTGCAAGCCATCTTCGGCTTCTGTTACAACGCCTTCTATACTGGTGTATTTAGTGCTTACCGGTATTTGTGCAATCACTGTAACTTTCCCCGTTGCAGGATTATATAACTTTAATTTACCTTTTCGCTCCGCTAACAACACCCGGCCATCTTTCAGAATTTCAAACTGCATGGGCTCCTCAAGCTTTTGAGCGAGCACTACTTTTGTGAAACGGTTTTGCTCTGTATCAATGTCAGGTTTTTCACCGGCAAAATAATTATGAACCGGACGTTTAAATGCTACAGAAAATAATCCTATAGCTAATAGAAGAACAAGAATTACAGGAAAAAACTTACGAGATAACATTTTATTCATGGCAAGGTTTTGCATTATCAACTGATATGATGTAATGAAAGATGGTCTCCGCAAAACGGGAACGTTTTAAATATACAAGTATATTAATAATTTAAAGATTACCAACAGTTGTTTTTTTAAACGATATGAAGCGTGAAATTAAATTTGAAAAGACCCTTCTGATATCAACAAACTCGTTCTTTTCATAAATCAAAGCCTTAAATTTACCTACAACTTTTAAACGCTTATTTATACAGACACTTTCAGGGAAGGAATTTGAATTAGACATAGTTGTGTTTTCAATAAAACATTTACCTCAATAGTAAATTGTTTTATTATCAGTGGTTTATGGTAAAGAATTAAAAGCTTATGAAACCCAAATTACTTTGCTTAAAGGGAAAAACGTTTTTTTGTCTTTTTACTGTTCTACTATTTTGCATTAGTACTAATGCACAGCACGAACACCAACACGAGCAACAGGACCAGGGAGTAAAACTGGTTGAAAAAGTGGAAGCGCAACCTCTGCTTTCCCAGGCTCTGCGGGTAGGTGAAGCGCTTAGCTTTATCGGCAACTCTTTGCCTGAACATTCGATAAAGCGTTTACTGGCCTTAAAGAACTTGCAATACGACATAAAGACGGTGAAGGCTGTACAGGAAATTCTTGACCCTTATTGCCTTGCGGTAATTGAGATTAATCCGGAAGCACGGGTAAAAGTAAGTGCCGGTTCGGCTAAACCAGAATTAGTGCAGGAAGGTTGGAAGAGTTACCTGATAAAAATACATAACCAGGCACGCGTCATAACTAAACTGGTTGCTGAAAGTCCAAATGCCAGCCCCTTGTCTTACACGTCAACATTTTCTCACCGTATGTTGGAGAAAAATCGCTTGACTCCTGGTCAATTAGATAATAGTTTTCTTCAAATGGCCATTTATCGTGATCGGCCTTTAAACCAAAACCTATCAGGTCTCGAACTTGAATATGCTGTTTTGCAATTGTACACACGAAGTAAAGGAAAGCGCGAGGCAACAATTGGTTTCAATATTGGACAGGGTACACAAGACATCGGTTTTAGAAATACAGTAAGTCTTCTTTTTGATATTAAACCTGCAATAAAAATGATCTTCGATGTAAAAGATGAAGATGGTTCTCCCACTATGGCTTCTTTCATCATCACAGACAACCTTGAGAGGTTTGGACGTACCAGGGAAAAAACCAATCTTCCCTGGCGACTTCCCTGGAGGGATTGGGAACCGGCTAAAATGGATAAACCGATAGATACCATTGCTCCGGTAAACAAATTAAGCGGAATATATCCACTGCCAGCCCGAAGATTAGCAATGAAAGATGAATATCCTGACTTCAATTTTCAACCACAAGTGTATCGCTCGTCAGGAGAATTTGTGTACTTATCCCCGGGAAAATATGATGTAGTTTATACAAGGGGACCCGAATATTTAGCTCAACACCAGCAGGTAACTATCCCTGCAAATAAAGATTCAATTAAAGTAAGCTTTCGCTTAAAACGTTGGATACAAATGTCAAAACTTGGTTGGTATAGTGCAGACCACCATATTCATGCAGCCGGTTGTTCTCACTATGAAAGTCCTGAAGAAGGTGTGAAGCCCCTCGATATGTTCAGGCAAATAAAAGGCGAAGACCTTAATTTGGGAAGCAATCTTACATGGGGGCCAAGCTGGTATTACCAGAAGCAATATTTTACAGGAAAGGATAATCCTTTATCAGATAAAAAGAATGTTTTGAGGTACGATGTAGAAGTGTCAGGTTTCCCTTCTTCACATGCAGGTCATATTTGTTTATTGAATTTAAAGGAAGACGACTATCCAAATACTAAGGTTATTGAAGACTGGCCAAGCTGGACACTACCCGTATTACAATGGGCGCAGAAACAGGGAGGTATAACAGCTTATGCCCATTCCGGTTGGGGGCTTGAGCCTACCACTCCAACTTCTGCAATTCCAAATTACGTAATACCTAAAATGGATGGCATTGGAGCAAACGAATACGTTGTAACCGTAACTCATGGTGTTGTTGATTATTATTCACTCGGAGACACGCCTGTTCCCTGGGAACTGAATATGTGGTACCACACCCTTAATTGTGGTTATAGAACCAGGATTGGCGGCGAAACTGATTTTCCCTGTATTTCAGATGAAAGGGTAGGATTAACCCGCAGTTATGCTAAACTAAAAGGCGGATTAACTTTTGCCGGTTTTATGGATTGCCTTAAAAGCGGTAGTAATTATGTGTCAGACGGTTTTTCTCACCTCATAGATTTTAAGGTTAATAATCTTGAAGCAGGAGAAAAAAATAGTGAACTATCTGTTGCTGCTAATTCCAACCTAACCATTTCGGTTAAAGTCGCTGCCATGCTCAGCGAAGCGCAGGATGAGGCAGGAAAGTATATTGCTACCCGCGCCCCCGAACAACCTCCTTACTGGAATATTGAACGAGCCCGGATAGGATCATCAAGAAATATTAATGTAGAATTGATTGTAAATGGGCAACCGGTCGAAAAGCAACAGATTACAGCAGATGGAAAATGGGAGAATCTGAAATTCAATTATAAGATCCAAAAGTCGTCCTGGATAGCTGTACGTATAAATTCAAGTTCCCATACCAATCCTGTTTTTGTTATTGCGGATGGTAAACCCATTATTAACCAAAAAAGTGCAATGTGGTGTCGTGATGCAGTTAACAAATGCTGGGATACAAAAAGCCCGGCAATTAGGAAAGAGGAACTGGAAGCAGCCCGAAGTGCTTACGACCACGCGCGAAAAGCTTATGAATCAATTATTAGTAATAGAGATTGATTGTGCTATGATTGTATGTGCATGGGAAAATTTTTAAAGGATCGCTTCACCGCAATTTATGGAATGAAACTAACTGGTTATTTACCTTTTACCCTTCAAGGGTTACAATCACTTCTTGCCGGTAGGCATAGATAATTAAAATAGTAAAAAACACATTAAGACTACACTTCCCGCAACATACTTCCCGCACGATACTTAGGCATTTACAATTATATTTGCCGCACAATAATTATCAATGGCATCTATCTTTCAACAGCTAAAGGAAACTACTGCATTTATACAACAACAATATAAAACAACTCCAACCATAGGTATTGTTTTAGGAAGCGGATTAGGCAATTTTACAAGCGAACTGAATGTTGAAAAAGAAATCGCATATAGCAATATTCCTCATTTTCCTGTAAGTACTGTTGAAGGCCATAGCGGTAAACTCATTTTTGGAAAAATGGGCGGTAAAAAAGTTGTTGCAATGGCAGGTCGCTTTCATTATTATGAAGGTTATACGCCCCAACAAGTAGCTTATTCCATTCGTGTAATGAAAATGTTAGGTGTAGAAACGGTCTTAATTTCAAATGCAGCGGGAGGAACAAATTCAGGCTTTAAAGTAGGCGACCTTATGATCATTAAAGATCACATCAGTTTTTTTGCTCTGAACCCGTTAATTGGTAAAAATGAAGAAGACCTTGGCCCCCGTTTTCCTGATATGAGCGAACCCTATAGCCCTGAATTAATAGCGAAGGCAAAAATAATTGCTGAAAGGTTACAAATACCTGTTCATACTGGTGTATATGCCGGCGTTACAGGCCCTACATTTGAAACCCGGGCCGAATATAAATTATTGCAGGCTATTGGAGGCGATGCGGTAGGAATGAGTACGGTACAGGAGGTAATTGCTGCCGTTCATGCAGGTATGCGGGTGTTTGCAATGAGTGTAATTACAGATATTGGTATTAGGGAAGAAGATAATGTTATTACCCATGAAGAAGTTTTGCAGGCAGCACGCAATGCTGAGCCAAAATTAACTTCCATCTTTACTAACCTTGTGAAGGAACTGTAGTTCGTGCTATTACAAATACTTTTGTGTGCTTCTTTTCTAAAGAAGTATAATTGATTTTGGTAACAGTACTGCTACTAAGGCATAGGAGGCATAGGTGCATTACAAAATACTAATGTATAATTCTTCTACTTTCTTACGTGCCCATGGTGTTTTACGTAAAAAAGTTAAGCACGATTTAATGCCCGGGTTGCTTTTAAAACAATTGATGTTTATTAAAGCGGCCAATTCTTTCCACCCAAAATGATCAACCAAATGCTGGAGGATCATTTCTAAAGTTTTACCATGAAGCGGATCATTTACAGGCATGTAATGGTTTTAGCAAAGCTAAGCAGTCTGCAAATTGTTTTGCTGCATACCCTCCCTTGAATTTATTTATGTATTAAAATTTTGCATTTAAGCTTCTTCAATTTCGATGAATTACAGGCAGCTTCTTTAAAACAGTAATTACCCGGGATACATTTCCTAAAGGGAGAAAATAGGAACTACACTAATTGCTCGTAATAACATTATCTTCATAACAACTTTCTTTATACGCACCCCAAATTATTCTTTATGCAAAATATTTACAACACTCTGTTATTAATGACACTGCTTTTACTTCTTAATACCACTGCTATCACCGCACAGGATAACAACAAAATCAGGATAATAATGATTGGCGCTCACCCTGATGATTGTGACCAGGATGGCGGCGGCACTGCCATCCTTTTTGCAAAAATGGGGTATGCTGTAAAATTTGTTTCAGTAACTAATGGAGATGCAGGCCATCAAACTATGAAAGGAACTGCACTTGCCAAACGAAGATTTGCAGAAGCACAGGAAGCAGGTAAAAGATTTGGTGTAACGTATAATGTACTTAACAATCACGACGGGCAATTATTGCCAACTTTAGAGGTGCGCCTGCAGGTAATTAAAGAAATTCGTGACTGGAATGCGGATATAGTAATTGCTCCAAGACCAAATGATTATCATCCTGATCATAGATATACAGGTGTGCTGGTACAGGATGCTGCTTACATGGTAGCAGTGCCTAATGTTGCCCCGGAAACACCAGCCTTAAAAAAGAACCCTGTCTTTTTTTATTTCCAGGATGGTTTTAAAAGGCCCAATCCCTTTCGACCCGATGTTGCTATTGACATAAGCAGTGTTTTTGCTCAAAAAGTACATGCAATGGATGCACATGAATCGCAGATGTATGAATGGTTACCGTGGATAGGCCATTACCTTGAAAAGGTTCCTAAAAACAAAAGTGATCGTGAACAATGGCTTGCACAAACAAGGGCTGTAAAAATTACCCCTGATGTACGGGTATCACTTGAAAAATGGTACACAAAAGAAAAGGCAGCACAGGTAAAAGATGCTGAAGCATTTGAGCTATGTGAATATGGGGCGCAACCTAATGATGAGGAAATAAAAAGATTGTTTCCAATGCTTGGCAGGTAAACGAAATTAAAAAATGTTTCACTAAAAAAATAAGGTACTACATGAAAGAAAATTATTTACTGCTTATTTTCCTATCCGTATATACATAATTTTTTGAGATCAGGCTAATTGTTTTGCATCCGGCTTTGCATCTAATATCATAATTTGTTTATAACACTGGCCTATACCTTCAAAATCCTAATGGTGTTACTGTAATTTTAGTATAATGAACAAAAAGTTTATTGCAGCTTATTTTATTTGTGTTAGCCCCTTTTTTGTTATTGCTCAGGATATTTCCGGCTTTTGGAAAGGAACCTTAAATATGAACAGAGGTTGTTTTACGGAAAATAATATTGAATTACAAATTACAGTAAAAGGAGACACCATCTATGGTAATTCTTATCATTACCTCGATGTGAATTATTACGTTAAAAAGAAATTCACTGGTTTCTATAACCAGAAATCAAAAAAAGTTTTTTTAGAGGAAGGAGTGGTAACCACATTTAAAATTCCGCCACAATGCCAGGTTTGTATAAAAAAATACGATTTAACCTATAGCCGCACTGGTAACCAGGAATTTTTAAAGGGTGACTGGAGCAGTGTTCTATTAGCTAATTACATTAATTGTGAAAGCGGGCCAATTACATTGTCACGCATTAGGGAGTCAGCTTTTAAAGAAATACCGGAAATTATTGTTGACACCGGAGAAATACGTTTGGAATTTTATGATAATGGTGTGATAGATGGTGATTCTATATCGGTACGGGTAAATGATAAAACAGTACTCACACATCAACGGCTTGGTGCAACCCCAATAACAACTTCTATTAGAATAGACCTGAATAATACATTCCAGGAAGTTGAGATGATTGCCGAAAACCTTGGTTCCATCCCTCCTAATACCGCACTTCTTATTATTACTGCCGGCAAAAAACGTTATGAGCTTTTTTTAACCTCTACTGATCAAAAGTCGGCAAAGGTTCGTTTTGTATATGAAAAATGAATAATGTATAAGGATATTAATTTATATAAGAACGATTTTAGGTTTGGATCTGTTGATTTCAACATTAGGATTTGAGATAAGCTTTTCAAAAAGATTGTAGTATTGCTATTACAGGTCGCAGCCGGGCTGACAAATTCCCGGGTTGCATAAATTCATTCTTTCAAGTCAAAAACCACTTTTGCATTTTTCTGTTCGGTGGAAGAAATAAAGACTTCATAGCGTTTGGTGCCGGCGGTTACAACCATTAAAGAAGTATTGGGTGGAATAGAACCCAGGTTGTCTGCAACCATAATTAATTCATGGTGTGGATGTGCGGCATCAAGAGCAATGCGGAACGATATGGGTTTTTGAGAAAGTTTAGCATGCGTAATCAGCAGTGCATTGTTATGATAAATGCTAACGGTGTCGCCGTCTATTTCTCCATTGTCATACAGGTCAAGCCTGATTTCTCCGGCTTCTATTTCAATTTGTTTAACCAACGGATTAGTCCGTGTTGTTAACGCTGGAGGGGGCGCAGGAAACACCGGTGCCCTTTGTGTTAAAACCGGAGTGGCAGGTACCGCCACATCCGTTTGCGGCTTTGCGATTTGACCGATTGGTGGCGTTTGTTTTTTCAGCGCAGGTTTTGGTGCTGCACGTGGCCGTTTTACTACAACAGGTGCTTTAGGTGCTGTAGTTACCAGAGGCGTTGGCTTTACACATTCGCGAAAGGTGATATCATCTACAGCAAAGTCATTTCCGCAACCGCCAGGTGCATTATCAATCATAGTGAGGGTTAAGGCTGTTTCGGAAGGCGGTGTGGAAAAAATAGCCCGATACTGTGTCCAGTACGGCGCTTCGCGGCGCACTAACTCGCCCGTGCTAAACTGCGCTACGGTTTTTCCGGCAGGTGTTTGCAACTGGATAGTAATATTGGGTAAAAGCGGAAAGGGACACTTGTCGCTGGGTTTACATACGTTCATTAGCCATGCCCCGAACTCATACGTAGTGCCGCTCTTTAAACCCTTTATTGTTGTTGTTAGAAAAGTGCCGCTGGCTGGTGATGCATTCACCAGCATCATATTGCCGGCTACATCGCCGGGCGTATGGTCTTCCGGCAGCGTTAACCAATCGCCCCGAAAGCAGTTGCTCGTATATGAAGTATATGTGTAATGACCATCCGTAGGACAAGAGCTTGTCACCCGCACGTAGTTGTCCGTCGTATTCAGGTCGCGTATATTACCTGTGCCAAAGTGGATGGTGATAACAGGTTGTTTAAAGGTGCAATTAACAGGCTGCGCTTTCAGTTGAAAGGTGAAGGGAAGAATCAACAGTAAAAAAAGCAGCTTTCTCAAAATCCATATTCTTTGATAGTAAAGCTACTCCAAATCGGGATTTCTTGTAGTACAAGAGTATGAATTGTTATACGAAGTTTTTAAGAACGTACACCTGCCTGCGTTTCTGTTATTTGGTGTATTGCGGCGAGGTATAAGCCTTGATCCATAATCGTAAACAAAACACCTTTTTTGCTGCTCTTATCCCAAACTCACGTTATTTATTCTTCAAACCCTGAAGAAACTGGGAAGGTGTTTTTTTCGAATTCTTTTTTAAAGGCTTTTGTAAAGTATGATTGGGTTTGGATACCTACACGGTACATTACCTCCATAAGAGGAATATCTTCATGTGTCATATAGTGCACGGCCTTTTTCAAGCGAAGGGTTCTTATAAACTCTCCCATCGGTTGACCGGTATAATTTTTTATTTTTTGATAAAGCTTGGTGCGGCTCATCCCTATTTGGGTGCAGATAAAATCAATATTTATGTCGGGGTCGGTTAGATGTAATTCAATGATGGAGATTAGTTGATCAATGAATTCTTTGTCTTTTGTAGAGTGCACAAGTTCCAGTGCTTCTGTATGATGATCTTTAAGGTATCGTTCTTTTAGTTTCGATTTTGGAAGGAGGATATTTCTTATAGTTAGCGTAAGCAGATGAATGCTTATTGGTTTAGCAAAATAAAAATCAGCGCCTGACTCTACACCTTTTATTCTTGATTGCAATGCATCCCTGGCAGTCAACATTAAAAACGGAATATGGCTTGTTTCAATATCTTCCTTTATTCGTTTGCAAAATTCGATACCATCCATTCCGGGCATCATTACATCACTAATGATGAGATCCGGAAATTCTTCCTTTGCCTTTGCAAGTCCTGAAAGGCCATCTGTTGCTTCAGTAATATGGTAGTTGGTGCTTAAGCTCTCTATCAGGAAATTTCTTAATTCTTCATTATCATCTGCAATCATAATATGTGGTATGTTATGAGGGGCTGTTTTATCAGGCAATTCAGGAATGCTTTCATCCATAGAAGGATGATAAGGTGCATATTTTGAAGGTATGCTTTCAAGTAGTGTAGTGCCTTTTTTACTATCGTTTATCCATCTTTCATTCTTTTCATAATCTTCTTTCGTAACCGGAATTCCGATAATAATTTCTGTGCTTTTATTGTATTCACTGTAAACATAAATATCACCTTTATGTAGCAAGGTCAGGCTCTTAACAAAGGCTAACCCAATGCCAGACCCAAGATGTGTTTCATTGATTCTATAATACCGCGCAACCAGGTGCGAAATTGATTCTTTTGAAATGCCGGTTCCGTTATCTGCAACCTTTATGTAAACATATTTTTTTCCCCGATGGTCATTTTTTAGTATAAGTTCATTCGAAAAAGACGGCTTAAATTATCTAACGATTCCAGTACTTCAACTGAAATTGTACCTTTATCAGCCGTGTATTTGAAAGAATTGCTGATAAGGTTGATCACAATTTTTTCCAGTATCTGACGGTCGAACCAGACTTCCTGCATTTCTTCTAAACCTGTAACATTGAAACATGATTTTTTTGTGAACCGCCAGTTCACTAAACTCTTCAGATATTTCATTTAAAAACAAATTAAGATAACCAGGCATTACATTTAATTTCAGTATTCCCGATTCGGATTTTCTAAAGTCCATCAGTTCATTAATAAGGTTCATCAGGCGATTTGCATTACGATGCATTACGCTGTAATAATGACTGAAATTGGATTGAGAGTCTTCTTTCTCTAATTTTTCCAAAGGGCCAAGTATTAATGAAAGTGGCGTGCGAAATTCATAAGATATGTTAGTGAAGAATTGTAACTGCGCCTGGTGCATTTATTCTCTTTTTCTTTCTTCCAACGTTCTTTCTTCCAGTTTTCTTCTAAACTCATAAAAGGCGATGATTGCCGCTATTATACTAACTATAACAAATGTTCTAAACCACCAGGTAGCCCAAAAAGGAGGAGAGATAATTATTATGATGGACGGCCCTTTATTATTCCAAATCCCATCGTTATTTGAAGCTTTTACCCGAAAAGTATATTTTCCCGGACTTAGATTAGTATAAGATGCTTTTCTTTCATTACTACATAATTCCAGTCCTTGTCCAATCCATCAAGCTTGTACGCATATTGATTATTTTCCGAAGCAGTATAATTAAGTGCAGCGAAACTAAAAGAGAGTGTTGACTGCTTATAAGAGAGGTTGATTTTGTTGGTTATACTTATGTCCTTTTTTAAGGGCGAGTCTTTTTCACGGGGTTCAACTTTTCTATTGAAAATCTGGAACTCGGTTATGTATATAGGCGGGACAAAAGGGTTAACCTTGATATCCTGAGGATAAAATGCGTTAAAGCCATTTACTCCTCCAAATAACATTTGTCCATCCCGTGTTTTTAAAAAAGCGTTGGCTTCAAATTCTAATCCCTGTAATCCATCTGCTGTATAATATTTTTTAAAGGAAAAATTGTCAGGATTAAACTGCGTGAGGCCGTTTGAAGTTGAGACCCAAAAATTGCCCCGTTCATCTTCCGCAATGCCTTTTATATATTTAGTGGACAGGTTGCCTTTATTGGTGTATAAATTGAATGTTTGTTTTTTCTTATCAAAAATGTAGCGCCCCGCTTGCCCTATCCACAATCTTCTTTACTGTCTATAAATATTACGCGTAAGTCAGGGGTTTTTTCTTCATTGCTGAAATAAGGCTTGGTACAGTTTATTCGTCTGATAATTCAAATAACGTATTCCCGGTTACCTTAAAAGAAGATACGGCGTTAATTACTTTTACTACAAGAAGCACGGGAACTCTGAAAGCAGCAAAGCGTACACACGAGTTTTTGTATAACCACTTTAAAGTCCTGAAAGAAAAAATCGAACCTTAAGAGGATGATATTTCTATCGCTGTTCTTCCCATTGTGCTGCTGATAACCTTGCAACAGGCACTACCTCTGTTATTGCAGATTTTAAGGGAAGCAAATCCTGGTCTCTGCAAGCCGATAAAATAATACAACAGCTTAAAACGTACTCTGTAAACAGCATTAT
>JAABUN010002698.1_pt1 | contig 30359 bp, 26 predicted proteins | sample 5559311 | NCBI WGS metagenome assembly JAABUN01 (sample SAMN10711877, study PRJNA513370) | rock metagenome | isolation source: Antarctica rocks | place: Antarctica: Victoria Land, Siegfried Peak sud | reverse complement strand
GCTCGGCTGGACCGGTGACCTCGCCGTCTTTGCGCCGACCGCCGCCTACCTCTACGACGTCAAGGGCTTCTTCCGGGAATGGCTGGCCAACCTGGACGTCGAGCAGGCGGCCCGGGACGGGCTGGTCCCCCGGGTGGTGCCGGACCCCTTGAAGTACACAGAAGCGTCCACCGGCTTACCCGCGCCCGAGTCAACGGCGATCTGGGGTGACGCCGCCGTCTGGGTGCCCTGGGCCCTTTGGCAGGCCTATGGGGATCAGGCGGTGCTCGAGGACGCGTATCCCGCGACGAAAGCCCACGTACGGCGAGTCGAGTCGCTCCTGTCGCCCACTGGTCTGTGGGACACCGGCTTCCAGTTCGGTGATTGGCTCGATCCGACGGCGCCACCGGAAGACCCGGGCGCCGCCAAAGCCGATACCGGTGTCGTGGCGACAGCCTGTCTGTATCGCAGCGCTGTGATGACCGCCGAGATAGCGCGGATCCTCGGCCACGCCGAAGATGTTGACCGTTTTGCGGAGCTCGCATCCCGGACCCGGACCGTATTCAGCAAGCACTACGTCACCGCCGAGGGGGTGGTGCGGAGCGACTGCCCGACCGTGTACACCCTGGCCATCGTGTTCGGTCTGCTCGACGAGCCGCAGCGCCAGCTGGCCGGTGATCGGCTGGCCGAACTGGTGGCCGCCAACGGGTATCGCATCGCTACCGGCTTTGCTGGTACGCCGTACATCGCGGACGCGCTGACCATGACCGGCCACCTCGAGGACGCCTACCGCTTGCTGCTCGAGCACGAGTGCCCGTCGTGGCTCTACTCGGTCGCCATGGGCGCAACCACCATCTGGGAGCGTTGGGATTCGATGCTGCCCGACGGAACCATCAACCCGGGAGAGATGACCAGCTTCAACCACTACGCGCTGGGCGCGGTCGCCGACTGGATGCACCGGATCATCGGCGGTATCGCGCCGGACACCCCCGGCTACCAGCGCGTCCGGATCGCGCCGCGGCCGGGTGGCGGTATCGGCTGGGCCAAGAGCTCGCTACGCACCCGGTACGGCGACGTCCGGGTCAGCTGGGGGCTGGTCGACGGAGAACTGTCGCTTGATGTCGACCTGCCGGAGGGACTCACGGCCGACATTGAGCTGCCGGGTTTGGATATCGAGACGGTCGCCGGTGGGCAAACCGTGCATCGGTCCACCACGTCGAAGGCCATGAACGCCTGATCTTGTGCGGCGACGTCGCTGAACCGATGGCCGTGCCAGTCCACGGCCATGGGTCCCAGCTGAGCACTCCCGAGCGGGACCGTGTCGGGGCTCGACTTAGCCCAACGCGGCGTGCACGGTCTCGGCCGTCCGATGGCCGGAGACCAGTGCGCCTTGGATGGAGGCGGTGTCGCGATGGTCACCGCAGACGAAGACGCCGTCACCCCGGGACACCTCCGTGCGAACGCGCAGCGGCGGGGGCATCGCCGGCAGGGCGTCAGGTATGCGGTGCCGGACAATCGTTCGCCACCCGCTGGTGCTGCAGCCATAGATCTGCGCGACGTGTCGCAGCACGTCGGACTCCGGGGCGTCGCCGTCAGGTCGGTCGAGCAGGCAGGTGGCCTCGACCAGATGCCGCCCCGGTGGGGCGTAGGACGGCGCGGCCGCGCTGATGACCGCGGTGTTCCACACCGGGCCGGGCACGGTGAAACCGGAGCGACGGCCGTCCACGGCGATCAGCGGCAGTGCAGCGGGGATCTCTGGTGCCTCAAACCACCAGGTCACGAGCCCTTTGGTCGTGGGCTGGGGTGATGCCGTGAGCCGAGCAGCCGTTCCCGCGTCCGTGGCGATGACCACCGCGCGGGCGCGTAGGGTCGACCCGTTGGCCGACACGCTGATCTCCGGCTCGCCCGTGGCCGTCACGGCGTCGACCGCCGTATCCAGCCGCACCGGCGGCAGCCGGGCCGCCAGCTGGGCAGGAAGCGCCCCCATCCCCCGCTCGGGCAGACCCGGCCGGCCGAGCACGAACGTCCGCACCAGCAGCTTGGTGAAGTTCGCCGAGGTGACCCCACGGCTGTCGGCCAGCACGCCGGCCAGGAAAGGCTCAAGAATCTCCCGCCGAAGTCGACCGTTGACCATGGCAGCATCGAACGACTCCGCCAGGGACGTATCGGCCTGCCGCAACATGCCCTGTGGGTCGACGAGTACCCGCCCGGCCCAACGACCGAGGGCGGCGAGCTCACCGGGTCGCACGTAGCCACTGCGGAGCGTCTGGCCCAGCAGGCGGGGCTCACGGACTGGGTCGGCGACGATGCGAAGACCCCAGTTCGTCCGGACCAGCACCCCTGCTCCGAAAGACTGCAGAGCCAGAGCGTCGAGGGCGACCCAGCGGCGGACCGCGGGATACGCCGGGTTGAGCAACTGAAAACCGCGATCACACCGGAACCCGTCGACCAGGTCGGTCCGCACTCGGCCTCCGACGGCGTCCGCGGCCTCGACCACGGTCACCTCGCGGCCGAGCTCGGCGAGCCGGACGGCACAGCGGAGCCCCGCCAGTCCGGCACCGACGACGATGACGTCAGCGTCCACGAGAGTTCACGGGCCTGGTGTTGCGGTAGGGACCGTCATCGCTGAAGCGTAGTCGGCGCGGCCGTGGGTGCCGCGGAGCGACTGCCCTTCCGTGTACACCTAAGCGGGCATCGGTCGCACTGAATGATGCTAGGTCGACCGCCGGTCAAGCCTGGAAACCTGACGCGGCCATACAGAGATTCGAGACTTACGTCGAGCGGTGTGAATCGTCGACGCCCACCGGTTCGCATCTTGCGGGCTCCGATCGCCGCTCCAGGCCCGGCATCGAAAGAACAACAGTCTCAGACCGCGCAAGCCGCCGACGGGCTGTCCGCCAGATTGAGGTTAGCCGCCGGCACGAAGTATGAGCGAGCAGCTAACGGGATAGGCTGCTCAGGTGTCCGCGAGCGAGCTGGGTCGGCAAGACGTCGACTATCTGACTCTGGACCAGCAGGTGTGTTTCGCGTTGGCCGTCGCGTCACGGAGCGTGATCTCCCTTTACCGGCCGTTGCTCGAGCCGTTGGGCCTGACTCATCCTCAGTACCTGGTGATGGTGGCCATGTGGGAGAACGAGCCGCTCTCGGTGAAGGAGATCAGTTCGCTCCTCCAGCTGGAGCCGCCGTCGGTCTCGCCAGTATTGAAGCGGCTGCAGTCGGCAGGGTTGATCCAGCGGCGCCGCGACGCTATCGACGAGCGCTCCGTTCGCTTGACGTTGACTGCGGATGGTCGGGCGCTGAAGGAGAAGGCGAGAACCATTCCTTCAGCGATGGTGGATCGGCTGGGCATGAGTCTCGATGAGCTGGAGTCGTTGCATGCCACGTTGACTCACTTGAGCACTCGTGCTCACACGACCGAGGGCCTTAGCTGATTTCAGTTGGTGTAGTGGAGCAGAACGGCAACTCGGGCGGTTCCGCGACTGTGGTGTGAGGCGGTTGCTCGGCCGTGCGGGCCCCGCGAGGTTCCCGAACGCTCAGCGTGAGAGCTTGTGCAGTACCGGCGGCAAGATTTTGTTGGTCAGCGGACACCAGGCGTGACCAGAGGGTCGTACCTTGGAGGCATCAGATCGATGGCGCCACGGCTTGGGACCCCTTAGGGCATGAACAGTTCATGCGTTAAGATTCGATCGTTCGGTCAGCATGACTGGGGATGCGGCGGGCTTGAAAGCGGTGTAGCAATGGCAGCACGTTCTGAGACGTGAGCAGTTTCGGGGCTGACCGCTGCGGACCGTGTGAGGAGTAGCGGTGATTCAAACGGGGCCGGAGCGGGCTCAGCAGAGCTATCGGCACGAGGCATTCCTTTGGCATGACGCTGCCGACTTCACGGCCGGACTGGTGCCGTTCCTGGAGGACGGGCTGGAGGCTGGCGAGCCGATGATGGTGGCCGTGGTCCCCGAGCATGCGACCTGGCTGAAGGACGCCCTGGGCGACCGGGTCGACGAGGTGGTGTTCGTCGACATGCGCGAGCTGGGCCGCAACCCCGCACGGATCATCCCCGCCTGGCAGCAGTTCCTAGACGCCCACACCGACGGGGGCCGACCAGTCCGTGGCATCGGCGAACCGATCTGGCCGGGGCGGCGGGCGGAGGAGCTGCTGGAGTGTCAGTTGCACGAGGCGTTACTCAACGTAGCCGTCGACCCAGGCATACCGTTCTGGCTGATCTGCCCCTATGACGTCGAGGAGCTGGCCCCGGCCGTGGTGGAGGAGGCGTATCGCAGTCATCCCGTGATTGTCGAGTCCGCGTCATACGAGGGGAGCAAGCAGTACGGGGGTCGCGCGCACGTGGAGTCGCTGTTCAGTGCTGAGCTGGCCGAGCCGAGCAGGCGTGCTCGCCCGGCGCACTTCTTTGGTCGCGATGTGAGCCGGCTCTTCACCTACGTCAAGCTCGAGCTGTTCGTGATGGGTCTGGCCGACGATGAGGCCTCGGCCCTGGCGGCCGTGGTCCAACGGCTGGCCGAGAGCAGTCTGAACCGGGGGTCCGGCGGCGGCGTGCTGAGGATCTGGAATCAGCAGGACGCCGTGATTTGTGAGGTGGCCGACGATACCGTGGTCAGCGACCCCTTATTGGGTCGTCGCTTTCCCCGGCACGAAGACCACGATGCGCTTTGGCTAGCGAACCAGATCTGCGATCTCGTCCAGCTGCGGTCAACGAGTTTAGGCACGGCCGTGCGGTTGCACCACTGGATGTAGACACCCTGGCCTGGCCTCCATGTTCCGCACGTCACGGTCCTTCGGGTCGGCTGCGTCTACGTGAAGACCTCGACCAGATCGACCTGTCGGTACTCGACCGTCATCGCCGAGTCGTTCCGCATCGTCACCATCGACACGTACACGCTGCGTTCCCGCGAAGGAAGCCACCGTACGCGGCCGCCGGGTTGACGCACCCCTCCAAACTTCTACCTGGGCAGTCGAGAGAGGGTGAAGCATGACAACGTTCGACACCATCGCGAATGAGCTGCGCCACCAAGTGATCGAGCTCCCGTCGTGGGCGTTCGGGAACTCGGGCACCCGTTTCAAGGTGTTCGGGACTCCAGGGACTCCACGGACGATTCAGGAAAAGCTGGCCGATGCGGCCAAGGTGAACGAGTTGACCGGGTTAGCGCCGAAGGTCGCCCTGCACATCCCGTGGGACAAGGTCGACGACTACCCCGCGCTGACGGCGTACGCGGCCGATCTCGGGATGACTGTGGGCACCATCAACTCCAACACCTTCCAAGACGATCTTTACAAATTCGGCAGTCTGACTCATGGGGACGAGTCCGTGCGGCGGAAGGCGATCGATCATCATTTCGAGTGCATCGAGGTGATGAACGCCACTGGGTCGCGGGATCTGAAAATCTGGCTGGCGGACGGCACGAACTATGCCGGTCAGGGAGACCTTCGTGGCCGGCAGGAACGGCTGGCGGACAGCCTGCAGCAGATCTACGACCGGATCGGTGCGGATCAGCGGTTGGTGCTGGAGTACAAGTTCTTCGAGCCAGCCTTTTATCACACCGATGTGCCGGATTGGGGTACCGCGTACGCCCACGTCGTTGCGCTGGGTGAGCGGGCCACCGTCTGCCTGGACACCGGCCATCATGCGCCGGGCACCAACATCGAGTTCATCGTCGCCCAGCTGCTGCGGCTCGGCAGGCTCGGCTCCTTCGACTTCAACTCCCGCTACTACGCCGATGACGATCTGATCGTCGGCTCGGCCGACCCGTTCCAGCTGTTCCGGATCCTCTTCGAGGTCGTCCGGGGCGGCGGCTACGGTCCTGACTCTGACGTGGCGTTCATGCTCGACCAATGTCACAACGTCGAGGAGAAAATCCCGGGACAGATCCGTTCGGTGCTGAACGTCCAGGAGATGACCGTCCGTGCGCTCCTGGTCGACCGGGTCGCGCTGCTCGCCGCGCAGGAGGCCGGTGACGTGCTGGGTGCCAACGGCATTTTGATGGACGCCTTCTACACCGATGTGCGCCACGATCTCGCCGACTGGCGTGAATCCTGCGGCCTGCCGCGCGACCCGATGGGCGTGTTCGCCCAATCCGGCTATCAAACCAGGATCAATAACGACCGACTAGGCGGCCACCAGGCCGGATGGGGAGCTTGATCATGTCCGACCCGGCCGTCGTCGATCTGATCGGTCGGAGCAACCGGCTCGGCTCGGATACCAAGAACACCAACTATGCCGGCGGGAACACTTCCGTCAAGGGGATCGGGACCGATCCGGTGACCGGTGAGCCGATCGAGCTGCTTTGGGTGAAGGGTTCGGGCGGCGACCTGCGCACGTTGACCGAATCGGGGTTGGCCGTACTCCGGCTGGATCGGCTGCAACGGCTGGTCGATGTGTACTCGGGGATCGAGCGGGAGGACGAAATGGTAGCGGCGTTTGACTTCTGCCTGCACGGCAAGGGAGGCGCTGCCCCGTCGATCGACACGGCGATGCACGGTCTGGTCGATGCGGCCCACGTTGATCATCTGCACCCGGATTCCGGTATTGCGATCGCCACCGCCGCCGACGGTGAGCAGCTGACGAGCAAGATCTTCGGGGCCCGGGTGGTCTGGGTGCCCTGGCGGCGGCCGGGTTTCCAACTCGGCTTGGACATCGCCAAGATCAAGAACCAACACCCGCAAGCCCTTGGCTGCATTCTTGGCGGCCACGGCATTACCGCCTGGGGTGCCACCTCGGCGGAGTCGGAGGCTAATTCGCTGTGGATCATCGATGCGGCCGCCGCCTATATTGCGGGAAACAGCAAGCCGGACCCGTTCGGCCCGGCGCAGGACGGGTACACCGCACTGCCGGAGGCGGAGCGGCACGCCAAGGCCGCGGCGCTGGCCCCAACCTTGCGTTCGCTCGCGTCGTACGACAAGCCGATGGTCGGCCACTTCACCGATGCGGAGGTGGTGCTGGACTTCCTCGGCTCGACCGAGCATCCACGGCTGGCCGAGCTGGGGACCAGCTGCCCCGATCACTTCCTCCGTACCAAGGTCAAGCCCCTGGTGTTGGATCTGCCGGCGTCCGCCCCGCTGGAGGAGTCGATCGTCCGGCTGGGGGAGCTGCACGCGGCGTACCGGGCCGACTACCAGGCCTACTACCACCGCCATGCCACCGACGGATCGCCCGCCATGCGGGGTGCTGATCCGTTGATCATCCTGGTTCCGGGTGTCGGCATGTTCTCCTACGGCGCGAACAAGCAGACGGCCCGGGTGGCGGGGGAGTTCTACGTGAACGCGATCAACGTGATGCGCGGCGCCGAAGGGCTGTCGGCGTACGCGCCGATCAAGGAGTCCGAGAAGTTCAAGATCGAATACTGGTCGCTCGAGGAGGCGAAGCTGGCCCGGATGCCCAAGCCCAATCCGCTGGCCGCGCGGATTGCGCTGGTCACCGGCGCCGCGTCCGGCATCGGCAAGGCCATCGCCACCCGGCTTGCCGCCGAAGGTGCGTGTGTGGTGATAGCCGATCTTGATCTAGAGAAGGCCCAAAGCGTCGCGAGGGAGATCGCCCGCGAGAACGGCGCATCCGAAGCTAACGGTGCCGACGTCGCGATCGGCCTCGCCGCCGACGTCTCCGACGAGGCAGCGGTGCGGGCCGCTATCAACACGGCGGTGCTGGCGTTCGGCGGTCTCGATCTGATCGTCAACAACGCCGGACTGTCGTTGTCCAAGGCGCTGCTGGACACCACGGTTGCAGACTGGGATCTGCAGCACGACGTGATGGCCAAGGGGTCGTTCTTGGTCTCCAAGGCAGCCGCCAAGGTGCTGATCGAGCAGAAGCTCGGCGGAGACATCGTCTACATCGCCTCGAAGAATTCGATCGTCGCCGGACCCAACAACATCGCCTACTCCGCGGCCAAGGCCGACCAGGCTCATCAGGTACGGTTGCTCGCCGCCGAGCTCGGCGGACACGGCGTCAAGGTCAACGGCATCAACCCCGACGGCGTGGTCCGCGGATCCGGCATCTTCTCCGGCGGCTGGGGTGCCCAACGCGCCGCCGTCTACGGAGTCGATGAGGAGGACCTCGGCGCGTACTACGCCCAACGCACCCTGCTGAAGCGCGAGGTGCTGCCCGAAAACGTAGCCAACGCCGTGTTCGCGATCTGCTCGGCAGATCTCAGTCACACCACAGGTACGCACATCCCCGTCGACGCTGGGGTCGCCGCAGCGTTCCTGCGATGAGCGGCACGTCTGGCGTCTTCGGAGCCGTCGATCTCGGAGCCTCCGGGGGTCGGGTGATGGCGGGAGTGGTTACCGGGCGCCAGATCGCGCTCGAGCCCGTCTACCGCTTCGACAACAAAATGACACTGGTCGACGGTCACGTCCGCTGGAACCTCAGCGAGCTCTTCGCCGAAGTGGTGACCGGCCTTCGTCAGCTGGCTCGCCGCCACCCGGATGTAGTGAGTATTGGTATCGACACCTGGGCCGTCGATTACGCACTGTTGGATGAGCGTGGTGAGCTGTTGGCCGAGCCCATCGCCTACCGTGACAATCGTACGGATGGAGTTCACGCAGCAGTCCATCGGATCGTCAGTCGCAAACGCCTGTACGAGATCAACGGACTGCAGTTCCTTCCGTTCAACACGATCTATCAGCTCGAGGCGGAGCGAAACTCTGCGGTCTGGCCGCGCGCGCGGCACGCCGTGTTGCTGCCCGATCTGTTGGCGTACTGGCTTACCGGGCAGCTCCGCACGGAGATGACGAACGCCTCAACCACGGGTCTGTTGGACGTGGCCGCCCGAACGATGTCTGCGGAGCTCGGCGAGCTACTGAAGCTCCCACCGGACCTATTTCCTCCCCTGACGGAGCCCGGGGAGGTTATCGGCACGATCACCGCCGGAATGAGCAGACTCACCGGTCTGCCGGAGCAGACCACCGTGGTCGCGGTCGGATCGCATGACACCGCCTCGGCCGTGGTCGGAGTGCCGGCCGCGTCACGCAGCTTCGCGTTCGTCTCCTCCGGGACGTGGTCCCTGGTCGGCGTCGAGCTCGACCAGCCCGTACTCTCCGACGAAGCCCGGCTGGCCAACTTCAGCAATGAAGGCGGGGTCGATCGCCGGATACGTTTCCTCCGCAACGTCGGCGGACTCTGGCTTCTGCAGGAGTCACTCCGGACCTGGCGGGAAGCGGGCGTTCGCCACGACCCATCCGTACTCCATGCTCAGGCGGCCGACCTGGATCGTGGTGGCCCGACCATCGACGTGGATGACCCACAGTTCATCCCGCCCGGCGACATGCCTGAACGGATCCGACAGAAATGCCACCTGGCGGGGCGGTCGGCACCCCAGACGCCGGCCGTCATCGTGCGGTGCATCCTGGACTCTCTAGCAGTCGCGTATGCCACCACTCTCCGCCAAGCCCAGCAGCTCTCCGACAAGGAGGTCGACGTCATCCACATCGTCGGCGGCGGCTCCCAAAACGAGCTGCTGTGCCAACTGACGGCCGACCTCGCGGGACTCGACGTCTTGTCCGGACCCGTCGAGGCCACCGCGCTCGGCAACATCATGGTTCAGGCCCGCACGCAAGGCTCCCTCAACGGTGACCTCGATCAACTCAGGGCCAGGTTGCGCACCCAGCTTGACCTGCGTCGGTATCAGCCACAGTAGATTCAGCAGGCGCGCGAAGACGGCCGGCGAGGAGATGAAAGCTGAGCCGTGAGTACCTCGCCCACAGGTGATACATCGAGTCCGTAACGCCAAAGCACTGACACTCCATCCATAGAATCGCCCAAGCCGCTCGGAGCTTGGCTGATCCGGGATCGGCCTCGATCTCACAGCCCACGGTGATTCTCAGAACCCCAGGCCTGCAACACCGCTCACGAAGCGGCTCGTCAAGCCACTCCGCGGTGGCAAGGATGAACTGGTCCAGGCTGATAGCCAGCTGCGCCTGGGGGATGCCAGCCCGTTCGGCGGCGACCAACGAGCCGAACTCGCATGGATCTCGGACGACGATGTCGGGCAGCATTCCCCCGATGATGTCCGTCAAAGCGGGTAGCGCCGCCTGGGCACTCAGACGTCCGAATACCTCGGGCAGGACAATTCGGTTGCCTCCTCTCGTGGCATTTCTGCGACGACGAAGAACTGAATCGAGCCGGTCGGCCGGAACGTCAGAAAAAGCTAAATGAGGCAAACCAGTGGCAAGAATCTTGTCGGCGAAGCTGGCGGGCGCCGCCACAGCCACCTCGTGGCCCGCCGCTGCGCAACCCATCGCAACCGGGACCATCGGACCGAAGTGACCGGAACCAGCCGTTGTGCTGAACAGAACCCGCATCGCACCATCGAAGCACTGCCTATGGCCGCTGACCAGCCTTACCCGGCAGCAGCGTCCCGCCGCCCGAACAGCCTCGATCCAGATGCGCGCGGAGTTCCTGAGCGGACCTGAAAGCGGCCCACTCGCAAACCTTGGCTCGAAGTTGCTCAGCGGGACCGCGTGGACCCTGCCAGACGATGGCGGCCCCAGACCGATGCCGGGCGCATCGTTTGTCCGCGGCCCCTTCTCTCATGAGCCTGGGTCGATACGATCCTTTCGATCTATTGCCGGACCGAACGCGAGGCTCGTCCCAGATGAACGATCGCCCCAGCTCCCTGCTTGTCGTCGTGGCGCACCCCGATGACGAGAGCTTTGGCTGTGGCTCGCTGCTGGCATACTCTGCCGCGCAAGGCGTGCGTACGGTCGTCTGCTGCGCCACCCGCGGGGAGTCTGGCGAGGATGCGCTCGGCCTGGCGGTCGAGGAAAGTCTCGGGCAAGTTCGGGAGAAGGAGCTGCACGCCGCTGCGGCGTTGCTCGGAGTCGCGGACGTCCGGGTCTTGGACTGGTCCGACTCCGGCATGGCCGGCGACCCCCCGCCCGGCTCGCTGGCGGCGGCGTCGATCGAGAGCATCAGCGAAGTGGTCGGGGCAGTCATCACACAGGTGCAACCGGATGTCGTCATCACGCTCGACGGCTCCGATGGTCACCGCGACCACGCGCAGATACGTGAGGCGACCCTGTTAGCCGTCGAGCGGTCAGCCTGGCCCGTCCGGAGCGTGTATCTGAGCTGCCTTGCGCGTTCGCTGATGGCGCGCTGGGTTGAGCTGCTGACCGAGCTGAACCCGGGCAGCAGCTATCTGGAGCTTGGCGAGCTGGGCACGCCCGATGAGCTGATCACTACGGTGGTGGACACCAGCTCCGTCTATGAGCGGCGGTGGCAGGCCATTCGCGCACACGCCTCGCAGCAGTCCCCCTACGAGATGCTGCCGCCAACTCTCCAGCACGCCTTTCTAGCCACCGACTACCTGCGCCGAATGCGACCCGAATGGCAGGGAGGCGAGCGAGAAACCCAGTTCATCTAACTCTCGCGCGTTCTCCGTCCGTGGCCTGACCCACGATCTCGTGACTCCGCAGCGGCTAGGGTCCTCAGGGCGAAGGCCGCGAGCTCGATGCGCGACGAGGTGCCAGACAGTGGCGACAACACTGACGAGGCGGACGTCGAAGACATCCTTGGTCGAGGCTTCTACGTGACACTGGTCAACGCTGCCTACGGACTCAAGGCAGCCAACAAGCTGGCAGCCTCCAAACCAAAGGACGTTCCGGTTCGTGTCGCTCTGGAGGTCTCTGACCGATTCAAGACGATGCCGGCAAACGGTGGCCGAGTACGACCACTACGCACCCGCCGCCTACCTCGCCATGCATCCGGACGCCGTGTCGGGTCCTCACCTGAACGAGGCACTCGAACGCTTCGAGGGGCTGTTCAGGGAGCTGAACAGTCTGCTGTAGTCCGTCCGACAATCTTGGTGGTCGTCGCCGGCCGTAGTTGTCGCACCGGGGTGGTGAGGTCCTGGTTGTCGGCTGAGACTCAGGCCTAGCCGAAGCGTGATAGCGCGTCGAGGAGCAGCCCCGGTGTGGCGCTACGGTGCTGTACCGACGCCCTTTGCCATATCCAGGCGCCCAGGGGACGGTTGTAGTGGGCGAAGGTGGCCAGCGACACCTGATCCTGATCGACGTGGACTATCAGGTGGCCAGACAGCAGTGGGCCGTGGGCCCTGAGCCTGACCCACCCGTCGCCGTGGCCGTCGATCCTCCATCCGGCGATGTGTTCTGGCTTACCATGTGAACAACGATCTGGCGTTCATGATCGAAGACATGGGCGCACGCTACCTTTACCCCGACCACAAGCACGTGGATGACGTACTCGCGTTCCGTACCCGCCCGGTGGTGTATCCGGAGATCCAACGCGATCTGTGCCCCAGCCTGTTTACCGAGACGGTCCCGGCGACGGCGGGCCGTGACATCTACGCCTGCGGCAACTTGCCTGGGAGAACGCTCTGCGACTGCAGAGCGCGCCCACCCAAAAGGCTCGGGACGCCATCGCGAGGGAGATTCGTCGGCACGCCAAGGACAAGGCGCACGAGATCCTCCGCTGGAACCGGTGACGCTCAGCGCCGGACAGGGGTACGCGGGCGGTGGCGTCCTCAGACTCGCGTCAAGGCACCCGAGACGAGCGGTGGTGTACGACCGACTCGCTCGCACACACCTACCCGTTAGCTGGAGTCAAAAAAGCTCGGGGTGCGTTGAGTGGTGGCCGGGCCGCCGCTTCCGAATCCGACGAGGTGACTGAGGCTGAGCCGTCGAACACCGTGGAGTGGGCGATGTTTTGTCGAGTTGCTGGATATGGCGTGGCCCAACCTGGCCATCGAGGGCGGAGGCCACGATCAGCGTCGGCTGGGTCACGGCGCGCTCGAGTGCCGGGTCTGCGGCTCAACGGATGTAGTTGGCGAATCCACGCGTGGACCGCATCCGGCAGCAAGATCCTCGTGTGCCTTGGTCAACGCGTCCGGCCTGGACGTCGCGGGTGACGTCCGAATCGCCCGCTCTGAGGTGGGCCAATAGAGTGGTTCTAACGGTTGCGCTGTGTGTGCGTGACCCTTCGAGAAGGACGTGGTTATGGGCCCGACTGAGGTAGCAGTCGCTGATAGCAGTGGGTCCAGCAGGGGTCTGGATCGCGAGGTGATCGTGCAGGCGGCCTTGCGGTTCATCGACCGGGACGGTGCCCAAGGCTTGACGATGCGTGCACTGGCTCAGGATCTGGGTGTGGGAGCCATGGCGTTGTACCGCTATGTCAGTGGCCGCGAAGACCTCTTGGAGGCCGTGGTGGCGGAGCTGCTCGAAGGCGTAAACGAGGACTTAGATGAGGCGCTCGCGGGTACCTGGCAGGGGTACCTGCAGACTTTGGCGCACGCGGTTCGTCGCATTGCGGTGGAGCACGCGGGCGCGTTCCCGCTGGTCGCCACGCGCCACCCAGCTGCCCCCTGGTTGAGGCCTCCGCTGCGCAGTCTGGATTTGGTCGAAGTTTTCCTGGAAACGCTGAGTCGTCACGGTTTCACCGACCAGCAGATCGCGGGCGCCTACCGCGCTTTCAGCAGCTTCCTGCTGGGGCAACTCCTGCTGGAATCAGCGACGCGAGGCGCTAAGACGTCTCCGGTCGAAGTGCCCTTGGACGAAGGCGACGCGCAGATCCCCAACCAGGACGGCCAGGTCGACTTGAAAGGTCGGCCTGCTACTGCTCGGCTGCGGCCTCTGCTCAGTGAGGACCGCAGCGACGAAGAGTTCGAGGTGTCCCTAGAGATCCTGTTGGATCGTCTGGAGATGGCCCTGTCGCAGTGAGATCCGTTTGCGTCTCGGGTCCGCGATACGCGTTTTCCAGTAACTCGACACCCGATCACCGCTATCGGCGTCCGCGCTCAGTATCCACTACAGTGAACGAACCACCCGAGTTTACAACGTACACAACCTTGTGTACGTTGTACGCGTACGTTGTACACGGCCCTCAGGCGGTTGGTCACTCAGATGACGACTGGCGGTCACCTCATTTGCTCACTCGACATGTGAAAGGCGTCACCTGATGACGATCACCATCAATCAGCTCCAAAGCTTCGGTAAGAACGGCAAAGTCGTCAGCGATCGAGGTGAGAAGGTCGGTCAAGTCGGTCAGATCTACATTGACGACCAGACCAACGAACCCGACTGGGTGACGGTGAAGACCGGCCTGTTCGGCACCGCTGAGTCATTCGTGCCTCTGCAGGGTGCCCACCTCGACGGCGACAACATCGTGATCAGCTACGACAAAGACACCATCAAGGCTGCACCGCGGGTCGACGCCGACGGCTCCCTCAGCCCCGAAGAGGAGCAGGCGCTGTACCGGCACTACGGCCTCAGCAGTGCCGGCAGCAAGGTGGACGCCGCTGACCGGCAGGCCGGCCGCGACAGCACCTGGGACGGCACCGGGGATGCGCCCTCGGATCTGGACGACCCGTCTGAGGTGGGCGACCACCGACCCGATATCTCCGACCACACGGTCGGCCACGACCGCTCTGGCCCGACCACCGACAATGCGATGACCCGTTCGGAGGAGCGGCTCCGGGTCGGCACTCAAACGAATGAGAGCGGCCGGGCGCGGCTACGGAAGTACGTGGTGACCGAGCAGGTCTCCCAGACCGTGCCAGTCCGCCACGAGGAACTGCGGGTCGAGCGCGAGCCGATCACCGACGCCAACCGGGGCGACGCCATGTCGGGCCCGGCGCTCAGCGAGGAGGAGCACGAGGTTGTCCTCCACGAAGAGGTGCCGGTGGTGCAAAAAGAGGCCGTGCCGGTGGAGCGGGTGCGGATGGACACGGGCACGGTGACGGAGCAGGAGACGGTGTCCGCGGACGTCCGCAAGGAGCAGATCGAGCTGGACGACCCGCAGGCCAAAGGCACCAAACCCCTCAGCGAGTAGGAGTTCCGACGCTGGGGCAGGCGGCCACCCCCGACCTGCTTGGATGGGCAGCCCACCAGAAGTGTGCAGCCGGGGTGTGCTCGCTGGCCCCAGACCACCAGTGGTACAGCCTTCGCGGCGACAAACGGCAGACCCGGCGACCAGGAGATGTGATGGCCAAGAGGCCGAAACGAAGCCAACCCCCGAACCCCGGCAACCCCTTCGACGAACGCAGCAGTGATGGCACAGAGATGCTCCGTTCCGAGGAGCAGTTGCGGGTCGGCACCCAGGCGCGGGTGTCTGGTCGGGCGGTACTGCGTAAGTACGTGGTCACCGAGACGGTCACCCAGACCTTTCAGGTCCGCCGCGAAGAGGTGCGGCTCGAGCACGAACCCGCCGCCGGCGAGAACCCGGGACCCGCAACGGATCGGACACCGTTCGCCGACGGCGTCGCGGTCGAGATGGTGCTGTACCGAGAGGTGCCGAAGGTGGAGATGGAGGTCGTGGCGGTGGAACGGATCCGGCTCCACACCGACACGGTCTCCGTCCCAGTGCAGATATCGGAGAACGTGCGGCAAGAACAACTCGTCGTCGAGCCTCCCGACCACCAGCTCCGCCGCTAGACCCGCGCCACCCATCCGACCCCTCAGGCAGACAAGGCAGAACATGAGCTCAGCAGTCACACCCACCGGCGGCGACTCAAACGCCACCGCACCGGTCGGCAACGACCGCAGCGACACCAACCCCGCAGGCAGCGATGAGGTTCGGCCCGGTCCGGACCGCCATGAGGTCGTGGCCCGGCAGAAGGACCGCTTCGGCGGGATGAAGATCGGGTCCGCCTTCTTCGGCTGGCTCACCGCGACCGGCACCGCCTTGCTGCTCACGGCGCTGCTCGCGGCCGCCGGCACCGCGATCGGGCTGGGCAACAACGTGGCTGTGCCCGACGCTACCGCCGACACCATCAAGACCGTTGGCATTGTCGGCGGAATAGTGCTACTGGTCATCACCTTGGTGGCCTACTTTTGCGGCGGCTACGTTGCCGGCCGGATGGCGCGCTTCGACGGCGTCAAGCAGGGCCTCGGCGTTTGGTTGTGGGCGATCATCGCGGCCGTCGTGGTTGCCATCTTGTCCGCGATCGCCGGCGCTAAGTTCAACATCTTGTCCAGCCTGAACGGTTTCCCCCGTATCCCGATCGGCGAGGGCACTCTGACCACCGGCAGCATCATCACCGCCATCGCTGTCGCGCTCATTGCGCTGCTCGGCGCCATCCTCGGTGGAAGAGTCGGCATGCGCTATCACCGCCGCATCGACGAGGTCGGCCTCGAGCACTAAGGGTCCTGCTCACCAAGCCCGCCGCAGCAGGGTGTTGAGCCGGCCGTCGCGTTGTGCCGGACGAGTCAACACCACAGCTTGACCAATGGCTGGCCTGTCACCTCGGGGGAGGCAGGCCAGCCATCATCCCGACAGTCTCCAATCGAAGGACACACTGATGCGTACCACTTTGTTCGACGCCCTGACCGCCGGCCTGGCTGCCGTGGCCACGTTCGTCCCCAGGCTGCTACTTTTCTTACTCATCCTGCTCATCGGGCTAATCGTGGCCAAGGCGCTCTCCAAGGCCGTGGACAAGATATTGGAGAAGGTCGGCTTCGACCGCGCCGTGGAGCGGGGGGGCATCAAGCGAGCCCTGGCCAGCAGCAAGTACGACGCCTCCGGCGTTGTGGGCAAGATCGTCTACTACTTCCTGGTGCTGTTCGTGCTGCAGTTGGCCTTCGGGGTGTTCGGCCGCAATCCGATCAGCGACCTGCTTACCGGGGTGATCGCCTTCCTGCCCCGGCTGTTCGTTGCCCTGATCATCGTCGTAGTCGCCGCCGCGATCGCCGCTGCCGTCCGTGAGCTGATCACGAATACCCTCGGCGGGCTGTCCTACGGCAAGGTGCTAGCCAACATCGCCAGCATCTTCATCCTCGGCCTCGGCATCATCGCCGCCTTGAACCAGATCGGCGTGGCGGTCACCGTGACCACGCCCGTCCTGATCGCCGTCCTGGCCACAGTCGCCGGAGTGGTCATCGTCGGCGTCGGCGGCGGACTCATCAAGCCCATGCAGCACCGCTGGGAAGGCTACCTCGCCAAGGCCGAAGCTGAAGCACCCAAAATGAAGCAGCAGGCCACCGCCGCGCCCAGCGTCCAGACCCAGGCCGACGAAGTGGCAGCCCGCGCCACCACTGAATACCCGGCCCGCTGACCATCACCCGCGCCGAGCGGCCAGGATTCATTCCCGTGCCCACCGTGGCCGCACGGCGATCCCGGTGAGCGGGGGGTAGAGGGATGTCACCTCGAGGCACTCCACCTTCGCGGCTTCGAGATCACCGTCAGCGTGAGAACATAGCGGGCGTTCTGCGCGTTCCTCCTCGCTCACCTCCTGGTGGAGGTCTCCGCCTCGAATGCTGATCTGGTGCTGCGCCAGCCACCCGGCAGCCGGCCACCAAGCCTTCACACGTGCCGGCTCACCCCGTGCTGGCAAGTGGTCACGCCCGGAAGTTCCTCGCGGCCGAACACTATCCGGCCGAGTTCGAACGCTCGCTGGACGTCTTCCTCCACTCCGTGAGCCAGCTTCCGCCTTAGGCCTGCATTCGACCAATCCGCCCCAACCCCAACTCAACAAGGGAGCCTGACGATGACCGATGCACAACCCACCACCGCCGCCACGACGGTGACGGCAACCGACTCCCGCTACCGCTCTTCGCCGACGTCTGGCACCGTCCTCCCGCTCTGGATCGCTGCGATCAGTCTTGCCGTCATCGCCGTCGTCTTGACCATCGCCAGCTTCGAGCTGCTGCAAGCAGTGCGCAGCACCCAGGCCTCGGTCGAGCAACTGCAGCAGCAAGTCCAACAGCTCAAATCCGGACTCGGCGGCCTGCTCGGCCGCTAGCTCGCCGTGCCACCCCCGCCAGCCCGGTTCTACGGTTCGCAGCCACCTGGTCCCACAACAAATCGCTTCGCGCAGCTTCAGGAAAAGGACACTCCCCATGGCAGCATCATCAGTCGGCGGCGACAAGCCGACCCCGCAGGAGAGAGTCAACGTGCTGCGGCTGGGATTGGCGGAGCTGATCGGGACGTTTCTGCTGGTCCTGGTCGGTACGGCGGTCGCCACGGCCGCCACCTTGGGCAAGCAGACTGCGGGGGCGGCCTATGACTCGCTGGCGGTCGCGCTGGCGTTCGGGCTGGTGCTGGCCGCGCTGGTGGGTGCGCTGGGGCAGACCAGCGGCTGCCACGTCAACCCGGCGGTGACCCTCGGCCTGGCCGTGATCGGGAAGTTCCCCTGGCGCTACGTGCCGGTGTATCTCCTCGCGCAGCTCGTCGGTGCCGTGCTGGCCGCGTTCGCGCTGTGGGCGGCGTACGGAGAGCGAGCTAGGACCGAGGCTGCCCTCGGTGCGACCGCACCGGCCCAGGGGGTGACCAACCTGCAGGCGTTCATGATTGAGGTGCTGATCGGGTTCCTGTTGGTCTTCGTAGTCACCGCGGTGGCCACCGACCCGCGGGTGCCGGCCGGGAGTGCTGCGTTGGCGATCGGCTTTGCCCTGACCGCGTGCGTCCTGGTTGCCGGCCCGGTCAGCGGCGGCGCCGCCAACCCGGTCCGGGCGCTCGGGCCGATGATCATCGCCGGCAAGTTCCCGTCAGTCCTGTCCTACGTGCTGGGGCCGATCCTCGGCGGCATCGCCGGAGCCGTCGTCTACGACAAGGTCCTCGCACCAGCCACCACCCCCGAAAGCCCTAGCGCCGACACCGACACGGACGCCGACAATTCGCCGCCCAATGAGCGACAAGACGCCTGACACAGGCGCCTGGAGGTGCGCGCCATCCCAGGTGCGCCACCCTGTAAAGGGATTCTGACATGGCCCCTTAACGCTGTCCCCGCCCCCGGTCTGCGGAGCCACGGTCTGGAACGTCAAGAATCTTCAGCTTCGTCGCATGGAGAAGCCAGATCACAGACACGAGGATCGGCGCCGCCCGAAGACGACGCCGATCCTGCTGTGCTTACCGAGTCAGGCGAACCTCGACGAACCCCCGGGCGCAACCACTAGGAATGGCCACTCAGTCCGCAAACTGTTGGGTTAGTTAGGCGTTATCCAGAGCGGCACGCAGGTCACCCTTCGTCATGTTCGGGTCGGTAGCAATCCCGGCGGCTTCGGCGCGCTCGCGCAGTTGTGATCTGCTCAGGGCATCCAGATCTTCTGAGTCCGACACCCCGACGGCCACGCTGCTGTCGTCGAGAACCTCAACCGCCGGCGTTGGCGCTGAGCCCGGCTTGGTGCCCCGGCGTGCCGCGATGGCGATCGCCAGGACTAGGGCGCTCACGGCCGGCAGCACTGGATTCTGCCGGAATCCGGAGGCGGTCTGCTTGACAACCTGTGTGCCCTTCGCTGTCGCGGCCTGTCGCTTGCTCGAAACAGCGCCCGTAGCTGTCGACAACTTCATTTTCGCCTGCTGCCGGTAGGCCGCTATGTCGCTGCGCACTTTGGTCGAGTCAGCCGAGCTGAGATAGCCACTCAGGGGCTTGATCTTCTCCACCAGGACGTCCAGCAGGAGCGCCGGAACCTCCTGATTTTGTGCGCGCAACTGTTGGCCGGTTAGATCGATCCCATCGGTAAGGCTGGTGACCGCTTGACCCGCCTGCGCCGCCCGAGAGGTGACCTGCTGGCTGATCTGTTCCGCCGCCTGCGTCTTGGCCTTTTGGAGCTGCGACGTGAGCTGAGGCTTGACCTGCTTCGGATCGATATCGAGCTGTTGCGGGTCGAACTGGCTGAGGCTTGCACTCCAGCGCTGCACGGGCTGAGCGACCTTGTCGGCCATCTTGCCCTGGTTCTCTTGGCCCTGTTGCCGCATCTCCTCGCCGGACTGACGAACCGCTTGAGCCATTACGCCTGCTTGCTGACCTGCCAAGGTCGCAGCAGCACCCGCTCCTTGTCTAACTCTTTCCTCGAGCAGCTGCTTGAGTTGCGCCGCCGCCGGTGTCTGCGACGAGTTCGGTTGTTCAGTCATGAGACCTCCAAGAATTAGGTTTGGGTGTGAGGATGTGCCGCAGACGCTTCCGCAGTGGCCGGGAGGGTCGGCGACGATATGTTCTTCGTACGTCCGCAGAGACCGGTGTTCACAACCGGTATACAACGTACGCGTACAACGTACACAGGGTGCCCGTACGTTGTAACCCAGGCGGCTATACCCGAACCATCCAGAAAAAGCAGGGGTGACTGGGCGCCGACGATCTTGCCAACAAATGGAAAGATTGGCGTCCCGTGTCAGTTGGGAGAACGTTGCGCGAGCGGTAATCGCTCCAGGCAGCCGTGGTCGGATTAGTTTGAAGGCGTTTGGTCCGCTCAATGCACCGACTCGGCCGTAACCAACCCTGTACGGGACGCGTGGCCGCGACCGATCTCAGGCCGGTCCATGATCGGCGGTGAGGTGGTCAGGATGTGGCACTGGTCGCACCTCGGATCTGACGGGCACGAAGGGTTGTTAGCTCAGCCGGTCCGCGTCGGTTCGCCACAGTACGGCCGGGCCGTTCGGCGGCTTCGCCACCACGTAGAGCCAATGGCCCGCCAGGGCGCTGCTGAGCGCCTCGCCGACCGGCCCCTCCGCCAGCGTCCAGGTGTGCCGATCGCCGGTAAGGACCATCGACTTTGGCCCGCTGGAGACCAGACCGATGAATAGCTCGCCGCGCAGCAGCGGAGCAGGCAGGTTGGCGCGAAGGTCCACTGGGATCTTGGGAAGACCGGATAGGCGGGTCGCAGTCAGGGAGGCGGTGGACCACAGCGCGTACTCCTGGTCCACGTATCCCGCGAGCAGGCAGTCCTGTTCTGCGCAGCTGACCGACACGGCCTCGCTCTGAGTGCCTGACTCTGGGAGGTCGAGCCGGGCCCAGCCCTCGTTCAGCTCGCGGGAATGCCAGATTGCCGCGGACTGGCGCACGCTGCCGGGCGACAAGTGGGTGGCAGAGCCCGCCACCACGATTCGTGGTCCGTCGCTGGTGGCCGATCGTGGCCCGACCAGCAGTTGTGCCGTGCTCGCTAAAGCGGTGCCTGCCGAGCTCTGCCGAACCCACCGGTCACCCGCTGGTAGCCACACCGCGGCGTCGAGGCCGGTGTCGTCACTTTGCCAGGATCCGACCAGCGCGGCGCCTCGGCTGGTGACGACGGGCACTGGCGACCTCGCCGGCGCCCACCCCGCCGAAAGTGCCGAACGTCTGGGGCCTCTCCGTCAACCCGGCCGGTGTGCCACTCCAGGTGGTCCACCGAATGTTGTTGTAGTGAGCGCCGCCTCGCGCACCGCCGACCGCGATGATCGGGCCACCGTCGCCCTCACTGGCGCCGGAGATCGACTGCCACGAGGCAAGAAAGGCATAGGGGCTCTGCGGTGTCAACGCGATCCCGGTCATCAGCGGAGCGGCGTCGGTGGTCGGCGCCTCACTGGTCGACGTCTCCGGGTCGATCGAGAACAGACGCGGCCGCACTCGACCAGAGGAGACCTGTGCTCCAACCAACAGCCGAGAACCGGAGGGGCTGAGGGTCACCGGCTCAGCCCCCTGCGGAAGTTCCACCGGCAACCAGTGCAGCTGACGGTTGCCTGGGTCCGGGTCATCGGTGCCGGTCAAGGGCGGTTCAGGAATCGACGAGCAGGCAGCGAGGATCAGCAGCACAGACAGGAGCGCTACCCAGCCGACGAGACGACAAGACCGTGCTCCCGAGCCGCGGCTCGCTGGGAGTCCGGGATCCCTCCTGAGGTGGGTTGACGAACTCAACACAAACCCCCTCACGGTGACGATCCTGGTTGATCTTGATGCGTCAACGCGGTACTCACACAAGACTCGGCGGACTGAGCGCCTTCGGGTGAGTCGACTGGACGCCCCGGGGAACACCGTTCATTCTCAGCCCACCGCCAAGCCATATACAAGGCAGGACGAAAAGCGCGAGCCGCTTCACTCGGGACTTCCTAGGGTTGCGCCGACCAGTCGGCCAGATCGTCCACGTCGCGAGTTCGGCGCAGAGCGAGGTAGAGAGGAAGGGCTGCCAACGTGACGATGACTCCGGACACCCAGAGGGTGCCGCGCAGCCCGACGACCTCTCCAAGGACGCCGCCGAGGAGCGCTCCGACGGGGAGGGTGCCCATGATGAGGAACCGCATGGTGGCGGTGACTCGGCTGAGCATGGTGTCGGGGCAGAGCCGCTGCCGCAGGCTGAGGTTGGTGACCGCATAGACAATCTGGCCGGCGTTGCCGACGGCCGCACCGACCACGAGCAGGGCCACCGACCACCCCGGTTGAGCGAGCGGGCTGAGCAGGGTGACCGGACCGGTAGCGGCAAGCGACAGCCAGATCACCCGCACCGAGCCGAGCCCCCGGGACAAGCGGGGGGTGGCGGCGGCTGCGAACATCACGGTCAGGTAGCCGGCCGCGGTGATCAGCCCGATAGCGGTCGCCGACAGTGCAAGGGCGCGGGCCATGAAGATGAAGGCCACGGCGGACGCGATCGCGAATGCGAAGTTGCTAGCGCCGCTGGCAATCGCCGTGGCGCGCAGGATGGGGTTGCGGCCGACGAAGGTCAGCCCTTCCTTGATCTGTGCCCGCAGCCGCGGTCGGTGTGTCGGTGGATCGATCGGGGTCTCGACGGTCTGGATCGCTACCAAGGACAGGGCGGAGACCGCGAAGGCGACGGCTTGGACTGCCACCACGTTGGCGGCCCCCACCATGGTGACCAGCCAGCCGCCCAGACCTGGGCCGATGACCTGACCGGACGCGCGGATGCTTTCCATCGACGAGTTTCCGGCGAGCACCTGGTCCTTGCCGACCACCAACGGGATGTAGCTCTGGTAGCCGATGTCGAAGAACACCCGAGCGAAGCCGGTCAGCACAGACACCACGACCAGCTGGGTGATGTTCAACGCCCCTAGCGCGGCCGCGACCGGGATGGTGGCGAGCAGTATTCCCCTGGTCACGTCACTGGCGATGAGGATGGGGCGACGTCGGAACCGGTCCAGCCAGGCGCCCGCCGGTAGGCCGATGAGGGCGAACGCCAGTGTCGAAGAGGCGGTGATCAGACCGACTTGGAACGGTGTCGCGCTGAGCGACAAGACCGCGAGCAGAGGTATCGCCACCCCGCTCACCTGGGCGCCGATCTGGCTTGTCGTCTGGCCAAGAAGAAGGAGACCGAAATTGCGGGATACGAACAGCGAGCCACCAGTCACGGGTGTTCCTCCAGGAGCGGGATGGGATGAAACCCACCCGCCGGGCTCGACTGAAGGCGTTGCTCGGGGGAGGTTGACTCTAGGCACTTCTGCTTGGCTGCGTCAAGGTGCTGGCCTGATGAGAGACCCGAGTCTGGCGGTGGAATCGTGCCGGACCAGGTCAGGTCCTGGCACACTCCTCGTGTACGGGCCGTGGCCGCTCAACCCAGGAGATCTTCGTGAACATCCCGCCGGATGCGTTCGTCCGGGTCCCAGCCACTGACCTGCAGGCGTTCGCCGGCCGGCTGGGGCAGGCGGCCGGGCTTCCCAGGGACCAGGCCGATCTGCTCGCCGATCTGCTGACCGCCAATGACCTGCGGGGCGTGTTCAGCCACGGAACCCAACAGCTGGCGACGTACGTGCGGCTGATTCGGGACGGCGTCCTGAACGGCACCGCCACACCAGCCGTGGTACGCGAGACGCCGTCGAGCCTGCTGGTCGACGGCGACGGTGGGTTGGGTTACTTTCCCGCCCACGTGGGAACCCGGCGGTTGATCGAGAAGGTGGCGCTCACCGGTATCGCCGTGCTGGTCACCCGTAACCACGGCCATTTCGGGGCGGCCGGCCTCTATACCCGGATGACCCTGGAGCACGATCTGCTGTGTTTCGTGACCTCAGGCCACCAGTTGCAGCTGACCGCTGGCGACCCGGTCTACGCGGCGGCGGGTGGATCCCCCATGTCGTTCAGTGCACCGACGGACCGGGAAGCTCCGCTGGTGTTGGATTTCGGCGCGATGCATGACCTGTACGAGGACGCCCCGCACCGCAACCAGATTGCCTCGCTCGCTCCTGGGATCGTGCACCGAGCCATCGGACTTGGCACGGTGTGCCAAGCCTGGGGCGGATTCCTGGCGGGCGTTCCACTCGAGTCCGGCCGGGCGGACCGGCGCTATCTCGGCGCCACGCAGGGCTCGATGGTGATCGCGCTGAAGATCGACCTCTTCCTTCCCCCGGAGCAGTTCAAGGCCGAGATGGACGCCTACGTACGGTCGGTCCGTGCCCTCGATGCGTTCAGTCCGGGACAGCACAGCTATCTGCCGGGAGGCATTGAAGCGGCGCGGGATCAGGCGTTCCGGGCTGACGGGATCCCGATCGGTGAAACCCATCAAGGTCTGTTGCAGACCGTCGCAGCGGAATTTGGCGTCGAGGTGCCCTGGTCCTGAGCCGTGGAACGTGTGGGAGCCGGCCAGGTGAGGCGCATCGCGCGATGGACGACGTTGAGTGCGCCGGAATCCCGTGCGCATCACATCACCGTGTCCGCATCACCGTGTCCGCGTGTCAGTGTCAGTGGAAGCGATGCCGCCGATCCTGCCGCCATGGATGCAGCGGTGCGCGGTCAGGACGCCGTCATCGACCACCATCGGCGGCAAGACACCGTACAAGAGCACGACCCTGGAGTCGAGCACCGCGAAAACCATCACCGACGCCATGCAGAACAACGGGGCCCGCCGGCTGGTCGTCACCTCGATGACGGTGAGGGGGGAGCATGGGTGAGGGCGCCGCCGGAGGCGGCGTGTTGGTCAGGGGCTGAGGGCGTAGGGGTCTTCAGGATCAGATGCGACCAAGGCTTTGACTCCTGGAAGACCCCGACACGTGGACCACCTGGTTGGACGCCCATCCTGACGGGTTCGCCGCCGGTGTCGAGACCGCCGCCCTCAAACCGTTCCGCGGCTACGCGAACGCGATCCGCGACTGCCTCCCCCGACACGGTCACCGTCCTGGACGCCTTACAGGTGGTGCGGCTGGGCACGCAGGTGGTAGATGAGGTCCGCCGCCACGTCCGCTACCGGGGACACCAAGACGACCCGATCCACAAGATCCGCGGGCTACTGCGCCACGGCGTCGTAGCACCTCACCGAGGGGCAGCAGAACAAGTCGCTACGACCAACCGGTGCTCCAAATGTGAATCGCAGCGGTCACTGGCACGTTTCTCGCGGCGCTATCTGGCCCAGCCATCGGCATTAAGCCGACCGTTTCCGGAGGGTAGTTCGCCCCTAGCGGGCGTGAAGAGCCAGCTCTGCTCGGTTTGGGGCGGTAGCGTCGGGTCGGTGTCGACCACTGACGATCTCGAGGTGGCTGTCGCGAGGTTCGGTATCGGCGTTCCCACTTCCGCAACGGTGACAGTCAGCCCATCGCTGTTGATGCGTACTCAGACTCCTTAACCCCTGAGTGAGCGACGCCGAGTTCGTCGAGGCGAGCCTCCCACCGATCCAACTCGTCACGTCTGGCGACAAAGAACTCCAAGTGGTCCAGGCCAACGCGATGTTCGTCAAAGTGGTCGGCGCGTGAAAGGTTTGGGCGACTAACAAGACACAGTTCGAACCCAGCGACGGATCTCTCAGCGTCGCCTGCAAGGTGCCGTCCGGTGATAGGTATGCTCGTCTCTTCGGCCGCCAACAGCGCGCCGTACCACGATGCGCTCAGTCCAGCATCACGAACGGTGAGGATCGCGACTATCTGGCCAGTGACCTTTGGTGCCACGACTGCCAGTCTCGACCGCGAACTGCTGGTCGGCAACTCGGCATCGCTCACCGCCGTCGGCGTGTGATTTGCAGGGGTCAGCAGCAGTCGTGTCCGGTGTTGCTACGAACAGGGCGCCTCAGAAATCAACAGGTTCCTGATACAGCCAAGCAGGGTCGTGTCCGCAGAGGTCGTCGCAGCAGAGTTCAGGCTCGCCCGGTGTCTGAAAAATTGTCTCGCCATAATTCGCATGAGTTCGCCGTCCGGCCGGCGGGGATCACCCACCGTAGCGGCACCGAGGTGTCAACCGAGGGCGGTCGGGCCGATCGGTGTGACGTCGCCGGTCGTTTTGAGCCGGATCCCGTGACAGGCCCTCGGGTCGCTTGTAGGTTGGGGCCATGATCGGCTACGGCCGCATGGCCCGGATCGTCCTGCTCCTTCCCCTGCTGCTGGCCGCCGCCTGCGGTGGTGCTCAGCCAGCGGCGAGCTCGGACGACATCACCCTCTATACGTGCGTCAGCGACACCACCATCCAGCCCGTCATCCAGGAGTTCGAGAAGGCAAAGTCGGGCCGCAAGGTGAACCTCTACCGGGCGCCCACGGGGGAGCTGAACGCCCGCGTCGCCGGTGACGTACGGTCCGGCGGGCTCAAGGCGGACGTCATCTGGGCCTGCGACCCACTGACCATGCAGGGCTACGTCGATCAGAATGTCGTGGGCGGCTGGACTCCGCAGACCGCGATCCCTTCTGCGGTGCGCACCGCTGACTATGTCGGCGTGGCCATGCTGTACATGGTGGTGGTCCACGCCAAGGGCACCCCGGCGCCGAAGGCCTGGTCCGATCTGGCAGGCCCGGAGTACACCGGCGCGCTCGCAGTTCCGGACCCGAGGACCGCCGCCTCCGCGCTAGGAGCACTCGGCTACTTTGCGGGAGATCCGAAGTACGGGACCGACTTCTACGCCGACCTGAAAAAGAACGGCGCCGTGCAGGTGAGCACCCCCGACAACGTCACCACCGGTGTCGCTGAAGGCGTTTACCGGGCCGGCCTGACCACCGCGAACTCCGCCTACGCTGCTCAGAAGAGTGGCTCACCGGTCGAGGTCGCTTGGCCCGCTCCGGGAGCCGTCGGGAGTTATGGGCCGATCGCTCTGGCCACGCACGCGGCCGACTCCGACGGCGCCAAGGAGTTCATCTCCTTTGTCACCAGCAAGGACGGCCAGAGTTTGATCGGCCGGTCAGGGTCTTATCCGACGCTGGCTGACGTCGAGGGGCCGACCATGCCCGCCCACGCCCCGGTCGTCTATCCCGACTGGTCCACGCTCGCCACTCAGAGGGACAGCCTGCTGAAGAGCTATCAGCAGATCTTCGGCGGCTGACCGTGGCCGTACGCGGCCGCAGCCTCCGAGGCGCCGCGGTTGTTCTGGTAGTCACGGCGGCCACGGCCGTCGTCGTGTTGCCGCTGCTGGTGATGGCACGAACAGTCTGGGTCGAGGGGTCGGGACTGCTGGGCGACATCCTGGCCGCGCCCGGTCTGCTGCCGGCGGTCCAGAACACCTTCCTGTTGGCGCTGGCGGTGACCGCCGGCTCGGTCCCGTTGGGGACGTTGCTGGCCCTGGCCCTGCGCCGTCCCGACCTGCCGGCCCGAGCCTTCTGGCGCGTCGCCGTGCTGTTGCCGGTGCTGGTACCCGACTTCGTCCTCGGGTACAGCTGGCTGCGGGCGTACGGCCGCTCCGGCTTCACCGACGATCTGGTCGGGCTGTACTGGCCGGGTGTGCAGGGTGCCGGCGGAGTCGCTGTGGTGGTGATGGTCAATGCGGTGCCGCTGACGTACCTGATCACCGCAGTCGGCCTGGCCGCCCGGGCTGAGCCCGGCGCCGAACGAGCGGCACGAGCCGCGGGCGCCGGCCCGCTGACCGCCCTGAGGACCATCACGCTGCCGCTGCTGCGCCCCGCGATCGTCACCGCCGCCGCCTTGGTCTTCGTCCTGACCCTGGGGACGTTCGCCATTCCGCTGGTGATGGGAACCCCCGCCGGATTCAGCACCGTGACTACCCGGATCTACCGCAGCATTGCCCGCAGCAGTGACCCGACCGCGTTCGTCGAGGCGATCGCCCTCGCCCTGCTGCTGGTGGTGATCGCCGCGCTCGTCGTGGCCCCGGCCGACCTCCTCCTCGGTCCGCGACTGCGGGTCACCCGGGTGTCAACCACCGATCCCACCGCGGCCAGAGGCGGCCGGGCCGCGGGGCGATGGGTGGTCGCCGGCATCAGCACTTACCTGCTCGCAACGGTGGGCCTGCCCCTGCTCGCTCTGCTGGCCGCGGCCATCACCAAGGCGACCGGGCTGGCACCGAGTCCGACCAACTGGACGCTGGACAACTTCGCGGCCGTGCTCAACGTTCGCAACGGGGCGGCGCTGTCCCGCAGCCTGTTGCTGGCCGCCGCCGCCGCGTCGCTGCTGGTCCTGCTGGGCGGCTGCGTGGCGGCGCTCGAACGCCGCCGGGCGGGTCGCGGCATCGCCACTCTGGTCATCCTCACCCTGGTGCTGCCCGGTTCAACCCTCGGCGTCGGGCTGCTGCTGACCTACGGGCGCTGGATCGGGGGAACCATGACGATCATCCTGCTGGCGTACGTCGCCAAGCTCTGGGCCGTGGCGCATCGACCCATCTCAGGGGCGTTGGACCGGCTGCCGCCCGACGAGCTGCACGCGGCCCGGATCAGCGGCGCGACCCCACTGGCCGCCCTGAGGACGGTGGTGCTGCGGCCGCTTGCCCCCGCCTTGCTGGGCGCATGGTTGTTCTGCTTTCTGACCGGTCTGCACGAGGTGACGATGTCGAGCCTCTTGTACGGCCCCGGCAGCGAGACGTTGGCGGTGGTGGTGCTCAACAGCGAGGAGCTCGGCCGGGTTGGCGTCACCGCCGCACTGTCGGTCTTGCTGACGCTGGGCCTCCTCGTCCCGGCCCTCGGAGTGTGGGTGCTGATCCGACGGCTCACCGGCCACCACCGCTCGACCACACCGGCGCGGGAGCTGGCGCGTGTCGGCTGACCTGCCAGCCGGCCCGATGGCGGCGGCGGCGTTGGAGCTGCGCGGTCTCTCGGTCAGCTACGGACGGGTGCACGCCTTGGCCGACGTGGACGTGCAGGTGGCCGCCGGTGAGGTCCTGGCCCTGCTCGGACCCTCGGGCTCAGGCAAGTCGACGCTCCTGCACACGGTCGCCGGGTTCCATCCGCCCCAGGCCGGCGAGGTCTGGCTCAACGCCCGGCGGGTCGCGTCAGCGGCGAGCTCCGAGCCGCCGGAGCGGCGGGATATCGCGATGGTCTTTCAGAACTACGCCCTCTGGCCGCACCTATCCGCGCTCGACACGGTTGCCTATCCGGCTCGGCGGCGAGGAGACAGCCGGACCAAGGCCCGCCGCGAGGCGCTCGGCATCTTGGACCGGCTGCACGTGGCCCACCTCGCCGACCGCTATCCGGCCGAGCTGTCCGGTGGGGAGCAGCAACGGGTGGGTCTGGCCCGGGCCCTGGCTCGCCAGGCCGCGCTGTATCTGTTCGACGAGCCCACTGCACACCTGGACACCCACGTCCGCGGGGTGTTCCTCGAGGAGCTGCTGCTGCGGCAACGCGGCACGGGGGCGGCGGCACTGTATGCGACCCACGACGCGGAGGAGGCCCTCGGGCTGGCCAACCGGGTGGCCCTGATGACGGCGGGGCGGGTGATCCAGGTCGGGACCCCCGAGCAGGTGTACAGCGAGCCCGTGGACGAATGGGCCGCCCGGCTGACCGGCCCGGCCTCGGTTCTCCAGCCCCGGAACACACCAGCTCGTCTGCTGGTCCGGCCCGAGTGGGCCTCGCTGCGGGGTGACCGGTCAGCCCGGGTCCGAGAGGTCTGGTTCCGAGGACCCCACTCCGACTACCTGCTGGACACCGACGAAGGCCGGTTGCTGGTCCGCGAACCCGGCCCGCCCGGATGCCAGCCAGGGGAGAAGGTGAGCTGGACCCTCGGCCGCACCTGGCCGCTGGGCGAGCCGGAGGTCGCGTCGTCCGGTCAGGTGCCGAGGAGCGTGGCCGGGCCGGCGTGAAGGTTTCCCTCGTTGACGATCCCCAGATGCCGCTGCGTGTAGGCCTGGAGGTAGCCCAACTGGCGCGCAGTGAGTCTGTCGCACACCCATTCCCAGTGCAGCGAGACCCAGTCGCCGACCTCGAGTGGCTCAGTCATGCTGGCGCCGTCCAGGGACCGCACCACGGTCTCGGTTGCCGGGGCCCCGAGGTCGAGCCGGTGCCCGTCCCAGGTCAGGGGCGCTGACTCGACCACCACCTGGTCGCCCTGCAGGGCCAGTACCTTGCCCCACCGAATCCGACATCGGTCGAGCACGGTCAAGGCGTGCTTGGCTTTCCGGCGATCACTCAGCAGCCCGGTCCAGGGATAAATGCAGAACACCGCAAAACTGTGGTGCGGCACTCCACCGGCGAGCACACTCTCGCTCAGGGTGAAGAACCGCGGTCCGGTCATGGCCCGAAAACGCTCCTCCATCGAGTTCCCCACGGAGCGCGTGCTGACCTGATCCAGCCGCGGACTGCCCACCCAGTACGCCTCCACCACCCGGCGGTCCAAGGGGTCAGCCAGTCCGGTGGCTGCGGCGATGAGCTCAAGGTAGGGCCAGGCCCCCGCGAACTGCTGCGACAGGTCCCGCAGGCCCCGGTCATCAGCGCCCGCGACGCCGTATTCGAAGAAGGCGGTCGAGTCTCCGGGCCCACAGAAGCCGTGCGAGTTAGGCGGGAAGGCGTACCGGGCGAACAACACCGGCCCGGGAACGACGGTACGCACCGCGACGTCACGCACCAGGTACCCGCACGCCCTCATCGGCTGGTCGGGGCCGGC
>JAABUN010002697.1_pt1 | contig 30366 bp, 24 predicted proteins | sample 5559311 | NCBI WGS metagenome assembly JAABUN01 (sample SAMN10711877, study PRJNA513370) | rock metagenome | isolation source: Antarctica rocks | place: Antarctica: Victoria Land, Siegfried Peak sud | reverse complement strand
CGGGGGCGGCGGTGTCATGCTGGCCCTCGCGGAGCGACCAACCCAGGCCGTCACCCCGACCCTCGCCGAGTCCTAACAACAAGCATCGTTCCGATGCCCGTCAAGAACAGGGTGCACCAGTGACCGAAGCCACCAGTCGCAAGACCGCTCTCATCACCGGCGCAAGCCGCGGCCTGGGCCGTAGCACCGCCCTTCACCTCGCCCGCGCGGACGTCGACGTCGTCGGGACGTATGTCGCCGCCAAGGACGCCGCCGAGTCGCTCGTTGAGGAGGTGCAGGCCGCGGGCAGCAAGGCCGTGATGCGGCCGCTGGACGTGGCCGACTCGTCGTCGTTCCCGGCGTTCGTCGAGCAGCTGCAGCGCGCGCTGCACGACGAGTTCGAACGCGACACGATCGACTTCCTCGTCAACAACGCCGGCACGTCGCTGCACGAGTCGTTCGCGACGACGACCGAACAGCAGTTCGACGAGATCGTCGACGTGCACCTCAAGGCGCCCTTCTTCCTCACCCAGGCACTGCTGCCCGTGCTCGCCGACGGCGGCCGGATCGTCAACGTCTCGACCGGCCTCGTCCGGATCACCGCGCCCGGCTCGGCGGCGTACGCCGCGGCCAAGGGCGCCGTCGAGGTCCTCACGCGCTACCAGGCGCAGGAGCTCGGCAGCCGAGGCATCCGCGTCAACGTCGTCGCACCCGGCGCGGTCGCGACCGACTTCTCCGGCGGCACCGTCCGCGACAACCCGCAGGTCGGCGAGATGGTGCGCGGCGTGACCGCGCTCGGACGCCTCGCCGAGCCCGACGACATCGGCGCGGCGGTTGCCCTGCTCCTGGCCGACGGTTTCGGCTGGGCGAGCGGCGCGAAGATCGAGCTGACCGGCGGCCAGCGCCTCTGACCCCGGACCGAGCACGCGGGTCTGGTCCAAGCTGGAGCGCGGTCGTGCGCGGTTGCTACGCCGACCCGCCCAGCCGCAACGGCCGCGCTGCGCTCCGCGTCCGTTGAGCACTGTCTTGGACGACGTCGTGCCCTCCAGCGTTTTCCGTTGACCCACGTCGTGGCCGAACGGAAGACGCCGTCCCCGGTCAAGGACGACCCGTGGGCGCTCAGCTGGCTCTGAGATGTGTGACCCGTAGTGCGCGCCGGACCCTCACCCGGCGGCCGGTCGCCTCGGATGGCAGATCGGCCGTCGGAGGTCCCCATAACGAGAGATCCCCAACGGCGACGCGACGGAGCCGCCGCGCCACCGGGTCAGTCGACGACGATGACGTGGAGGACGCGCGGGCCGTGCACGCCCTCGACGCGGTCGAGCTCGATGTCGCTGGTCGCGCTGGGACCGCTGATCCAGGTGAGGGGCCGGGTGGGTTCGAGGCGGGCGACGGCCTCGGTGACGCTCTCGACCACCTGGTCGCTGGTCACCACGCAGACGTGCCGGTCGGGGACCAAGCTCAGCGCGCGGCGTCCCTGGGCGGGCCCGTGGTCGAGGATGATCGTCCCCGTCGTCGCGATGCCCACCCGCGCGGTCGTGACGACGGCGTCCACGAGATCGAGCGCCGCGGCGCTCAGCGACTCGTCGACGACCAGCTCGGAACCCTCCGGCAGAGCAAGGAGCTCGTCGGGGAAACCCTGCGGCACAACGACTCTCGCCGCGCCGAGCAGAGCCTCCCGGACAGCCTCCGCCACCTCGTCTCGCTCGCACCGGACCACGACGGCGCGGTAGTCCGCGACCCGCTCGACGAACAGCTCGAGCAGCGCCGCATCGCCAGGAGCCGGCGGCGCCGCCGCGGACGGCTCCGGAGGCCCCCCGGCAGAGCCCGTCGGGTCGTATGCCGGGTGCTTGCCCAGCGCCGACCGCACCCTCCCGAGGATGTCGTCGCGCGCGCTCACCGAGTCTCCCGCAACTGGGTGGGCGGATCGTTCCGCCCTCCGTCGGTCGCCTTCCACCAAGCACGGAAGGACTCCCGCGGCGGGGCGGGCAGGTCCCGCGCATCGGTCCAGGCCGCCCCGGGTCCGGGCAGGTGGCCCATCGCCAGCCGGCCGCCCGGCAGGGTCCGACGCCCCAGCGCACCGACCACCCGGTTGGCGAAGCCCTCCGCCTTGATCGCGGCAGCCAGCCCTCCCGGCCGGGTGAACAGCAGCGACGTGGCCCGCATAGCGAGGTCCTGGGCACTCGGCCGTCCGTCCCGGTGCGCGTCGACGACCTTCCCCCGCAGATGGACCAGCACCTCGGGGATGTCGATCCGCACCGGGCAGACTTCGAAGCACCGGCCGCACAAGCTGGAGGCGTACGGCAGCGAGTCGATCTGCTTGTCGTGGCCCACCCCCCGCAGCAGGGGGTTGAGGATGGCGCCGATCGGCCCGGGGTAGACCGAGCCGTAGGCGTGCCCGCCGGTGCGCTCGTAGACCGGGCAGACGTTCAGACACGCCGAGCAGCGGATGCACCGCAGCGCCTGGCGGCCGACCTCGTCGGCGAGCACGTTGGTGCGGCCGTTGTCGAGCAGCACGACGTGGACCTCCTGCGGGCCGTCCCCAGGCGTCACGCCGGACCACATCGAGGTGTAGGGGTTCATCCGCTCCCCCGTGCTCGAGCGCGGCAGCAGCTGGAGGAAGACGTCGAGGTCGGCGAAGCGGGGCAGCACCTTCTCGATCCCGACGACGCTCACGAGCACCTCAGGGAGAGTGAGGCACATCCGCCCGTTGCCCTCGGACTCCACGACGACGAGGGTGCCGGTCTCCGCGACCGCGAAGTTGGCACCGGATACGGCGACCTTGGCCCGCAGGAACTTCTCCCGCAGGTGCAGCCGCGCCGCAGCCGCCAGGTCGGCGGGCTCGTCGGTGAGCCCCTCCGGCGCCGGGCGGCCGGCAGCGGCCATCCGGGAGCGGAAGATCTCGCGGATCTCGCTGCGGTTGCGGTGGATCGCCGGCACCAGGATGTGGGACGGCAGGTCGTCGCCCAACTGGACGATCAGCTCGGCGAGGTCGGTCTCCCAGGCGGAGATGCCGTATGCCGCGAGCGCGTCGTTGAGCTCGATCTCTTGCGTCGTCATGGACTTCACCTTGACGACCTCGGTGGCGTCGTGGCTCAACGCGACCTGCGCGACGATCTCGCAGGCCTCGGCCGCGTCCCGGGCCCAGTGGACGACGGCTCCCCGGGCGGTGAGCGACTCCTCCAGCGTGACCAGGTGCTCGTCGAGGTGGGCCAGCATGTCGTCCTTGATCTGGGCGCCGGCAACCCTCAGGTCCTCCCAGTTGTCCACCTCGGCGACGACCCGGGCGCGCTTGTCGCGGATGGTCCCGGTCGCGTGCGCGAGGTTGGTCCGCAGCTGGGTGTCGGCCAGCGCCGCGTGCGCCGCCTTGGGGAAGGCCGGCATGCCGACGAAGGTGGCGCTCATCGAAGCACCTCCCCGCCAAGGCGAGCGGCAAGCGCGTGGCGACGTCCCGGCATACGCATCAGTCGTCCTCCGTCTGCGCGAGAATCTCGGCGAGGTGCATGACCCGCATCCCGCTGTGCTGGCGCGAGAGGATGCCGCCCACGTGCAGAAGGCACGAGTTGTCGCCTGCGACAAGGACTTCCGCTCCGGTGTCGCGGGCGTGCCGGGCCTTGTCGGCTCCGATGGCGACGGACGTCTCGGCGTTCTTCAGCGCGAACGTCCCTCCGAAGCCGCAACACTCCTCCGCGGCCGGGAGCTCGACGAGCCGCAGGCCGCGCACCGCCCTGAGCAGCCGCGTCGGCCGGTCACCGACACCCAGGAGTCGGAGGGAGTGGCAGGTCGGGTGGTAGGTCACCTGGTGCGGGAAGTAGGCGCCGACGTCCTCGACCCCGAGGACGTCCACGAGGAACTCGCTCAGCTCGTAGGTCGCCGGCCCGGTCCCAGCCACCGCCTCGACGAGCGCCGGGTCGCCGGACCGGCGCGCGACCAGGCCGTGCTGGTGACGTGCCGACCCGGCACACGAGCCGGATGGCACGACGATGGCGTCGTAGCCCTCGAAGGCCGAGACGAACTGTCGGACAACGGGAACTGCTTCGTCGAGGTAGCCGGTGTTGATCATCGGCTGGGCGCAGCAGGTCTGGCCCGAGGGGAACTCGACGTCGACTCCGAGCCGGCGCAGGACGCGCACGACGGCCTTCCCCGTCTCGGGGAACATCGTGTCGTTGATGCAGGTCAGCATGAGCGCGACCTTCACGGGCGCCGCCTTCCTCTCGCCTGGGCCGAACCCTACGGGACCATCCAGCCCAGCACGGGGGTGGACTGGAGAAAGACGATGACGCACATGAAGGCGAGGAAGACCAGGGACCACGAGAGGACCTTCCGGAAGATGTCGCCCTCCTTGCCCGACATGCCCACTGCGGCAGCGGCGATCGCGAGGTTCTGCGGCGAGACCATCTTGCCGAGGACGCCTCCGGACGAGTTCGCCGCGGCCATGAGCAGCGGGGAGAGCCCTGTCTGTCTGGCTGCCTGCACCTGAAGGGCACCGAAGAGCGAGTTCGACGACGTGTCCGAGCCGGTGACGGCCACGCCGAGCCACCCGAGAATCGGCGAGATGATGGCGAAGAGCCCTCCAGAGCCGGCGAGCCACGTGCCGAGGGTCGCCGTCTGTCCGGAGGCGTTCATGACATAGGCCAGCCCGAGGACCGCCATGACCGTGAGGATAGCGGCCGCGAGCTGCCGATAGGTCGCGCCGTATGCCCGGAGGGCCCTGGCCGGCGAGATGCCGATGACGGGAATCGTGATCAGCCCCGCGATGATCATCAGGGTGCCCGCCGCGGACAGCACGTTGAGCTTGAAGGTGGGGATCGTCGACGGCTTGCCCGCCGCTGTCTCGAGGTGCAGCCCCGGCCAGGTGAAGGACGGGTTGGCTGACTTGGCGTTGAAGACGTCCTTGATCCCCGGCAGCTGGGCCAGGACGAAGAGGGCCACGATGATCAGGTAGGGCGCGTAGGCCTTGACGACGTCGGCGCGGGTGTCGTGGGCAGACGCGTCGCGCGCCGCGAGCTCGTCGAGCGTGCCGACGCCCTGGCCGATCGGGTGGTCGCTGCCGGCCGGGTGGTCGCTGCCGCCCGTGGGGGATCCGGCTTCGTGCCCCGCGCGAGCCGCTGCGCCGGCGCGCGCGGCGTCCGGGCGCGCCCCGGCTCTCCCCGTGGCGACCTCGGTCCCCTCCGCCTCCACGTAGGCCCCCTTGGGCTTCCACACCCGCAGGAGCATGACGACGGAAAGGGCCCCGACGAGCGACGCGACGATGTCGGTCAGCTGTGTGGAGATGAAGTTGGACGTGACGTACTGCGCGATCGCAAAGGCGAAGCCGCACGTCAGGGTCGCCGGCAACGTCTCGCGGACGCCCTTGCCCCTGTCGATGATGTAGACCAGCGCCATCGGGACGAAGATGCCGAGCAGCGGCGTCTGCCGTCCCACCATCTGCGAGAGGGCGTGTTCGGACTGCCCACTGACCGTCGCCAAGGTCGTGATCGGCACGGCCAGGGCGCCGAAGGCGACCGGCGCGGTGTTCGCGACGAGGGCGACGACCGCGGCCTTGAGGGGCCGGAAACCGAGGGCGATGAGCATGACGCTCGTGATCGCCACGGGGGTCCCGAAGCCGGCGAGGGCCTCGAGCAACGCGCCGAAGCAGAAGGCCACGATGACGGCCTGGATCCGTTGGTCGTCGCTGACCTTGGCGAAGGACCGCCGCAGGACGTCGAAGTGCCCGGTGACGACCGTCATGTTGTAGACCCAGATCGCGTTGATGACGATCCACAGGATCGGGAAGAACCCGAAGGCCGCTCCCTCGGCGCCGGCCATCAAGGCCTGGGTCGTCGGCATGGAGTAGGCGATGACCGCGACGAGGACCGACACGACGAGCGAGACGAGCGCGGCCTTCCAGGCGGTCACCCGCAGCACCCCGAGGAGGACGAAGAGGGTCAGCAGCGGCAGCATGGCCACCAGGGCGGTCAGGAAGAGCGAACCGGCCACGGCGTCGAGAACTGGTCTGTACACAGCATCACCTCAGGGATCGGCGGGAACGGGACCGGTGCGAGACTGCGTCGCCCGCGAGGCCCCGAGGGGAGGGCACGCCGAGGCTGGCCGGCGGCAGGCCCCGGATCGAGGCGTCCAGCACCTCGACGGTGTGGGCGAGCGCGACGTGTCCCCCGGCGCGCTCGATCGACGAGGCGACCTGCATGAGGCAGCCGGGGTTGGCGGTGACGAGCAGCTGCGCACCGGTCGCCAGGACGTTCTTCGCCTTGCGGTCACCGAGCTCGCGGGCCGGCTCGGGGTTGAGGATGTTGTAGACCCCGGCGGAGCCGCAGCAGATGTCGGCCTCCGCGATCTCCTTGAGCTCCAGGCCCGGTATGCCGTGCAGCAGCTGACGCGGCTGCGCCCGGATCCCTTGGGCATGGCCGAGGTGGCAGGCGTCGTGGTAGGCGATCGTCACGTCGAGAGGGTGCCTGGTCGCGACCGGGCCGGCCTCGGCGAGGATCTCCGCCACGTCACGGACCTTCGCGCTCATGGCGTCGGCGCGAGCGGCCCAGTCCGGGTCGTCGGAGAGGAGGTGGACGTAGTCCTTCATCGCCGAGCCGCACCCGGCGGAGTTGACGACGACGTGCTCCACATCAGCGCCCTCGAGCTGCTCGATGAAGGCCCGCGCGAACCGCTGGGCCTCCTCCTCGCGGCCGTTGTGCGACGACAGTGCGCCGCAGCAGCCCTGGCTCGGCGGGGCAATGACGTCGAACCCCTCCGCACTGAGGACCCGCACCGTCGCGGCGTTGACGCCCGGGAAGAACTCACGCTGGACGCAGCCGAGGAGCAGCCCGACGGTCCCGCGGCGGGTGCCCTGGGCCGAGGTGCGTTCCGGGATCCGCTCCGGCTTCTCCAGAGACGGGGCGAGCGACTCCATCGCCGCGAGAGTCGGCGATATCCGTTGCAGGGCAACCGACTTGCGGAGGCGTCCCGAGATGCCGGTGCGCTGGTAGAGGCGGAGCGGGCCGCGCATCAACCGCAACCGCCTGGGATAGGGAAAGAGGGCGAAGATCGCCTCGCGCAGAGCCCGGTCCGCCGGGGAACGCCGGTGCCGGCGCTCGACCTGGGCCCGCGTCGCCTCGATGAGCCGGTCGTACTGAACGCCCGACGGGCAGGCCGTGACACAGGACATGCACCCGAGGCACGCGTCGATGTGCTGGACCATGGAGTCGCTCATCGGCTCCCCCCCGAGACCCTCGTTCATGAGGTAGATCCGGCCCCGGGGCGAGTCCATCTCCTCCCCCCACAGCAGGTAGGTGGGGCACGCCGGCAGGCAGAACCCGCAGTGCACGCAGTCCGCCACCAGCTCGGCGGACGGCGGGCGGTGGTCGTCGAACGCGCCCTGACCCTCGGGTAGGGGTCCCAGGTTGAGGGGCGCGTCCGTGCCGAGCGTCCCCGTAGGGCTCGAGACGAGATCCCGCTCGACCCGGCCACCCCCGCGCTCCACCGCGCTCTCCGCCCCGCTCGCAAACCCGGCAGGAGTGACCGGCGTGGTGTGTTGGTGCTCTGGATCGGGCATGCTTCAGATCCCTCCCACGAACCGGCCCGGCGACAGCGTCCGCCCGGGGTCGAGCTGCTGTTTGACGCTGCGCATGAGATCCAGGCCCTTGACCGGACCCCAGACGTCGAGCATCCGCTTGGTGTCCGGGTCCGCCTCGAGGAGGACCACGGTTCCTCCGAACCGGGGTGCGGCAGCCCTCAGCTCGTCGACGACCGTGGCGATCGCGGCGGGATCAGGTATGCCGCGGAGCCGGGCGAGGACGGTGCCGACGGCCACGCTGCCCCGCACGTCGATCGACACGGAGGACCGCTCGGCCGCCGCATCGACCGAGTCGAGCAACGCTGTGAGAGGGGCTATCTCGTGGGTGAGCTTGAGCAGGGCCCCGCCCGGCTGTCCCGGCTCGGCCCCCCACCAGGGCGGCGCAGCGTCGGCGGACCGCGCGCCGTCACCGAGCAGGCTCAGGGCAGCAGCGGTCCGTGCCGCGACCCCGGGGGCGATCCCGTCGAGCCGGACGGCGAGGGTGGCCCCGCCGCCGGCCGGGCGGTCGAGCTCGCACGCGGTCGCGACGAGGTGGGAGTGGATGACGCCCTGGACGAGCGCCTGGGCGTGGCGTGCGGATGCCACGGGCACCGTGACCCACCCGTGGGCCTCCGCGAGCGGGTGCAGCCGGAACGCGACCTCGGTCAGGACGCCGAGCGTCCCGAAGGAGCCGGTGAGCAGCTTGCCGAGGTCGTAACCCGCGACGTTCTTGACGACCTTGCCACCGGACCTCGCGACGACACCGTCCGCGCGCACCATGGTCGTACCGATGACCAGGTCGCGGACCGGGCCGTGGAGCAGCCTCGTCGGTCCGGTCGACGCAGTGGCGACGAGCCCGCCGACCGTGCCGGGCCGGCTCGGCTCGACCGCGAGCCACTGGCCCGATCCGGCGAGGTCGCGCTGGAGGTCGTCGACCAGGCGGCCAGCGCCGACGACGGTGATGAGGTCACCGGCCGCGTGCTCGACCAGCCTGTCCAGGGCACTGAGGTCGAGGATGACGTCGAGCCGCTCCGGGACCGCCCCCCAGGTGAGCTTGCTGCCGGACCCGCGTGGCACGACGGCGAGCCCGGCCGCGTGGGCGGTCCGCAGCACTGCGGCAACCTGCGCGGTGTCCGCCGGACTGGCGACCCAGCGGCACGGCATACCGTCGACGTGGTCGTCGGCCCCACCCTCGCGGACGGCTCCAGCGGCCGCCTCGGCCAGGCGCGGCAGGAGATCGGTGCCGGTCGTGGTCATCAGAAGAGCTCCGCCCTGCCGGACTCCACGAGCGGATGGGCGCCGCGGTTTCGGCCCGGGACCTCGCCACACAAGCGGGGGGTGGGAAAGATCTTGCCGGGGTTGGAGATCGCGTCGGGATCGAATGCGCACCGCACGAGCTGCATCGTGTCGAGGTCGTCATCGGTGAACATGCGCGGCATGTACTTCGCCTTGTCGGCGCCGACTCCGTGCTCGCCGGTGATCGAGCCGCCGAACTCGATGCAGAGGTCGATGATCGCGCCGGAGACCTCCTCGGCCTTCGCGGCCTGGCCCGGCACGGCGTCGTCGAAGAGGACCAGCGGGTGGAGGTTGCCGTCGCCGGCGTGGAACACGTTGGCGACCCGCACCCCGCTGTCGGCCGAGAGCGCGGTGATCCGGCGGAGCACCTCGGGCAGGACCGTCCGAGGGATGACGCCGTCCTGGACGATGTAGTCGGGACTGATCCGGCCGACCGCGGCGAAGGCCGACTTGCGGCCCTTCCAGAAGAGGGCCCGCTCGGCGTCGTCCTCGGCGATCCGGATCTCGAACGCCTTTGCGGCAGTGCAGTGCTCGCTGATCTCGCCGAACTGATGCTCGACCTCTGCCGCCGCCCCGTCGAGCTCGACGACGAGGACGGCGCCGGCACCGGCGGGATAGCCGCAGTGGACCGCGGCCTCTGCTGCCTCGATGGCGAGGGCGTCCATCATCTCGATCGCGGCGGGGATCACGCCGGCGCCGATGATGGAGGACACCGCCTGCCCGGCCGAGTCGGTGTCGGTGAAGGCGGCGAGGAGGGTCTTGACGGACTCCGGCGTGCGGGTCAGGCGGACGGTGACCTTCGTCGCGATGCCGAGGGTTCCCTCGGACCCGACGATCGCGCCGAGCAGGTCGTAGCCCGGCTGGTCGGGCGCCTTGGCGCCGACCTCCACGAGCTCACCACCCGGTGTGACCAGCTCCAGGCCGGTGACATGGCCGGTGGTGAAGCCGTACTTGAGGCAGTGCGCACCGCCGGAGTTCTCGGCGACGTTCCCACCGATCGAGCAGACCTGCTGGCTCGACGGGTCGGGCGCGTAGTAGTAGCCGTCGGGCTGGGCCGCCCGGGACAGCTGCAGGTTGAGCACGCCCGGCTCGACGACGGCCCGTTGGCTGGCCCGGTCGATCTCGAGGATGTCGCGCATCTTCGACATGACGATGAGGACGCCGTCCGCGTGCGGGAGGGCGCCGCCCGACAGGCCGGTGCCCGAACCGCGCGCCACGAAGGGGATCCGGTGCTCGGCACAGGCCCGGACGACAGCGGCCACCTGCTCGGCCGTCTCGGGGAGGACGACGAGCGCCGGGATGACGGCATACTGCGCGAGGCCGTCGCACTCGTAGGTGCGCAGGCGTTGCCGGTCGGTGATGACCGCTCCGTCGGGCAGGAGCGGTGCGAGGATCGGAGCGAGGCCGAGGGCGTCCATGTCGGTTCCGGGGCTGTCGGCCTAGGCCATCTGCTCGTATGCCGGAAGGGTGAGGAACTCCTCGAAGTCGTCGGACACGACGAGCGACAAGAAGGTGTGGGCCGCAGCGGCGTAGTCGTCGGGGCTGCCTGGCAGCTTCGCGACCTCTTCTCGGACCAGGTCGTGAACGAGCTTCTTCGTCACCACGGCGCCGCTGTCCAGCTCGATGCCGCCCTGGATCCACTGCCACACCTGGGACCGCGAGATCTCGGCGGTGGCGGCGTCCTCCATGAGGTTGTTGATCCCCACCGCCCCGAGGCCGCCGAGCCAGGCGTGGAGGTACTGGATGCCGACGCTGATGTTGTTGCGCAGGCCCTCCTCGGTGATCGAGCCGGGGGTCGACTTGACGTCGAGGAGCTGCTCCGGGGTCACGTGGACGTCGTCGCGCAGCCGGTCGAGCTGGTTGGGGCGGTCGCCGAGGACCTCGGTGAAGACCTCGGTGCAGAGCTGCACCATGCCGGGGTGGGCGACCCAGGACCCGTCGAAGCCGTCCCTGGCCTCGCGGGTCTTGTCCTCGCGGACCTTGGCGAAGGCCACCTCGTTGACCTCCGGGTCCTTGCTGGGGATCAGCGCCGCCATCCCGCCGATGGCATGGGCTCGGCGCCGGTGGCAGGTCTGCACCAGGAGCTCGGTGTAGGCCCGCATGAACGGGACGGTCATCGTCACCTGGACCCGGTCGGGGAGGGTGAACTCGGCGCCCCGGGTCCGGAACTTCTTGATAACGCTGAAGATGTAGTCCCAGCGTCCGGCGTTGAGACCGGCTGAGTGGTCTCGCAGCTCGTAGAGGAACTCGTCCATCTCGAAGGCGGCGGGATAGGTCTCGACAAGGCAGGTCGCGCGGACCGTGCCCCGCGGTATGCCGCGCAGCTCCTGCGCCCGGACGAAGACGTCGTTCCACAGCCTCGCCTCGAGGTGGCTCTCCATCTTGGGCAGGTAGAAGTACGGTCCCTTGCCGGCGTCGAGCTGGCGCTGGGCACAGTGGAAGAAGTAGAGACCGAAGTCGAACAGCGACCCCGAGACCCGCTCCCCGTCCACCTCCAGGTGCTTCTCGCTCAGGTGCCAGCCGCGCGGGCGGACGACGATGGTGGCCAGCTCAGCGGCGTCCTTGAGCAGGTAGCTCTTGCCTTCCGGCGACGTGAAGTCGATGGTGCGGTCGAGGGCGTCGATGAGGTTGAGCTGCCCGTTCACCGCGTTGTCCCAGGTCGGCGTCGAGGCGTCCTCGAAGTCGGCCAGCCAGACCTGAGCCCCCGAGTTGAGGGCGTTGATGGTCATCTTCCGGTCGGTCGGCCCGGTGATCTCCGCGCGGCGGTCGACGAGGCCGGGAGCGGGGGCGGCGACGTGCCAGTCCCCGTCGCGGACGTGCTGCGTCTCGGGGAGGAAGTCCAGGGTTCCCCCGGCGGCCAGCACGGCATAACGGTCGTCGCGGGCGGCAAGCAGCTCGCGCCGGCGGGCGTCGAAGCTGCGGTGCAGGTCCGCGAGGAAGGCCAGCGCCTCGTCGGTGAGCACCGTCTCGAACCGGGGGCCCAGGGGACCCTTGACCTGCACGCCCTCGGGGGTGGACACCTGACGATCTCCCTTGACCAAGTCCCGGTCTTCCGCCATCCGGAAGCCAGCTTCTGTTCCCCCATCCTGCCGTAGGCACCCTGACGGGTCTATGGCTGCAGCGGTCAGTCCGCCTGGTGGACGACGAGCGGCTCCATCTCCGCCCGCATGGCTGCCGTGATGGCGATGGGCCGCCGGGTCGGGCGGTCGACGAAGACATGGACGAACGCTCCCTCGGCGATGCGCCCGCCGTCACTCTCACGGTCGATCGCCACCTCCCAGCGGACGCTCGACGTGCCGAGCCGGCTGATCCGGAGCCCGACCACCATGCCGTCGGGGTAGCTGACCGGCGCGAGGTAGCGGCAGCCGGACTCCACACAGAGGCCCATCGTCGGCCCGGTGGCGATGTCGAGGCCGGCGTGCCGGATCAACCACGCGTTGATGACCGTGTCCATCGCGAGGTAATGGACGGTGTTGTTGACGTGGCCGTAGACGTCGTTGTCGTTCCACCGGGTCGGCACGAGCTGCACGTAGGGGTAGCCCCGGACGGCCACCATCGGGGTGACGCCAGCGTCAGCTGGAGACGGCCGCGGCGAGGTTGCCCAGCGAGTCCTCGAGCTGCTCCCGCGACACGAGGGGGAAGTGGACCTTCTGGAGGATGTCCTTGTCGGTGACGGCGCTCCAGTCATAGGTCAGCGTCACGTCGGTCGAGTCGCTGCCGTCGGCCTTGAGCTCCCAGACCCACTGCCAGCCGGGAGGCTCGGTGCCGGCCGGTGCGGTCTTCCAGGCGACGAGGGAGTTCTTGTCGTAGCCGACGACGTGGTTGTCGGTCTGGTATTCGCCGCCCATGTGCTCGCCCTGCATGTTCATCGTGAAGACCTGTCCGACCGCGGTGATCCGGTCGTTCGACGGGTCGGAGACGACGAAGCCCGACCCGTCCAGCTCGGTATGCCGGGCGGGCAGGGTCAGCACGTCGAAGATCTCGTCGGCCGGCGCGTCAATGGTGCGGGTCACGGTGATGCTCTGGTCGGTAGCCATCGCCCCATCGTATGCCCGAGGCCTGTCCGGTCGTATGCCCGAGGCCCGTCCGGCCCTGCCCGGACCCTGCCCGCGGTCCGTCAACCGGGGTCCGCTCAGGGCGGAACCGGGGTGTGTCGCCCTGCGGGAACCGCGTAGATTGGCCAGACGTCTGGAAGGGACAGGTGTCACGTCGCCACCTGTCGTCGCACGGACCCCAGCCACGCCCACGGGATCACCAGCGGGAAGAGGATCACCATGACGTACCAGCCCTCGAGCGGCCCGGCCGACGGGGCGGCAGCCGCTGCCCCGGTGGACAGCGCGGACGCCGTGCAGGCCCTCGCGCCGCCCGCCCCTTCCGCGACGCTCACCCTCGAGCCGCCGGCGGCAACCGGCCCCGTCAGTTCGACCGCCGCGCCGAAGATGGCCCCTCAGGTCCCCCAGACGGCCATTCCCGGGCTGGACGCCAAGGTGGAGGGCTACCTCGACGCGCTGCTCAAGGCGGAGAGCAAGTCGCCGCAGTTCGAGGCCAAGGCCGCCGACGTGCGGACCATGGGCGACGAGGACATCCGCCGCGCCGCGGAGAGCAGCAACCGGCTCCTGCGTGCACCCGTCAAGGCTCTCTCCGAGGGTGGCCTCAACGAGGGTTCCAAGGTGAGCAAGACCCTGCTCGACCTGCGGCGCACCGTCGAGGACCTCGACCCGGGCCAGGCGCGGGGTGCCAAGAAGGTGCTCGGCATGATCCCCTTCGGCGACAAGATCACCGACTACTTCCGCAAGTACCAGTCCGCCCAAAGCCACCTGGACGGCATCCTGCATGCCCTGCAGAGCGGCCAGGACGAGCTCCAGCGGGACAACGTGGCGCTCAACCTCGAGAAGCAGAACCTCTGGGACTCCATGGGTCGGCTCAACCAGTACGTCTACGTCGCCGAGCGGCTCGACGCCCGCCTGTCGGCGCAGATCGCCACCCTGGAGGCGACCGACCCCCAGAAGGCGACGGTGCTCAAGCAGGACGTCCTCTTCTACGTCCGTCAGAAGCACCAGGACCTGCTGACCCAGCTCGCCGTGTCGATCCAGAACTACCTCGCCATCGACATCGTCATCAAGAACAACCTCGAGCTGATCAAGGGTGTCGACCGCGCTTCGACGACGACCATCTCGGCGCTGCGCACGGCGGTCATCGTCGCTCAGGCGCTCGGGAACCAGAAGCTCGTCCTCGACCAGATCACGGCGCTCAACACCACGACGTCCAACCTCATCCAGTCGACGTCCGAGATGCTGCGCGACAACTCGGTCAAGATCCAGGAGCAGGCGGCGGCTGCGACGATCGGCCTCCCCCAGCTCCAGGCGGCCTTCCAGAACATCTACCAGACGATGGACGCCATCGACACGTTCAAGATCCAGGCTCTCGACAACATGGCCGCGACGATCGGCACGCTCGAGACCGAGGTGTCCAAGTCGCAGGCCTACCTCGACCGCGTCAACCGGCAGAACCAGAACGTCACCATGGGGTCGCTCGACCTCGGCCGGTAGGCCGTCGCCGACGTCCGTCCGGTCGCAAGCGCACAACAATCCGTCCACCACACCAGGTCCTGCACTGCTCAGGGAGAAGATCGGCACATGGGTATCGGCTCCTGGTTCGGCTTCCGCTCCAAGGAGGAGCGTGCCGAGGACACCGCGACCAGTGTCCCCAGGGTGCCGACCAGCCAGGACCTGCTCGGCGCGATCGACCAGGTGGAGCAGCAGGCCCGGGCGGGCAAGGTCCCGGGGATGGTCCAGTCCCGGCTCGGCCGGGTCGCCCGGATCGTCCGCGACACGGTGCCCCGGCTCGACACGCTCGGTCAGGGCAGCCCGCAGGCCTACAACGTCATGGCCACCGCGACCAACTACCTCCCCGACGCGATCGGCGGCTACCTCCGCCTCCCGCGCCAGTGGGCGGACTCCCGGCCCGTAGACCGCGGCAAGACCTCCCTGATGATCCTCATCGACCAGCTCGACCTCCTCGGCGCGACGATGGACAAGGTCTTCGATGCCGTATGCCGTGCCGACGCCGAGGCGCTCGTCGTCCACGGCCGCTTCCTCCAGGAGAAGTTCGGCGCCGCCTCCGGCGGCGGGGAGCTCAAGCTGGGCGCGACGCCGCTGCCCCCGATGCCCGGGTCAGGGCCCGACGCGCCACTGACCCCACCGACCGGGAGGCACGGCTGATGCCGCAGCTCAAGGAGGCGCTCGACGCGCTCGCAGCGCTCGCCCACCACCTCGGCGTCGACGCCCACGAGGCGCGCCGGGAAGGCGTCGTCCTGTCCGCCACGGTGGCCGAGCCGGCGGCACCGACCTACCTCGCCGCCCAGGACTGGGCTCGAGCGACCGGCATGGCCGATGCCGACGACATCGCTGCGGTCAACGACGCCTTCAGCAGCTCCGCCTCGTCCGGGCGCAAGTGGCGCGGAAGCCCGACGACCCTGCTGAGCCACCTGCGGGCGACCGGCGCCGACGCCGGAGCCTACGCCGACGCCCTGACCAAGGTCGTCGAGGCGGCGTCCACGCTCGGCACGACGAACGCGCAGGTCGCCGCCAACATCCAACGCGCCGCGCAGGCCCAGCGCAGCGGCGTCACAGCATCGTCGCCTGGACTCCCGCTGCGCCTCGGGGGCCCGCTGACCGCCGCGACGCCCGCCGCGCGCTTCGACCCGGACCTCAGCCCGATGCAGGACCCACGCATTCAGGAGTCGCTCCGCCTGCTCCAGAGCCTTGGTGGCCAGAGGCCGGCTCTCCCAACGCCTTCTGGCGGTGAGCCGGGCTGGGACCCCGCCGCCCGGCATACCGAGGGGGACGCCGGTGAGGCCAGCGAGGACCGGACCGCCGAGACCGCCGAGACCGCCGGCGGCTCGACCGCCGGCGGCTCGACCATCGAGACCGCGACCGAGGGCGAGGCCGCAGCGGATGCCGCCGGCGAGGCCGAGCCGGAGCGCTCGGTCGAGGAGCTGCTCGCCGACCTCGACGCGATGATCGGCCTGGACCGGGTCAAGCGCGAGGTGCACCAGCAGGTGGCCATGCTCAAGGTCGAGAAGAAGCGCACGGCGGCGGGCATGAGGAACCCCGACGTCACCCGGCACCTCGTCTTTGTCGGCAACCCCGGGACGGGCAAGACCACCGTCGCGCGGATGGTGTCCGGGATCTACCAGGCGCTCGGCCTGCTCGAGAAGGGCCACCTCGTCGAGGTCGACCGCTCCGAGCTGGTCGCCGGCTACCTCGGTCAGACCGCGATGAAGACCGCGGAGGTATGCAAGAAGGCGGCCGGCGGTGTCCTCTTCATCGACGAGGCCTACTCGCTCGGCGGCGACCAGTACGGCTCCGAGGCGATCAACACCCTCGTCAAGGAGATGGAGGACCGGCGCGACCAGCTCGTCGTCATCGTCGCCGGCTATCCCGACCCGATGGTCGTCTTCATCGCCCAGAACCCGGGGCTGGCCAGCCGGTTCAAGACGACGATCGAGTTCGCCGACTACGCCGACGACGAGATCGTTGACATCCTCGCCAAGCTGGCCGCCGCCGCCGACTACGACGTCACGCCGGCGGCCGACGAGAGGTTCCGCACCATCCTGGCGGGCACTGCGCGCAACCAGTCGTTCGGCAACGGCCGGTTCGCCCGCAACCTGCTCGAGGAGGCGATCGGCCGGCACGCATGGCGGCTCCAGGACGTCGAGGAGCCGACGACCGAGCAGCTCCGGCAGCTGCTCGCCGAGGACTTCGGCCTGGCCGACCACGCCGACGCTCCCGGGGAGCAGGTGGACGACGACCTCGACGAGGAGGGTCGGGTGAGGCCGCCGGAGGGCGCCGGCCCGACCGAGCCGGTCGACCCGTTCCCATCCGGGGTTCGCGACGGCCTGGGCCCGGACGGGGCACCGAACGCTGAGCACGGCGCCGCGGCCATCGAGCCGCGCGCCACCACCCCCGGGGGAGGAACCGCGTGACCCAGCAACCCATGGCACCACCAGGGCCGCCGCAGGCGCAGGGGTATGCCGTGCCGGCGGGCCAGCTGCCGGGCTCAGCGGGCGCGGGCCAGCTGGCCGGCCCGGCGGGGCAGCTGCCGGCCTCGGCCGGACAGGTCCTGCCCGGCCAGCTCCTCGGGGCGACCACCAGCCGACCCAGTCCGTTCAGGGCGTTCCTCAGCTCGGCCTTCGAGGGCACGCCGGGGCGGATGCGGCTGATCGGGACGGTCGCCGCGCTCGCCGCCGCGATCTTCGGGATCATCGGTGCCAACAACCTGTGGTCGGCATCCGGCGCACTCGACCGGGCGAACCACAACACGGCCCAGGTGGTGCGCGTGCAGGGCATCTATGCCGACCTGCTGCGCGCCGACGCCGACGCGACGAACGCCTTCCTCGTCGGCGGGCTGGAGAACGCTGCACAGCGCGCCGACTACGACGCGGCCCTGGCCGGCGTCACCAGGGCGATCGCGGAGGCGGCCAAGGCGCAGCCTGCGGACGGCACCGTGCTCGGGGCGCTGAACACCCAGGTCCAGACCTACGCCGCGACCGTCGAGCAGGCCCGGGTCTACAACCGCCAGGGACTGCCCATCGGGGCGCAGTACCTCAACAACGCCAGTCTCGGCCTTCGGTCCTCGGCCCTGCCCATCGTCGCGGCCACGGCCCAAGCGAACGAGAGACGCGCGAATGACGAGTTCGCGGCGAGCAGCAACGGGCTCGGGCTGGCGATCACCGGGGCCCTCTCCCTGATCGTCCTCGTGCTCGCCATGGTGTGGCTCGCGCGACGCACCCACCGCTACCTCAACGCTCCCCTGACCATCGCCACCGTCCTCGTCCTCCTCGCCCTTCTCATCGGTGCCCTGACGATCAGCTCCGTCGCGAGCCAGATCAAGAACGTGCGCAGCGCCGCCTACCAGAGCACCCTCTCCCTCGCCACGGCCCGCTCGGCCGCCTTCGATGCCAAGTCCAACGAGAGCCTCACTCTCGTCGCGCGGGCCGGCAACGCGAGCGAGCCGAAGTGGACCCAGCCGTCCGACGCCGTGCTCACCAACCTGGACAGGGTCCGGGCCAGCAGCGGGCTCTCGCCTGGTGAGGCAGCCACCCTGACCGGCCAGTGGCAGGCCTACGGACGGGCGCACCAGGCGATCCGTCAGCTTGACGACGCCGGCACGTGGGACAAGGCCGTCGCTGCCGCCACGAGCACCGAGGCGGGGTCGGCCAACGCCCTGTTCACCACCTTCGCCGCAAGCTCGGCCACGTCGCTCGCCAAGGCCAGCCAGACCACCCAGACCCAGGTCACCGCCCCGCGCACCCGCACCACGCTCGCGGGATGGGTCCTGCTCGTGGTGAGCCTCGGCGCCGCTCTGCTGTCGGTGCGAGGGATCTCCCAGCGACTCGAGGAGTACCGATGAGCACCCGGCTCCGCCGGGCGCGGGCCAGGGCCGGCCTCGCGGCCATGGTGCTCGCACTCGGGCTCGGAGCCGCGGCGTGTGGGTCGGCCGGCCAGTATCCCGACACCACCCTGGCGTCCTCTGCGCCGACGACCAGCGCGGCCGGATCGGCTGGTGCCACGCCGGCCGCGTGCACCAACGCGACCCAGTCCTACGACCCCCTCCCGGCGCTGAAGCTGCCCGCGTCCATGGAACCCATCAGGGCGCGTGGCTACCTCGTTGCCGGGGTCTCCGCCGACTCCCTCCTCCTCGGGTCACGCAACCCGGTGAACGGCCAGATCGAGGGCTTCGACATCGACATGGTCAAGGAGGTCGCGAAGGCGATCTTCGGCGACCCCAACAAGGTGCAGCTCGTGGTCATCCAGTCTGCCGAGCGCCTGTCCGCCATCAAGGACGGACGGGTCGACCTCGTCGCCCGCAACATGACGATGACGTGCGACCGGTGGACGCAGATCGCCTTCTCGGCCGAGTACTACCACTCCGGTCTCAAGCTCCTCGTGCCCAAGGGGTCCGACGCCACCTCGTTGGAGGCCCTGCGGGGCAAGAAGGTCTGCGCCCCCAACGCCACGTCGACCATGGACAGGGTCAAGGAGGCGCAGGGGGTCACCGCCGTGGGATCAGGGACCCACACCGGGTGCCTGGTCCTCTTCCAACAGGGCAAGGTCGACGCCATCGCCGGCGACGACACGGTGCTCGCGGGTCTCGCGGCCCAGGACCCCTACGCGTTCGTCCCGGCGATCCAGCCACTGACGGCTGAGCCGTACGGGCTCGGCATCAGCCTGAAGAACCGCGAGTTCGTGTCCTACGTCAACACCCTGCTCGACCAGATGAAGGCCGACGGACGGTGGAAGGGCATCTACGACCGGTGGTTCGCCGGGCCGCTCGGCCCCGCGCCGGCTCCTCCGCCGTCCGTCTACGGACGTCCGTGACGGCTCTCAGCACCATGTCCCTCAACCTCACGCCACCCCCGCCGCCGTCGACGGGCGCTGCGCCCGAGGCCCCGGGGCGGCTCGGCTCGACCCTGAGCCCGCAGGAGGCGTTCTCCTACCTGCGCGACCTCGGCGTATGGCGCGACAAGCGGCGCACCGAGCTCGACTCGCTCGACGCGGTCGCGCTCGCCTCCACCGAACAGGACTCCTTCAGCCGGGACATGCTCGTCTCGATGGCGCTGTGGAAGGCGATCTCCGACCGCTACGACCTGCTCGAGGTGACCTTCGACAACGGACGGGTCGGGCCCAAGGAGGCCGAGCGGATCTCCGCACTCATCTGGGGTCGGCTGGACGTCGCCCCGGGCTCGGCGGTCGGATCCCTCGCACCGTCGACCGCCGGCGCCCTCGCGCTCTCCCTGCCCGAGGCGTGCCGGCTGTCGGACGCGATGACGTCGTCCTTGCGGGCCCGACTCTCCCTCGAGCCGTCGGGTGCCGAGGTCGGCACCCGCCTCAAGGACGTGCGCGCGACGGTCGAGCGGATCCGCGACCAGATCGGTCTCGTGCCCGTGGGCCGCGAGCGCGACGCCGCCCGGGGCCTGCTCCACCGCCTCGACCAGCGGCTCATCGACGTCACCGACCGGGCCAGGCGCGGCGCGGACGTCGGGGGCCTGCTCGCACCGCTCGAGTACGACGCGTCGAGCATGGAACGCGACCTCATCGTCGGGGCCGGGCAACGGCTCGACGCCGCCCGGGACGCCGCACGGGCTCGCGAGCTGCGCACCGAGCTGGCCGCGCGCGGCGCCGCGATCCGCCAGCTCGAGGACCAGTGCGTCCGGGCGGTGACCCCCGCCCCGCGGCTGGCTATCCCCGACGTCACCGCGTTGGGCGAGGTGCCCACCGAGCCGAAGCCGCTCGAGACCTACCTGCGCCGGCTCGACGCCGTCTCCAGGGCGCTGACCCGCGCCCACGCCGCCTACTCCGACGCGCTCGCGGAGCGAGACGAGGCGCGCGGGCTGGTGGGGGCGCTCGGCGCGCAGGCCCGGGCGACCGGCATACGGGCTCCTGACCTGGACGACCTCGCCGCCCGCCTCGACCAGGCCTTCGCCGCCACGCCCACCGACATGCGGCGCGTCCGGGCGCTCGTCGCGGCGTTCCAGGGCTACCTCCAGTCCATGACCACCCAGGGGAGCCGATGACCACCACCACCCAGCCCTGCACCCAGCCCGGCTGCACGGGCCACATCGTCGACGGCTACTGCGACGTCTGCGGTATGCCGGGTGAGGGGGGCGCAAGCACTCCGCTCGGGGGCGCCGCGCTCGAGGAGGGGGACGACGGCAGCGGCCTGCCCCCCGCCGTCCAGCAGCAGATCAGCTCGTCGGTGCCCAACGGCGCCCCGTGCAGGCAACCCGGCTGCCCGGGGCACATCCTCGACGGCTACTGCGACGTCTGCGGGGCCTCCGGTGAGTCGTCCGAGCCGCTGTCCACAGCGATGACCCCGGCCGGGGTCGCCAGCTCACCGTCGACGATGTCACGGGCCAGCAACCGGCTCGCCTCGACCGCTCTGGGGTCGATCCGCGCCAGCCAGTCCGGGAGCAAGACGACCCGTCGGGTGGGCACCGGCTCCCAGCGGATGCGCAGCGCCCGGCTCGGCGCCGGTCTGACGACGATCCCGCCCATGCCGGCGATCGACGCGGCCAAGGCGATCATGAAGAACCCCTCCGTGCCGGAGGACAAGCGGTTCTGCTCCAACTGCGGCAATGCTGTCGGGCGGGGGCAGGACGGCCGCCCCGGGCGGACGACCGGCTTCTGCGCCAAGTGCCGGCAGGCTTTCTCGTTCGACCCGAAGCTCACGGAGGGCGACCTCGTCGCCGGCCAGTACCAGGTCGCCGGCTGCCTGGCCCACGGCGGTCTCGGCTGGATCTACCTCGCCCGCGACCAGAACGTCTCCGACCGCTGGGTCGTCCTCAAGGGCCTGCTGAACTCCGGTGACCCCGATGCGCTCGCCGCCGCGATCGCCGAGCAGCGGTTCCTGGCCCAGGTCTCGCACCCGCACATCGTCGAGATCTACAACTTCGTCACGCACGAGGACGCCGGCTACATCGTCATGGAGTACGTCGGAGGCACCTCGCTCAAGTCGCTGCTCAAGCAGCGGATGAACCGGGCCCACCGCTACGACCCCATCCCCGCCGACCAGGCCCTGGCGTACATCGTCGAGGTCCTCCCGGCGTTCCAGTACCTCCACGACCTCGGGCTCGTCTACTGCGACTTCAAGCCGGACAACCTCATCCAGGTCGGTGACAACGTCAAGCTGATCGACCTCGGGGGCGTCCGCAAGATCGAGGACGACGACTCGGCGATCTTCGGCACCGTGGGCTACCAGGCTCCAGAGGTCGCCGAGCAGGGCACGACGGTCGCCTCCGACATCTACACGATCGGGCGCACCCTCGTGGTGCTGATGATGGAGTTCCGCGGTTACCAGTCGACCTATATCGACTCGCTGCCGCCCGCCCCGGACACCCCGCTCTTCCAGCGCTACGACTCGCTCTACCGGCTCCTGCTCAAGGCCTGCTCGAAGTCGCCGGACGACCGGTTCGCCTCTGCCGATGAGCTGCGGGTGCAGATGCTCGGGGTGCTGCGCGAGATCGTCGCCCAGGACCAGCAGCACAGCGGGCGCGCGATCAGCTCGGCGTCGTCGCTGCTCTTCGAGGAGCCGTCCATCGCGACGGACACCCTCGACTGGCAGACCCTCCCAGCGCTGCGGGTGGACCCCAACGACCCGTCCGCCAGCTGGCTCCACGGTCTGTCCGGAACGACCCCTGAGCAGCGCCTCCAGGCCCTGTCCCAGGCACCGACCCAGTCCCCGGAGGTGCAGCTGGAGACCTGTCGGACGGCGCTGCACGCCGGCCGTCCCGACATCGTCGACAGGGTGGTCAACGACATGCTCCGCGCCGACCCCTGGGAGTGGCGGGCCGTGTGGATGCAGGGACTCAGCGCGCTGCAGCAGGGCGACCCCCGCGGCGCGCAGAGCGCCTTCAACGCCGTCTACGGCCAGGTGCCGGGCGAGCTGGCTCCCAAGCTGGCACTGGCCTACAGCTGCGAGACGAGCGGTGAGCTCGACGTCGCCGAGAACCTGTATGCCGCATGCGCCCGGACCGACACGAACTTCACGCCCGCGGCGGCGTTCGGCATGGCCCGGATCCGCGCCCAGCGACGCAGCACCGAGGGTGCCGTGGAGGCCCTCGACCTCATCCCGCCGACCTCCCGGGCCTATGCGCTCGCGAGACAGGCGCGAGCGGAGATCCTCGCCTCGTCCGGCGCCGACGTGCCGTCCCTGGCCAAGGCGCATGCCAGTGTCGACCAGGTCCTCATGGACCCACGCGACCGCGCCCGGCTCGACGTCCACATCTACGAGACGGGCCTCGGCGTGGTGAGTCAGAAGGGCGAGGCCCCCGGGCTGCGGATCGGCGACCACCAGGCGACCTCCCGCGGGATGCGGGAGGCTCTCGAGAAGTCTCTGCGTCAGCTTGCCCGGCTGACGTCGCGGCGCGAGGACCGGGTGGAGCTCGTCGACAAGGCCAACTCCGTCCGTCCCTGGACCCTGCGGTGACCACCACGACGAGCCTGAGGAAGAGACGATGACGCCCACCACCGAGACGGCGACCTGCCCGCGCTGCGGCACCGAGCGGCTGCCGGACGCCGCGTTCTGCGAGGAGTGCGCCTACGACTTCCAGGGCAGCGAGGGCGAGCCCGCTCACCACACCATCCGTGCGGCCGCCACACCGGACACCACACCGGCCGGCGACGAGTCGCCGCTCGACACGGGCTGGACCGGCCGGCCGACCGCATCACCCGCCGGCACGTCGGTCGCCGACCGCAACCTCGCGCCTCCCGCAACCGAGCCGGAAGGAAGCGCCCAGCCATGACCGCGGCGGACCCGAGCACCACCTGCCCCAACTGCGGGGCCGGCCACGCACCGGACGCGCTCTTCTGCGAGGAGTGTGCCTACGACTTCACCGGTGGCCGGGCCACGAACGAGCTGGCCACGAGCGGCACGCTCAACCGCAGGGGCGCCGAGACGCAGGTGCGCCAGGCTGCGGTCGCGACCCCGGTCACCGCCGAGCGAGGCGCCGAGTCGCCCCTCGACGTCGGCTGGACCGGGGCCCTGTCCCGTGACGCCGAGCCCGCGGTGGCGGAGCCGGTGGTGACCGCCCCCGCAGCCGGGCCCGACTGCACGGAGTGCGGCCGAGGCAGCTACGTGGACGGTTACTGCGACAACTGCGGGTCGAAGAAGCGTGACCCGCGCGACCACTTCACCGAGGAGCCGCAACCCTGGGTCGCCGGCGTGTGTGACATCGGCATCCGGCACAGCCGCAACGAGGACGCCATGGCCCTGCACGCCGAGGAGAAGCAGCTCGCCTTCGCCGTCCTCGTCGTCTGCGACGGCGTCTCCAACTCCACGGACTCGCACATCGCCAGCCTCGCCGCGAGCCGCGCAGCCCGGGACGTGCTCGACGACGCGATCCCCCGAGGGATGGGCACCCGCACCGCCATCGCCTCAACCATCGAGCAGCGCCTCGACGACGCCGTGCAGGCGGCCAAGGCCGCGGTCGTCAAGACCACTAGGGACCGGGAGGTCGAGAACCCCCCGTCGTGCACGTTCGTCGCCGCGGTCATCGACGAGGGGATGGCCGTCATCGGCAACGTCGGCGACAGCCGCGCCTACTGGCTGCCCGACGACCCCGCGAGCGAGCCGCGGCAGCTGAGCCGGGACGACTCCTTCGCCGACGAGCAGATCCGCGCCGGCGTGCCCCGCAAGGAGGCGGAGACGAGCCCCGGCGCGCACGCGATCACCCGCTGGCTCGGGACCGACTCCCCCGACGACATCACGCCCCACACGACGGACCTCGACCTCGACGAGGACGGGTGGCTGGCGGTGGTCAGCGACGGCCTCTGGAACTACTGCTCGGAGGCGAGCGACCTGCGCGACCTCGTCCACAAGACCGTCGAACGCCTCGGCGCCGCCGGCCACCACCCGCTGACCCTCGCCCAGGCGTTGACGGACTTCGCCAACGAGTGCGGTGGCATGGACAACATCACCGTGTCCCTGGCCCGGGTCGGCCAGGTCGACCCGGCGCCCGAGCCGCTGCCCACCGAGCCGTCAGCCGCCGTCGAGCCGTCAGCCGCCGACGAGCCGTCAGCCGCCGACGAGGCCAGTCGTGAGCAGGCCGGCTCGCGAGCGGGCAGCCCCGAACGGGGTACCCGTGACGAGTCAGGGGGACCCGCCACGGCCCCCGGTTCGTCGTCCGCAGAAGAGCCCGGTGCCGAGGCCCGGCCCGTCGACGCAGCACCACCTCACGAGGCACCGGTTCCCTCAACCCCGTCAGCACCGACGTCAGCACCGACGTCGAACCCCACAGCGCCCGCGGACCCTTCGGTCCATGGCACCGACGACGCAAAGGACACCCCCTGATGGCTCAGTTCACGGCCGAGGTCTTCCAGAACGAGTTCCTGCCCGACGGCGGGACCGACGTCCACGCCATCGTGCGGGTCACCTGCCGCGGGGCCGGGCAGGCAGGTCAGGGCAGCAGCACCGACGCGGCGGAGATCATCATCGTCGACACGTCGGGGTCCATGGGGGAGACGGGGATCGCCCAGGGCCGCAACGCGGCCACGGCGGCGATCAACGAGATCACCGACGGCACCTGGTTCGCCGTCATCGCGGGCAACCACGTCGGCACCCTCGTCTTCCCGTATGCCGGTGGCGGCCAGCAGATGGTCCGGATGGACCCCTCGTCCCGTCAGGCGGCGATCCAGTCGATCGCCCGCTTCCGGGCCGACGGCGGCACCGCGATGGGCACCTGGCTCACCAAGGCGGCCGAGGTGTTCAGGTCCGTGCCGCAGGCCAGCCAGCGGCACGCGATCCTCCTCACCGACGGCGCCAACGAGCACGAGACGCCCGAGCAGCTGACGCGGGCGATCCACGACGCGACGGGTCAGTTCCAGTGCGACTGCCGTGGTCTCGGGGACCGGTGGCAGGTCGAGGAGGTGCGCAGGATCGCCTCGGCGCTGCTCGGCACGGTCGACCTCATCCCCGCGCCGCACGAGATGGCGGCCGAGTTCCAGAGCCTGATCCGCAAGTCCATGGCCCGCGGCGTTGCCAATATCGACGTGCGCGTCTGGACACCGCAGGGCGCCCAGACGTTGTTCGTCAAGCAGGTGGCCCCTACTCTCGAGGACCTGACCTCCCGGCGCACCCAGGTCAACCCGCTCACCGCGGGCTACCCCACGGGTGCGTGGGCCGACGAGAGCCGCGACTACCACGTCGCGATCCGGCTGCCCGCCAAGTCTGTCGGGCAGGAGCAGCTGGCCGGTCGGGTCCAGGTCGTGCTCGGCCAGGACATCCAGACGCAGGCCCTCGTGAAGGCCACCTGGTCCAACGACGAGTCGCTGACCACCCGGATCGACGACCAGGTCGCCCGCTACACCGGCCGGGCGGAGCTCGCCCAGGTCATCCAGGACGGGCTGGCGGCCAAGGCGGCCGGTCGCGACGACGACGCCACCTCCAAGCTCGGCCGGGCCGTCCAGCTCGCGACCGCAGCCGGTGACCAGGAGATGACCTCCCGGCTGCGCAAGGTCGTTGAGATCGACAACGCCGAGGCCGGCACCGTCCGGCTGAAGAAGGGCGTCGAGAAGCTCGACGAGATGGCCCTCGACACCGCCTCGACCAAGACCACCCGGGTCAAGAAATGACGGCGACCTGTCCCAACGGCCACACCTCGGAGGCCGACGACTTCTGTGACACCTGCGGCGCGAAGATCGACCCGAGCCAGCAGGCCCCCGCCTCGGGGGACCACGAGGGTGAGGTGAAGGCCGAGGCATCGAGCTCCGAGCAGACCTGCCCGAACTGCCAGACGGTCAACGCCACCGACGCCTTGTTCTGTGAGGCCTGCGGCTACGACTTCACCACGGGGGCGCTGCCACGGGGCGCCGTCCCCCCGGCGGCGCAGCAGGGCTCGGGCCACGGGTTGGCCGGGAACTCGCTCTCGCTCGACCCGACGCCAGAGGCCGGGTCGGCCAACCCCGTGGGCAGCCCCACCGGCTCCGAGGGCCCGGACGGCGAGGGTGGCGGGGGCGCGGCGCCAGACGGCCCCGAGCGCGGCGCCGCGACCGGTCAGGGCGACGGGCATGAAGGCGAAGCATCGCCGGCCGGAGGGTCCGAAGCGCAGGGGCTGGACGGTGATCCGATGGCCGGGGAGGTGGAGAGCCACGCGCCAGAGGGCCGGAAGCCGGCCGCCCGGGCCGAGGGCGCCGGCGCGCCCGTCGGCGCCGGGGCCAACGTCGCCCCGTCCATCCCGCTCGAGTGGGTGGCGGAGGTCTGGGTCGACCCGGACTGGTACTCCGGCCAGGAGGCCGAGGAGCCGATGCCGTCCCCCGGGCTGCCGAGCGTCGTGCCGTTGCTCCACCGGAGCGCCCTGATCGGCCGGGTCTCCTCGAGCCGCAACATCACCCCGGACATCGACTGCGCGACCGACACGGGCGTGAGCCGGCGGCATGCGCAGCTGTCGACGGACGGCACGCGGTGGTTCGTCGAGGACCTCGGGTCCTCGAACGGGACCTACATCGGGCCGGCATCGGGACCGTTGCCGGAGGACCCCATCACCGTCGGCCCACGGACGGAGCTCGACGGTGACGACCGCATCTACGTCGGCGCCTGGACCCGGATCGTCGTCCGCAAGGCGACCGAGGACGAGGTCGCGGCCCACGCGGAGTGAGCCCAGGCGGAGTAAGCCAGCGGCCCACCCGGAGAGCGCCCGGGACTGAGCCAGCCGGCATACGGAGGGGCACGAGGGCGGCTTCCCACCGGGTAGGGGAAGCCGGCCTCCCTGCGGACCGGCTCAGCCGCTGACCCGACACCGGACAGGTCGATGACCAGCGTGTCGGCGCCGCCGGCGAGCAGTCCCGGGAGCCGCCAGCGCAGGTCGCCGAGACCTCGGGTCCCGGGCAGCGTCCGGCTGCCGGATCCGCCCGCTGGGGCGCAGCCGTCCTCCTGAGGCAGCCCACGAGTCGGCGCCGCGCCAGGTGGTCGTCCTCGGTGCCGCGGCGACGGTGCCCGCCAGGTGAGGCGGCTCTGACTGTGCAAGGATCCTCACTCGTCGGGTCCGACCACTCCCGCTCTCCCCTGCCTACCTCGCTCGCAGATGCGACGGGCCGCGACGAACACGACGGACCCGTTGCCCGAGAAAGGCGCTCGCGTGACCACAGGCCCGGAGACGACTGACGTGGCCCAGCCCGGTGCGCTGATGGCGACCGAGATCAACGAGCAGCCGGCCGTGTTGCAGCGCATCCTCGACGAGTCGGCACGGGACGTCACGGAGGTCGCCGCGGCCATCCGCCGCGCCGATCCTCGATTCGTCCTCCTGGTCGCCCGGGGCACGAGCGACCACGCCGCGCTCTACGCGAAGTACCTCATCGAGACCACGCTGCATCTCCCGGCGGGCCTGGTGTCGACGTCCACCTACACGGCATACCAGGAGTCCCCGCGGCTCGACGGCGTTCTGTGGATCGCCGTGAGCCAGTCCGGGGGCTCGCCCGACCTTGCCGAGTCGACGTCTCGGGCCCGCGGGGCCGGGGCGCTGACCCTGGCGGTGACCAACGTTCCGGGCTCGCCGCTCAACGAGACGTGCGAGCTCAGCCTCGACATGCGTGCAGGGGCGGAGAGGTCGGTGGCCGCCACGAAGACCTACACGGCGTCGCTGCTCACCCTCTTCCTGCTCGTCGAGGCGTGGCGCGACGTCGGCCTCGACGCCGGCCAGCAGGTGCCGCAGCTCGCGTCCCGGGCCCTCGACCTGCCACAGGTCGCGGAGGTGGCCTCGCGCTACCGGTTCGTGGACAAGCTGGTGACCACCTCACGCGGCTACGCCTACCCGACGGCGCGGGAGGGCGCGCTCAAGCTCATGGAGACCTGCTACCTGGCCGCGCACGCCTTCTCCGGTGCCGACCTGCTCCACGGGCCGCTGGCGATGGTCGACGAGGACCGGCCGGTCGTCGTCGTCCTGCCCGAGGGCCGCGGCGGCGATGCGCTTCAGCCGGTCGTCGAGCGGCTCGTGGAGCGCGGCGCCGACCTGTGCGTCGTCGGCCCGGTTTCGGCCAAGGGAGCCACGCTGCACATCCCGCTCCCCGGCGGGATGGACGAGCGGGTCGCGCCCATCGTCCAGATCCTCCCCTTCCAGCAGCTCGCCCGAGCGATGGCGGTTTCCCGGGGCTACGATCCCGACCACCCGCGCGGTCTCTCGAAGGTGACCCGCACGCTCTGAGCTGATGGTCTCGGCCCTGGCCACCACGCGTACCAGTGGGTTGGATGGGGTGATGACGACACCCGCAGCAGCCTCCGACCACGACGCCGCCCGACCGTGCACCCGGGTCGGCGCCGATGAGCTCGACCCAGCCGACCCGACGCCGGGGATGTCACGCCAGGTCGCCCTCGACACGACGGGGATGTGGTCCGGCACGGTGGATACCCAAGGTGGTGCGCTGTCCGGGTGGCACCACCACGGCGAGCACGAGACGACCCTCTACGTCGTGGCCGGCACGATGCGGCTGGAGTCGGGACCTGAGGGGCAGCACGTCGTCGAGGCGGTGGCCGGCGACTTCCTCCATGTGCCGGCGCATGCCGTCCACCGAGAGTCGAACCCGAGCGAGACGCCCTCCCGCGCCGTGATCGTCCGCTGTGGCTCCGGCACCCCGACGGTCAACGTCGACGGGCCGGCGCCGGCCTGAGCCGCTGGCCTCAGCTGCCGCTCCGCGGCGGCTCACCGCGTCAGATCGCCTGGGCCTTCTGCAGCCGGTTCAGGGAGAACCACCCGAACGGGATCGGCACCCAGTAGGTCGCCAGCCGGTAGAGCAGCACCGAGGAGACGGCGGTGCCTCCGTCGATGCCGATGGCGATGAGCCCCGCCGACATGGCCGCCTCGATCCCGCCGAGCCCTCCGGGGGTGGGCACGGCTGACCCGATGATCGCTCCGGCGAAGTAGACGACGGCGATCGCCGCGATGGGGGCCGCGGCCCCGAACGCCCTGGTGGCGCAGACCATGGCGGCGACGAAGGATATGTCGAGCATCAGTGCGCCGCCGAGGAGCTGGCCGAGCTTGGCCGGGTGCTGCAGGACGCTGAGGACCTGGGGCACCGCGGTCCTGATCTGGGGCAGGACCCGGCCCGTGATGATCCTGCGGATCCGGGGCACGGCGAGCAGCCCGAGAACGATGACGATGACGATCGGGATCGCCGCGACAAGGACCGGTGGAGGCGTGAAGGAGGTCCGCGATCCAGTGCCCGCGAGCACTCCGGAGATGACGAGCAGGACGAAGTAGGAACAGAACTGGGCCAGCTGAGCCACCCCGACGCTCGCCCCGGCGACGGCCGGCTTGATGCCCGACCTCTGGAGGTAGCGCGTGTTGAGCGCGATGTTGCCGATGGCGGCAGGCGCGACGAGGCCGCTGAAGGCGACGGCGAGCTGGGTCATGTAGGTCCGGCCGAACCGCAGGGGTGCGCTGACCGACCCACCGAGCGCGAGGGAGGCACCGGCGAAGGTCAGGGCGGAGCAGCCCAGGGTGGCCAGGGCCCAACCCCACTTCGCCCTGCCGAGGACCTGCGAGAAGTTCACCTGGGCGAGCTGGGTCAGGAGCAGGTATGCCGCGACGCCGCCTCCGATGACCGTGACCAGTCCGCGCAGGGTCACCCGCCGCAGCTCGACCGGCTCGGTGAGCTCGGCCGGCTCGTCGCTGGGCCGCTGCTCGAGGATGCGGTCATGCAGCGCACCGAGCAGCTCCTTGTGCTCCTTGAGCGTGGTCCGGGTCGTCGGGGTCAGCGCGATCGGCTGCAGCAACGGCACCGCGCGTGCGACCTCCTCGTGGCCCAGGTGGCGGACGGCACTGGTGACGGCACGCTCCGCTCCGACGGCCAGCCCCACCGTGGTGAGCAGCTGCGCCGCGTCGATCCGCAGGGCGAGGTCGTCGGCCGCCACGTCCCCGCCGCCCACGTGACGCAGCCCGACCCGGCCGTCCTGCAGGATCATGACGACCTCGGGCGAGAGCCCGCGGTGGGCCACCCGTCGGCGCTGGAGGGTGGCGAACATCGACCAGATCTCGCCGAGCTGCGCGTCGGTGAGCT